>Ga0209992_10000009_pt1 | contig 327413 bp, 265 predicted proteins | sample 2SBtaG_2_FD_182564 | JGI IMG/M metagenome (GOLD analysis project Ga0209992, IMG submission 182564) | Deep subsurface microbial communities from Kolumbo volcano to uncover new lineages of life (NeLLi) - 2SBTROV12_ACTIVE470 metaG (SPAdes)... | ecosystem: Environmental > Aquatic > Marine >... | reverse complement strand
CTCAAGACCTCCGGCATCTTCGCCCTGCTCACTCGCTGTGGTCTGCCCGTGCCCGCAGCAGAGGGCACGACCGTGCCCCTGTTTGAGCGCGTGGCTGCAGACATCGGCGATGAACAGGAAATCCGCCAAAACCTCTCCACGTTTGCATCACACCTGGTGCGCATCAAGGACGCGCTGGCAAGAGCGGATGGGGACACGCTTGTATTGCTGGATGAACTGGGAGGCGGGACGGATCCCGAGGAGGGTGCGGCCTTGGGCGAAGCCGTGCTTGAAGACCTGCTTGCGCGCGGAGTGCCCACCCTGTGTTCCACCCACATCGGCAAGTTGAAAGAGTTCGCCTTCCGCCACGTGCGTGCCGAGAATGCGTGTACCGAATTTGATGTGCAGAGTCTGGAGCCCATGTACCGCCTGCTGATTGGAACCCCGGGTGAGTCGGGCGCACTGGTCATTGCGCGGCGCTTGGGATTGCCGCAGGCCATCGTCGAACGGGCGGGTGGCTTGCATGAACGGCGCGAGGGCGAGCTGGCCGACTTGATGGAAGAGGTGCGCGTGGCGCGCACGGCGGCGGAGGAGTTGCGCGCGGGCGCCGAACAGCGGCTGGATGAGGCCCGCGAGCGGATTCGGGAATTGGAGGACGTGCGCGGAGACCTGGACCGACGCGGGGAGCAGCTGGAGGCCGAGGCTCAAAAGGGCATCGAGGAGCGAGTGCGAGACGGCGTACGCAAGGTCGAACGCGCCCGCAGTCTCCTCTCGCAGATCCCGAAAGAGACCGCCCAGGCCCTGGCTGGCGTGCTGGATGAGCTGGAGGCCGACCTGACCGGGGCCAGCTTGAGCGAGCGACGGCAGGCCTTTCTCTCATCCCTGCGCAAGGGCAGCTTGGTCTACCTACCGCGCTATCGCCAGCGTGTACTGGTGCACAAGGTGAACGGGGCCAAGCGCGAGGTCGTCTGCAAGCTGGGCAACATGAAGCTGCGCGTGACCTTTGAAGAGGTGACGCCCTACGAGTCCCTCTAGAGCCGCTGAGAGAATTCTGGGCTGCGGTGGGCCGGGCGGCGGGGGGGCGAGGACTGACGGATCGCAGCGCGCGGGTCGAGCTGAGTGCAAACCGAACTGCTTCGGCCACCCCGGTCATGGGGCCTAGCTGACGTGGAGCAGGGACCCGCGCGCCCCGTGTGCGGGGCAACTCAAAAAACACTGTCCGCCTCCGGCATGGCCTGTACCTAGAATGGACGCGTGACTCTGCGTTTCCACAACGGGCTGGCCGCTGCGGCCCTGACCCTCGCTGCTCTCAGTTCGAATGCCGTGCCGGCTCAGGATCCCACTGCTGCTGGGGACGACTTTGCCCGGGAAGTCGTGCCCTTCATTGCCCGCTATTGTGCGGAGTGTCACTCCCCGACCGATGAGGAGGAGAACCTGGTGCTCACCCGCGTCTTGAGCGGGTCACAAGTACGAGCTGCGGCAGAAACCTGGGAGGACGTGCTGGCGGTGTTGGATCTGCACGACATGCCGCCCAAGGACGCTAGCCAACCCGATGCGCATGAGCGCGCGCGCGTGGTGGAGTTGTTGGAGGGCGTGCTGGCCGCAGGCGGAGTGCGGGAAGCCGGAGGATTGCGTCGCCTGAACGCGGCGGAGTACACGCGCACGGTGCGCGACCTGTTTGGCGTTGAGTTCGACGCGCGCGCACACTTTCCACCCGATGGCATCGGGCACGGGTTCGATACGGTGGCGGAGAGCCTCACCCTGTCCGATCTAGCCGTGGAGATGTACCTGTCGGCCGCAGAGTCCATTGCGGCCGATGCGGTGGCCGTGGATCTCAGCGCCTTTCCTTCGAAGGTGCGCTTGAGCGGGGAACAACTCCGTGGGCCCGGATTTGCAGAAGCCAAGATCTTGAGCACCCACGGGGCCATTGAGGGCACCTTCGAAATTCCGTACGCGGGTCGTTATCGATTGAGCACAGCGGTGGCCGCATCCCAGGCAGGGGACGAGTTTGCACGCATGGCGATCGTCTGCGATCAACAACGGTTGGCAGAGTCTAGCGTCGGAGCCACACCCGCGCGCGCCAAAGCGGGTCACCCCGACCGGCCCTCCGTGGAAGTCCAGCTCGACCGGGGCGCACATCGGGTGGGCGTGCGCTTCCTGAACGACTACTACGATCCTGAGCACCCGGACCCGACACGTCGAGACAGGAACCTGCATGTGTATTGGATCGAACTTGAGGGGCCCCTCGACGCGCCTCCACCGACGGACTTTCAATTGGCCCTGACACAGCGCGTCGGTCCAGACGGGCAACCAGAAGGCGAGGCCAGTCGGCTGGCGTACCTGGTTCACCGCATCTGGCGCCGCCCCGCTCAGCCGTCAGAAATCGAACGCCTGAAGGCGATGCCCGATCCGGAGGCTTCTGCGGACCTGCGCCTGCGTTGGCAGCTGACCGCGCTGCTGACCTCGCCTCACTTCATTTTTCGCCTGGAGCCTGATCCCCCGGGGGCGGCCGATGGCGAACGACGACCCCTGGTCGACGACGAACTTGCGGTGCGGCTGTCCTATTTTCTATGGGGAACGACACCCGATGAGGAGTTGCAGCAGGCTGCGAATCTCGGAGAGCTCTCGGACGCCGGCAAGTACAGAGACTGGGTCCAGCGCCTGGTGGACGACCCGCGCTCGCGCTCCTTTTCCCGGTCATTCTCCAGCCACTGGCTTCAGATCCAGGGGCACAGACTCGTGCAGGGCGCAGACGCAAAATCCGAATCCCTGCGGCAAGCCATGGCGGAGGAAAGCGCGCTGTTTTTTGACACCATCCTGCGCGGCAATCTGAGCCTCTGGCAGTTATTGGAGGCGGACTGGACACTGGCCAACCAAGTGCTGGCGGAAGTCTATGGAGTGCCGGATGTTACGGGCGAGGAACACCAACGCGTCTCGTTGGCATCGACCCAACGGCGCGGGGTGCTCGGACAGGCAGCCGTGCTGGCGCGTACGAGCGAGGCCACGCGCACCTCTCCGGTGCGTCGGGGCAAGTGGGTCTTGGAGGCATTGCTGGGGGCGGCACCCACTGCGGCTCCGGCCCTGCCCAATCCACTCGAGGAAGCGGATCCGCTCGCGCCCAATCTCAGTCTGCGGGAACGCTGGGCTGCCCATCGCCAAGATCCGGCCTGCGCCCTGTGTCACGACTCGATGGACCCCATTGGTTTCGGGCTCGAGAACTACGGGCCGCAGGGCAGGTGGCGTTCCGACTATCCGATCGAGCCCGGTTCGAATGGGGAGCCGGAACCGGTCGATGGATCCGGCGAGCTCATGGGTGGGCGACCATTCGACGGACCGCTGGGTTTGGTCCAAGCCCTGCGCGCGGATGATCGCTTTCAGCGAACCCTGACCGAGAAGCTGCTTACCTACGCCCTCGGTCGAGGCATGACGGCCGCCGATCGCGGGCTCGTCGAGCGCATCGGCTCAGCCCTGGATGCCGACGAACCCAGCCTGCGCCAGCTGGTGATCGAGATTGCCTGCAGCGAGGCGTTTACCCATCGCCAAGTCGGGGGCCAGCGATGAGCGTTCTGTCGCGACGCTCTTTCCTGCGCGGGAGTGGCGTATGCCTGACCCTGCCGTGGCTCGAGGCGCTGACACCCGGCGCGGACCAAGCGCCCACGCGATTGATCTATGTCTACGCGCCCAACGGAATCGTGCCAGGAGGATGGATGCCCGGAGGACCCGAGCCGACCCCCGAAGGCAACGCGGTTGCCTTGGCGGAGTTGCCTACCCTGCTCTCGCCCCTGCAAGCCCACGTTTCGAAGCTGCAGGTCCTCTCGGGTTTGACCCAGGACAAGGCGCGCGCCAATGGGGATGGGGGCGGTGACCACGCGCGGGGCTCCGCGACCTTCCTGACGGGGGTCCAGGCCCTCAAAACCGACGGCGCCGTGGGATTGGGGATTTCAGCAGACCAAGTGGCGGCGAATGTTCTCGGGGATCACACGCGCTTCCGGTCCATTCAGCTGGGGACCGACGGGGGCCAATTGTCAGGCCAGTGCGATTCGGGTTACGCCTGTGCCTACTCGAGTTTCATTTCCTGGCAGACCGCGACGACTCCCGCAGGCAAGGAATCGGACCCCGCGAGGGTATTCGATCGTCTGTTCCGGGGGGGGCTGACCCCGGGAGCGAGTGCAGCCCGTATTCGGGCGCAGTCGCGACGGCGGTCGATCCTGGATTTCGTAAGGCAGGATGCACGTGGGCTGCGGACGCTCCTGGGGCACGCGGACATGCAGCGGTTGGATGAGTACGAGAGCGGCCTGCGTGAATTGGAACGCCGACTCATCGATTTTGCTTCCGATCGAGAGGAGTCTGTTCCTGACGATGCACGCCCGGATCCGGGTACGCGTTCCCCGGCTGAACGCTTCAAGCTGCTGGCCGATGTGCTCGTCCTGGCCCTGCGCACGGATGCGACCCGCGTGGCGACCCTGATGGTGGCTAACGAAGGCAGTAATCGGGCATACCCCGAACTCGGGTCACCCGAAGGCCACCACAGCCTTTCTCACCACCAGGGGGATGCGGAGAAGGTGGCGGTCATCGGGGCCATCAACCGACATCACGTGCAGCTGTTTGGGCATCTGCTGGACGGACTTGCCGAAGCGCACGAGGGAGATCGCAGCCTGCTGGACGCGAGTCTGGTGGTCTACGGTTCGGGCATCGCGGACGGCAACACTCACAGCCACCACGATCTGCCCCTGGTGTTGGCGGGCGGGGGGAACGGGAGCCTGAACCCGGGTCGACATGTTGTCTGGCCCAAGGAGACTCCCATGAACAACCTGCACCTGGCTCTGCTCGAGCGGGTGGGCGTCACCACCGAACAGCTCGGCGACTCAACGGGCGTGCTGCCGGGTATTTGAAGCGTCGTCCCATTCTCCGGCTGCCGCACTTCCCCGCCGGTTTCGCGCTAGACTCTCCAGCGCCATGACAGCGATGGAGCACAATCCTCGGCCCTGGGTCGTGATCAAGTTCGGTGGCACGAGCGTCTCGACTCGTGTCCGCTGGGAGACGATCCACTCCATAGCCAGGGCGCACATCGCCAAGGGGCGGCGACTGCTGATTGTCTGCTCAGCTCTAGGCGGTGTGTCCAACTCCTTGGAGCGCGTCCTCAGCAACGGGGGCAACGGACCGACCGATGGGGCACTGCAGGCTCTGCGGGAACAGCACATGTCCCTGGCCTCTGACCTCGAATTGGACGGGGAGACCCTGTTGGGCGCGCCTCTACAGGAGTTGGAATCGCTGTGTTTGGGGCTCTCGCTTACGGGTGAGCTCAGCCCTGGACTGCGGGCGAGGATCATGTCGTACGGAGAGATCCTCTCCACGACACTGGGAGCCGCTTGGCTCTCGCAGCAGGGGCTAGAGACGGGTTGGTTGGATGCGCGCGAACTGCTCGAGGCCCTGCCCTGTTCCAGCCGTTCCGAAGCAAGAGGCCGACTGAATGCCCACGTGCAACACGGCGTCGACTTGGACTTGCGGCGGGATCTCGAGGCGCGCGCTGAACCCGCGTTGCTCACCCAAGGCTTCATCGCGCGCAACGCCCAAGGCAAGACGGTCCTGCTGGGGCGCGGTGGATCGGACACCTCCGCGACCCTGCTGGCGGCCAAGCTCGAGGCCGAGCGTTGCGAGATCTGGACGGACATGCCCGGCATGTACACCGCCAACCCGCGCCAGGTTCCCGAAGCCAGGCTCCTACGCACCCTCGACTACTCTGAAGCCCAAGAGCTGGCCTCCACCGGCGCACAGATCTTGCACCCACGCTGCATCGCCCCCGTTTGCGAAGCGCGCATTCCCCTGCACGTGCGTTGCACGGAGCATCCGGATCGCGGCGGCACCGTCATCGGGACGGACGCGGCGGAGGAAGGGGCGCAGGTCAAGGCCATCTCCACCCGGCGCGGTATCACCCTGGTCTCCATGGAGACGGTGGGTATGTGGCACCAGTCTGGGTTCCTGGCCACGATCTTCGGGTTGTTCAAGCGGCACGCCCTATCCGTCGACCTCGTCTCGACCTCGGAAACAAACATCACCGTGTCCTTGGACCCTGCGGGAGATTCGGCTGACAGCGCCGCCTTGGGCTACTTGTTGGAGGACCTCGCGCCCCTGTGCCAGGCGCGCGTGATCGGACCCTGTGCTTCGGTCAGTTTGGTGGGGCGCAACATCCGCGCCACCCTGCACAAGCTCGGTCCGGCGCTCAGCGTGTTCGAGGAGCAGCAGGTGCATCTGCTGACCCAGGCGGCGAGTGACCTCAACCTGACCTTTGTCGTGGACGAAGACCAGGCAGAACGGCTCGTGGCTCGCTTGCACGATCTGCTCTTTCCGCACTCCACCGGGGCGGCCCACCTCGGTCCATGCTGGAGCGAAGTGCAAACCCAAGCCGAGCGCCAGGATTGGTGGCGTACTCGGCGCGACGAGCTGATTGAGTTGGTTCAAGAGGGTCCCTGTTTTGTCTACGAGGAGGCGAGTCTCGACTCGGCCGTCGCGGAATTGAGCGCCGCTCAGGGGCTGGCCCGGGTGTTGTATTCGGTCAAGGCCAACAGTCATCCACGTATCCTGCAGCGCTTCGTCCGGGCGGGACTCGGTCTCGAGTGTGTCTCCCCGGCCGAGGTGGACCTGGCCCTGGAGGCTGGAGCGACTCCAGAACAGGTGCTCTTTACGCCCAATTTTGCCCCGCGTGGGGACTACGAGTACGGATTGCAGAAGGGCGTGCAGGTCACCCTCGACAGTCTCTTCCCGCTCGAGAACTGGTCCGCGATGTTCGCCGGCGCCCAGCTCTTCCTACGCCTCGATCCGGGCGAGGGTCATGGGCACCACGAGTTCGTTCGCACGGCCGGCTCCAATTCCAAGTTTGGAATTGCCCACGCAGAACTCGAGCGCGTCGCGCGCTTGGTGGAGGAAGCCGGCGCAACGGTGGTCGGACTGCACGCGCATGTGGGCAGTGGCATCTTGGACAGTGGCGGTTGGTCCCGTACGGCCCGCTACCTGGCTTCTGCCATGGAGCACTTTCCGAAGGTGCGAACATTGGATCTGGGTGGGGGATTGGGCGTGGTCGAACGCCCGGGCATGGCCCCGCTGGATGTGGCGGCCCTGGATGAGTCCCTGCAACGAGTGCGCAACGAATTCCCGCACCTGGATCTTTGGATGGAGCCCGGGCGATTCTTGGTGGCACGCGCGGGTGTGCTGTTGGCGCGCGTGACTCAGGTCAAAGAGAAGGGGGCCGTGACTTACGTGGGCATCGAGACCGGGATGAACTCGTTGATTCGCCCAGCCCTCTATGGCGCCTACCACGAGATTGTGAACCTCAGTCGGCTCGACGAGGCCTGCACCCAGATCGCCCACGTCGTGGGACCCATATGCGAAACGGGAGACACCCTTGGACACGCACGGCCCCTGGCTCCCGCCGTTGAAGGGGACGTGTTGTTGATCGCGACGACCGGCGCTTATGGGCGAGTCATGAGTTCGAGCTACAACTCCCGCCCGCCCGCCGTCGAGCGCTTCTTGTAAGCGTAGTTCTCAGCGCGGGATCAGTCCCGCAACTTGGAGAGGCCCGCGTAGCCGGCGGGAATGCGAGTGGCGCGAAAGAGGGCGTAGGGGTTCATACCGCCCCCTCCGCCACCCGGTCCACGCCGGGCCGGGCGCGGCCCGCCATCACCACCCACGGGTCGGCCGGGAGGGCCCGTGCCCCGAGTGGGACCCGGCGGGTCGCCCTCAGGAGGTCCCCCCCTCGCTCGCCCTTGCCCAGGGGCACCGGGCCCAGTCGGTCCCTGTCCCTCCGGTCTCGGTTCAGGCTGGCCCAGGGGATTCATGTAGTCCCAGACCACCTCGCCCTCTGGGGTCACTTCGAAAATACGGCTCTGGGCCCCCGAGCAGATCAGGGTGTTGCCCCCGGGAAGTCGGTGTGCGCCTGAGACAAAGGAAGAGAAGAAGCTCGTCTTGTCCTCAGCGGCATAGGACCAGATCGGCGCGGCGGGCCCGAATGGCAGGGCCTCGGGGCGCTGGAATCGGCCGTCCTTCATGGGCAGCAGGATCTCGTCGACCGTGCTGTAGGGTTGCTCGCCACGACCTTCTCCGTTGTTGAAAACTGTCAGACGCAGGCTGCCATCGGCGGCCGTGACAAAACGCGGATCGTGCTGGCCAAAGAGAGTGCGCTGTTCATCGCCACCCTGTCCGTAACGCGCCGGGTTGCCCCAGCGATACAGGAGGTCACCGCCCCTGCCATGACGTCCGCCTGACGAACCGGCGGCTTCCTCGGTGCTCGTGGAGTGGTCAATGATCCACACCTCGCTGAGCGTGCGGATACTGAGGGCGATCAGGTCGTGCTCGGCGTTGTAGTCGATGCCGTTCGTGTGCAGCCAATCGCTGCGGGGTCGACGTCCACCGCGTCTGGGTTCGTCTCCCTCCTCACTCCCGTCCGCGTCTTCTTCCTCTTCACCGAGGTAGCCCAGGGCCCGCATTTCCTCTTCGAGTTCTTCACGACGGCGTCGCTCCGCTGCGCTTTCCTTGCGGGTCGGCAGGCCGGCGTTGACGTCGATTCGTTCGGGGTGCTCGGCGAGCACTCCGTAGTTGCGTGCCTGGTCGTCGTAGTCTTGGATGAGGTGGTCCCACGCATGCCACTCCCAAACCCGTTGGCCCCCCGCAGGCGTGGTCGGCTTGATCTCGAGCACCATGTCGGGCCAGAGAGTGAAGGGTCTCTGCGCGTCGGGGGCCCCCAGGGAGTCGGGCTCACGGCCAGCGGCCAGGGCTTCCTCCACCGACCGGCCTTCCCAGGCGATCACCAGAATGTTGCCATTGGGCAACGGCTCAATGTCGTGATGGTGCAGGTGATGTTCATCTGACAGCTCCATGCTCCATAGCAGTTCACCCTCCCAAGAGAAGCGTTCTACGACGCCGCCTTCTCCACCGCCCTGGAATGGCGATGACTCCGGATGATTGCCGCAGCGCAGGAGCGAACCGTCTTCCAGCAGGTAGACGGAATTGCCCGCTGCGTACTCTGACTGCCAGCTGTGTACCTCCTCGCCTTGCATGTCCACAAGCCACGTAGTCTTGGAGCGCAGGGGAGCCAGAAGCGTGTAGCCGTCCACAGCCTTGTCTGAGCGCAGCAACAAGCCCCGCTTCTTTAGCGGCGCTTCAATGGTCGACACCTCGGCTTCGGGTTGGGTCGAGGCCGGATCCTGTGCGGTGGCGCCCGCGTCTTGGGCCCACGTGGGACTCACGAGCAACAGGCAAGCCGTCAGTGATTTGAAGTGCAGCATGGTGGGGGTGTCTGGGGGTGAAGGGCCTAGCCTAGTCATCCCGGCGCCAGAGGTTGGGCTTTCTTCGGGCTGAGCCCTGGGCGCGTCGCAAGCAGGCATCCTGGTGTTGCCAGAGGCTCCCGTCGCCCCACTTCTGCTGACGCCTAGGACTCGCTAGTCTCGGGCCATGGCAGGCACGCGTGCAGACATCTTGGTGGTGGACAACGACGAGCGTATCGTGGAGCTGTTGGCTTGGTTCCTTGAGAAGCGTGGCTACCAGGTACGTTGCGCGGGTTCGTTTGGCGAGGCGCGGGCAGCCTTGGCCGAGTCACAACCAGACTTGATGCTCTCGGACGTGGATCTTGGGGCTCAGAATGCTCGCGTCGAATTGCCACGCCTCGAGCGAGACGGACTGCTGCCTCCGACCCTGGTGGTCTCGGGCTTCCTGGACGCCGACCTGCGCGCAGAGTTGCTCGCGCTGGAGCCCGTGCTGGACACACTTGCCAAGCCGTTCGAATTCGAGACCCTGGAGGCTCACATACTCGCCTGCCTGGCCCGGGTGAGTGGTGGGGCTGGAACCTCCGTCCCCACCGACCCCGCTGCGGCAAGCGCTGATCTACAGGCCGGCGAGATCGAGAATGACGAGGGCTGGGTCGAAGTGCGGCCCGCGGCACCAGGCCCTGGAGGAATTCAGGAGTGACGCGTTTCAGTTTCCGCACCGCCGGGGAATCCCACGGCCAGGCTCTGGTCGGAATTGTCGAGGGCATGCCCTCCGGTCTCGACTTGGATCTGCAGTCCGTGGACGCAGAACTCACCCGCCGTCAGGGGGGCTACGGTCGTGGGGGACGCATGAAGATTGAGCAGGACTGTCTGGAGCTCCTGTCTGGAACCCGAGCGGGGCGCACCTTGGGATCGCCCCTCGCTTTCTTGATCAAGAACAAGGACGCGGTCATCGAGAGCTTGCCGATTCCTTCCAATCCGCGGCCCGGCCACGCGGACTTGGCGGGCTGCCTGAAGCACGGACACCGGGACCCGCGGGCCGTGTTGGAACGGGCCAGCGCTCGCGAGACCGCAGCGCGCGTGGGGGCTGGGGCCCTGGCCCGGCAGGTGCTCGAAGCGTTTGGAGTGGAGATCTTTGCGCACGTCCTGGAGGTCGGAGGCGTCAGCTGCGACTCGAGTGGCTTTGAGAGAGCCGGTTCGCAATACCGGGCCGTGCGCGACCGCTCGCCATTTTGGAGCTTGGATGAAGAGGCGGATCGGGTCATGGCTCAGGCTGTGGACCAGGCGAGGGCGGAGCAGGACAGTCTGGGTGGCGTGTTTGAAGTGCGCGCCACGGGGTTGCCTGCGGGACTGGGCGGCTACTCGAGTGGATCAGAACGCCTGACCTCGCGCCTGGGAGCCGCCCTCTTCTCCGTGCCCGCCATCAAGGCCGTCGAGGTGGGGCTGGGCTTGGAAGCCGCTCGCCGCCGGGGCTCCGCCATGCACGACCCGATCCTGCCGGCGCCAGAGGGCGCGCCCCTGCGCTACGCCCGGGGCAGCAACAATGCGGGGGGGCTGGAGGGCGGTTTGACCAACGGGCAGCCCCTCATCCTGCGCGCCGCCATGAAACCCATCCCTTCCCTGCGTCAGGGCCTTCCCAGCGTTGATTTCGAGAGTGGCGAGGCGGTCCAGGCTACGTACCAGCGCTCAGACGTGACTTCTGTGCCCGCGGCCAGCGTGGTGGGTGAGGCTGTGGTGGCCTTGGCCTTGGTGGAGGCGTTCCTGGACAAGTACGGCGGCGATTCCATCGACCAGGTGCGAGTGGCCTGGGAGTTCCACCGGAGTCAGATGAAGGACCTCTAGGAGGAGGCGCACCGGCCAGAGCCGTTCTCAGGCCTTTTGCCCGAAAAGCCACATGGGTGCTTGACGCGCCAGGGGTCGCCCGTACCATACGCCGCTCCATTCTCCACCCATGCCCGGTTCGCGACCCGCGGACAGGACCTGGAATGGATGTATTGGGGCCTCGCCCGGCTATCCGCCAGCGTGGCTCAATTGGCAGAGCAGCTGATTTGTAATCAGCAGGTTGCGGGTTCGAGTCCCGCCGCTGGCTCCAGTCTTCGGGACCTCGTCCCGTAGGCGGCTGGCGGTGCTCGAGCCTCGACCGGATCGGACGAAAGGACAAATCGAACACGACCCAACGCCGGCACCTCAGCCACTCGCTGAAGCGCTGCGCAAGGTCGACCTTCTTGCGCCGCCCCGCATGAAGGGTGCTCACTGGAAACACGAAATTGATCCGAGGATGACTTGGGAGCGTTGGCTCTCAGGCCCCGCTTGAGTTTTCTCGGGCGCACGGCCTGAGCCCATGCGTTTGCACCGGTCGCCTGCAAGATCACCGGTTGGCGAGATTCCCGAGCGGCCAAAGGGGACAGACTGTAAATCTGTTGGCTCAGCCTTCCCAGGTTCGAATCCTGGTCTCGCCACCATTCCTGATTTCCCCGTCAGGAGTTCAAGTCCAGGGCCCCGCGTTCCTTGACCCCCAGCCGGTTTCTTCGTGCGTCCCTGCTCCCTCGCCCCCGCGAGCCCCGACCTGTGTCCCTTCACCTTATATATAGAGTGAAAGCCCTGGTTTGAGACGTGTGAGGCCCTCTGGAGTGCAGAGCACCTTGGGCGGGTGTAGTTCAATGGTAGAACGGCAGCCTTCCAAGCTGCACACGAGGGTTCGATTCCCTTCACCCGCTCCATCCTGTTTGCTTCTCCTCCCGGATCAATGACCCCCAGCCCGCCTGGCCTGCGCCGGGCGGTGCGGGAAACGGGCGCTGCTGTAGCTCAGTGGTAGAGCACTTCCTTGGTAAGGAAGAGGTCATGGGTTCAAGTCCCATCAGCAGCTCCAGCTCCCCAATTGCCGCCGCGGGCCGACCCGTGCGACAAGCTCTCGTCGGTTGTCCGTCAAGGATGGCCGGTACTCAACTTCATCTGATTTTCAAAAGTAACTGACCCGCGTTTCTTCTCTGTGGGCCCCGTCCGGGGCGCATCTGGAGCGGAGCGCACCACCGCTTGCGGGCGCGAGCCCCATCGACTGCGAGACAAGAACATGGCCAAGGAAGTCTTCGAAAGGACCAAGGACCACGTGAACGTTGGCACCATCGGTCACGTCGACCACGGAAAGACCACGCTCACGTCGGCGATCTGTCGCCATCAGGCAAACCGCGGGTTGGCCAAGGCGATGAACTTCGACGAGATCGACAAGGCGCCCGAGGAAAAGGCGCGTGGAATCACGATTTCCACGGCGCACGTGGAGTACGAGTCCGAGACTCGTCACTACGCTCACGTGGATTGCCCCGGTCACGCCGACTACGTCAAGAACATGATCACCGGAGCCGCCCAGATGGACGGTGCCATTCTGGTGGTCTCCGCTGCGGACGGCCCGATGCCCCAGACGCGCGAGCACATCCTGCTCGCCCGTCAGGTCAACGTGCCCGCCATCGTGGTGTTCATGAACAAGGTCGACCAGGTCGACGATCCCGAACTGCTCGACCTGGTCGAGATGGAGATCCGCGAGCTGCTGGACAAGTACGAATTCCCGGGTGACGACACCCCGATTATCCGTGGTTCCGCATTGGGTGCCGAGAACGCGCTCAACGACGGCAAGCCCGTGGATGACGAGGCCTTCACCTGCATCAACGAGCTGATGGACGCCGTGGATTCCTTCATCCCGCTGCCTGAGCGCGATGTGGACAAGCCCTTCATCATGCCCGTGGAAGACGTGTTCTCCATCAAGGGACGCGGCACCGTGGGCACCGGCCGTATCGAGGCCGGTATCGTCAACACCGGCGATCCTCTCGAGATCGTCGGCATGGGCGAGGAAATCGGCACCACCACCTGCACGGGTGTCGAGATGTTCCAGAAGACCCTCGACGAGGGGCGCGCTGGCGAGAACGTCGGCATCCTCTTGCGCGGTGTCGACAAGAAGGACCTGGTGCGTGGAATGGTCCTGGCCAAGCCCAAGACCATCACGCCTCACACCAAGTTCGAGGCTGAGGTCTACGTCCTCTCCAAGGATGAAGGTGGACGCCACACGCCCTTCTTCGACGGTTACCGACCTCAGTTCTACTTCCGTACCACGGACGTGACCGGCAGCACCAACCTGCTAGGCGGCGCTGAGATGTGCATGCCTGGCGACAACGTCAAGCTGAGCGTTGAGCTCGGAACCCCCGTGGCCATGGACGAGCAACTGCGCTTCGCCATCCGCGAGGGCGGCCGTACCGTCGGTGCCGGCGTCGTCACCAAGGTGATCGAGTAGTCCGCCACTCGACCACCCGTCAACCTACATGGGGGGCAGGCTCTGACAGCCTGCTCCTTGTCTCTCCCACCCCGATACCCAGACTGGTCCAGCCATGAAGGTCAAAGAACGCTACGTCTTCCTGGAGTGCACGGTGTGCAGACACCGCAACTACACGACGCACAAGCGCCTGAAGGCGGCCTACAAGCTCGAGAAGAAGAAGTACTGCAACTACTGCAGGGCCCACACTTCGCACCGCGAAAAGAAGCTCTGATTCCGAACCACGCAGAGCCTCTCTAGGGCCTTTCGGTGGGCTGACCCACCCCAACCCGGAACGGTTCTCAGTGCAGCTCTTCTTCCCCATTCCCCTCCCCTCGTTTCGTTAACCCTCGGAGTCTCCCAAGATGGCCTACCGCAAAGATCAAGGTCGCATGGCGCGTATGGCCGCGTTCTGGTCCCTGGCCATCCTCATCTTCTATGGATGTGTGAGCCTGCGTGCGGAATTGGCGACGACATTCGCCGAGTCCCTGGGGCAGCCCCTCGGTGGCATGCGCGTACCCGTGCTGGGCATGGATCTATCGCCCGCACTGCTGATCTCTGCGGGCGTGCTGGCCTTGGCGCTAGGCCTGCTCTACCGCTGGGAGCAGACGCCCAAGAACGCCGACCTGTTGATCGAGACGGAGTCGGAGCTGCGCAAGGTGAGCTGGCCTACGATCGATGAGGCCATCAACGGCTCCTGGGCCGTGATGATGACTGTGCTCGTACTGATGATCTTCCTGGCGGGGATCGATTTTCTCCTGGGCCGAGTGGCCCGCGTCATTCTGACAGGAGGTGCCTGAGCCATGGCTTACAAGTGGTATTTCATCCGTTGTCAGTCCGGTCGTGAGAAACGCATCCGAGACAACGCCCTCACCCGTTTGGGCATCGCCGGTGTGGCCGACGTGGTGCCCCAGGTCATGGTCCCCTTCGAGCTCGTGACCGACATGAAGGGTGGCAAGAAGCGCACGGTGGAGAAGAAGCTCTACCCCGGCTACTTGATGGTCCAAGCGGATCTCGAGGAAGCTGACGAGAAACGAATGATCACGGCTCGCACCGCCCTGAGGAGCGTCGACGGTTTGCGCGACTTCCTTGGATCCCGTGGTGAGCCGACAGCCATCTCCGAAGAGGAGGTGACGACGATTCTGTCACGTATGACTGAATCGGAAACCCGCCCCCAAGTCTCCATTGGCTTGGACAAGGGCGACCGGGTCAAGATCAACACCGGACCCTTTGATGGGTTTGACGGTGTGGTTGATGACATCAACGCTGACAAGGGAACTGTCCGAGTCGTGGTGACCATTTTTGGTCGTCCCACGCCCGTGGACCTCAAGTACTGGGAAGTGGAGTCGGTCTGATATGGCCAAGGAACTCACAGCAAAAATCAAACTGCAGTGCCCGGCTGGGCAGGCCACACCGGCACCCCCGGTGGGACCCGCTCTGGGTGCGCATGGACTGAACATTTCGGACTTCGTCAAACAGTTCAACGACAAGACCCGGGACCAGATGGGGATGATCATTCCCGTCGAGATCTCGGTCTACAAAGACCGGACGTTCGACTTCATCATGAAGTCGCCGCCGGCCGCCGTTCTGTTGAAGAAGGCCGCAGGCGTTGAAAAGGGAGCCGGCGAGGTCGGCACCGAAATCGTGGGCCAAGTGACCCGCGCCCAGGTCGAGGAGATCGCTGAGATCAAAATGAAGGATCTCAACGCCCGCGACATGGAACACGCCTGTCGGATTATTGAAGGCACAGCCAGGTCCTCCGGGATCGCGGTGGAGGGCTAATCGTGACAGTCACAAAGAGAAGCAAACGTATGCGGGAAGCCCTAGCTGGGGTGGACCGGAACCAAACCTACGGGGCAGCCGAAGCCTTTGAACTCCTGAAGAGCCTGCCGGCTCCGAAGTTCGACGAGTCCTTCGAGCTCGTCGTGCGCCTCGGCGTCGACCCTCGCAAGTCTGACCAACAGGTGCGCGGCGCGGTCTCACTGCCCAAGGGCTTGGGCAAGGATGTGTTCATTGCCGTCTTCGCTGAGGGTGCCAACGCCGAAGCGGCTGAGGCCGCTGGAGCGGACGTGGTCGGCTCTGGCGACCTGGCGGATCGCATCGCCGGCGGCTGGATGGACTTTGACATTGTCATCGCCAGCCCGGACATGATGAAGCACGTGGGTAAGCTCGGCAAAGTCCTGGGTCCCCAAGGCAAGATGCCCTCACCGAAGAGTGGCACCGTGACGCCGAACGTGGCCGATGCCGTGACCGAGTTCAAGGCCGGCAAGGTCGAGTTCCGCACCGACGCCGGCGCCAATGTTCACGCACCCATTGGCAAGCGCTCATTCTCGACGGAAGACCTCATGGCGAACTTCGGTGCGTTCATGGATCACCTCGTGGGCATGCGGCCCGCGGCGGTCAAGGGCGAGTACGTGCGTCGCGTTTCCGTTTCGACATCCATGGGCCCCGGGGCCCGCGTTCAATTCGGAGCCTGACCCATGCCGAACCTAGTCAATGAAATGATCGTGCGCGGAATGTCCGAGGGCATGACCGTGGCCGAAGGCATGGTCGTCGTCACTTTCGGTGGCCTCGACGTGGTGGAGACCGAGTCGATTCGGGGCCAGGTGGCCGAGGCCGGTGCCTCCATGCGCCTCGTCCGTAACCGATTGGCGCGCTTGGCCCTGGCCGAGAAGGGCATCGACCTGGGGGACGAGACCCTCAAGGGCAACGTGGCTATTGCTTGGGGTGATTCCGAGGCCGCCATCGGCGCCGCCAAGGTCTTTGCTTCCAAGGATGTCAAGAAGACCAAGAAAGTCGCCTTCAAGGCTGGCCTACTCGATGGTGAAGTCCTCGATGCCAGCGCCGCAGCGTCCCTGGCGGACGTGCCCGACCGCGACACGCTCCACGCTCAGCTCCTGGGCGTGATCAGTGGGCCGGCCCGTGGGCTGGCTTCCGTTATTCATGCCGTGCCCAGTGCCACCGCCCGCGTGCTACAGGCCCGAGCCGACAGCAATCCTGATTCCGAAACACCTGCTTCAGAAGAGTAGGCAACCCTCCTTTTTTCGTTCCGAACATCCCGGGTGTGCCCGGGTGACTCCGACTATCCCTAGTAACTCCACCAGGAGACCATAGAAATGTCTGAAGAGACGACGACCGTCGAGCTTCCCAAAGAGCTCCAGGAAATCGCCGATACCCTGGATGGCCTGACCCTTTTGCAGGCTTCCACGTTGGTCAAGGCGCTTGAGGACAAGTGGGGCGTGAGCGCTGCTGCTCCCGCCGCCGTTGCCGTTGCCGGTCCTGCCGGTGGTGGTGAGGCTGAAGAGGAGAAGACCTCCTTTGATGTCATCCTCGAGGCTGCCGGCGACAAGAAAATCCAGGTCATCAAAGAAGTCCGCGCCATAACTGGCCTGGGCCTCAAAGAAGCCAAGGCTCTTGTTGACGGTGCCCCCGGCCCGGTCAAAGAAGGCGTATCCAAAGAAGAAGCTGAAACCATCAAAGGTCAGCTCGAAGGCGCTGGCGGTTCCGTCAAGATCGACTGAGCGAAGCTCCTTCGCTTGTTCGATTTATTCGGAACCCGTGCTCTCGAACGCGCCGCACAGGCGGTGCGTCTGGGAGTGCATGCCCGCGGCCGATTCTCCGGTTCCTCTTGTGGAACCGACTCAGTGGATCGGCACTCGCCTCCCGGTTGGAATTTTGCTCTCGCGCAGGCATACGCGAACGAGCGGGAGTCCGACCGGGAAGGCTACGTGCACGACGACGTTTGTCCCCGGATGAACGCCTGCAAGCCAGTCAGCAACCTAATGAGCGCCGGGGCCTGGCAGCCCTGCGCTCCCCGTCGGATGACAGTGAGTTCGCGAAGTGATGAGGGTCTGAGTCGAGAATTCGACGCCCGCCTTGCCCAGCAAACGGACACAGGGAGATTGCGAGCATGATTACCCAAAAGAACGGCCGGATGATCGAGGCCTCGAACGAGGTGCGCACCTTTGGTCGAGGTGACGCGATTGTCGAACTTCCCAACTTGGTCGAGATTCAGACCGAGGCCTACGAGGAGTTCCTCAACCCCAAGACGCAAGCCGCTGCACGTGAAAACCGGGGCCTCGAGGCCCTGCTGCGCGAGGCCTTTCCGATCTACTCCTATGACAAGACCATGTGTCTGGAGTACGTCGGCTACGAGTTGGGTCGTGCACGCTACACCATTGAGGAGTGCCGCAAGCTGCGCATGACCCATGGCTTCCCGTTCAAGGTTCGCCTGCGCCTGGTGAAGTCCGAGCCCGTGGAGGAGGAGGTCTATCTGGGTGAGATTCCCATCATGATGGGCGGCGGTGAGTTCATCATCAACGGCTCCGAGCGCGTGGTGGTGAACCAGTTGCACCGTTCCCCCGGCGTGGATTTCATGATCGACCACTCGGTTACGGACCGCGACCTGCACAGCTGCTGGATCATCCCCGAGCGTGGTTCCTGGGTGGAACTGGCCGTCACGAAGAAGGAACTGCTCACGGTCCGCATCGACCAACAGGGCAAGTTCTCGGCCATGATTCTGTTGCGTGCGCTCTCCGAGGATTTGGGTACCGACCAGGCCCTGCTGCGAACCTTCTACAAGACCAAGGTCTTCAAGAAGACCAAGTCACAGACGGTCAATGCCTTTGCCAAAAAGATCACGGACAAGATCGCAGTGGGGGACATCGTTGTGCTCAAGACGGGTGAGGTGTTGGTCCCCTCGGCCACGCCTATCCCCGAGACAGCTGCCCTGGAAATTGCTGCCGGTGACCTGGCCGAGGTCGAAGTCATCCAGCCCACGGGCGGCGAGGTGGACATGCTGCTCATCAACTCGCTGCACGATGAGCCCGCCGTCAAGACTCACGAAGAGGCGCTGATCAAGATCTACAGTCGACTGCGTCCGGGCAACCCGCCCCAGCTTGAGAAGGCGCGCGAGTTGTTCCGGGAGAAGTTCTTCGACGAGCAACGCTACCGCTTGGGTCGTGTTGGCCGCTTCCGTCTCAACCGCAAGTTCGACCAGAACATTCCCGAAGACGTCCAGGTGCTGCAGGCCGAAGACATCGTCAACTCCGTCAAGTACCTGCTGGCCCTGCGTGCCGGCAAGGGCGAGGTGGACGACATTGACAACCTCGGCAACCGTCGCGTGCGCTCGATCGCTGAGTTGGCGGGCGAGGAGTTCCGCAAGGGGCTACTCAAGCTGCGTCGCACCGCGCAGGAGCGGATGAACCTCGAGAACCCGGAAACGGTTTCGCCGCGCACGCTGATCAACTCCAAGACCTTCTCCAGCGCCGTCGATTATTTCTTCGGGCGCTCTGAGTTGAGTCAGGTGGTCGACCAGGCCAACCCCTTGAGCCAGTTGGCTCACGAGCGTCGCTTGTCTGCCTTGGGCCCGGGTGGCCTGAACCGCAAGCGCGCTGGCTTCGACGTGCGCGACGTGCACCTCTCTCACTACGGACGCCTGTGTCCGATCGAGACGCCCGAGGGTGCCAACATCGGCTTGATTTCGTCCCTGGCGCTCTACTCGACCCTGGACGATTACGGTTTCCTGATCTCCCCCTACCGCAAGGTGAAGAAGGGGTATCTGAGCGAGGAGGTGGCCTACCTACGAGCCGACCAGGAGGCCGGCGTTGTGATGGCCCCCGCCGATGTGACCGTCGATGACAAGGGCAAGATCCTGCAGGATCGCGTGCTCGCCCGACGGGACGGCGACAACATTGAAGTGCCGCCGGAAGAGGTGGACTACGTCGATGTATCGCCCAAGCAGATCATTGGCGTCTCGGCGTCCCTGATTCCCTTCCTTGAGCACGACGACGCCAACCGGGCGCTCATGGGCTCGAACATGCAGCGCCAGGCCGTACCGCTCTTGATCCCCGAGGTGCCCGTCGTGGGCACCGGCATGGAGAAGGCTGTGGCCCTCAACTCCAACATGCCCATCTACGCCAAGAACGCGGGCACCGTGGATTACGTGGACAGTCGCGTCATCATCGTGGGCGAGGACGAGTACTACCAGACCAAGTTCCGTGGCATGAACGAGCGCACCACCCAGAATCACCGGCCGGTGGTGAAGGTGGGAGACGAGGTCGTGCAGGGTCAGCTATTGGCCGACGGAGCTTCGACCGAAGGCGGCGAACTCGCCCTGGGACGCAACCTGGTCGTGGCATTCATGACTTGGGACGGCTTCAATTACGAGGACGCCATCTTGGTCTCCGAGCGCCTGGTCAAGGACGACACCTTCACTTCGATTCACATCGAGGAGTACGAGGTCGAGATTCGGGAGACGAAGCTCGGCAAGGAAGAGTTCACTCGCGACATCCCCAACGTGGGCGACAGCGCATTGGCTCAACTCGACGATGAGGGCATGATCCGCATCGGGACCTTCGTCCAAGCCGGGGACACCCTGGTGGGCAAGGTAGCACCCAAGTCCAAGAGCGAATTGACGCCCGAGGAGAAGCTCCTGCACGCGATCTTCGGCAAGGCCGGCGTGGACGTGAAGAACGCTTCGCTAACCATGCCTCCGGGGACCCGTGGCGTGGTCATCGACGCCCAGAAGTTCTCGCGCCGTGTGAACTTGACGGACGCCGAGCGCACCAAGGCCTTGGGCGTGATTCGGGACGCTGAGACCGAGTTCCTGCGCGCCTTGCGGGCCTACACGTCCGACATGCTGAATCAGGTCCAGGAAACCCTGGGCAAGGAGATCGTGGACGACTTGACCGGTAAGGTCTTCGCCCTCGACGACACCTCGACCTACGACGAGTTGCGACGCGTCAAAGCTCTGAGCTTGGCTGCCGCTGAGGAGCATGACGATGAGAAGGTGCGCCTCAAAGCCACCGGCCACATTGACGAATTCCGCATCAAGATCGAGAACAAGGAAGCGGACAAGAACAAGATCGTCAACCGGCTCAGCCGCGGAGACGAACTGCCCACCGGCGTGCTCGAGATGGTCAAAATCTACGTGGCCACCAAGCGCAACCTTTCGGTGGGGGACAAGATGGCTGGGCGCCACGGCAACAAGGGTGTGATCTCCAAGATCTGTCCAGTTGAGGACATGCCCTACCTTGAGGATGGCACCTCGGTGGACATCGTTCTGAACCCCTTGGGTGTTCCGAGTCGAATGAACGTGGGCCAGATTCTCGAGACTCACTTGGGCTTGGCTGCCGCCCGCTCAGGCGTGCGCTGCAACACTCCCGCTTTCGACGGGGCCAGCGAGTCCGAAATCGAGCAGGCCTTGGGAGATGCGGGCCTGCCCGCGTCGGGCAAGTTCACCCTGTACGACGGCCGCAGTGGTCAGTCCTTCGAACAGGAGGTCACCGTGGGCGTGATGTACATGCTCAAGCTGCACCACTTGGTGGATGAGAAGGTGCACGCTCGTGCGACCGGCCCCTACAGCCTGATCACGCAGCAACCCCTCGGCGGCAAGGCGCGCTTCGGCGGCCAGCGCTTCGGGGAGATGGAAGTCTGGGCACTGGAAGCCTATGGCGCGGCGGCGATCCTGCAGGAGCAGCTGACCGTGAAGTCCGATGACGTGGACGGAAGGACCAAGATCTACGAGTCGATGGTGAAGGGACTCAACATCCTCGAGCCGGGCACGCCCGTGTCCTTCGAAGTGTTGACCAACGAGATCCGGGGCTTGGGGCTCAACATGGAGCTCCACAAGAAGGCGACCCTCTAGGAGGTAGGCAGGATGAATACCATGACTGACTCCAACTACAACCAGATCAACGACTACGGCAGTGTGACGATCGCACTCGCCTCACCTGAGGACATCCGCTCCTGGTCCTACGGTGAAGTCAAGAAGCCCGAGACCATCAACTACCGGACCTATCGTCCGGAACGCGACGGCCTCTTCTGCGAGCGTATCTTTGGTCCTGAGAAGGACTGGGAGTGCACCTGCGGCAAGTACAAGGGCATCAAGCACAAGGGCATCGTGTGCGACAAGTGCGGCGTGATGGTCACCCACTCGCGCGTGCGCCGTAAGCGCATGGGGCACATCAACCTGGCCGCTCCTGTGGCCCACATCTGGTTCTTCAAGGCCATGCCCTCACGCTTGGGCAACCTGTTGGGAGTCAAGGTCAGCGATCTAGAGCGCTTGATCTACTTCCAGGAGTACATGGTCGTTGACCCGGGCGACACGCCGCTCGAGCCCTACCAGCTGTTGACCGAGGAGGAGTACCGCTCCTCACGCTCCAAGTACGGCGCGGAGTTCGATGCTGATATGGGTGCCGAGGCGGTGCGCAAGATCCTTCGTCGTGTCGACCTGCAGGGCATTTCCGATGAGCTGCGTGAAGAACTCGTGGCCACGCGCTCCAAGCAACGCCAGAAGGACATTATCAAGCGCTTGCGCACGGTGGAGATGTTGCGCGACTCGGGCAACAACCCGGATTGGATGGTGCTGGAGGTGATTCCGGTCATTCCCCCGGACCTGCGCCCCCTGGTCTTGCTGGACTCAGGAAACTTTGCCACCAGCGACCTGAACGACCTCTACCGACGACTGATCAACCGCAACAACCGGCTCAAGAAGTTGCTGGACCTCAACGCCCCCGAGGTCATCATCCGCAACGAGAAACGGATGTTGCAGCAGGCCGTGGACGCGCTTTTCGATAACGGACGTTGCCGCCGCCCCGTGCTCGGTTCGTCCAGTCGGCCGCTGAAGTCCTTGACCGACATGATCAAGGGTAAGCAAGGACGCTTCCGCGAGAACCTGTTGGGTAAGCGCGTGGACTACTCCGCTCGTTCCGTGATTGTCGTGGGCCCCGAGTTGAGCCTGCAGCAGTGCGGGTTGCCGAAGAAGGTTGCATTGGAGCTATTCCAGCCCTTCATCATTCGGCGTCTCAAGGAGTTGGCCCTGGCCGACACGATCAAGTCGGCCAAGCGCATGCTGGAGCGACGAGATGAGGACGTCTGGGATATCCTCGAAGAGGTGATCTGTGGCCACCCGGTGATGCTCAACCGCGCACCGACTCTGCACCGCATGGGCATTCAGGCCTTCGAGCCTGTACTCATCGAGGGCAACGCCATTCGCTTGCACCCCCTGGTGTGCGGCGGATTCAATGCCGACTTTGACGGAGACCAGATGGCCGTGCACCTGCCGCTCTCATACGAGGCGCAGATCGAGGCCTCCACGTTGATGCTCGCCAGCAACAACATTTTCTCTCCGGCCAACGGTTCACCCATTATTTCGCCCTCCCAGGACATGGTGTTGGGCATCTACTACCTGACCAAGTCGCCTGCCAGCCTACCGCAGCAGACGCCCCTGTATTCCTCCCTGGGCGAGTTGTTCCTGGCCTACGGCCACGGACAGACCACGACTCACAAGGCCGTTCGCGTGCGGCTTGAAGAGGGCCAGGCTGTCAAGTACTCGATGGATTCCGACCCCATCCTTGTCAACGACCGAGGTCGAGTGAATGCCGTCCCCGCCGAGGGCGAAGAGGACCTCAAGCCCCGGGCCGAGTTCCTCACGACCACGATCGGGCGCGTGATTTTCAATGACATTCTGCCCGAGGGGATGCCGTTCTATAACTACGACCTGACCAAGAAGGGCGTCCAGGCACTGATCTCGGATTGTCACCACCTTCTGGGTCGTGGCGCGACGCTGAGCTTGCTCGACGACTTGAAAGACTTGGGATTCAAAGCTTCGACGCGTGCCGGTCTGAGTTTCGCCAAGAACGACATCCGTATTCCCGACGAGAAGACGGACATCCTCGCCACCACCCAGGCCGAGATCGACAAGATCGAGCAGTCCTACCACAAGGGTGTCATTACTCAGGGCGAGCGCTATCTCAAGATCATCGACCACTGGACCCAGGCCCGAGAGGAAGTGGGGCAGGTGTTGATGGGCGTCTTGGAGAACGACTACGACGAGACGACGGGCTATGTGAACCCGATCTACTGCATGGTCACTTCTGGCGCCCGTGGTTCGGTGGACCAGATCAGGCAGCTAGGCGGAATGCGTGGTTTGATGGCCAAGCCCTCGGGCAAGATCATTGAGACTCCCATCAAGGCCAACTTCCGCGAGGGCCTGAAGGTGCTGGAGTATTTCTCCTCCACCCACGGCGCGCGCAAGGGCCTGGCCGACACAGCTCTCAAGACCGCCGATGCCGGCTATCTGACACGCAAGCTGACGGACGTCGCGCAAAATGTCGTGATCACCATGGACGACTGCGGGACCATGAACTCGGTCACCAAGCAGGTCGTCTACAAGGGCGATCGCGTGGCTGTGACTCTGGCCCAAGCTATCCGTGGGCGCTGTGCGCGAGATCCGATCGTCGATGTGATCGACGATGATGTGATCGTGCGCGAGGGCGAACTGATTACCGAGGACATCGCCGCCCGCATCGAGGCCCTGGGCCACGAGAAAATCCGCGTGCGCAGTGCGCTGACCTGTGAAGCTCCCCTGGGAGTCTGCGCGCGCTGCTATGGCATGGACTTGTCGCGCGGCCAGATGGGCGAACGGGGCTTGGCGGTGGGAATTATCGCCGCCCAGTCGATCGGTGAGCCTGGCACCCAGCTGACCATGCGGACCTTCCACATCGGTGGTACGGCCTCGCGTTCGGTCGAGGAGACTGAGCGTCGCGTCAAGCGCGAAGGCACGGTGTGCTTCCAAAACCTGCGCGTTGTTCAGAACAAGTCCAAGGAGACGATCGTCCTGAACCGCAACGGCTCCGTGGCCTTGCTGGACGACCGCGATCGTGAAATCGACCTGTACAGCATCCCCACGGGCGCGCTGATGTCTGTCAAGGATGGACAGAAGATCAAGGCCGGCGATTCCCTGTGTACCTGGGACCCGCACCACACGCCGATCATCTCCGAGTTCGCTGGGCGCATTCGCTTCGAGGATCTGGTCGAGGGCAAGACCCTGCGTATCGAGCGCGATGGCCGCAGTGGAACGGACCGCACCCAGGTCATGGAGCACAAGGGTGATTTGCACCCGCAACTCGTGCTCGAAGACAAGAACGGCGAGGCCTTGGCGCTCTACCCGATCCCCGAGAAGGCCTATCTCGAGGTGACCGACGGGGCCAAGATCGGGCAAGGCGAGTTGATGGCCAAGTCGCCGCGAGAGGCAACCGGTACCCAGGACATCACCGGGGGTCTGCCGCGTGTGACCGAGCTATTCGAGGCACGTCGACCCAAGGATCCCGCCGTCATGAGCGAGATCGACGGGGCGGTCGAGTTGGGTGATCGCAAGCGCGGTAAGCGCACAATTGTCGTCCGCGCCTTCGACAAGGACGGCGAGGTCGTGGCTGAGCACGAGCACGCAGTTCCCCAGGGCAAGCATCTGCGCGTGCACAAGGGGGACGAAGTCATCGCCGGCGAACCGCTGGTTGATGGGCCCCTGTACCCGGAAGATATCCTTCGCATCAACGGCGAAGACTCCGTTCAGGAGTACTTGCTGCGCGAAGTGCAGAACGTCTACCGCAGTCAATCGGTGACCATCGACGACAAGCACATCGAGACGATTTTGTCTCAGATGATGCGCAAGGTTCAGGTTACCGACTCGGGCGACTCGGGCTTCCTACCGGGTGCCGTTGTGGACAAGTACCGCTTCCGTCGCGAGAACGAACGCATGCGCAAGGAGCGTCGCAAGCCGGCGACAGGCCAGACCTTGCTCTTGGGAATCACCAAGGCCTCCTTGTCTTCGGATTCGTTCATCTCCGCCGCCTCCTTCCAGGAGACAACCAAGGTGCTCACCGAAGCCGCCTTGGCTGGCAAGCGCGACTTGCTGGTGGGCCTCAAGGAGAATGTCATCTTGGGCCACATGGTTCCCACCGGAACCGGTTTCCGAGATCACTACCGCACGCGTGTGAAGAAGAACATCGACTTCGGCGACATTGGCGGTACAGGCACGGCCTTCGGTGGCAGCACGATGGCGGATGAAGAGATGGAAATGTTGCTGACTGGCAACGTGGATCCCTTGGCTGCGGCCTTGCCTGCGACCGGTACCGATGGCGTGATTCCGACCCTGGACACGGGCGTTGGCACGGCCGTCGTGGAGGAGTCCGCTCCCCTTGGGGCGGCCGATCCCATGCAATCGGTTCTCTCCACTCCCGCGCCTGCTACGGAGCAACCCAGCCCTGCGGTGATCGAAACCAGTAGCGAGCCTGCTGAACCGACCGTGGCGGATGCGGTTGAAGAAGCTGCGGCTGAACCCACTGCTGAACCCACCGCTGAACCCACTTCCGAAGAGCCCAGTGGCGACAACGACTCCGATTCCCCTGAGGAGACCCCCCAAGCCTGAACCCACCAAGCGGAGCCTTTCCCGGCCATCGGGATGGCCGGGGCCCTGGCGGCCCTTGACCCCGCTCCTGGGATCCCTAAGATTCTTCCCCCCGATACGCCTGCGAGGCCATCGGGACACCCAACGACCATGCCGACCATCAATCAACTCGTGCGCAAGGGCCGCAAGAAGCCCATCAAGCGCTCCAAGTCACCCGTGCTAGACCAGTGCCCGCAAAAGCGTGGCGTTTGTTTGCAGGTGAAGACCCAGACTCCCAAGAAGCCCAACTCCGCCCTACGCAAGGTCGCGCGTGTGCGGCTTTCGAACGGCAAGGAAGTCACGGCTTACATCCCCGGCGAGGGCCACAACTTGCAGGAGCACTCTGTCGTTCTGCTGCGCGGCGGCCGCGTGCGCGACTTGCCCGGCGTCCGTTACCACATTCTGCGCGGTACCCATGACACCTCGGGCGTGGACGGCCGCGGCCAGGCCCGGTCGAAGTACGGCACCAAGAAGCCCAAGAAATAGGCCGTCGCTCGCGGCCCACGAGTTCCGCGAGCCGCGCCCAAACCCAAACACCTCCAACAGCCAATTCTCCCTTGGGTAACCACCCACGTGGGACACTCCCTCCAGTTCGATCATGCCCCGTAACTTCAAGTCCACCGCCATTTACACCAAACCGGATCCCAAGTTCGGATCCCTTTTGGCATCCAAGCTCATCAACGGCGTGATGTTGGACGGCAAGAAGAGCGTCGCCCAAAAGGTGTTCTACGACGCCCTCGATCTGGCCAGCAAGAAGCTGCCCGACGCCGAGGACCAGATCGAAATCTTCACCAAGGCGCTCGAAAACGTCCGCCCTCTGGTCGAAGTGCGCTCCAAGCGGGTTGGTGGTGCCAACTACCAAGTGCCGCGCGAGGTCAAGCGTTCGCGCCAACAGGCCCTGGCTATCCGATGGATTGTGGACTTCGCACGCAAGAAGAAGGGCAAGCCCATGTGCGAGCGTTTGGCGGAGGAGTTGGTCGACGCTTACAACGGCACGGGTCAGTCCGTGTCTTGGAAAGAGAACATCCACAAGATGGCCGAGGCCAACAAGGCCTACGCCCACTTCGCCCGCTGATCGTAGTGGGGCTTGGGTCCCATGTGTATTGAACCAGCGCCTGTGGCCTGCGACAGGTTCTCGGAGTCCCGGGTCAGGTGCCGAGGTAGCGGGCCACGGGTAGACTCCGGAACGGAGGGCCTCAAGTGGACGTACTGATTCTGCGTGACCCTAGGGAGTCCGAGCGCAAGTGTTCCCTCACTCCATTGCGAGGTCTCGAGGGCATTCGCTTCGTGAATCACGCTGCCGGTCGGACGCTGGATGCGGAAGGGCGGATTCTGCTCACGCCCGAGGCTCCCGAACTCAGCCCCCAGGATGCGGGGCCCGGCCTGCTGCTGGTGGACTGCAATTGGCGTCGAGCGCCCAAGCTGCGCGCGGCTCTCGTGGGGGATTTCCTACCCCGCAGTCTGCCCGCGCTTCACACGGCCTACCCCCGCAGGAGCCAAGTCTTTGCCGATCCTGAGCAGGGCCTGGCTTCCGTGGAAGCCCTTTATGCGGCCTTGGCCCTGCTAGGGGATCCCCGGCCGGAACTGCTGCAGGGATACCGCTGGCGCGCCGAGTTCTTGAGTCTGAACCCGAATCTGCAATCGGACAGCGCGTGAATGTGAACCTGGATCGGCAGCGCACCGTACCACGGACTTCGGCTCGCCCGGTAAGCTCCACCCATGTCCCTAGCGGATCTTCGCAACATCGGGATCGTCGCCCATATTGACGCGGGCAAGACCACGGTTACCGAGCGCATTTTGCACCTGACTGGTGTCGAGCACCGCGTTGGCCGAGTCGACGAAGGCACGGCCACCATGGACTGGATGGCGGAAGAACGTGAGCGTGGCATCACGATCACCAGCGCGGCGACCCACGTCACTTGGCGCGCAGGCGCAATCAACGTCATCGACACGCCCGGTCACGTGGACTTCACGGTCGAAGTCGAACGCTGCATGCGCGTGCTGGATGGAGCGATCTTGGTCCTCGATGCTGTGGCAGGCGTGCAAGCTCAGACGGAGACCGTTTGGCGCCAGATGCGGGCCCACAAGCTTGCCTGTATCGCTTTCATCAACAAGTGTGACAAGCCCGGCGCCGATGTGCTGGCCGCTTGTCAGTCTCTGCACGAGAGACTCGACGCGCTGTGTCTGCCCGTGGCCTACCCCATCATGCAGCAGGACAAGCTCGTCGGTGTCGTGGACTGCCTGAGCCAAGAGGCTTGGGGGCTCGACGAGTCGGGAGTGACCCAGGCGCGGGACCTGCCCGACAGCTTGAAGGACGAAGTTGCGGTCCTGCGCGCGGAGCTGTTCGATGTGCTTGCGGAGGAGGACGAAGCTGTGATGGAGGCCGTGCTGGGCGGGACCGAGCCCGATCCAGAGCTCGTGCAGCAGGCTCTTCGGCGGCAAGTCGTTGCCGGAACCCTGGTGCCCGCAGTGTGCGGAGCGGCCCTGCGGGGGATCGGTGTGGAGATGCTGCTCGATAGCATCCTGGCTTGGCTGCCCAGTCCGCTCGATCGACCGCCCGTTGTCGGGGTGGCTGGTGAAGGTCAAGACGGCCAGCCCTTGCCCACGCCCGCCCCGCGGCTCCCGGATGCGGACGGGTCCACCACAGCCCTTGCGTTCAAGGTGCAATCATCCCCACACGGGGACCTGACCTTTGTGCGCATCTATGCGGGACGCATCGAGAGCGGTGGGAAAGTTTGGAACCCACGGGCAAGCAAGATGGAGCGCGTCGGTCGCATTCAGCGCATGCACGCCGACCACGGCGAAGCGCTCGAGGAAGCTCAGGCGGGGGACATCGCCGTGCTCGTGGGGCTCAAGCACACGGTCACCGGCGACACCCTGTGCGACCGCGCCGATCCTATCCAACTCGAGTCCCTCACCTTTCCCGATCCCGTGATCGCGCTGATCGTGGAGCCCAGCGCAGCTGCCGACCGGGATAAGCTGCGCGTGGCTCTGGATCGCCTAGCCCGGGAGGATCCGAGCCTGCACGTCGTGGAAGACCGCGACACGGGGCAGTGGACGCTGCAGGGCATGGGGGAATTGCACCTGGAAGTCAATCTGCATCGACTGCAAGGGGAGTACGGTGTCACCCCCAGAGTGGGGCAGCCGCGCGTGCGCTACCGTGAGGCGCTGAGCGGAGCGGGCCATGGGGCCGGCCGGGTCGACCAGACACAGGACGGGCAGGAGGTGTTCGGCTCGGTGGACCTCGAGGTTCATCCGGCGCCCCAGGGCGCGCCCGCGGAATCGGACTGGGAAGTTCACTGGGGGCCTGGAGTGGACGCGCCGCCCGAAATTCGGCGTGCTGTAGAAGAGGCACTGGCGCAGGAGGACATGGGGGGGCCGCGTTTCGGTTTTGTGCTGGTCGCTGGATCCGTGCGGATCACGGCCCTAGGCCGGCACCCGGATCGCGAAGACCGGGGCGCCTACGCCCAGGCCGCGATTGCTGCCCTGGGGCAGGCCCTTCGGGCTGCTCCGGCTCGCCTCCTGGAGCCTCGCATGGCCTTTGAAGTGCAGACTCCGGAGGCCTTTTCAAGCGGCATCATCGCTGACTTGGCCTCGCGCCGGGCCGTGGTGGGGGACGTCCTGGCCGAAGGGGACCTGCGCACGATCACCGGGACAGTCGCCTTGGGGCAGATGTTCGGTTATTCGACAGCCGTGCGCTCTCTCTCCCAGGGCAGGGCTGGTTTCAGCCTCACCCCAGCGGGCTTCGTGGAGGTTCCGGAGGAGGAGTTGGAGGGCCGAGGCCTGGCCTGGCACTGAGCCTGGGCTATGGGCCGGCCCCCCAGCGGTATTGCGAATTCCCAAGCTCCAGCAGCAGAAAGGCCAACCAGGCATGAATGGGGTGCACAGCACCCAAGGTGAACTGACTGGGTTTGGTGGGCATCCATTGCGGGAATTGCCCCCAGCTTCAATGAAAAGGGGCTGGCGGCCAGCAGCCCCCCCCTCCTCACACAGCGGGTCCCGACGGGTGGTCTCCAAAGTCCACAGAGGGGGGGCAAAGGCAGGAATGTTGATTGTGGCTATGTCCACGGAACCCAGTCAGTTCTGACCCACTGAGGCTGCGGATCGAGGGGCCTGGGGGGGTGGCAGGCGCGAGGCACCCCGTTTTGGCCCGGGAATGGGGACCGCACGCCCCCGCACGAGGGGCTGCGGCCCCGCCCGGCGTCCGAGTTCCGAGGATCCTCGTCCTGGCTCAATCCGGCAGGCAAACCGCGGCCGGCGGCGGGCAGAGGATCTACCACACCAGTGTTGACCCTCCCCCCCTTTGTCGCTATCGTCTCCCCCCCTCAACCGCGAGGAGCGGGGTCGAGGCGGGCCGAGAGGCCTGCGCGTTGACCTTGCAAGTCGTGGTTTTCGGCGCCCGTGCACGGGCAGTCCGCAATCCGTCCGAATCCCATTTGAGCGCCAGGCACCCCCCGCCTGCACGCACTTCAGGGGCCTGCAGCGTAGTCAATTCATCCGTTCGGCGACGACTCTGGCCGTCTGCCCCTCCCCAGCTTTCAGTTTCGATCCCGACCCTACCCCGCCCGCTTGCTCAGACCGTCACCCGCGCGGTTCGCAGTTCATGAAGAACGCAATCATGAACCCGGCAAGCTCACTGACCGCAGCGTAACGACCGAATGAGCGAAAAGATCCAAATCCGAATGGAGGCCTACGACCACGAAGCACTGGACCAGTCCAGTGTCGAGATCGTCGAGACCGCGCGACGTACTGGCGCGCAGGTGGCCGGACCGATTCCGCTCCCTACACGGATTGAGCGTTACACGGTGCTGCGCTCTCCCTTTATCGACAAGAAGTCGCGCGAGCAGTTCGAGATCCGGACTCACAAGCGGCTGATCTACATCTCCGAGCCGACATCACAGACCATCGACTCGCTTTCTTCCCTCAACATGCCCGCGGGCGTGGACATCCGTATCAAGGCCTAGGGCCCGCCGGGGCCTAGTCTCGAGTGCTGGCCGGTGCCAGCACAGGACACCCAGCACGCAAGTGCTGACACCACGAACCGCGACAATCCAGCTCTCAGACTGCCCGCTCTCTCTCGATCGTTTTTCAGCCGCAAGGATGGCTTTCCGCCTTCTGAAGCACGCTGGGATTCGAATTTCAAATTCACTTTCCGACCGCGTGGCCAAGCGTTTGGTCCTCACCTGAGGGCTCTTGGTCGAACCGGTACTTACCCCCTCTCTCTCTCTCGGGAATCATGACGCTGATTCTAGGGCGCAAAAAAGGCATGACGCAGTTGTTTGCCGAGGACGGCACAGCCACGGGCTGTACCGTCGTCGAAGCAGGCCCCTGTGTGGTCATGCAGGTTCGAACTCAGGAACGCGACGGCTATGACGCCGTCCAACTGGGATTCGAGGACATCCCCGACCGCCTCGCGCACAAGCCCATGCGCGCTGCGGCTAAAGTGGTTGGAACCGCCCCCAAGCGCTTCCTGCGCGAGGATCGACTCAATCAATCCAGCGACCTGGGGGTCGGGGATTCAGTCACCGTGGAGGCCTTCAGCGAGGGCGACCTCGTCGACGTGATCGGCACCAGCAAGGGGCGCGGCTTCGCAGGCACCATCAAGCGCCACGGCTTCTCGCGCGGGCCCAAGACTCACGGCTCCATGAACTATCGGCGTCCGGGATCCATCGGCTGTTCTGCCTACCCGGGCCGAGTGATCAAAGGTAAGCGCATGTCTGGCCACTACGGCGCCAAACGCAAGACCACCAAGAATCTCGAGATCCTGCGCGTGGATACCCAGCGCGGGCTCTTGTTCGTCAAAGGCGCAGTCCCCGGTCCGACCGGCGGATTCGTCCAGGTCCAGTCGGCGCGCACTGGCGTCAAGAAAGGCTGATCCCCATGCAAGTCAAGAGCTACAAAGCCGGCAACGTGGGCGAAGTCGAATTCGACGAGAGCTCCTTCGGTGGCAAGGTCCTGTACCGCACCTTGAAGGACGCGGTGGTCATGCACATGGCCAACCAGCGCCAGGGTACAGCCAAGGTGCGTGGCCGCTCGGAGGTCAAGGGCACGAACGCCAAGCCCTACAAGCAAAAGCACACTGGTCGCGCGCGCGCGGGTGATCGCAAGTCGCCCATCTGGCGCGGTGGTGGAACCGTTTTCGGTCCCCACCCTCGGGACTTTTCCTACCACATGCCGGCCAAAGCCCGGCGCGTGGCGTTGCGCTCAGCGCTAGCCGGCAAGATCGCCGACGGTGAACTCGTCATTGCCGACTTTGGTGAGTTCAGTCAGCCGTCTTCCAAGGCAGCGCGCAAGATCCTGAACGATCTGGGGAGCCCGCGCCGAGCCTGCATCTTGATTTCGGAACGCAACACCAATTTGTACAAGTCCTTCCGCAACTTCCCGCGCGTGACCGTGCGTGTGGCCGACGAGCTGTGCGCCTACGACGTGGTCAATGGTGGACTGGTCATCGCTGAGCGAGGGGCTGTGGATCGGGTCAGCGCCCGCGTGGGCACCGACGCGAGTCAGTCAGGAGGTAAGCAGGCATGAAAGCCAGTCAACGCATGTACGACGTCGTCGCCAAGCCGGTGATCACGGAGAAGGCCAGCATGGACTCCGCCGTGCGCAATGCCTACCACTTCCACGTTCCTCGGGACGCCAACAAGGTCGAGATTCGCCACGCCGTCGAGACGGTATTTGAGGTCAAGGTGGAGTCGGTCAACACGCTACGCGTGATGGGCAAGACCCGTCGTCGCGGTTGGGTCGCTGGAAGGCGCCCCGACTGGAAGAAGGCCATGGTGACCTTGGAGGAGGGGCAAACGATCGACGTTTTCTAGGCCGGCGTCATTCGACGCCGCCTGAAGGTCAACACAAACAGCTATGGGCATTCGCAAATACAAGCCGACCTCGCCTGGACGCCGCCACGGCAGCGTTTTGGACTACTCCGAGATCACCTGCACCAAACCTGAGAAGTCGCTGCTGCGGCCGATCAAGAAGACGGGCGGGCGCAACAACCACGGCCGCATCACCTGCCGCCATCGCGGTGGCGGGCACAAGCGTCGCTATCGCTTGATCGACTTCAAGCGCGCCAAGGATGGCGTGCCGGCACGTGTGGCCACGATCGAGTACGACCCCAACCGCACCTGCTTCATCGCCAAGCTGGTCTACGCCGACGGCGAGAAGCGCTACATCCTGGCACCCATCGGTGTGGAAGTTGGCCAGACGTTGAACTCAGGTGCTGATTCGGAGCCCAACCCGGGCAATGCGCTGCCGCTCGAGAACATCCCCGTGGGAGTTCAGGTGCACAACATCGAATTGCAGGCCGGTCGCGGCGGTCAGCTTTGCCGCAGTGCTGGGACTGCCGCCCAGTTGCAAGCGCGAGAGGGCTCGTACGCGGTGCTCCTGCTGCCCTCGGGAGAACTGCGCCGCATTCACGTCACCTGCCGCGCGACCATTGGTCGAGTGGGTAATACTGACTATCAGAACGTCAAGTTGGGCAAGGCTGGCCGTAGACGCCACCTTGGCCGCCGTCCGCACGTCCGCGGTACGGCCATGAACCCTGTCGATCACCCCATGGGTGGTGGCGAGGGTCGAACCGCCGGGGGCCGTCACCCCTGCTCTCCCACGGCCGTGTTGGCCAAGGGCGGGCGTACCCGTCGCCGCAACCACCCGACGGATCGTTTCATTATCCGTCGTCGTAAGAAGAGGTAGCTCTAGCCCATGGGACGTAGTCTGAAAAAAGGGCCGTATATCGACCCCAAACTCGCCGCGAAAGTGGAGGCCCAGAACGTGGCCGGTACTCACGAGCCCATCAAGACCTGGGCTCGGGCGTGCACCATTCCGCCCGACTTCATCGGGCACACCTTCATGGTTCACAACGGCAAACAACACCTCAAAGTGGCGGTCACCGAGGACATGGTGGGGCACAAGCTGGGCGAGTTTTCCCAGACGCGCATGTTCCGCGGTCACACCAACAAGAAAGAAGCTCAGAAGAGCCGCTGAGCACTAATCGGAGAATACTGTGACTACCCTCGGGACCCTACAAAACGACTACCGCGCCAAGCACCGCTATGCCCGCATTACCGCGCGCAAGGCACGCCTGATTGCGGATCTCATCCGTGGCCGTTCGGCCAACGAGGCCTTCGAGCTGCTTGAGTTCGCTCCCCAGCGCGCGGCGTACTTCTATACCAAGGTGCTCAAGTCCGCCGTGGCCAACGCGGCTCAAGACGAGAGCGTGGACTTGAACCGCCTGGTGGTTGTGGACGCGCGTGCCGATGACGGCCCGATGCTCAACAACCGCCTGCGCTGGCGTCCGGGCCCGCAGGGGCGCGCCATGCCTTTCTCGAAGAAAACCAGCCACCTCACCGTGGCGGTGGCGGTTCTCGAAGAGGCCAGCACAGAAAAGGCTCCGGCGGCTGAATCTAAGTCCAAGCCGAAAGCCAAGGCACCCAAGGAGTCCAAAGAGGTTCCCGCGGAACCTGTCGAGGAGTCTCCCGCAGAAGCGACAGAAGAAACCACCGACGAATCAAACTCCTCTGAAGAGCAGGAGAGCTAACGCGCACTCATGGGACAGAAGATACACCCCACCGGCTATCGCATCGGCATCATTGAGCCTTGGGCCTCCCGCTGGCATGGCGGCAAGAATTTCGCGCAGCTTCTGCTTCAGGACAAGCAGATTCGCGATCACGTGCAGAAGGAGTACGGCTCAGCCGGCATTCCGCGCATTGAGATTGAGCGCACGGGCGAAGCTGTCAACGTCGTGATCTACACCGCACGCCCCGGGGTGCTCGTGGGACGCAAGGGCGTCCGCATCGATCAACTCAAGGCGGAACTGCAGAAGATCGCAGGCACCACGGTGCACCTCACGATCCACGAAGTGAAGCGTCCCGAGCTTTCAGCAGGCCTCGTTGCCGAAGTGATCGCCGATGCGCTGAAGCGGCGCATGGCCTTCCGCCGCGCGGTCAAGAAGGCCATTCAGACCACGATCCAGGCCGGCGCGCAGGGCATCAAGGTGGAGATCAATGGTCGTCTCGGCGGAGCCGATATGGCGCGTACCGCCAAGGAACGGGAAGGTCGCGTTCCCCTTTCGACTCTGCAGGCTCACGTGGAATACGGGACAGCCAACAGTCACACGACCTTCGGGATCATTGGTGTGAAAGTTTGGATCTACAAGGGCGACATCGATCGCGGTGAGAAGATCAACTACCGCCAGGTTTCGGCGGCCAGCGGACGCATGGAGCGCGGTGGCCCGCGGCGAGGCGGCAGGCCCGGTGGACGACGCGACGGCGGCGGCGGCGGAGGGCGTAACTAATGGCCTACATGCCCAAGAGAGCCAAGCACCGCAAGGTGCAGCGCGGCAAGACCAAGGGTTATGCCCAGCGCGGCAACCGCGTCAGCTTCGGCGAGTACGGGTTGCAAGCCCTGGACCCCGCCTGGATCAGCGGACGCCAATTGGAAGCGGCCCGGGTGGCGGCCAACCGAGCCACGGGTGGCACGGCCAAGATCTGGATTCGCATCTTTGCCCACAAGCCCATCACCTCCAAGCCCGCAGAGACTCGCATGGGCAAGGGTAAGGGCGACCTGGATCAGTGGGTGGCTGTCGTGCGCCCCGGCACCGTGCTCTTCGAGCTCGGGAACTGCACCGAAGATCAGGCACGTCTCGCGTTCAAGCGCATCGCGCACAAGATGCCCATCAAGGTCCGCATGATCCACAGGCTTCCTTCTCACTAGCCCGGTCTCTGCATTTCACTCATTCACTCATGAAGATCGACGAAATCGACAGCAAGACCGATTCGGAGCTTGCCTACGACCTCGGGAAGATGCGCAAGGAGCTTTTTGACCTGCGCTTCGCCGCGGTGGCAGGTAGCTCTGCAAACACGGCCCAGATCCAAGTTATCAGGCGTTCGATTGCGCGCGTGCACACCGTCCTGCACGAGCGCAAGAACGGCATCTACGGCAAGGCGCCTAAGCAGTAATTATCCAAAGCGCAATCAAGCAAGCCGCAGAGCGATGAGCAACACCCAACCGAATCCTCAAATGGATACCCAAGTACGAAACAGCCGCAAGGTCATCCAGGGCATCGTCTCGGGAGCGAAGGCCGACAAGACCATCACGGTCACCGTCGAGCGTCGTTTCCAGCACCCCAAGTACCGCAAGTTCATTCGCCGCCACGTCAAGGTCTACGCCCACGACGAGAACAACCTGGCGGTTGAAGGCGACACGGTGGAAGTGGCCGAGTGCCGCCCGCTCTCCAAGCTCAAGCGCTGGCGCCTGGTGCGCGTTGTTACCGGTGCGACGATCGCACTGGAGACCCCGTCCGATATCGCCGCTCCGGAAGCTGGCGGTGCTGACACTGAAGGAGCCCAAGCATGATCCAGATGCAATCCACTCTGGATGTGGCTGACAACACCGGCGCCAAACTCGTGCGTTGCATCAAGGTGTTGGGCGGAACCCACAGGCGCTACGCCAGCCTGGGTGACGTGATTGTGGCTTCGGTCCAGAAGTCCATCCCCGGCTCTGAGCTGAAGACCGGCACCATCGTTAAGGGTGTCATCGTGCGCGTGAAAAAGAACACGCGCCGCACGGACGGTTCCTATGTGCGCTTCGATCGCAATGCCCTCGTGATCATCGATCAGGACGGCAACCCGCGCGGGACCCGCATCTTCGGAGCGGTCGCCAGGGAATTGCGCGAGCAAAACTACATGAAGATCGTGTCGCTGGCTCAGGAGGTCATCTGATGCACGTCAATACGGGAGACCAGGTGATTGTGATCGCCGGCAACAACAAGGGGCGCACGGGTGCCGTCTTGCAAGTTCAACGGGACAAGAATCGGGTTGTGGTGGAGGGCGTCAATCTGCGTACCAAGCACCAGAAGCCCACTCAGCAGAACCCCAAGGGTGAGCGGGTCGAGCAGGAATGCCCGGTCCACGCCAGCAACGTGATGTTGCTCGATCCCGAGACGGGCAAGGGTACGCGCAAGCGACCCAAGAAGGACTAGAACGCCATGACTGCCAGCACTCAAGCCGAAGAAACGGCCCAAGAGACGGGCCCCCCGCGGCTCAAGCAGATGTACCAGTCGGACGTGCGTCCCAAGCTCAAGGAGAGCTTTGGCATCACGAACGAGTTGGCCGTGCCGACGATCGAGAAAATCGTCATCAACATGGGCGTCAAGGGCGCCGTGGAATCCAAGGCCAAGGTCGAGACCGCAGCGGGGCAGCTCGCAACGATCAGCGGCCAGAAGCCCACCGTGCGCCTGGCCAAGCACTCCATCGCTGGCTTCAAGCTGCGCGAGGGCATGCCCATCGGCTGTGCCGTCACCCTGCGTGGTGATCGCATGTGGGAATTTGCCGACCGCCTGATCTCGGTCGTCATGCCCCGTATTCGTGACTTCCGCGGCGTCAAGGACAAGCTCGACGGCCGTGGCAACTACTCCATGGGGCTTGCTGAGCAGAGCGTGTTTCCCGAGATCGATTTCGATCGCATCGACTTCCAACAGGGGATGGACATCACCTTCGTGACGACTGCTCCGACCGACGAGCAGGGTTACGCGTTGCTCAAGAACCTCGGCATGCCTTTCAAGAACCGCAACACCAACCGGGCCAAGAAGTAGATCCATGGCTAAGAAATCCCTGATCGCCAAGTGCGCTCGGCCCCCCAAGTTCTCGACACGGGCTTATACGCGCTGCAATTTCTGCGGCCGGCCCCGTGCCGTCTATCGCAAATTCGGAATCTGCCGCATCTGCCTGCGGGAGCGCGCCCACTTGGGCGAGATCCCTGGCATGCGCAAGGCCTCCTGGTAGGACTCATACCATGATGACCGACCCCATCGCGGACATGCTCACACGCATCCGCAACAGCAACGCAATCTACCAACCCCAGGTCAGCATGCCGGCTAGCAAGCTGCGCGTGGCCATCGCCGAGGTCCTGCAGGATGAGGGCTTCGTGGCGAGCTACGGCGTGGAACAAGGCCAGGCAGGCAAGGGCCAAGTGGGCACCACCCTCACCATCAAGCTCAAGTACGGCATTGATGGGGAGAAGGTCATCCGCCACATCGAACGCATCAGCAAGCCCGGCTGCCGGGTCTACGCTGGCGTGGACGAACTCAAGCCCGTCTTGCGCGGCCAAGGCATCCACGTCGTCTCCACTCCCAGGGGCGTGCTCTCCGACCGCAAGGCTCGTGAGATGCGTGTCGGTGGAGAAATCCTCGCACAAGTTTACTAGGCAAACCGCTCAATCCGTCCTCGGCCCTAGGCCCAGAGCTCATCTACAGAGAATCGAACTATGTCCCGCATCGGCAAGGCACCCATCCCCATCCCCGCAGGCGTCAATGTAGACGTCAAGGGCGAAGAGGTTAGCGTCAAGGGTCCCAAGGGGTCCTTGAGCATGCCCTTCCGCCCCGAAGTCGCCGTGGCGGTGGAGGGCAACGAAGCACTCGTCACTTTGAGTGGAACCGGGATTCCCCGGGAAGCGCGTGCGTACCACGGACTCACCCGCGCACTGATCAATAATATGGTCGTCGGCGTCAGCACGGGCTTCAGCAAGAAACTCGAGATCCACGGGGTGGGTTGGAACTGCAAAGCTCAGGGCAAGAACATCGTGTTGAACATCGGCTTCTGCCATCAAGTCGAGATTCCCATCCCGGAAGGACTTGAAGTGGACTGCCCCAATGCGACCTCCATGACCATTAGCGGCTTCGACCGCCAGCAGGTGGGCCAGTTGGCCGCCGTGGTGCGCGCCGTCCGTCCGCCCGAACCCTACAAGGGTAAGGGCATTCGTTACTCCGGCGAGTACGTCCGCCGCAAAGCCGGCAAGAGCTTCGGTAGTTAATCATGTCTAAGGCCCACAGCACTCTGAAGAATAAGCGTCGCAAGCGTCGCACCCTGGGTAGTCGCTCGCGTCAGCGTCTGGGGACCGATCGCCCGCGGCTATCGGTTCACCGAACCCTCAAGCACATCTCCGCCCAGGTCATTGATGACGGCCAGGGACGCACATTGGCTGCTGTCTCTTCGACGTCCAAGTCCCTGGCTGATTCCCTGAACGGGAAGAACAAGACCGAGCGGGCCAGCGTGATCGGATCCGAGATCGCGCGCTTGGCCAAGGAGGCCGGTGTTGAGTCCGTCGCTTTCGACCGCGGCTATTCCAAGTACCACGGGCGCGTGAAGGCGCTCGCCGAGGCTGCCCGAGAGGGCGGGTTGCAGTTCTAGGAGACGCCCACGTAAAGACTCCCGGGGCGACTCCCAGAGCGTCTACCCAAGGTCCATCCAATACCCATGAAGCACACCATCGAATACCTAGATCACGTCGAAGTTGACGAGATCACCAACCTCGCTGAGCAGTTGATTTCAGTCAACCGCTGTGCCGCCGTCGTCAAGGGCGGTCGTCGTTTCTCATTCTCCGCCCTCGTTGTGGTTGGGGATCGCGAAGGCCACGTAGGCCACGGATTCGGCAAGGCGCGCCAGGTTCCTGGCTGCATTGAGAAGGCCAACAAAGATGGTCGCAAGCACCTCATCGAAGTGCCCATGACGTCCTGGGGATCGATCCCCCACGAAGTGCAGGGTGAGTTCTGCGGAGCTCGCATCACTCTCGTGCCCGCTTCCGATGGTACCGGCATCATCGCTGGCGCCTCCGTTCGGGCTGTGGCCGAGATGTCGGGCATCAAGAACTTGCTGTCCAAGTCCCACGGATCGACCAACCCGATCAACCTCGTCAAAGCCACCCTGGACGCGCTTTCCAAGCTGCGTACCTCTGAGACGGTCGCCAAACTCCGGGGCGTCGAGCTCTAAACCCGCAGGAACAGACACATGGATCTCCGAACTGTTTGTGCCAAAGGCACCAAGTACAAAGCCCGGCAACGCGTCGGTCGTGGACCTGGATCGGGTTCCGGCAAGACGAGCGGCCGTGGTCACAAGGGTCGTGGCGCGCGCTCTGGCGCCAGTCGCCGTCCCGGTTATGAAGGTGGTCAGATGCCGATCTACCGCCGCATTCCGAAGCGCGGGTTCACCAACGCTCGCTTCCGCACGGAATACACCACGATCAACGTCGAGGCCCTGAACGTCTTCGCGGACGGAGATGTCGTGGATCTTGAGGCCATTCTCGGCCGGGGCCTTGTCAGCCGCACATCCGATCTCCTGAAGGTGCTCGGAAATGGCAGCTTGGAGCGCAAGTTGACGGTGCGCGCTCAGAAGTGCAGCGCGACTGCCGCGGAAAAGATCACCGCTGCCGGTGGCGAAATCATCGTCTTGGATGGTCGCGGCAAGGAGCTGGCCGCCGAGGAGCCGACTCCTGCCAAGTCCAAGTCGAAGGCCAAGACCGCTGCGGAGGAAGAGCCCGAAGCCTCAGCTGAAGAGGCGCCGCAAGCCGACGATTCGGCCGACGAAAAATCCCAAGAGGAAGACGAGGCCTAGGGAGTGGAGAACAGCTTTCTCAAACTGTTCCGCGTGCCCGAAACGCGGGAGAAGATCTTCAGGACCCTGAGCCTGTTGGTCTGCTACCGCATTGGGTTCCAGGTTCCCTTGCCGGGGATGAGCATCGAGTTCATCCAGACCACTTCGGACACCGGGATCTTCGGATTGCTGTCCGCCCTTTCGGGTGGCGCCATCGGGAAGACCACGATTTTCGCCCTGGGCATCATGCCCTACATCTCGGCCTCCATCATCTTCTCCATGCTGACCAAGGTTTCACCGACCTTGGAGGCTGTGGCCAAAGAGGGTGCAGCGGGGCAAAAGAAGATCAATCAGTGGACGCGGCTGTGCGTGGTGCCCATCGCGCTGGTGCAGGCCATCTTCATCTACACCGGCGTGTTCTTGACCTACGCTGACCAGATGGTGGACCCGTCCATGCAGGACCACTCCACACGCCTGGCCTTCGTGGTCATCGCCGGCTTGATGGGCGGCGCATTGCTCGTGATGTGGATCAGCGAGTTGATCACCGAGTACGGCGTGGGCAACGGCGCCTCCCTGATCATCATGGCGGGTATTATCGTCAACCTGCCTTCCAGCTTCGCCACAATCTCCAACAATCCGGATTTCTGGCAGACGCTGATGACCATGCTCGGCATCTGGATCGTCACCATCTTCGTGGTCGTATTCATGCACAAGGGTGCGCGACGAGTCCCGATCCAGTACGCGCGCTTGACCCGGGGTCGACGCGTCTACGGCGGCCAGCGCCACTACCTACCCTTGAAGGTGAATATGGCGGGCGTGATGCCCATCATCTTCGCCTCGGTCTTGTTCGTGATTCCGGGCATCCTGTTCCAGTGGTTGGGGTGGGGGCGCATGGAGCGCATCTTCCAGGACCAGACTGGCTTCATTTACGTCACTTTGTATGCGAGCCTGATCTTCTCCTTCTCCTTCTTCTGGAACCGCCTGATGTTCCAGCCCGAGGAGATTGCGAACAACCTGCGCGAGAGTGGGTCGTTCATTCCCGGTATTCGTCCGGGCGTGAAGACCGCCGAGTATCTCGCCGCTGTGCTCACGCGGGTCACCCTGGCGGGAGCCGCGTTCCTTGCCGCCGTGGCCGTCCTGCCCAACTTCGTGACCGAAGGTCAGGGCATGACGACTCAGATGCGCTACTTCCTCGGCGGCACGTCCGTGCTGATCGTGGTGGGGGTGGCGCTTGAGTTGGTGGACCAGCTGAACTCTCAGCTCGTCATGCGCCAGTACGAAGGTGGTGGGGAAGCCAAGCAGAAGGGGCGCAGCACGTCCTGGACCTCCAAGGAGGGCGACTGATCCCATGACGCGGGTCATCATTCTTCTCGGCGCACCCGGTGCGGGCAAAGGGACGCAGGCCGTGCGCCTGTCGCAATCCCTGTCGCTCCCGCACATCTCCACGGGAGACCTGTTCAGGGAGAACCTCTCCCAAGGGACAGCCCTGGGGGAGCGCGCCAAGGTGTTCATGGAAGCCGGCCAGCTGGTTCCCGATGACCTGACCGTGGACATGTTGTTTGACCGCACGTCACGCCCCGACTGTGCGGCTGGCTACCTGCTCGACGGTTTCCCCCGCACCATTCCCCAGGCCATTGCACTGGGAGAACGAATGGATGCTGGCGTGTCTCTGTCGGTTGTCAATATTGAAGTTCCCGACGATGTGATCGTGGGGCGCTCTGCGGGCCGCTTGCTGTGCCGCGAGTGCGGGAACATTCAGCACAAGACCTTTTCTCCCCCGGCGCAAGAAGGAGTTTGCGACAACTGTGGGGGCGAACTGTATCAGCGCAAGGACGATCAAGCCGAGGTGGTTCAAGAGCGCCTCGGTGTGTATCACGCACAGACACAACCTCTCGTTGGCCACTACGGTGACCAAGGCGTGTGCCGCAGCGTAGATGGAAATCGAGCACCCGACGAAGTTTTCGCCGGGTGCCTGAAGAGTCTGGAGGATGCGGCATGATGGCCAAGGAAGAACCGATCACCGTCGAGGCGATCGTGACTGAAGCCCTGCCCAATGCCCGCTTCCGGGCCAAACTGGAGTCGGGACACGAAATCCTGGCTCACGTGAGTGGGAAGATGCGCATGCACTACATCCGCATCCTCCCCGGAGACAAGATCACGGTCGAAATGTCGCCCTACGACCTCACCAAAGGGCGTATCACCTGCCGCGGCGAGCGGCGCAAGCGAACCGGCGGACGCCGGAGACGGAGAAGGTAATGAAGGTTCGTAGTAGCGTGAGACGCATGTGTGCCCAATGCAAGATCGTCAAGCGACGAGGTGTTGTGCGCGTCATTTGTAAGGCCGATCCCCGACACAAGCAGCGGCAGGGTAAATAACAGTGCAAGTCACCCAAGCCTCCACCGGAGAACTCTAAGTATGGCACGTGTAGTTGGCGTAGACATCCCGAACAACAAGCGCATGGATATTGCGCTGACCTACATCTTCGGTGTGGGTCGCAAGACCGCGACGAAGGTGTGCGCGGACCTGGGTCTGGATCCGGCCATGAAGGCCAGCGATCTGACCGAGGAGCAAGTCACCACCCTCGCCAAGCACCTGCAGAAGGAGTACTCGGTAGAGGGCCAGCTGCGACGCGAATCCGCAGCCGCGATTTCACGCCTGCGGGACATCAACTGCTACCGGGGTCTGCGCCACCGTCGCAGTCTGCCCGTTCGTGGGCAACGCACCCGTACCAATGCACGCTCCCGCAAGGGCGCCAAGAAGACCGTTGCCGGCAAGAAGTCGGTCAAGGGGATGAAGTAACATGGCTAAGTCAACCAAGCGCAAGCAGAAGAAGAACATCGCCAAGGGCATCGCCCACGTGCGCGCGACGTTCAACAATACCCACATCACGCTCACCTCAATGGGTGGCGACACCATCAGCTGGGGCACCGCCGGAGCTTGTGGCTTCAAGGGCACTCGCAAGAGTACGCCCTTCGCCGCCCAACGTGCTGCAGATCGGGCTTCCCAGGAAGCTCAGCGCCACGGCCTGAAGGAAATCGAAGTGCGCGTCAAAGGCGCCGGATCGGGCCGCGAGTCCGCCGTGCGCGCCCTGGCCAACTCGGGCCTGCGCATCACGTTGATCGAAGATGTGACCCCCCTGCCTCACAACGGTTGCCGCGCGAAGAAGCGGCGTCGCGTCTAGGAATCGGATGGGGCCTCGGCCCGAGTGCACCCATCTCCCCCGCAGTCCCACACAACAACCAGCCCCCGCATCACAGACACCCGTCAGACGGACACCACTAGATGGCACGCTACACAGGACCCAAGGTCAAACAATGTCGCCGGGAGGGGATGAATCTCTTCTTCCTGGGGCAGAACACATCCAGCGGCAAGGTTGCCGTGCTCCAGCGCCGGGACTATCCGCCCGGAGTGCACGCTCAGAGTCGCCGCAAGATCACCGAGTACGGCGTACGCCTGCGCGAGAAGCAAAAGCTCAAGCGCATCTTCGGTGTGCTCGAGCGTCAGTTCATGCTGTACTTCCGTGAGGCGGATCGCCTCAAGGGCAACACGGGCGAGAATCTGCTGCAGATTCTCACGCGCCGGATGGACAATGTCGTGCTCTCCGCCGGGTTCGCCCTGACCCTTCCGCAGGCCCGTCAGATGGTCAACCATGGCCACTACACGGTGAATGGCAAGCGCTGCACCATTCCCTCGTATCAAGTTAGGCCGGGCGATGTCATCGCCCCGCGGGCCAAGGAGAACACGAAGAAATTCGTCTCCGAGGCCCTCAACGTCACCAGTGGGGGCGTCGTCCCCGGCTGGATGGATGTCAGTGCGGACACCATGTCCATCACGGTTAACGCCCTCCCGAACCGAACCGATTTCCAGTTCCCCATTCAAGAACAGCTCATTGTCGAGCTCTGCTCCAAGTAGGCAATTAGAGGAGTACTAGTCATGAGAATTCGCTGGCGTAATTTTGAGCTGCCCAACAATGTGCAGCCTGACGCGGACACCCTGACCGGGGAACACGGCCGCTTTGTGATCGAGCCCTTTGAAAGAGGCTTTGGGCACACCATCGGCAATGGCCTGCGGCGTGTCCTGTTGTCCTCCATCGAGGGGGCCGCGGTGACGGCCGTTCGCATCGACGGTGCCTCCCACGAGTACGATTCCCTCGAGGGAGTCTATGAGGATGTGGCCGAGATCATCCTCAACATCAAACGCCTGCGGGTGAATTTTGAAGGGGACGGTCCCATCATTTGCCGCATCAACAAAGGCGAAGAAGGAGACGTTACGGGCGCCGATGTGGAAGTCGAAGGTGATGGTGAAGTCGCCAACCCCGAACTGCACCTGTGCACGTTGACCATGGATCGCGACTTCGTGGTCGAGTTGGATGTCTCCAAGGGACGCGGCTACGTGCCCTCCGAAGAGAACCGCAAGGAAGAGCACGGCCTGGGGACCATCCCCGTGGACGCGATCTACTCGCCGGTACAGCGCGTGCGGTACTCGATTGAGGCCACGCGCGTGGGCAAGTTCACGAACTACGAGCGCCTGGTGCTCGAGATCTGGACGGACGGAACCGTTGGCCCGGAGATGGCTCTCACCGAAGGAGCCAAGATCTACCGCAAGCACCTGAACCCATTCGTTCTGGAGTCGGCAAGCTCAGATGCATCCCCCCTTCTGGAGACGCCCGCCGAGTCCGAGTTCAATGAAGTCAACCGGGAGAGCGACGAGCTAACCGGTATCCTCTCCGCGCCGCTCTCTGACTTGGAACTCTCGGTGCGCGCGCGCAACTGTCTCGACAGCGCAAACATGCACACGATGCGGGACCTCGTCTCCATGTCGGAAGCCGACGTGATGACTCTCAAGAACCTCGGCAAGACCAGCTTGCAGGAGATTCGAGCTAAACTGGCTGACCGGGGTCTGCGCCTCGGCATGGCTGTGGTCGACTGACCTAGGCCGGCAAGAACCCCAGATTGGCCCTCCCAGAACCAAATCCCCTCTCGGCAGCAAGAGCTTGCCGAGGAATGCCCCACTCCGAACAGTTCGATGCGACATCGCGTAGCAGGTTTCAAGCTCGGCCGGACCACCAGCCACCGTATTGCCATGACCCGCAATATGGCCGTCTCGGTGATCGAGCACGAGCGAATCATCACCACTCTTCCCAAGGCCAAGGCCATCAAGCCTTTCGTGGAGAAGCTCATCACCCTGGCCAAGGACCCTAGCCAACACAACCGGCGGCGGGCCTTTTCGAAGCTCCGGGACAAGGAAGCGACACAGAAGCTATTTGATGTGCTTGGACCGCGCTTCCTGGAGCGTCCGGGTGGCTACTGCCGCATTCTGAAACTGGCCAAGCGCCGACTGGGTGATGGTGGCGAGCGCGCGATTCTCGAATTCGTGGTGCGCAGCTCTTCAGAAGAGACGGCATCCGCTGAGTAGCGCAGCTGAGGGCTAGGGGTTCTGCCTAGCTCTTGACCAGGGCCAAGCGTTCGTTGCCCAGGATCTCTTGCAGCCCTAAGACGAGGTCTTGGTCGAGTTCCACCGCAGATTCACGGGGCAGGCGCACGCGCCGCAGGCTGCCGTCGTTGCCCTGTACCTGGAATTGCACGGGGATAGATCCGGAGTGGGACCCCAGACAGGCGCGCAGGCGGTCCAATAGGCCAGCGTCCTCTGGGCCCAGGGCGATTTGCAGGCTGCCCTGAAAGCGGGTGAGGGCTTCGTCGATGGGGATGAGCTCCTCAAGGATCAAGGACGACTCGTCGCCGCGGTTCTCCACCTTGGCTTTGGCGAGCACCGTGCGACCGTCTTCCACGAGATCCTTGTACTTCTCGAGAGTGCGAGGGAAGGCCGTGACGGCGACACTGCCCTTGAGGTCTTCCAATCGGAAGCGGGCCATCTTCTGTCCAGCCATTCTCCCATTGCGAATGGGCACCACTGCCGCCTGCAAGACCAAGCCGGCCAGCATCACCAGGCTGCCGTCCTCGTAGCGGTCCAGGTTCACCGAGGGGCAGGTGGAGAGCAGTGAAACGAGGCCCGCGCGTTCTTCCAGGGGATGACCGGAGAGGTAGAACCCCAGGACCTCAAACTCAGCGCCCAGGGTGTCGTGCCGATCCCAGGCGAGGCGCTCATCGATGCAATCTTGTTGACCGGCATCGGCTTCGCTCTCCTGTGGGTCTCCGAAGGCCTCCAACATGGACATCTGACCCGAGCGGCGGTCGGCGGCAGCACCCGCAGCTTCGGACATCGCCCCTTCGAGGGCGGCGGCAATGGCCCCGCGGTTGTAGCCGGTGTAGTCGAACGACCCGGCCCGGATGACCGCTTCCCACGCAATCTTGCCTGCACCGGAGGGGTCGACGAGGGAGCACAGCTCGTGCAAGCCCATGGCGGTCCCATTCTCACCCGGATGGGCCTGCTCCCAGGCCTCGCGCCCGGCGACCATAGCCACGACGGCCTTGGATCCCACTCCCTTGATCGCGCCCAGTCCAAAACGAATGGTGCGACCATCCTCAGGGCGGAATTCCCAAAGGGAGTGGAGCATGTCGGGCGGCGTAATCTCGATCGACGCACGGCTGCAGTCGTCGACCAGACTCTTGACCTTGTCCGAATCGCCCATTTCGCACGAGAGGTTGGCGGCCATGAATGCCGTGCGGAAATTCGCCTTCAGGAACGCCGTCTGATAGGTGATCAGCGCGTAGGCCGCAGAGTGCGACTTGTTGAACCCGTAGCCCCCGAACTTGACGATCGTTTCCCAGGTGTCCTCGGCTGCCCTCCGCTCGCAGCCCGCCTGCACCGCGCCCTCCACGAACTGGGAGGAAAAGGCCTGCATGATCTCGGGCTTCTTCTTGCCCATGGCCTTGCGCAGGTTGTCCGCGTCGTTGAGCGAAAAGCCACCCAAGTCCACCGAGGCCAGCATGACCTGTTCTTGGTACACGATACAGCCGTAAGTTCCCGACAAGATCTTCTCTAGGCTCTCGTGCGGATAGGTGATGGGTTCCTTGCCGTGCTTGCGGTCGCAGAACATGTCGACCATGCCGGATTCCAACGGCCCCGGCCGGTAGAGGGCCAGCACGGCGATGAGGTCCTCGAAGCAATCCGGCTGAAGGCGCGCGAGAAGCTTGCGCATGCCTTCGGATTCCAACTGGAAAACGCCCAGTGTGTCTCCGCTGACGAGCAGCTTGTAGGTGGCCTCATCTCCAGCGGGCAGGTTCTCGATGTCGGGCACCTTGTCACCCATGGCCCGGATGTTGTCCAGGCAGCGCTGGATGATGGTCAGGGTGCGCAGCCCGAGGTAGTCCATCTTCAGCAGGCCCAGTTCTTCCAGTTCGGGCGCGGCGTACTGAGTCGTGATGTCCTCGCCGTTGCGGGCCAAGGGCACGAACTCCACGGTTGGCCGGGGCGTGATCACTACCCCCGCCGCGTGCGTGGATACATGCCGCACAGAGCCCTCCAATTCGACCGAGTACTTGAACAGATCCGACCACAGCTCGTCTGAGTCGCGCTGGGCTTGGAGATCCGCGTCGAGTTCAAGCGCTTCACTTAGGGGGGGGGCACCGGGACCGGCTGGGATCTTCTTGGCTACGCGATCGACGTCCCGCAGGGGGATGTCGAGAACTCGCGCCACATCACGCACGACCGTGCGCGAGGCCATGGTCCCAAAGGTCACGATTTGGGTGACATTGTCCTGACCGTATTTGTCGCGCGTGTATTGGATGACGCGCTCCCGACCTTCCTTGCAGAAATCGATGTCGATATCAGGCATCGACACGCGACTCGAATTCAAGAAGCGCTCGAACAGCAGGTCGTACTCGAGAGGATCCAGGCGCGTGATGTCGAGCAGGAAAGAGACGATCGAGCCAGCGGCCGAGCCTCGGCCCGGGCCCACGGGGATGTCGTGTTCGCGGGCCCAGCGCACCAGGTCCCAGACGATCAGGAAATAAGACACGAAGCCCAGATCGCGGATCACTTTCTTCTCGTGTTCCAATCGCTCGCGGGCTAATTGGTGAGTGTCGCCATAGATGGCATGTAGACGTTCTTCCAGCAGGCGGTCAAAGAGCTGGTCAGCACTCTCGTCGGTATCCGTCTCGAATTCAGGGACGTGGTACTTGCCCAATTCCAGTTCCACATCCACTTGCTCCGCGACGTCCATGCTGGCCGTTACGGTTTCGGGTAGGTCGCGGAACAGGTGTCCCATCTCCTCTCGCGAGCGGAAGAAAAGGTCTTCGGTTTCAAACCGGAAGCGCTCCTTGTCGTCGCGCTTGGCCCCCGTGTTGATACACAACAGGATGTCTTGCGCCACACAATCTTCATGACGCAGGTAGTGGATATCATTAGTCGCCACCAGCGGGATGCGCAGCCTGTCCTTCAGTCGCACCAGGGCTTCATTGACCGTGTTCTGGTCGTCGATACCGTTGCGTTGCAGTTCGAGCCAGAAGTGTTCGGGTCCAAAGAGGTCCGAGAGGTGCGAGGCCAGCTGTTCGGCTTCAGCCTCCTTACCCTTCAAGAAGAGCTGGTTGATGCGCCCACCCAGGCATCCAGACAAACAGTTGATGCCCGCCGCGTGTTGATCGAGGAGCTCCCAGTCGATGCGCGGCCGCGTATGCAGCCCATCGATGTAGGCCGCCGACGCAAGCTTGAGCAAGTTCTGGTAGCCCTGCTTGTTGCGCGCCAACAACGTCAAGTGGCTGTAGCCGTTGCCCTTGCGCTTGTTGTGTCCCTCATGCATCGAGCGGTCGGCGATGTAGACCTCGCAGCCGATCAAGGGCTTGATGCCGCCTGCCTTGCAGGACTTGTAGAGTTCAACGGCGCCGAACATATTGCCGTGGTCGGTCAGGGCCAGTGCCGTCTGGCCGTCGGCCTTGCAGGCCTCCACGAGCTTGGGAATGCGGTTGGCCCCGTCCAGCAGGCTGTACTCGGAGTGGACGTGGAGATGGACGAATTCCGGGCGGACCATGGTGGGGGGCAGAAACCTGCGGCGGGAATTGGGGGGGGGCTCTGAGTTCGTTGCGACTGGGGCTGCAGTCCTGGGCTCTATTGACGAAGAAGCAGTGAGAGCAGTCCTTTCTGGGTGTGCAGGCGGTTCTCGGCCTGGGCCAGGATCAGGCTGCGCGGGCCATCAAGAACCTCGTCGGTCACTTCCAGGTTGCGGCGCACGGGCATGGGGTGCATGAGTCGGGTTTGTTCACCGCGCGCCATCATGGGCTCGTCGAGGGTCCAGGAGCCCGCGCGGGCCACCTGGCTGGCGGCCAGAGTGGCGTTGCCGTAGCTCTCCAAGGATTGCCAAGAGCGTGCGTAAACCACATGCGCTCCTTCGGTGGCCTCTTCCATGGATAGACCCGTCTCCAGTTCGACCCCGCGTTGCGTCGCGGAACTGCGCGCCGAATCGAGCACGGCGTCGTCGAGATCGAATCCGGGTGGGTGGGCGATGGAGACGTTCATGCCCGAACGCAATGCGCCGTGCAGGACTGAGTTGACCACGGACGAGCTGCCCGGCTGGGGTGAACGTGTCCAGACGATCGCAAGTTTGTTGCCCGGTAGGCTGCCCAGCGATTCCCGCAGGGTGAGCAGATCAGCGAGCGCCTGCAGCGGGTGCCAAAGACAACTCTCCATATTGATGACGGGCACCCGCGAGTGGGCGGCCCAGGCTTGGATGCTCATCTCTTGCCGGTCCACAGCCCAAGACTGGCCTCCCTGCTCAGGGCGGATTGCCAGGGCAGAGACGTACTTGGACATCACCGCAGCCGCGTCTCGAATGTGCTCCGGCGCAGCTCCATCCATGATCGTTCCGTCGCGTGCCTCGAGCTCCCAAAAATCCGAGGCGGCCGTCAGATTCACGGTATGCCCGCCCAGTTGGTGGACAGCGGCCACCAGAGAAGTACGCGTGCGCAGGGAGCCGCGGAAGAACAGCAGGCCGATCGTGTGATTGGCCAGTTCCTCCCGCGATGTGCCGCGTTTCATGCGCTCCGAGAGATCCAAAATGTCCTCGACCTGCCGGTCAGCCAGGTCCTCAAGGCGGATGAAATGCAGGGGAGTAGAGCTGGCGGCCATTTGCCCAGAATACGCGCCAGAGTGGGCCCTTTCCATGCCGAGTTTGCGAGCAACTCGCGCGCAGGTTGCCCTTGTTGACAGGTCTGGGGCTGCCGAGTACAACCTCCCGCCCGCGCACCCGTGGCTCAACTGGATAGAGCACCTGACTACGGATCAGGAGGTTACAGGTTCGAATCCTGTCGGGTGTACCAGCCAATGTGTCGCCGGGCCCGCCTGGCCTGCGACTCCGCACCCCCTTTATTAATTTGTCTCCCGCTGGATGCTCCACAGGGAGCGTCCCTCCTCCCCCAGGACAGTTCCGGGGCAACTCCGGTGAGGGCTCCCCAGGGGCCCGCTTCCAAGTCCGGCCTTGAAAACGCGAATGGGGGAGTTTCCCCCATGGATGATCCTTCCGAGCAAGACCTGCACTTCATGCAGTTGGCCTTGGAGGAGGCTCGCCTAGCCAGGGAGCAGGACGAGGTTCCCGTGGGGGCCGTGATCGTTCTGGATGGGCAGGTGATCGGACGCGGCCACAATGAGGTGCGCGCCCAAGCCAGCCCCCTGGCCCATGCGGAGCTACTCGCACTGCAGCAGGCTACGGCCCTCAGGAACGAGCCACGCCTCCCGGGTGCCACGGTCTACACGACCCTTGAACCGTGCTTCATGTGTGCTGGAGCCCTTTCCCACGCCCGCGTGGCGCGCGTAATCTGGGCCGTGCGCGACCCAAAATTCGGGGCCTGTGCGTCTCTGGCCGAGGTCTTGACCGACTCGCGCATGAACCATCGTGCCCAGGTGCAAGAGGGCTTATTGGCCGAGCCCGCGCGACACCTGCTGAAGTCCTTCTTCGCAGACAAACGCGCTCAGGCCAAGGCCGAATCGCAGGCCAGTCCGCTTGGCGAAGATGCGGCCAAGGGTGATTGAGGCTGCAGCTCTTCTGCGCCGCGCAGGCTGCGGCCCGGTGAGCGCCAGCCGTTGGGCGCAGTTGGCCGATCGACAAACACGAACACAGGAGAGGTGCCAGAGTGGCTGAATGGACTGGTTTCGAAAACCAGCGTGTCCTTCGGGGCACCGGGGGTTCAAATCCCTCCCTCTCCGCCATCTTCACGGGGACCGGCAGCGCGCAGCCCATGTACCCTAGGCGCGCAGGGATTACCCAACAAACGAACAAGTCGGAGAGGTGTCAGAGCGGCTGAATGAGCACGCTTGGAAAGCGTGTGTGTCGGCAACGGCACCGGGGGTTCGAATCCCCCCCTCTCCGCCATTTTCATCCCCTCCTCGAGTCGCTTGCCGGCTCGATGGAAGGGCCAGAGCAAGCGAGCCCGGCGGTGGGCCCGGTCCCATGCGGTGGGTCGGGTTCGAACCGGGTCAGGCCGGGAACGGAGCAGCCCTAAGGGCCTCGAGTCAAGCGCGAGGTGCCCGGGCCCTCCGGCGGGCTCGCTGCACGTGGTCGATTCTGGAGTGTCGATTCTTGGGTCGGCTCACGGGGCGCCCTCGATTGGGGCTCCGACCTGTGCGACCCCTACGCTAGACTGGTCGTACCCATGTCCTACTTAGTCCTCGCTCGCAAGTACCGTCCGCGCACCTTCGCCGAGGTGGCCGGACAGTCGAACGTCACGCGCGTCTTGCGCGGGGCCATTCGCGAGGAGCGCGTTGGACACTCCTACTTGTTCACCGGACCACGGGGCACCGGCAAGACGACCTCAGCACGCCTGCTCGCCAAGGCCTTGAACTGCGAGGAGGGTCCCGCCGAAGAACCCTGCGGGAGCTGCGAACGCTGTCTCTGCCTGGATGCGGGTTCGGAAGTGGACGTGATCGAGATCGATGCCGCGACCCACACGGGCGTGGATCACATTCGAGACCTGCGCGACCAAGCCTCGTACGTACCCGTTCGCGCGCGCTACAAGATCTACATCGTGGACGAGGTCCACATGCTCTCGACCGGGGCCTTCAACGCGCTGCTCAAGACGCTCGAGGAGCCGCCGCCGCACGTGAAATTCCTCTTCGCGACCACGGAGCTGCACAAGGTCCCCGACACCATCCTATCGCGTTGCCAGGTGCTGCACCTGACGCCCTTGCCTGCAGAGATCATCGCAGAGCGGCTGGACGAGGTCTTTGGGCTCGAGAAGGTCCAAGCGGAGGTGGGCGTCAGCGCCGAACTCGCGCGCAGAGCGCGCGGGGGTATGCGCGACGCGCTCTCACTTGCCGACCAACTCTTGGCACTTGTGGGCGACCGCCCAACCCTGGAAGACTGCGAGCGACTCTCCGGCGAGAACTCGGCGCAGGCCGCGGAAGCTGTGATCGATCGCGTTCTGGAGGGGGATCAAGCAGGCATGCTCGCCGCTCTTCCATCCCAGGAGGGGCGTGAGACGGAGTTCGTAGCCGGGCTGCTTGAGCACCTGCGCGCCTGTCTGATGGCGGCCCTCTGCCGCGGTTCGGCGCCTCCGGGCTCGCTCTTGCCAGCGGATCCCGAGCAGGTAGCGGCCCTGGCTGCACGCGGCAAGGCCATGGGGGCGAGGCGCCTGGAGCTCATGCTGCAGGACCTGCTCCACGCACGCGAACGCATGCGCCTCCTGCCCGCTCACCGGCGACTTATCCTGGAGGTGACCCTTCTCGAGCTTTCACATCCCGAGGCCACGGTGGATCTCGACCAGTTGGCGATGCGTCTAGCCGCTTTGGAATCACGTCTGGGTCCGGCCGCCGCTCCTGGGCAGCGGGCTTCCTCAGCCGCCCCGCCAGCGGGCGCGGCGACGACTCCGGTTTCACCCGAGCCTGTTGCGACTTCAGCTTCGGAGGCAGGACCCCAAAATACAGGGACCCAAGAGGTGGTCTTGCATCCCGCGCGGTCGGCCAAGGCATCGAGCGGCAGCGCAGCGGATGTCTGGGCGGCCTTCCTCGAGCAACTTCAGTCCCTCTCGCCCAGCCTGCACGCGATCATCGCCAAGCGCGGTCACTTGGATGCGTATCGCTCGAACCGGGCTGTGATCAAGCTGACCGGCATGTTGCCTGACGAGGGGCCCATGGTTAGCGAGCGCCGCAATCAGAAATTGTTCGACAAGGCCTTTTCGGTCTCGGCCGGCAAGGAGATTCAAGTCGTCTTTGAGGACACGGCTCAAACTCGACCAGGCGTACAGGACCCGTTCACCGAGGAAGTGGCGCGATCCTTCGATGGCAGGATTGTCGATTGAGGGCCCAGCCCCAGTGAGAACCCACTCAGTATCCAATGAGAACCCACTCAGGATGAGGACCTATTTGTAATGAGCAGTTCATCGGGAGACATGGGCAACCTGCTCAAGCAGGCCCAGCGCATGCAGGCGGCCATGGACGAAGCACGCGAGGAGTTGGATGGGACGGAACTCGTGGGCAGCGCCGGTGGGGGAGTTGTGGGCGTCACCGTTACGGCCAACGGCGACATTCAGGATGTGCGGATTTCCAGCGAGGCACTGCAATCAGGGGACAAGGCTCTGCTGGAGGAACTCGTGCTGGCTGCCGTCAGGGACGCACTCAGCCAGGCCAAGCGAGCCCGCGAGGAGCGCCTCGCCCAGGTCACCGGTGGGTTGAACCTGCCGGGCATGTAGCGATGGCCTACCCCGCCCCTGTGGAAGCCCTCGTGGAGGCCTTCGAGGAGCTGCCCGGAATCGGCCGCGTGAGTGCTGAGCGTCTGACGTTTCACGTTCTACGTGATCCCTCAAGTCGACGCCTAGCCCAGGCCATTCGGCGCGCCCTGGATGAGGCGCGGCGTTGCCTGACCTGTGGCAATCTCTGTGAACGCGACCTGTGCGCGGTGTGCTCGGACGAGAAGCGTGACAGCGGACTCCTAGCCGTTGTGGAGGAGCCTCGGCACGTGGAGGCGCTCGAACGTGCGGCCGTTTTTCGCGGTCGCTATCACGTGCTGATGGGGGCGCTCAACCCGGCCGATGGAACGGAGGCCCGGCACCTCTCGGTGGAATCCCTGCTGAAGCGTCTGTCCGCGGAGCCCATCCGCGAACTCATCCTGGCTACCGATCCGGACCGCGAGGGGGAAGCCACCGCTCTTCTGGTGCTGGAGGCTGTCAGAACCCTCGGGCGCGACGATCTGACGGTCACTCGTCTGGCGCGCGGCCTGCCGGCCGGAAGCGCCATTGAGTACCTGCACAAGGGAGTACTGGAAGACGCCTTGAGGGATCGCTGCCCGGTTCGGGTTCGCGGCGGGGATTCCTGAGAGTACCCTGCACCCCATGCGCAACGTTCGCGTGGAAGTGACCTACGACGGCTCTCAGTTCTACGGCTGGCAGCGTCAGGATGGGTTCGAAACGGTCCAGCAGGCCCTGGAGCAGGGGCTCGACAGCCTGCTGGGGCAAGCCCTGTGTGTGCAAGGAGCGGGGCGTACAGATACGGGCGTGCATGCCCTGGCGCAGGTGGCCCACTGTCATCTGGACAGCACCCTATCCGACGACCGGCTGCGTCACGCCTGGAATGCTCACCTGCGTGACGGCGTGGTCATCAACCGTCTGGAGACTTGCCCTGACGAGTTTCACAGCCGATTTGACGCTCGTGGGAAGCGCTATCTATACGTCACTCACACCAGCCGTTTTCGGTCTCCCATCGGGCGTCCCTACAGCCACTGGACGAACACCCCGCTCGATCTGAAGGCCATGCGTCAGGCGGCGGCCTTGCTCGTGGGGCGACACGATTTTGTGGCTTTCAGCAATTCTGGCTCACCACGCACCAGCACCGTGCGCACCGTGCGCAGCCTGCACATCTTGGCGCGCCAAGGGGCCTTCGGCCTCGTCGTTGAGGGGGACGGCTTCCTCTACAACATGGTGCGCACCCTGGCTGGAACCCTGGTGGCCGTGGGGCGTTCCAAAATGGGATTGGAGCAGGTGGCGCGCGCGTTGTCCGATGGGAGGCGCGCAGACGCGGGGCCGACGGCTCCCGCCTGCGGGTTGTACCTGCTGCGTGTTCTCTACCCACATCCGGTCTTTGAGGGCCGGGACCGTGGCGGCGCCGGCGCGCCGGGTCTGTTCCAGGTCTGAGGAGGCGGGATGGTCGCCCGATTGCCCCTTGGGCTGAGTCGGCCTTGACAGCTAGCCTATTGACCTCCTGGCAGTTCTAGCCCAAGCTGAATTGTGGCCCAGGGAGTACATCCCAGGTCTGCTGCTCTTGCCCGGCGGCCTGCCGCGAACGGCGCTCAAGGCCTCGGATTCCATTTCAACCCACGCAACGTTGAGGCTGCCCATGAAGACGGAAGTCGCCATTCTGCACCACGATTACCCATCCCAAACGAGGACTCTGGCGGACCAGAAGCTCCAAAGCCTGGGCAAGTTCTTCGATCGAGTGCAGAGGTTGAGCGCCAAGCTTGAGAAGCAGGGCGATGAGCATCGCGTCGAGATTGTGGCACACGTGGGACGGGGTCCGATTCTCAAGGCCGATGTGACCGACGAGACCCTTAAGGGGGCCCTGGATGAATGTCTAGATCGCATGCGCGGTCAGCTCACGCGCCAGAGGGACAAGGTCAAACTGAGCAGCCACCGGCCCGCTTCCTGATCTGCTGCGTGTCCCCGGCGGGACCCGATTGCGGCGATCCCTCGCGGTCGTGCGCAGGGGAGTTCCGACACCACCAAGCGGGAGCTGGAGGTCCACTCTCAATCCCCTCTGCGGGCTCTATTGTGAACTGACTGGGTTTGGTGTGCATCCATTGCGGGAATTGCCCCCAGCTTCAACGAAAAGGGGCCGCTGGCCTGTGGGCCCCCCCTCCTCACGCAGCGGGTCCCGACGGGTGATCTCCAACGTCCACAGACCAGGCCAAGGGAAGGAATGCTGTTTGCGGCTAGGTCCACGGAACCCAGTCAGTTCTGTTCTATTGAGACCACTCAGTGTGTTAGCCTGCGGGCGTCCCCTGGAATCGAAAATGAGCACAAACCTGATGAGTTGGTGGAAGCAGTTCAAGCCCAAGGCCTGCAGCGTCAAGGTCAAGGCCGTGGCCAAACCTGAAGTGCTGGCGGAGATCGTCGGCAATCTCGTAGGCTCCGGCCTTTTGGATGCCACGTTGCAGGATGCCGCTCTGCGGACCCTGACCAGCCGTGAGGAACTGGCCTCCACGGGGATTGGAATGGGGGTGGCCATTCCGCACGTGAAGCTCGACGGGATCGAAGAGGCCATTTGCAGCCTTTCGGTCTGCCGAGAGGGCCTCGATTGGGCTGCCGTGGACGGCGGGCCCGTGCAGGTCTTGTTCACAGTCCTGCGGCCCAGCGAGGCCACCGAAAAGCACGACCCGCAGGAGCATCTGGAGATGATGCGCTGGGTGGCGGGCTTGGCTCGCAACCCTGATTTCCGCAGCTTCGCCTGTCAGGCCAAGAACAAGACAGACCTGGTCAATTTGCTCAAGGAAATGGCTCCCCAATAGCCACGCCGGGCGGGTTGGGTAGCCGACAGCAACAGGATCGGGCTCGCCTCCCAGCGGTGGCCTTCGGAATCGGATCGGCCTCCACAATTGCGCATTCCTAGGAACGCCCATTCTATTAGGGGCAAATCGGTGCGGTGACATGCAGAGGCGACCTGGCGCAGACCGCTGCCCGGGGTCTGGGCGAGTCCCTCGGAATTGGCCGCGTTCTCCTGAGTCGGGCCCGTCGATTTGCCTAGGATCTGAGCCATGCAAGCCAAGGCTGAAGTCATGGTCCGCAACGATTCGGGCCTCCACGCGCGTCCCTGCCATGCCCTTGTGGGCGTTGCCCTTTCTTGCTCAGCTGAGCTGCGGGTGGCTTGTGGCGATCGAGAGGTCAATGGGAAGTCGATTCTGGAGCTGATGACCTTGGGTGCCGCAAAGGGAACGATGTTGCATTTTTGGGCCGAGGGCCCGGATGCAGAGGAACTCGTGACCAGATTAGTGGATCTGGTGGAATCGGGCTTCCCGGGGTCCTCCTAGGCGATCTCTGCGCCTTGGCCTCTTGGGCCCATTCCCAATCTGGGGGATTTGGCTTCCCGGGCTCAACCCCGACGGGTCCAGCGGTCGATCTGTGCCCCGGCGAAGGCACGCTCTCGAATTGAGCCCTGCCTGCTCGCTCAAAGGCCACCACCGCCAAGAAGAGGAAACCACCGTGCTACGCCAAGCAAAAAGCGTGATTGGAATCGATCTGGGGACGAGCGCCGTCAAAGCGGTTGAACTGTCCCTCGAGGGCGGGCGTCCCGTCTTGACGGGCTTCGGCCGCGTAGAGGTCCAGCCCGAGGGAGGCCAGGAAGGGGCCCTCCAGGAGCTGCTCGCCTCAGGAGCCTTCAAGAGTCAGCGAGTTTCCCTTGGCGTATCCGGCCAATCCACCGTCGTGCGCTACTTGGAAATGGTGCGCATGAGCGAGCCCGAGCTGCGCCAAGCCATCCCTTTCGAGCTGCCCAACCAACTGCCCTTCGAAGTCGATGACGTGGTGTACGACTGCCAAGCTCTCGACTTGGGAAGCGCTGGCAGCGAGAACCCCGAAACAGAGGGCGCGCACCAGGACACCATGACCGTGCTGCTGGCAGCCTGCCGCAGGGACCTCATCGAGGAACGCTTGAATTGGATCCAGAACAAGGGCCTGACACCGGTCGGAATCAACCTGGAACTCTTCGCGCTCGCCAACGCCTGGGAACTTGCTGGTCCCGCGCCCATCACACCTCAAGGTGAATCCGAAGAGGGCGACGAAAAATCGTACAACAACGAGGCGGAAGAAGGCGTGGGCTCATCCACAGGAGAGCGGACCGTGGCCCTGGTCGATGTGGGTTCCGGACGTGCTTCGATCAACGTGCTCGTAGACGGAGAGACATGCTTCAGTCGCGAGATCCCCATCGGCGGGATGGACATGACCCTGGCCGTCGCTCGGCGCCTGGGTGTCGAGTCCGAAGAGGCCGAGTTGCTCAAGCGCGGTGAGGAAGGGGGGCTCAATCAGGATGTCGAGGCGGCCTTGCTGCCGGTGATCGAAGACCTGGCCGCCGAACTCTCCCTCTCCATCGACTACGTCGAGCACCACCGAGGTGTGCACGTGGAAGAGCTGCTGCTCTCCGGCGGAGGCCTGTTGGTTCCAGGAGCCGTGCAACACATGGAGCGCGCCGTGTCCCGTCCCGTGAGGGTCTGGAGTCCGCTTGAAGGTCTGCGCGTCAATGCCGAACAAGTGAACATGGAAGAACTCGAACTGTGGGCATCGTCCCTAGTTGTCGCTCTGGGCCTTGCCGGAAAGGTGGCTGCCTGATGATTACGATCGACCTACTGCCCGAAGAGTATCGCAGCAAGATTCGCCCCTCGCTCAAGTTGCAGGCGATCGGCTACGGCTTCCTTGCCGCGGCAGTCTCGTTGTTCGCCTGGTGGGCTTGGCTCGCGTTTGGCGTCAGCATGTCCCTGCAAACGGAACAAGCTAGCCTGGAATCTGAGTTGGCTGGGCTGGTGCCGCAGGTGGAATACAACCAGTCCCTGCAGGCGGAGGCCGCGTTCCACGCGGCTCGCGAAGACACCCTCGCCACGATCACCTCTAGCCGTGTGCTTTGGACTCAGGTTCTCGACGATCTCACAGATGTCGTCAACCAAGGTCACGAGGATGATCGTCACACCATTTGGTTCGACGACCTTTCGGCCAAGGTCGAGGATCGAGTGGGCAACGAGCAACGGAGCTTCGGACTGCTCGATGCCCAAGGCCATTCGGGATCCGGCGAAATCGATCAGATCAGTCACTTCTTGGCCGACCTTACGGACCGGGAGATTTCGGGCTTGTCAGGCATCTTTGGTCCGCCTTCGGCGCCCGAGGGACGTCGTAGCCCGAGCGATCCGGAAGTCGTCCCCAGTGTGGACTTCTCATTCCCCTTGCACCTTGACCTCTTGCCGACAGCGGAGCGCGAGCACGGTGCGAGTACCCCAACCCCCGAGCAGACGGAGAACACCGTCGAGCAAAGTCAGGGAGAGGCCCAGTAATCATGAGTAGTCGCAAAACCTGGCTGACCCTGGTGATGGGGTCCATCGTTGTCTGCGGTTCTCTAGGCGGCATGGTGCATGTGGCCCGCCGAGACATCGCCGTAGCACGCGTCGATCTGCAGGCCGTTCAGGATCAGGTCAATGTGGCGCGCAGCACGATCACTCTGACCCCCAAGCTGGAGCGTGAGGTCATCGTCTTGCGCGAACTGTCCACATTCGTCGAGGAGACCCTGCCAAGTACGGAGGACCTGACGACTCTGATCGAGGACCTGAAGGACTACCTGCAGGAAGCTGACGTGGACGTGGAGTCATTCGGCTTGCGCCCCGATCGCCCCTCAGAACTGACGCGCAACACAGATATCGATCGCATCGGCTACAAGCTCACCTTCGATGGCGGCTTGTTTGACTTCATGCGCTTTCTGTCGCGCATCGAGTCCGATGAGCGCTTCATGGCCGTGCGCTCCTTCAAGCTCGTGTCGAGCAGTCGAGAGAACATGGAGCGCGACGGTCGAGCTCTTCACAAGATCACAGTCGACATCGAGACCTACACCTACAGCCCCGAGGACGCTGCCAGGGAGGTCATCATCGATGGTTACGACCGCAAGCGCGACCTGCTCGTGGGCGACATCGGCACGCGTAGCAAGGTCCTGAGGCCTGAAACCTACAGCTTTTACGGCGACCGTGGCCGACGGGATCCGTGGGTGGACCTGCGCACCCCGGCTGAAGGGGAAGCTGGCGGCCTGAGCGTTCAAGACCAGGTGATCCTTGTGGAAGCACTGATCGAACTCGTCGATCGAGCTCAAGTTGAATGGGGTGAGGTGCAGTTGGCTAGCAACAGCATCGACCGCATCGTCAAGCGCGGGCGGCTGGGCAAGACCCTGGCTCAAGTCGACGAGGAACTACGACGGCTGAACGCGAATGTGGAGATCCGCTACGTGCCCGCCATGCGCCGCCTCGAACTGGAGGTCTTGGACCCGCGCGAGGCCCTACGCTTGGCGTTGGAGGAGAACCTGAGGGGCGCCCCCCCGAAGGAGGAGCTGCTGGCCCTGGAAGAAGCCATGCTGAATCACCTGGAGCTCGCTGAGTTCACGCTGGCCATGGAAGCCTACGCCACGATCGAGCCCTCATTTGATCTCTTGCAAGCGGATCCGAAGCGCTGGGAAGTTGCCCACCGTCTGCAGGAGCTCGACAACCAAGCGCGTGCCGCCTACGAGTTCTCAGAACTCTCGTTGGAGTTCGGCGGCTCCGTCATTATCGAACTTGGCGATCCGTCGGTGATCGTCATTCAGCAAGTGGGGGGGGAGCGACAGGCTCGTTCGTTCTCGGTGGGGGACTTTGTCCTGCCCGGGCTCGAAGTGGCTGCCGTCCGCCCCAATGAAGTTGTTTTCTACTTCCAAGGCTACGAACTGACCCGCGTCTATTGACGCTCATCCAAAAGGAACCGCTGGGATACCCGGCGGTGACGAACGTGAAACATCTACGATTGACACTACTCCTCGCGCTGGGGCTTCTCAGCTTCACTCCCTCGGTCCGCGCTCAAGTGCCGAGCATGAGCGCCCGTGTCAACCTGAACGTGGTTGACCAGGAACTGTCTGAGGTTGTGCAGTTCGTGCGCGATCGATCGGGCGCCAACATCGTCATCCTTGAAGGCGGCGACCAACGCGTTCGAGACCTACAGGTCAATGACGTCTTCTGGCGCGACGCGCTGGAATTCGCCGTGGATCTGGCGGGCTGCGTGCTCGACGAGGGCAAAAGCGGCGTGCTGACGGTCTCACGACCCAAGCGCGTGAGCTTTGACCTGCGGGACATCGATCTGAACGAGGTGATCATGACCATCGCCGCAGCCAGTGGTGCCAACATCATCATCGGCCCGGAAGTGGAAGGCACCGTGCGCGTCAGCATCAAGGACGTTCCGTGGAGGGACGCCCTCGAAGAGATCGTGCGAGCACGTGGGTACACGGTCGTTGAAGAGCGTCGCAACATCTTGCGCGTGGTCGACCCCCTGACCCTTGAGAAACAGAAGGTCACCCGCAGTTATCAACTGCGGTATCTGCGTCCCACCGGCCCCCGCGTACCCAAGATCGAGACCCAGTTCCACACGGGCGGGACCGTTGCGCCCGTGGGCGAGCCGGGAGATCATTTCAGTGCTCTAAAAGCTCTGAGCAAGGCGCTCAGCGAGGATGGCGAGCTGGACTTCATCGCGGAGCAAAACGTCATCATTGTGCGTGATACCGTTCAGGTGCATGAAGCACTGGATGAGATCCTGCGCCGCTTGGATGTTGAGCCGGCCCAAGTGTTTGTGGACGTCAAGTTCGTATCCACAGCCAACACCGACCTGCTCGACATGGGCATCGACTACGGCGACAACGGCCTGACGGCTTCGATTTCCGGCGGTCAGATTCCGATCGACTTCCCCTTCACTCTGGGCAAGGGTGGATTCGAAGACGACCTGTTTGCGGATTCCTCCGGAGAAGGTCCGTACGCGGATGGATCGCTCAGCGACAGCACCGTGATCCTGCCCGACACCATTTTTGGTGCTCTCTCCTTCACCCAGTTCCAGGCCACCCTGCGCATGATGCAGCAGGACACCTCGGCCGAGATCATCCAGGCCCCGAAGCTGGTCACGATGGACGGGCGCGAGGCCACGATTTTCGTGGGTGAGAGCGTACGTTACGCCGAAGCCAAGTCCGAACAGGGCCAGGCTGGCGGGCTGCAATTGACCGTGGCCGAGGCTGCCGGATCCCCCGTGGAAGTGGGCTTCCAGCTGCTCATCCGGCCCTCCGTCGTACCGGGCACTGAGACCATCATCATGGAAGTCATTCCCAAGGAAACAAGCCTGGCGGGTACCTCGGGTACCACGGCCTTGTCTCCCGCTGGCTTCGACATCTTCACCGTTGGTTCTGGCGGCGCCTCGGGCAGCATTTCCCTACCGCGCACGCGCTCCTCGACACTCATCACTCAGATGATGGTGGAGAGTGGGCAAACGGCCGTCATCGGTGGGCTGACAACTGATGTGGATGCCGAATCCATGTCACGCGTGCCTTTCATCTCCCGAATCCCGTTGCTTGGCGAGCTGTTCAAGTACCGCAACAACAGTCGTGAACGACGTAGCTTGGTGATCTTCATCACGCCGCGCATCGTGCGATCGACCCAGGATACGGAGTACCTGCTGCAGAAAGAACTCGAGCGTCGCCGGACCCGTCTGCACGACGAGGTCGAGGCTCTGGTCAACCCCAAGTAGGTTCCCGGAGCTGGGAAACCTGGGGGCTGAACCGCCCCCAGGTACCCGGCCCTGCAGCTATCCAGGCTGCCACTTGGCCCTCTGGGCCTCATTTTTCGGGTGTGGCGGTAGGATCCGCGCGCGGCAGAGGTCAGCATGGGGCTGCCCCTGCAGGCTTCGTGCCGGTCCGGGCGAGACCTCCAGCGCCAGGGTGTTCAGCCCTCGGCCCAGACCTCACCGATCGCTCACGGCCAGTGTCCCATGCTGGCCTTCTTGACAGTTCCACAGTTGGGTGCCCGCCACCCAGCCTTTCGTTCAAAACCCAATCAGTGACGTGTTCAGCGGCCTGGGCAGCGTGGTGGTTTTTCCGCCTGCTGATGCCAGGCGCTCCGTCCAGTCGGAGACGACATGACTCAGCAAGCATTCCCGGGCGCCATGAGCCCGGAGCCTGACGACACCCCGCACAATTCAGAAACCCAGTCCGCTGGCGGCGATTCATTCGGATCGGGAGTCCAAGACTCCAGCCCCGCAGCAGACGATTCCAGCTCAGGGAAGCCCGGCCGATCGAGGACACGACGTCGCTCAAAGGCCACAAGTTCTCACAAGAAAGCCAGCGCGGGCTCCACCCGTGCGAGCAAGGCTGCGGAGGAGTCCTCTGGCCGTGCGCCCGGCAAGGACTCGGACGAGAAACCGGATAGGCCGCGCCGCAAGCGCTCTCGTTCGCGCCGCCGTACGAGTGCTGCAAGCGAGGCCAGTGCCGAACAGTCCGAACCCAGCGCCGAGCAAGAGGGGAGCGCGAATACCCAGGAGGATTCGGCCGACGACTCGGCCGCGAAGCCGGTCCGCAAACGCCGTCGGGGCAGCCGTGGTGGTCGGCGCAGGCGATCGGGGTCCAAGTCGGCTGATGATCGGCCGCGCAGCGCCTTGGCCGTAGAAGCGATTCCGGGCGAAGATGACATGACGGATTTGCCTGCCCGAGAGGGGAGTGCAGAAGAGGGTCGTGGTTCAGGCGCGCAGACGAAGAAGAAACGCAAGCGGACGCGCCGTGGAGGGCGAGGTCGCAAGAAGGCCTCGGGCGACGAAACGCAAGACGAAACATCCCCGGCTGAAGGCAGCGAGGAGTCTCAAACCACACGCAAGAAGGCCGGCCGCAAGAAGGCTACCAAGAAGCGTGGTCGCAAGTCCGCGGCCACGGCTCAGACAGATGAGGAACTCGAGGCAGAGCAAGAGGCTTTGCGCGTAGAGTCCATTCTCGTCAACGCCGAAGATCAGGAAGAGAAACGGGTGGCCGTAGTTCGCGATGGTCGCATCGTCGATTTCTTGATGGCCTCTGACAATCAGCAATCGCTGGTCAACGATATCTACCGCGGACGGGTCGTGAACCTGGAGCCCGCCATCGGTGCGGCCTTCATCGACTTTGGACAAGGGCGCAATGGCTTTCTGCACACTTCGGACGTGATCGCCGCCTATGGGGAAGCGGACTTCAGCTTGAAGTCTCTGCTCACCAGTCAGGTGGAGCCGGAGGATTGGGATGAAGCCTCCAGTCAGCCTTCGGTCGGCGAGGCAATGGACAGCGAGCAGTCCGCCGAGTCGGAGGGAAGTGAATCTGAAGAAGCCGACAGCGATGAAGATCCTGCCGCGGAAAAGGGCAAGCAGGACGCCAAGACTGGCAAGCGCGGCAAGGGCTCGGGCCAACGTCGGGGCGGCCGTGGAGGGGGCGCTCGCTCAAGCGCCCGTCCAAGAGGTCGCGCCCGCAGTCCCATCTCGGATCTGCTGAAGAAAGGCGACCAGGTGGTCGTGCAGGTCACCAAGGATGCCATCGGCGACAAGGGGCCGACGCTCACCACCTACCTCTCCATCCCCGGACGCTACCTAGTCCTGATGCCGTCCATGAGTCACACCGGCGTGAGCCGGAAGATTCCCGACGACAAGGAGCGCCGGCGGCTCAAGCGCATCTTGACCTCGATCAAAGTGCCCGAGGGCATGGGCGTCATCGTGCGCACGGCGGGCATCGGCAAGACCAAGGCCGACCTACAACGGGATGTGAATTACCTACTTGGAGTTTGGGAAAACCTGGGCCAAAAACTTGAGAAGGGGCACGGACCCAGCGGGCTCTACCAAGAGTCCTCCCTGGCCATCAGAACCCTGCGCGATCTATTTAGCGCACGCACGAAGGAAGTCGTCATCGACGACTCCGAGGTGCACGAGGAGGTTCTGAGTTTTGCGAGTGAGTTGATGCCCGAGCAGGTTGAGCGCATCCAGCGCCACGAGGGCAATCGCCCGCTTTTCCACCACTACGGGATCGAGCAGGACTTTGAGAAGATCTTCGCTCGACGGGTGGAATTGCCCTCGGGTGGATCGGTTGTGTTCGATCAAGCGGAGGCTCTCGTGGCCATCGATGTGAACTCTGGACGCACGCGCACCAAATCATTTGATTTCGAGGAGGTGGCACTCAAGACCAATCTCGAGGCCGTTCCTGAAATCGCACGGCAGATTCGCCTGCGCGACCTAGGCGGGATCATCGTCTGTGACTTCATCGACATGATGAAGAGCACGTCGAATCGGCAGGTGGAACGCGCATTGCGCGAGGAGTTCTCCGGCGACCGTGCGCGATCCAAGATGGGCCGCATCAGTCAGTTTGGCCTGCTGGAAATGACACGCCAGCGGCTGGGCCCGGGTGTGCACAAGAAAGTGTTCCAGGCCTGCAGCCGCTGCCGCGGCACGGGCAGTATTCGCTCCGTGGCGTCCCGGGCCCAGGCCATCATCAGGCGCCTGGGAGCCGCCCTGACTCAGAAGGGGTTCAGCAAGGTCGAGGTTAGAGCCCATCCGGAAGTGGTGGAGTTCCTGAAGTCCGACCTGTGGGACTACGTGCGAGCGCTCGAGCACCGCTCCGAACGCAGCTTGGAATTCACCGGCGTGCCCGATCAGGCCGAGGACAGCGTGCTGCGCTACCTGCGTGCCGATGGCCGTGAGGTGCGCCCGGGCGGACGGCGCAAGCGCTAGGTCCGAGGCGCAGGCCCGCCGGGTGCTCGGGGGGGAGTTCACTGGGAAGCTCGCTGAGAGGGCCCCTGCAGGGGTGGCGGGGGCCCCTCGGCGCCGCTAAACTCTGCGCCCTAATCGTCCACTTTTACCGACGCCCGCGGGAGAATTCACCGCGGGAGAGCCGAGACCCTGAGGGATCGGATAGACAGCAAGTGAGAATCCCGTGTACGCCATTATCAGCGACCGCAACAACCAGGCCAAAGTGAGTGTGGGTGACGAAGTCACATGCGACCTCATGGATGTGGCCCCCGGCAGCGAAGTGATCTTCGACAACGTCCTGCTCGTCTCGAACGAAGGAGACGTGAAGATCGGCAAGCCCAGCATTGAAGGCGCAACCGTCAAGGCTGAAGTCCTGGGCGAATCCAAGGGCAAGAAGCTCGTCATCTTCCGCTTCAAGCGCCGCAAGAACATCCGTCGCAAGACGGGCCATCGGCAGCACTACACCAAAGTGCGCATTACAGAAATCAACGGCTAGCGCCCAAAGGACCCTTCAATGGCACATAAGAAAGGACAGGGAGCTACCCACAACGGTCGCGATTCCAATCCCCAGTTTCGGGGCGTCAAGCGCTACGGTGGTCAGACAGTCACCGCAGGCACGATCCTCGTCCGTCAGTGCGGAACGCGCTTCAAGCGCGGTTCGAATGTCGGCTTGGGCAACGACTACACCCTCTACGCCCTAGTGGATGGGACCGTGCGTTTTCAATCAGGTCGGCGGGTCCACGTGGATCCCGTGAACGCCGAGTAGAGCTCGCGCTTCGGCTTCGCGCTGCGGCGTGACAGGCCCGATCGGTCAGGACGATTATGTTCCGTGACGAAGCCAGCATCGAAGTGATCGCAGGCAAGGGCGGGGACGGCGTGTCCTCGTTCAGGCGGGAGAAATACGTCATCAAGGGCGGTCCCGATGGCGGCGATGGGGGCGATGGGGGTAGCGTCGTGCTGGTGGCCAGCACGGAATTGAACTCCTTGCTCAAGGTCGGCCGTGCCTACCGCTACAGCGCCTCCAAAGGTCGGGCGGGCGGGCCGCGCAAGTGCACGGGTGCCCGGGGTGAGTCGCGCAGGGTACTCGTTCCGGTTGGCACCCAGGTGTTTGACGCCGATGAGGGCACGCTGCTGTTCGACCTGGCCCAAGAGGGCGACGAGTTGTTGGTGGCCAAGGGCGGGTCGGGAGGCAAGGGCAATGTGCGCTTCGCCAATTCCGTGCGCCAGACCCCCACTCACTGCACACCCGGCAAGGATGGTGAACGTCGCTCACTCAAGCTCGTGCTAAAGATCTTCGCCGAAGTGGGACTGCTGGGGCTCCCGAACGCTGGCAAGTCCACCTTCCTCTCGCACGTAACGGAAGCCAAGCCCAAGATCGCCGACTACCCTTTCACCACCCTCGATCCGCAAGTGGGCATCGCCCAGGTGGGAAATTACGACACCCTGGTCCTGGCGGACTTGCCCGGGCTGATTGGGGGGGCCGCTGACGGGGCGGGGCTCGGGCACCGTTTCTTGCGTCACGTAGAGCGCTGCCGAGTCCTCTTGCACCTGGTGGACGTTTCATCCTCTGCGTTGGAGAGCCCGGCCGACGCCTGGCGCACCTTGGATCGGGAGCTGATGAGCTACTCACCTGAGCTCCACGCCAAGCCGCGTATCACCGTGGCCACCAAACACTTCGAGGACGCAGAGTCAGAAGAAGGCCTGGCAGCCCTGCGGGCAGCCGTTCGCGAGGCCGCCCCCCAGGGGGCAGAAGCCCGGGTCCACCCCATCTCGTCGGTCACCGGGGAGGGCCTGCCGGAACTCCTGGCCATGGCTCAGACCCTTGTACGCGAGGAATTGGGCAGAACTCAAGGCGCCTAGGGCCTGGGGTCGATGGGGAATAGGGGGACGGAGCCCCCAAGCCACCATGCCCCAATCCCACGACGATCCCGACAGCAGCCTCTTCGACGACGAACTCAGTTTTGCCGAGGTGGCGCCGCCCTCAGCGGAGGACTCCACGCAAGCTCCGACCTCCGCGCCCGGCGCGCGCCAGGTCTTGGAAGGTTGGCTGGCTGAGATGGTCTCGAACGAGGCTTCGGACTTGATCCTGCGCGCTGGCTCGCGCCCCTCGTTGAGGGTGGCTGGTTCGATTCAGTTCTTGCCTGGCAATGTCCCCGGACCCGGTCCCCTGGCCGAGATTCTCGCCGGCCTACTGGGTTCCGAACAGATGGAAGAGTGGTCCAGCGCGGGCGCGGTCGACGCCGCCATCCAGCTGGACGGCCTCGGTCGTTTTCGCATCAACGCCTACAAGCAGATGGGCGACCCCGCCCTGGTCATTCGACGCATCGGATCCTCGGCAGCCGATCTGGCCGACCTCAATCTGCCGCATGCCGAGTTGGCGGAACTCGCCGCACGTCGGCGCGGGCTCGTACTCGTCACAGGCGTGGCTGGATCGGGCAAGTCGACCACCCTGGCGGGCATGATCGAACACATGAACCGCACGGCCGAAAGGCATGTGATCACCTTGGAAGACCCGGTCGAGTTGCTCTATCAGGAACAACACTGCGTGATCAGTCAGCGTGAAGTTGGGGCCGACACGCCTTCGTTTGCAGAGGGGCTGCGGCATGCCCTGCGTCAGAGCCCTGACGTCATCTTGATTGGGGAAATCCGGGACGCAGCGACGATCGAAGCTGCGTTGGAAGCCGCGGAGACGGGACACTTGGTGCTCTCGACTCTGCACACAGTCAATGCTGCGCAGACGCTCGAACGCATCCAGGGGTTTTTCCCGGACGCCGCCCGAGAGCATGTACGCGCGCGTCTGGCCGAAAACCTTGTCGGTGTCTTGGCTCAACGTCTGGTTGCCTCCAGGGCGGGCGGACAGCTGCCCGCCTACGAACTGATGGTCACGACTCCTCACCTGCGTCAGTGCATTCAAAAGGGCGAGCGGGGGGAAGTGGCGCGCATCATCGAAGGCGGCGGGCCGGGCCTCATGTCCTACAACCACTGCCTGGAAGAGCTCGTTCGTAGCGAACAGGTAGAGCTGGAGCAGGCCTTGGCGACCAGCGACCGCCCCGATGAGTTGCTCCAGATTCTGCGCGGTATCCGCGGCGGCGCAGACAAGGGGGCACGCGTGGCGCCCGCCGAACCCTCTGCCCCGGGTTTGCCCGCTCCAGGCCGGCGTCTGGACGGTGGTCCGGGCAACGGACTACGACTGACCGGCAATGGCTGAGGGCCTCTGACGGTCTATCTCAAGGCCGTTCGTCACCCCAAAAAGGACGCGATCTGCAGGAAGAGACTGGCGCTCTGGGCGTCGGAATCGGCACCGACCCTGCCTGAGTCCCTCCGGACAGCCCGTCCTGGCTGGGAATGAGCCTCCACTGGGGCTAGGATCCGGGACATATTATGGACGTCGCCAGCATCAAGACCAGCAGTTGGATCGTCTCCTGTGCCCTCAGCCTCGGCCTGGGTTACACCGTTTGGGATTACCTCGAGCGCGACGGGAGTCGCCGCATCACCAATTCTGACGGGGGCGAGTCCCTCGTTGTCGTGGACCCCGACTACGTGCGCGCCGTGATCGAGTCGGACGTGCGACTTGAGGTGGATGTCAAGGAGGGGTTGGCCTACAAGGGCGAGTTGCAGCGCACTTTCCTGCTGATGAACTGGACCGGATACGAGGCGCCGCCGGAAGTCCAACCCATCGACCAGGGTCCGGTGGATACGGGGCCGCGCTACAAGCCCTTGGATCAGGTATTGCGCGTGCTAATGCTCGCCGTGGACGACTTGGATCCGGGATCCTCTTGGGCAGCCGTGGCTCTGCTGCCCGATGGGGAACAACTGAAATTGCGCGTGGGTCAGACCCTGCCGAAGCCCAATGACTTTGCTGTGGTGTACGCCATCCGCGAAGAAGGCGTCGACTTTTCCTTCACTCAAGAGGGTCGCCCCAACGAGACGATTGTCAAGTCGCGTGTCGACGATGGCAGCTTGATCAAGATGTTGGCAGACGGCGACCTGCATCAATCCTCCAAGAATCCGATCCCGAGCGTCAAGCGCGATGGCAGCAAGCGATTGGACCAGACGACTGAAATCGCCAACAACATTTTTGAGTTGGGCGCCCAAGACGTCGACTACTTTGGCAAGAACTACGCGGCCATCCTCACCGACGAGGTGCGCACGTCCACGTATTACGACGAGGACGGAAACCGTGCCGGGGTCGAGATCCTGAGCGTGAAGTCCGGTTCAATTGCCTCGCGCCATGGAGTCCAGACCGGCGACGTCTTGATCAGCATCAACGGCAAGCCCATGAGCAGCGAGCACGAGGCCATCAACTTTGTGAAGAACAACCAAGGCCAATACAGCGCTTGGGAAGTTGTCGTGCAACGCCTCGGTCGGCGCGAGACGATCGTGTACACCGATCCGGGCAACTAGTTCCAGAGCCACGGGTTTGGACAGCACGATCGGATAGCGGGTTCGGACAGCGAACTCGGAGACTGCTGGGTTACCCTGTGAATGGCCGATTCCTAACCAAGCGGCTGACCGCCAGAGTTTTCTTCTCGAGCCTTACTCCCGAAAGCGGGCCATGCAGCACGCCCTCCTAGCCATCGACCTCGGCAACACGACCTGCCACATGGCGTGGGTTCAAAAGAGAGCGGCCGAGTGGAGTGTGGAAACCCTCCTACGTACGCCGCGCGCCGAGGGCACGATCCAAGCCCTAAGGGGCTGGCTGGCTTCCAATCCGGTCGAGTCGGGAACCCGGGCGGCCGTCGCCAGCGTCGCGCACCCGGCTGAAACCGATGCTGTTGTAGCGCTCCTCAACGAGACCTGCGGGCAGGCGCTTTGCGTGGAGCCACCCGCGGGCCTTGTGTTGCGTCTCGAGGATGCCTCGGGCGTGGGATGCGACCGGCTCTACGCGGCCCGTGCCGCCCTAGAACTCACCGGCCAGTCCACCGTGGTCGTGGACGCGGGAACGGCGTTGACTGTGGATGTCGTGCGTGCTCTTGGGGGCTCAGACGACGCGAGTCCGTGTGGAGAGTTCCTCGGAGGGGCGATTGCGCCCGGGCCACGCCTCTTGGCCCAGGCACTTGCCCAGGAGGCCGCACGTCTGCCTCGGGTCGAGGCGCGCCCCGGTGTCGTGGCCCTAGGCCGGGATACCCAATGCGCCCTGCAGGCCGGCGTTGCTGTGGGCTTCGAGGGTGCCGCCCTGCGCTTGATCGAGCGTGTCAGTGTGGAAGCGGGCTTGCCGTCGCCCGCCCTCGTGCTCACCGGTGGAGCGGCCCACTTCCTGAGTGAGGTCCTGGGGCGCGAAGCCCAGGGGGCGTTGCATGAAGACCCGGACCTGGTCGTGCGCGGGCTGGCATTGAGTGCTTGGGAGCACTTGGGCCGCCAGCCGTGAGTGTGCGCAGATTGACTCCGGCCGGCACCGGGGGAGTCGCGGTGGTGGGGGTCAGTGGCGCCCGAGACATGCGCCAACTAGAGAAGCTTCTGTCTGGCCCCCTGCCCTCAATTGGCCGAGCCAAACTGATGCGAATTACTGAGGACTTGCCAGATGCGAGTCACTTGAGGCGCTCAGGGTGGATGGACGAGGCCTTGGTCCTGCGTCGCGGATCAGAACAGGTGGAACTGTGCTTGCACGGCAACCCGCTGCTCGTCAGCGAGCTGATCGCAGAGCTGGAATCTGAGGACGGCGCAGGGACTCTCGAGCAGGCCGGCAGCGTGGAGGCCGCGGCCTGGCAGCGCCTCCCCAACATCCGTAGTGAATCGGGCGCGCGTACAGTGCTCGACCAGGCCCAAGGCGCCCTGCGTAGAGAGGCCTTGGCTTGGGCCCGAGGGGAACTCGCGGGTCCAGCTTCATGGATCGACGTTCAGAGGCGATGCGCGGCGCTATTGGATCCACCCCTCGTTGTGCTGGCGGGGGCCAGCAATGCGGGCAAGTCCACTCTCTTCAACCTGCTCCTAGGGGAAGAGCGCGTGGTCGTGAGCGCTGAGCAAGGCACAACCCGTGACACGATTTCCGCACCGCTCGTGCTTGAGCACTGGGTGATTCAATTGGTCGACACTGCAGGAAGCCGCGTCTTGTCAGGAAGCTCGACGGCGTCCCCGGAGAGCGAAGGCCAGCGTTTGGCGAACGAACTAGCAGCGCGCGCGGATCTGGTGCTGGAATTGGTGTCGCTCCCGGAGCTCGCGGGATGCGACTGGCCCGGCCTTGAGCCTGAGCCGGGTCGCCGTGTGCTGGTCAGCCGTGCGGATGCCCTGGGCGACGAGCTCGTCGCCGCGTCGAACATCCAGGCCTTTTCGGCCGCGGGATTCCCCCAACACGCCCGTGCCTTGGTGGGCGAGACCATTCTCGCGGGCCTGGGATGCCGGCAGAGCGGGAGTGCCTGGCAGGCTGGGCGCGCCGTGCCGCTAGAGGGTTGGCGGGCCCAGGCTCTCGACGAGGCTCGCGGCTTGCCCGCGGGCGACGTGCGGGAGCAACAGGTCCTGCGGATCCTGGATGGAGACACCTGAGGGCGCGGCGTCGAAGCCACCCGAGTTGCTCGCCTGCAGCTCGCCGCGTAGAATGGTCCGCGCAAGGCGCCCTTGCCCCATGCATTCTTGAGCCTGCTCCCCTCGAATCCACCGACCGCTTGGACGGCTGAGGCCAGCCGTCCCGCGTGGATTTGGGCCCCCTCCTCCCTCCTCGGCGGATCCGCGTTGGACTCCGATTGGGGCCCATGCATCGAACTCGATCACCCCCGAGTCGGCTGTTTCCCGCAACGGTTCGGGACCCACCCGCAGAGTGAGGGTTCGTTCGCATGACGCAGGCGCTTCGACACCTGGTTTCCATCGACGACTTCTCCGTGGAAGAGATTCGAGCACTCTTCGAGAAGGCCGACCACTTTGCCGAGCATCCTCGCGCCCACGCGGACCTCTGCCCTGGAATGATCTCGGCCAGCCTTTTCTACGAACCTTCCACGCGCACGCGGCTCTCGTTCGAGTCAGCCATGTTGCGTCTCGGTGGGGGCGTGCTCACCGCTGCCGAGATGAAACAGTCTTCAGCCTCCAAAGGAGAGTCCCTGGCCGATACGGTGCGCGTGGTGGGCGGGGCCTACTCGGATGTCATCGTGCTGCGCCATCCCAGCGAAGGGGCCGCGCGGCTGGCGGCCCAGTACTCGCCTGTCCCCGTGATCAACGCAGGCGACGGCGCCCATGAGCACCCGACCCAAACCCTGTGCGATCTCTACAACTTGCACGTGGAACGCGGGCACATTGAGGGTCTCGATGTCGTCCTCGCCGGGGACCTCAAATACAGCCGCACCGTGCACTCCTTTGCCTACGCCCTCGCGAGGTTTGGGGCCAACATCGTCTGCGTGCCACAGGCCGGGTTCGAGATGCCCGACTACGTGCTGCGGCGCCTACGCGAGGAATTTGGGGTGGAGCCTATCCGCGCCGACGCCCGCCGCCTGGGCAACTTGGCTTCGGATAGCGACGCCGTTTACCTCACGCCCCAGAAGCCGCACCAACTCTCCCTCTTTACCGATGCCCGGGGCTGGGAAGTTGAGCATGTGGATGCCCTTTACATGACCCGGCCGCAGACAGAACGACACGCGGGTGCCGACACGCTCAAGGCCGAATACCCGCGTTTGGGCAAGCGCTCCATGGCGGTCGAGTCCCTGCGAGACGCGGTGGTCATGCACCCCTTGCCACGCCGGGATGAAATTGACTCGGAGATCGATTCGGATCCACGCAGCATCTACTTCAAGCAAGCGGCTCGGGGTGTGCCCATTCGCATGGCGATCTTGGGCATGTTGTTGGGACGCTCCGACCTGGGTGTGGAGCCTGCGCCGCCGGGTGCCGAGGGCATCGCGGTGCGAGTGGGCGGCAACCCGTGCCCCAACCCGGCCTGCATCTCGCGCACGGAGACCCGTCATGTGACCCCAGCTTTCACTTTGGCCGGCCGGGTGCCGCTGAGGGCGCACTGCGCGTATTGTTCACGCGAACTGACCTTCGACTGGGTGGGTTGTTCCACTAGCCGCCACTATCACGCGCCCTCGGCCGGTGATCTGAGGCGAGTCCGACCGGAGCACCTGGTCTTCTTCCCGGATCGAGAGGCCGCCGAGGCTGCCGGGTTTGAGCCTGTGGCTCGTTCTCGGGACGGTGTCTCGAGCGGCTCCCCTCGGGCCTAGGGCGCCGTGGTCGGCTCGAACCGGGTCCCAGGTGGTGCGATTGAGGTTGACCGCTGTCGGCGCAATGCAAATTCCTGCTGAGTGACCCCACTCGTGGGGCGCCGCTGGCTGCGGCCATTCGGGAGACGGTAGGCCCGACCCGATGGCCCATAGGAGCCCGCCCCCGGCAGTCTGGATCCCAAGCCGGGAGGCCACTGATAGTGGTGCAGAGGCCGATTCAAGGCCCATATTGTGTAACGTGGGCGGTTTGTTGACATATGCTTGTTCAAAATCGCACATCGACCCCGCTACGCGTGCTTTCCACGAGTTATTATTCGGTGTAACCCATTTTCCAAAATGGACTTACGTCGATTGTCTCCGCTAGGTAGCGGGCGGCATGGCGTTTGGTACTGCGAGGGTGTGCTCCCACCTCTCGCGCGCAGGTCTGCGCGTTGGAAAGGGGGCAGGGGGCTTGCAGCCCTCTCGCTTTGCTCTGTGAATTGTCTGATCGCGTGACGCCAGGCCTCTTGGAGGGGCTTCTCGGGCGGGTTTCGAGGCGCAGGATCACCATTCCGGTGGCCTTCTTGCCGCGGGATCCTTGACCGTAGGAGGCAAACCGAGACAATGGGTGTCACGTCGTTGGTTTTGCTGTGCTGGTCTTGCTGTGCAAGTTCTCTTGGCCTCCTCCCAGAGGCTGGTTCTTGACCCCTGCTGGACCTTTGCTGGGACCTTTGCCGGGACCATTGCTTGGCCTAAGCCTGACCGACGCCCCATCCCCCAGCCACCCTGTGGCCAACACTCTGTCGCTTTCGCTTGCTCCCCGAGTTCCTGTTGCTCGAGGCCCTGCAAGGGTAAGCCCAGAGACCCTCAAGACATGATTGACCCCATCAAGACCCCCCGCACCTGCTTCTCTCCTGTTCCGCTCAGCTCCACGGACGCTGGACGCGGCAAGGCCTCTCGTAGACCTGCCGCGACTTCGAGCGGAGGGCTTCTCAGCAGAGGCGCCCGGGGTGTCGGACTGGTTCTGAGTTTATCCGTGGGTCTATCTCTGGTGGGCTGCGGTTCCGGACCGGGCAGTGCCTCCACGACGGCGGCCCACTCTCCGGGCGACTTGGTTGCCAAACCGGATGGAGGATTCTTCTACGCCGATGCCAACAATATGGGCAACGGCTCCCAGGTGCGCATTACGCGGCAAGCGTATGGGCGGCTGGTCGAGGTCTTTGGGTTGGATGCCTCGGGCGTTCGCACGCACATGGCGAGCGACTTTGTCATCGCGCCGGAACAGGTCAGCGATGGTCAGAACTACCTGGTAGAGGCCAACCCGGTGACGGCTCAGCAAGTGCTTGTGATTCTGCGCGATGTGACCGACACGTCCGTGGGTGGGGGCCTGCAGCAGTTCCACAGTTTGCTGTACTCCGTTGGTGAGAACCTCACTCCCATTTTCGACGCGGACACGACAGGCGCCGGCCTCTACTCCATGGTGCCGCGCAACGCCGCTGTGGTCGTGCAATTCGACGATGTGATCGACCCCTCCACGATCAGTGAGTCCACTTTGCGCTTGTCGGTTGGAAGCCCGCCCGTCACGCCCTTCGAGGCGCGTGTGCTGCCCGACGATTTTCACGGCGAACTCATCTCGGGTGGGGGTGGCAAGGCGCCCCTCTACAGGTCCACGCGCGTCATCATCGACACGACCGTGACGGAGATCGAGTCCTTCCAGTACGAGCCGCCCCTGCCCATCAACGGCGTTGGTTTCCCGGCCAGCCAGGATGTCAACCTGGCCACAATCGAGGTTCGCGTTCCCACGGTGACGAATTCCTCGGTGGGCCAAACGGACTTGCTCAGGAACCCCTCGGGGCACCCCCTGACTTCCAGCAACAACGGTCCCGTGGACTGGAGCTCGCCCACGGTGGACGTCGTGCGTGCTGCCCGTTCGGGTGGCCCGGGCACGGTGACGGGAGACTCCTACAACGGGTTCCTGCTCGACAATCTGCCGCCCGAGGTGGTGGGTAGCCAGCAGGTCACGATCAATGTGGCTCCCCAGTACTTGAGCGGTCAGGACTTCCTGCTTCCGCAGGTCACCTTCGATTCCGTCTTCTGCTCAACGACGCCGAGCGCGGGGGATGTCTTCGTCCAGAACGGACTGTTTGCGGAGGTGACCCAGCCCCCCAGCATCGTCAAGGATGGAATTTTGAAGAACGTGGTTGTGCGCGTCTTGCTCTACCCCAACAACTGGGATGACGCTGGCAGCCAGGGCGTCCTGGAGTGGGTGAACTCTGGTCAGGGCGTTTCCGAGTTCCTCGCCGCGTTTGATCCAACCGACGACGTGGGACAAGAGACTTGTTTCGTGCGCATCCTGCCCACGCCGTCCGGCTATCCCAGCCAACCCACGGTGGGTCTGACACCTGCGTCCTCATTCTCGCTGCGGTTCAGTGAGCCCATGGATCCGGCTTCCGTCACGGCCTTTGATGCCATGACGTTGACCCGTCAGCCCGTGCCGCCGTCCGACCAGCCGCCCTTGGCAACCAGTGACTACATCCCCGGTTCGATGGTGCAGACCTTGGACTTGTTGGAGTTCACCTACGTGCCCGACCTGCCCTTGTCGCACTGGGTGGGGACTCCCTGGAACTACTGGTTGACCCTCTCGCCGGACGAATTGGGCGCGACGGACCTGTCGGGTAACCACCCCAGCGCGCAGTTGCCCTCGATCATGGCCAGCACCGATCCCACGGCCACGACTCAAAAAACGGGCGGGCGGGTGAGCCGCTTTACTGGCGTCGACGAGGAGGCCCCCATCGGTACGCCGCAAACGGGGCCCATTCCCGAGTGGACCGGTCAGCACCTGTTCGACCTGGACCGGCAGGTGATCCTGCCGCGGCCCGTGGTTCGCAGCTGGGGCAACGCCGACCGCTCGCAGCCCATGGTGACACAGATGGTCGCCTTCTCTTTGGGCATCCAGACGCCCCTCTCGAGCCTGGGCAGCAAGATGCAGCAGATGTGGCGTTATGTGGACTTCTCCTTCGGCTTGGCCGATCCGGCGAACCACAACATGGATATTGAGGGACTCTGGTGGACTCCGGTGGGGGGTGCGGTGGCCGCGGACTCCTTCACGAACTTCGAGATCCAGATGGCCCACTCTCTCTACGCTCCGGACGAGTACATCGATCCCGGTTCGCTGTGGCCCCGGTACCCGAGCAGTGGATTCAAGAACAACTTCGCGAACAACTACTTCGACCAGTTGAACGACCCGGCGGAAGTGGTTCACCCCCGCTATCTGGGTTACGTCGTCAACCCCGGCGACCTGACGGTGCACCCGATTTCAGGTACCAAGATGATGCCCTATCCGTGGAACCGATCGGTGGCTCCTGAGGACTGGACGACTTATACCTGGCGCGATACCACCCTGCGCAAGCGAGCAGGGCCGAGCAACGGCGGTGTGGACCCGCAGCAACTTTGGAAGGCCTTGGGTCTCACTGATCCGGGATGTTTCTACTACAAGCAGGGCCAGGTACGAACCATCGGTCTTGCGCTCCTGACTGAGTTCCGTTGCTTCCCCGACCAGGGAGCGGCTGGAATCAATGGCCTGGATATCTCGTTGGCGGCCAACTCGTCATCCAAGCCCTATTTCCGAGCTTTCTCGACGGGAGGGTACAACCAGTCCGGCAATGCCGTGCAGATTGACCCGGATACCGAGTCCAAGGCCAACGGTGGATTCAACCCCGGTTCCGAGCCCCCGGGCAAGCCAACCTATGGACTGGATAACTCCTTCTATATCGGGGCTGCAGACTTCGTCGTGCGCGTGAGCAACAGTCACTCGATTTGGTTCCCGGCCACAAACCCCAAAGACGGCACCTTCTTCAATAAGCCGCTCTACATGGATCCGACCATGGAGCCGCGAGCTGAGGATCAGCCGGTTGGGACTTCGGTGACTCTGGCGTTCCGCGGGGCTACCAAGTCCACCCCCACGACCGCTGCTTGTGGGAACGGGCCGGAGCCTTGGACGGAGAATGCTACGACCTTGGATGCCTACGGCGACCACTACGATGATTGCGTACTCAACTGTCCGCCGGTTCCCAACCACAACGGCGGCAAGGAGAACCAATTCATCAAGTTCTTCGGTGAGGGTGCCTGGGAAACGGATATCACCCAACTCAACACGGCGAAGTACTACCAGGTGCGGGTGACGTTCCAATCAGACATCTTCACCGGGCTGAGCCCCGAGCTGTCTGCCCTGGCCGTAGCTTGGATGGTGCCCTAAACCGGTAGCAGCCACTGACAACGCGAGCCCCCCCCAAGTACCCCTTCCGGGGGGGGCAAAATCGAGATCCCACGAGTGGGGGCCACGGAGTCCTCCCAGGCTTCTCCCCACTTCTCGCCGAGGGGGCCGCAGCCGGTCTCCCGGTCAGCCCCACCACCCCGTACAATCCCCACGAAATACGACCCAGGCCTTGCAAGTCTTGCCCTTGTGTCTCCCCCCCAGGCACTCCCACTGGCACTCCAAGACTGGTCGCCGACGACAAAGAGCTACCCCTGAGCCAGCTGCTCAGACCAAGTCCCTCAGAACGCCCCTCAGAACTGAACTTTCCGAATCCCCCCGGCAGTCTTCATTACTCCCTCGAATCCATGCGATCTATCACCAAGCAAGTCCCCCTTTCGAGCACAGTTTCCGGTGGAGGCCCGCTCGGCTCCCAGCATGTCAGCGGCAGCCGCTCGAAACGCACCGCCGGTCGAGCCTCTTCTCTTGGCGTGGCCTTTTGTGGTCTGGCTCTGTGGGGACTCGCGGGTTGTGGGGGCGGGGGGTCATCGGCTTCCGGCAGCGCCAGTCAGTTCTCCGTGGAGAGCATCAACGTGTTGGAGGGCATGGAGTGGAAGCTCAACCGGCCGATCGACATCACGTTTAGTCATGACGTGAACTTCGCCACGGTGAGCATGAACACGATCAATATCGTGGATCCCTTGGGGCGCGCAGCCACTGGCGTTTTCAGCTTCCCGACCCTTGCCGACGGCACGATCAACCAGCGGGTGGTTCGATTCCAGCCCAACTGCCCGCGTCTGGCCGACTTCAGCGATGCGGGCCTGGTACCGAACACTTCCTATCGCTTGACTGTGCTGGGCTCAAATTCAGGGGGAGTCACCGTGCGCAGCGCGACCAACGACAACCTGGACACCGGGGCGTTGGTGAATTTCTCTACGCCCAACTCGAATGATCCCCTGGCTCTGTTTCTGGATACGGTTCCGGGTCCGCCGTCCGTCCGATTGCGAGGATCTTCTGGCGTAGCCATCGATGACATGGACGCCTGCTACGCAGAAGTGGGCGGTCAGCGCGTCTACTTCCAGCTGGATCTCTCGGACCAGACAGGGCGCATCCCCTTCGAGTTGCCCCTGAACCATTACAGCATTCCTGAGAACCAGGTCGTCGTGGTCGTACACTTCAACCAGCCTGTGGATGCAACACCGACGAACATCGATCCGTCCTTCGTTTCCATCCAATACTTCACGGGTCTGGTCTGGCAGGACATTCAATCGGACATGGACCTGTTCGAGAACTGCTCCGAAACGGGCGCCGCGCTGCGCATGATCCCGCGCGGGATCTTGCCCCAGGACAGCCCCCTCAGGGTGGTTGTGCGACAGGGCTTCTCGGACTTGACGGGCGATGCAGTCTCGTCAGATCTGACCAACTTCGCGCTGGCCGACGTGGTGCAGGCGGGTGATCCCAACCCGCTCTTCCCAGGCATCAGCAACCCCGAGGTCGACGAGATTCTTGAGACGTTTACCCTGGGTGGAACGCAACTGGGTTCCTTGGAAGATACGGTTGCGGCTTTTGCGGTCCCGCGTGCGGATTGGGGCAGCGGTACGCTGACCGCTTCCTTCGCCTTCGGCGGCACCGGCGGCCCTGGCGGTGACTTCGACTGGCACCTGCCGCCCGGAGTGGATGTCATCCTGAATACGGTCAGCGACACGATCACCGGCGGACCCGGTGGAGCTCCGACGGGTACGCAAGCTGTGATCAACGGCGTGATTGACATCCGCAACATGCTCGTTCCGGTGTCCACGCGCCTGATCATTCAAGGTCCCAACACCTGCACGATCCTGGCCACGGGAACCGTCACGGTCCTCGGGGAGATTTCGGTGCGCGGTGCGGACAACCCCGGAGTGGGAACGCTCAACACCACCAACCAGCCCGAGCCGGGCGCCAAGGGCAACGCGGGTGGAGGAGACGGAGGAACGGGCTCGTTCTTGACCTCCCAGTCAACTCCCCAGGGTGGCACGGGTCAGGGGGCATTCAATGTTCCCAACGGCGGAGGCATCGGCGGAGAGTCGTGCTACTCCAACAAAGGCAAGGATTCGCGCCGGGCAGCTGGCGGTGGTGGCGGCGTCTTTGGCCCCGACATTCTCTACGACTACAACGGCAACAACGGCCCCAACCTCGTGCCCGTCCAGACCCTTGTGGGCCTCGACGGTGAGCGCGGTGCCGGCGGTGCTCCGGACGGATTGGGTGCCGTGTCTCAGTCGGCCAGGGCTGTGGGCGGTCCGCTCGGTCCCTCGCCCTTCATCGACAACTCGATGAGCAACAACTTCTACGGGACCATGTTGCTCTCCACGGGTAGCTTGATCATGGGCGAGTTGATCAACACCCATGCCGGAGCGGGCGGGGGCGGTGGTGGAGACGCCATTGCTTCCAGTACATTCCCCCCGAACTTCACTCCCGGAGGGGACGAGAAGGGCGCGGGCGGCGGCGGCGGCGGTGGGGGTCTGAAGATCCTCTCTATCGGCGAAGTCATCGTGGGCGATGCCGTGACCGCCGGTAGCCTCGCTGCTGAGGGTGGCAATGGTGGTGGCGGCGAGAACGTCATCTTCTTTGACCGCGTCGGCGGCGGGTCGGGCGCGGGTGCCGGTGGGCACATCGTCATTTCCAGCGCGGACAAGATCACGATCTACGGTTCGGCTCCGGATTCAGCCCCCTGGTACAACGACTCCAACACCAAACTGAATCACTCCGCTCGCCCGATTTCGGCTGTGGGCGGACAGGGTGGTGCCGGCAACAACAGTTGGGGCGGTGCCAACGAGGACGGCCCCGCACCCTGGCGCTGTGACCGCATCCCGTGGGAGAACCTGCCCTTCACCGATCAGCCGCCCCAAGGATTGGGTTGCTTCAAGTCTCTACCTGACATTCTCGACCTGGTGGAGGGCCCGGTGCTCGGAGCTGGCGGAGACGGCAGCCCCGGCCTGATCCAGTTCCACGTACCCAGCCCGGAACTTAACCTGATCTTCCCCACCCTCGAGGCTGCGGTGGCGGGCCAGGGCTTTGCCGAGACGTACGACGACGGCTTGGATATCACGCCGGTTTGCGCTCCTCCCCCGGTCGGATTCCACCGTCCCAAGGAGTCCCTTGGAGATTCGAATTGGATCGCACCCGACTACATGGTGCCCTTCTTCGGCGACCTCTCCCGGGCTCAGACCAAGTGGATTCCTCTGGGCCTGGCGCGCGTGGCTCCTGGTGGATTCGACCAGGTGATGTTGCGCTTCGAAGGCACGAGCACCATCGACGGCAAGGTTGGACACAACGGATCGACCGTCCAGCAGTTGCCGCCGATCTTGGGCCCGGACCCCCTGGGCAGCCTGGGGACTCCTCCCTACATCGACAGCGACGGCTTCACCTTCGTGCTCGACGCTTCGAGCCTGGCGGCGATCGATGACATGTACACGCAGAACACGCAGTTGCTGCGAGGCTTTACAGTCAAACTTGAGGACTCCCTCGACCCCCTGACATTCCAGTACTACGTGATCAGCAGTGCGACCTACGACTCGACCTTGGATCGCCTGACTTGTTCCATGGATGTCAACGGACCTGTGCCGAGCAACTTCGTTGCAACGGGCCCCATCCTGGCTTCCCTCGTACCGCACTTCTTGCGCGTGATCACGAACGGTGTCCACGATTCTTTCCCGTCGCTGAGCGACATCCAGATGCGTTTTGATGCCACCAAGATCGATCCCCTCACGGGCATGCCCAGCACGACCACTGCGGGCTGGACATTTGATGTGAACGACTTGAATGGCGACCAGTGGGACTTCATTCGCATGGAGATCGAGTTCGAGATCGAGCTCGATGTGACCGCGCCGCGCCCCGGCCTGGATCACCTGCGCATGTCCTACGAGTTCTAGAATAGCTCTTGCCAGCGCTCCCGCTTGCGAGCCAAGCGGGTGCCCGACTCACAGCGGACGGGCTAGCCCTTCGGGGTTGGCCCGTCTGCTTTTGTACGGGCTCACGGGTGGCTTTCTGCCAGAGCGTTCTACTGCCTGGTGCGGCGGATCGCTCTAATGGGCCCGATGAAGGCCTGCACGACCCATCGCGAAACAGGCCGGGAGCCCACGCGGGTGCTGGCTGTTGGTCGCCAGTTCCTGGCCCTTTGCTTGGGGCTGCTGCCATGCGCGGCCTGCGAGTTCGACCCCGAACAAGTGCAGGTCTTGAGGCTAGAGAACATCCGACCCGTGGATAGCGAGGGTGTGTACCTGAACGAGGAGCTTGTGGTCACATTCTCCGCCGACATCGATCCCACCTCAGTGAGTTCGACCAGCCTGCGGATTTCTAACGCCACGGGGATCGAGGCTCAGGGGCGCTGGGATGTCACAGGCCGCCAGTTGCGTTTCATTCCAAGGCCGGCTCTCTCCGCGACCTTGACGGATGGTGGCTACTTGCCCGGCGAGTTGTACCACCTGGACCTGTACGGTTTCCCACGCTTGGACGGCTTGCGCGGAGTGCAAGGCGAGCCACTCTGGCGCAGTCAGAGGTGGTCGTTCACCACCGCTGATGTCGGCCCCGGCCGCCGGGGGTTTGTGTTCGATGACGCTTCACCCGGGATTGGCGCCACGGTTTCCTTCCCGCAATCAAGATTCCTGCACCCTGGCGAGCCCCTGCTCATCGAGTGTGCTGAACCCATTGACCCGTCGACTCTGCGCGCGGCTGATTATCGCATCGAACGCGTCCAGGACGGGGGTGTCGGACTTGCCTGCGGCGTGACGGCGAGATTCTTGGTGAATCACCCCGAGGGGTCCCAGGGGCCGCTCGAACCCTGCGCGGTGATCGAGCTCATGCCCAACGAGCGCCTGCAACCGGGGAGCTACGTCCTCTCGGGCAAGGGCGTCACCTTGACCGACTACGGCGGCAATTCCGTGTGGCCACTGGGGCTCAAGAATCGTGTGCATGGGTTCAGCGTGATCAAGGCCCCGCCAACGGGTCCCAGCGGATCAGGCACAGAATCCCACTACCAACTTTCGTTCCTCGACCGCACTGGCTTTCTGTCCGTGGCGGTACCTGGGACAGACGGGCTGGCTCATTGGGGAGACGAAGGTGTCCTCTCCGTCCGCTATCCCAAGTCATGTGGCGATGGATCTGACGGGGCCTTGGACCTGTCTGGGATCGAGCAACGTCGAGACCTGCAAGCCACCACTCTGGTGGTGCGTGAACATGCGACCCTTGATCTGGGCGCGGACGAGGGTCTGCGAGTCCTACGCGCTCAGGGCCGGATCCACATTGCCGGCAAGGTGGGTCGTCAACTCGAGGCCCCGTCCGAACCGCAACTGGGCCCGGTCCTGCCAAGTCATCCCTACGTGGATGGCGAGTCACTGAGTTCGTGGCTCGAGACGGCCCGCTCCGAAGACTGGCCGTGGACCGTGATCATCGCCGGCGGAGACCTGGTGATCGATGGAGACCTGGTGGTGAACACGCCACTGTTGCTCGTGGCAGGGGGCTGGATTCGTGTGGAGGGTCGAGTCGATCAGCCTGCGGGGCAGTTGTGGCTCTTGAGTGAGGGTGGGGGCCTGCGCATGGACCCCACCGCAACGATTCCCGAATTGGTGCTGGAAGCTCCCGAGGTCAACCCACTCAAGAAGACTCTCCACCTCGCTGCTGTCAGCGCTGCGCTGCCGACGCGAGTCATGTCCTATCGCTGGCTCGAGCCGCAAGTGGGTGGCCGCCGAGGGGCCGGCCGCTACGAGGTGAGTTATCTGCCAGCGATGGGCCCAGTGGATCGGTCGCGCGCGGTGAAACACCCACGTCTCTTGGAAGACGAGGGGCCTGTGCGAGTCCTACTCGAACTGTTCGTTCCACCTGGTCCCGTCTGGGATCCGCCGACCGTCGACTTTGTGACCCTGCGCTGGACGACCGGCCGCTAATCCCATTCATGTTCCTCAGTGACCTTCCCCCGTGGGCCATCGCCCTTTCCTGGGCCGTATTGGGTCTTTGTGTTGGCTCATTCCTAAACGTCTGCATCTACCGTCTGCCCCGCGAGGGCATGAGTGTCGGGAATCCGAAGCGCAGCCATTGCCCCGCGTGTGGGACGCAGCTTGGGTGGCGGGAGAACATTCCGTTGCTTTCCTGGATCTTGCAACTCGCCCGCTGCCGGCACTGCGGCGCCCAGATCAGTCTGCGCTACCCGCTTGTCGAGGCCGCCAACGCCGGACTTTGGTACTTGGCTGTCATGCAGGCCGGCCCTCCCGATTGGCCCTTGTGGATGTGTTGGTCCATCGTCCTCTCGGGCCTGTTGGTCGCCACCATGGTGGACTTTGACTGCTTTCAGATTCCCGACGAAGTTTCATTGGGTGGCTGTGTGCTGGCGCCAATCGCCTGTCTGCTGATCCCCAGTCTGCAGGCGCAGACGTCCCTGGCCCAGATCATGTCCCAGGCACCCGCCGGCGAGGTGGATCGGGTCGCGGCGGTCTTGGCCAGCTTGGCGGGGATGGGGGTGGGCGCTGGGGTCTTGTTGTTGATCGGGGCCCTGGGCAAGCGGGTGTATGGCGTGGAGGCCATGGGCTTGGGTGATGTGAAGTTGCTGGCAGCGGGCGGGGGGTTTGTAGGGCCTGGTGGGGCTCTGGCCGCCTTGGCGGTGGCGGCCTTCGCAGCGTCGGTGTTCGGCTTGCTCAACATGCTGCGTTTTCTGCTCGTCAGCCGCTCCCGCGCCCAGGCGCGCGGCCGTCGTGACAGAATGGGTCGATCCCTGCGCGTTGCACGGCTGGCAGGCCGCTATCTGCCCTTTGGTCCGTTCCTAGGAGTTGGAATTGGAATTGTGCTCCTAGCTTGGGATGATCTGAGTCTCCTGTGGCCTTGAACGCGAAGGTGGAACCAACAGGAATGGAAACTGGACTTGGACTCAAACAGCAAGGGGGAATACTCATGTACGAACGCACTTCAGTCACCGCGGCCACGCGGCTGCTGCTCATGGCCAGCCTTCTCTCGGGCTGTGCTTCAATGGGGGCAAACAGCCTGGCACTCGAGGAGAGCCATGCGGAACAGCAGAAGCTCTACGCCCAAAACGCTTCCCTGGCCGACGACGTTCTGAGACTTCAGAACGAATGTGATCGTCTGGCTCAGGCCCTGCAAGCGAGCACGACTGAGTTGGAGACCCGCGCCGCTACGCGCACTGCGTTTCCCGACCTAGAGCAAGCCGGCATCTCCGTGGCTCAACGTGGCGGCGATGTAGTTTTTACGATTCCCACATCGGTGACCTTTGCTTCGGGCAAGGCGTCGATCAGCGAAAAGGGTCAGGAAGCCCTCCGGACCCTGGCTCGTCGATTGCGATCCGAGTTCACCGGCGAGGCGAGGTTTCACGTGGAAGGGCATACAGATTCCGACCCCATCCGCAAGTCCGGCTTTGAGTCCAACCGACACTTGTCGATCATGCGCTCCATGGCTGTGGTCAAATTCCTGGTCGAGCAGTGCAAGATTGCGGACGAGCGATTCGTCGTGTCGGGATACGGATCTCACATGCCCGTGGCGCCCAATGACGGGCCTTCGAACAAGGCGCGTAACCGACGTGTGGAACTGGTGGTCCGGCAAGGGCCCTAGGCCGGCCGCTGTCACGTGCGCGCGGCAGCCGCCAGAGCACTGAGTGACGGGCTCCGATAGGAGATCGCAAATACGCATTCAGGTGCTGTTCAGAGGGGCTTCTGGTCGCTGCAGGTCCGCGTGTTCTCCGCACCAAATTCGGGCACGACGCAAAGCTCCGGCCGTACGTTGCAGGATTGTCTTGGAGCCCTTTTCCGGCGTCGCCTACGCCCATCGAGTCCTGCCCAAAATCGAGGCGGTGGGTAGGATGGGGGCCACCTCAAGCAGATCGGGTCGACAGCGGTCCGGTCTGTGATGTTGTGTCACAACTCCTGCCATTCCCCCGCACGTTCACCCGCTCCGTCCAGTTCTTCGAGTCTGCAATCTCGACTTTCCTGGACGCGGCTTTTCTGAGATCCCATGACCCAACTCAAGTCTCTCCGCAACATCGCTTTCGTGGGCCACCCCTCGGTGGGCAAGACCACACTCGTGGACGCCTTCGCCCACTTGACCGGAGCCTCCCCGCGCAAGGGATCGGTAGCAGACAAGAGCAGTATTTGCGATACGGAACCGGAGGAGCAAGACAAGCAACACACCCTCCAGCTGTCCGCGGTATGGGCCGAACACAAGGGCTGTACTTGGACTTTCCTGGACACTCCGGGCTATCCCGAATTCGTGTCTGAAGTTCAATCGGCAATGTTCTGTGCTGACCTCGTTGTCGGCGTGGTCAGTTGCTCCAGCGGGACCACATTTAATTTGCGAACCAAGATGAAGCAGGCTGCCGCGCTGGGCCGCGGCCGCGCGGTCATCCTGACTCACTTGGATGGGGAGAACGCAGACTTCGAGATCGCGATCGCCGACCTGCGTCAGGGTGTGGGGGAGCAGTGTGTGCCCGTCCTCCTTCCTGATGGAAACGGGGACGCATTCACCTCCGTGAGCCGAGCTATCCTCAATCCAGAGAGCGAATGGTGCGGCCGACTCAAGGACCGTGTCATGGACGGGTGTGAGGACGAAGCACTCCTCATGGAATACCTGGAGAATCAGGAGCTCACCGAAGAGCAGCTGGAAGAGCACATGCCTCGAGCCATCGCCAACGGCGATCTCGTGCCCGTAATCGTGTGCAATCCGGAGAGTGGCTTGGCTGTCGATCGTGCCTTGGAGTTCCTGAGGCGTTTTGCTCCGAGTCCGGCTTGTCTACCCACTCTTGACGCAGACGGCCAGCAGATTGAGCCCGATCTGGATGCCTCCTTGGCCGGTACGGTCTTCAGCGTGGCCAGTGATCCGCACGTGGGCAAGATCTGCCTGGCCCGCATTCACAGGGGCACCTTGGCCGCAGGCGCCTCCGTGGCCCCCTCCTCCGGTGGCAAGGGGGAGAAACTGGGAGGCCTGTTCCGCATGGTGGGCAAGAACCGCGAACCCGTGGAATCTGCTGGCCCCGGCGACGTCGTGGCTTTTTCGAAGGTGGAGGACCTGCCGAATTGGTCGGGATTCGCGAACCCGGGTGGGGAGGTTGTGGCCGTCCCGACCCCTGGCCTGCCCAACCCCATGGTCGGCCTGGCCGTGACCCCCAAGTCGCGGGCCGACGAGCAGAAGATCGGGGAGTCCCTCAACAAGCTCATCGCAGAAGATCCGACACTGCGCGTCGACCACGACCCGGACACCCACGAGGTCGTGGTGTACGGAATGAGTGATCTGCACCTGCAGTTGCTATTCCTACGACTCGACCGGCGCTATGGCGTGAAAGTGGACACCGCTCTACCGCGTATCGCTTACCGAGAGACCATCACCAAGAGCTCTCAGGGTCATCATCGGCACAAGAAGCAGAGCGGTGGAAGGGGCCAGTTTGGCGAGTGTTACTTGAGGCTCAAGCCACTGCCCCAAGGAAGTGGCGTCGTCTTCAAGGACGCCGTCGTTGGCGGTTCGATCCCGCGCAACCTGATTCCCGCCGTGGACAAGGGCATCCATGAGGTCTGCGCCGAGGGCATACTCACGAACGGCCTTGTCGTCGATGTGGAAGCTGAGGTCTACGACGGCAAGTTTCACGCTGTGGACTCGGACGAAGGCAGTTTCAAGATGGCTGGCGCGCGTGCCTTCGCGGATGGTTTTGAGAAGGCCAAACCGGTGCTACTCGAGCCCATCATGAAGCTCAAGATCCACGTTCCTACCGATGACGCGGGCACGATCTTCAGTGATCTGACAAGTCAGCGGCGCGGGCATGTGCTCGACCAGACCAATGAGGAAGACGGTGCCATTACGGTGATCGTGGCGGAGGCGCCCCTGTCCCAGGTGCAGACCTATCACCGGGATCTCAAGTCCCAAACTGCGGGAGAGGGGTCCTATCTGATGGACTTTGCCCGATTTGCTCCCATGCCCTCAGGTGAGCAAACCAAGGTCCTAGCGGTCCTGGGCAAGCACTCAGGGGAGTGACCCGGGACCGCCCATAGTGCGAGGTGTCTCCAAGTGAGACGCTGCAGTCGGGGTCCGCTGGCGGGGCCCAGCTTGCACGCCTGGGGGCGCTGTGAAGCTCTGCGCAGAGCGGAATATGCCCAGAATGCCGGGGCCCTACAGCTTGGAGCCCCTGGGGGTCGATGAGAGTGCCGGGTCCCCGGTGTGCGATGTGCTCACTCGGACCTCAAGGAGCACGATCGGCAATGATTACCATGGAAGAACTGCTGGCGCTCATGGTGCGCCAGGGGGGCAGCGATTTGCACGTTTCTGTTGGCAGTCCGCCGCGGATCCGTGTGGATGGAGAATTGCTTGCCGTGGAGTGCGACACCCTGGGGGAGGAGGACTCCCGCCGACTTGTCACGAGCATTCTGACCACCGATCAAATTGCGCGCTACGACGCGGACCTAGAGTTGGACTGCTCTATCGGGCTGGAGGGCTTTGGCCGTTTTCGAGTCAACGTCTTTCACCAGCAAGGGGCGGCCGCCTGTGTGCTGCGTTCGATTCCCAGTGTCACCCCCGATTTCGAGACTCTCGGCGTACCCGTGGACACCGCCAAGCGCATCTGCGCCATGCAGTCGGGGCTCGTGTTGGTCACGGGAGCGACTGGCAGCGGAAAGTCCACCACGCTGGCGTCCATGATCGATCACATCAACCAGACCCGACAGGCGCACATCGTCACGATTGAGGATCCGGTGGAATTTACCCACGTCCACAAACACTGCCTGGTGAACCAACGCGAAGTGGGTGGGGATACGCACAGCTTCAAGAACGCCTTGCGATCGGTGCTCCGACAAGATCCCGACGTGGTGCTCGTTGGTGAATTGCGTGATCACGAGACCATTGAAGCCGCCCTGACCCTGGCCGAGACCGGTCACTTGACCTTTGCAACCCTGCACACGTCCGACGCAGTGCAGACGATCAACCGCATCATCGATGTCTTCCCGGCCCATCAGCAGGCTCAGGTGCGCACGATGCTCTCGTTCTCGTTGCAGGCCGTGTTCAGTCAGAAACTGCTGAAGAGCGCTACGGGAACGGGCCGTCACATGGCTGCTGAAATCCTGTTGGCTAACTCTGGCATTCGGGCCCTCATTCGCGACGGCAAGGCGCACCAGCTCTACTCTAGCATTCAGACCGGTGGCCGGGTGGGCATGCGCACCATGGCTCAGTCCCTGGCTGAGCTTGTGCAGCGCGGGAAAATCCAGATGGCGGACGCTGAGGTGGCCCTCGGCGATCCCACCGAACTGCATTCCGCGGTGAAGGCGGCCTAAGATGCTGCAATCCAACAGGGTACGGCGACTGCTGCTCAAGGGCGATCTCGTCACAAAGGAGCAGTGGAAGGAAGCCCAAGGGGAGGGTGGAGATCCCGTCCAGACCCTCATCGAGAAGGGCGTGCTCAGCGAAGAAAGTATCGGAGAGACGATCTGTGGCGCTGCAGGCATTGCGCCGATCGACCTGAGTCGCGTCATCCCCGACGCCGAGGCGCTGAGCTCGATTCCCGAGGATGAATGCAAACGGCGCAAGGTCTTGCCTCTGACCAAGAACGGCGACGTCCTGACCCTGGCCATCAGCGATCCGTTCGACGTCCTGTTGTTCGATGACATGCGACGCGAGACCGGGTGCTTCATTCGCTCGGTCTACGCCTCGGGTCCGGCCCTCGTGTCCGTCTTGGATGCGGCCTTTGATCAAGGAGCCCAGCAGGTCGCGGACATGATGGAGGAGGTCTCCGGTGCCGATGGGGTGCACATCGAAGAGGAAGAGGAGACGAGTGACATCGCCCAGGAGACCGGCGAAGACGGCGCCGCGCCGGCTGTCAAGCTAGCCAACCTAGTCTTGTTGCGCGCTCTCAAGTCCAAGGCCAGCGACATCCACATCGAGCCGGGCAGCGCCTGCGTTCGTATCCGGTACCGGATCGACGGTCGCATGCGAGAGGTAATGTCTCCGCCCAAGGCCGTCCTGCCGTCCTTGACCTCGCGTCTCAAGATCTTGGCCAAGCTCGACATTGCAGAGCGCCAGGTGCCTCAGGATGGCAAGTTCCAGATTCGCCACGAAGGCCGTTCAATCGACTGCCGGCTATCCGTGCTTCCCGTAGTGGGGGGCGAGAAATGCGTGATCCGGATCTTGGATGCCGGTTCCATGGCCATGTCTCTGGAGAGCATGGGTTACGAGCCCAGGTGTCTCGAGGACATTCGCGAAGCGATCGAGTCTCCCTACGGGATGCTTTTGGTTACCGGACCGACGGGCAGTGGCAAGTCCACCACCCTCTATTCATGTGTCCAAGCCGTCGCTTGCGAGGAGGTCAACGTGACCACCGTGGAGGATCCCGTCGAGTACCAGATGGATGGCGTCAATCAGGTGCCCGTGAATCCCAAGCGGGGAATGACATTCGCGGGTGCATTGCGATCCATCTTGCGGCAGGACCCCGACGTCGTGCTGCTCGGCGAAATCCGCGACAAGGAAACGGCGGACATCGCCGTCAAGGCAGCGCTCACTGGGCACCTCGTGCTCTCGACCCTGCACACCAATGACGCGCCCGGAACCATTTCCAGATTGGCGGATATGGGAGTCGACCCGTTCATGGTCTCCAGCTCTGTCCTCTGTGTGTGTGCGCAGCGACTAGGACGGCGGTTGTGTCCGGAGTGTCGAATCCCGATTGAGAGACCGTCCATGAAGGCACTGACTGGCATGGGCTTGCTGGCGAGTGACCTGCAGGATGAGCATGTCTTCTACGAAGCCGACCCTGCCGGCTGCCGTAAGTGCAACCAGGGATACCGCGGACGCTTCCCGATCTTCGAAACCATGAAAGTGAGTCCTGCCATCAAGCGCTTGATCATCGAAGGCGCCTCCAAAGCAGAACTCAAAGCCCAGGCCATTGACGAAGGCATGTTCACCCTGCGCCGCGTGGGCATGCTCAACGCCGCACGCGGAGTGACGGCTCTCGAAGAAGTCCTGCGCGTGACCCTGGGCGACTGAGCCCGATTCCTCCAAGCAATCTACCGTGAACCACTTCAAGTACGCAGCCAAGAGTCCCGAGGGCAAACACCTAGAGGGCACGATCAGTGCTACCACCAAGGCCGACGCTCTGGCCCAGTTGCGCAGCAAGAATCTCGTTCTGTTGAGCCTCAGTGAGTCGGGCAAGGGAGCCGGGCGCAGTGCGCGCTGGAGCCTAGGTGGGGGTAAGGTCAAGAAGACAGCCCGCAAGGGTGAATTGGTGATCTTTACGCGCCAGCTGTCCACCATGGTCGGTGCGGGGCTCTCGTTGCTTGAATCGCTCGAGGTGCTGGGTCACCAGGCCGAGTCCCCCGGCATGAAGGCCTGCTGTGAGAGCATGGTGGCCGATCTGCGAGCCGGCTCCGACTTGTCGAATTCCATGGAGAACTGCCCCAAGGTGTTCTCCCACCTGTACATCAACATGGTCAAGGCGGGGGAAGTGTCCGGGCAGATGGACGTCATCCTCGCCCGGCTGGCCGACTACCAGGAAGAATCCGAGGCACTTAGCCGCGAAATCAAGTTGGCCATGACCTATCCGGTCATTTCCATGATTCTCGTTGTGGCGATTACGGCGTTCTTGATGATGGGTGTTGTCCCCACGTTCAAGGGAGTGTTCGAGTCCATGGGCTCGGAGCTGCCGGCTATTACAGAGTTCGTCTTGAACCTTTCGAACACCCTGCGCGAAAACGTACTCATGTTCATTGCGGGCGGGGCCGTGTTGACCAGTCTGCTTGTCATGTTCAAGCGTACCCCGCGGGGCTCGCTCCTGTGGGACCGCGCGATCCTCAAGGTGCCCGTCTTCGGACCGCTGATGAAAAAAGTCTGCTTGGCGCGCTTTAGTCGCACCTTCTCGACTCTCATTCGTTCGGGCGTACCGATCATGTCCACCCTGGACATCGTCGGGAACACGGCGGGCAACGGGGTCGTGGAGCGAGCCGTAACCAAGTCGCGTGAGAGTGTGCGTAACGGCAACCTGCTTTCGGAACCGCTCTCTAACGAGCCGGTGTTCCCTCCCATGGTCGTGCGCATGATTGCGATCGGAGAACGCACGGGTGCCCTCGAGGCGCTATTGGAGAAGATCTCTGAGTTCTACGACGCTCAGGTCAAGGCCCAGGTCAAAGCACTGACTTCCTTGATTGAACCCCTGCTGATCTGCGTCATGGGATTTGTTGTCGGCACCGTCGTGCTGTCCATTTTCATCCCGATTCTGGACATGGCCGGCCAAGTTGGTAAGTAGACGCCGACAAGAAGGGCGTCAAGGGGTGGGAAGCCTGCCTCGAATCGAGAACGTGACTTGGGAAGGATTCATGGCCCTCAAGCGGAGCCCCCAGCAGGTCGATAACAGGGGAAGTCAATGTGGCTGGGATTCCCCCAGCGGCGACTACCCAAGCATGGCCTCCCATCAGGGGGCTTGAGTTCAAATTCACACCAACCGACTGCAACAGTCAAACGGGAACCCCAGCCTTCTGCTTCGGGACGCCCACTACCAGGACACTCCACAGATGAGAATCCGCAACAACAAACAGTCAGGCTTCACGCTCATCGAACTGATGATCGTGGTGGCTATTATCGCTATCGTGGCAGCCGTCGCTCTTCCCAAGCTGATGAGTGCTCGCTTGTCCGCCAACGAGAACGCGGCCGTCGGTACCCTGCGTACGATCGCCGCTGCTCAGCAGCAATTCCAAGCTTCCTGCTCCATCGACACGGATGCCGATGGCGGTGGTGAGTACGGTTACTTCGGCGAGCTCGCCGGCTCCGACGCCATGCGCGCCTGGGGCGGCGTGGGCAACCCCCCGGATCTCTCCGGTGGACTGCTGACCCCCTCGTTCTTGGCCACGACCTTTGGCAACATCGCCACCAGCGTCGTTGAGAAGCAAGGCTACATGTTCAAGATCTACCTGCCCGCCGCCGAGAGCAGCGGAACGATCGCCGGTATTGCCGAAGCCGCAGGTGGTGGAGCCACCACCGGTAGTGGCGCTCCGGATTCCGCCAACTGTGAGATCCTGTGGTGCGCCTACGCTTGGCCCAAAGAGGCCGGCAAGACGGGCAACCGTTGCTTCTTCGTCAACCAGGACATGGACATCATTCAGACGGACGCCAAGGTGACTGCGGCTCGCTACGAGGGCACGACCCTGGTCCCCGCCTTCAGCGCTGCCTACGACACCGCCGATATGGGTGACCAAGTCGGCTTGGCTATCATGGGCAAGACCGCCGTGGATACCAACACCTGGACCGCAGTCGGCAACTAGTCCTCCTAGGACCAGCTAGCACACAGGGGCGTCGACACTTTGCGTGTCGGCGCCCCTTGCCTTTGGTCCCCTGCCCAAGTGCTCTGCGACTAGTGGCTGGCTAGTCGGAAGAGCTCGAAGGCGTTGCTGGACGTCACCTCCGCCAACTCCTCAGTCTCAATGGCTCTGGCCTCGGCAATGTGTTCCAGGACGACTCGCGTGTGTGCGGGTTCGTTGCGTTTGCCTCGGTGGCCCTGGGGAGCCAGGAAAGGGCAATCGGTTTCGACGAGTAATCGCTCTAGCGGCACGGCGCAGGCGGCGGCCAAGTTGTGCTCGTTCTTGGGGAAGGTGACGACGCCCGAGAAGGAGATGTACAGGCCTGCTTCGAGGTAGGCGGAGAGTTCGCTGGGTCCCATGGTGTAGCAGTGCATTACGCCGCGCACGCCGGGAAATTCCTGCACGGCTGCGAGGGTGGCAGCATGGGCCTCTCGGCAATGGATGATCACCGGCTTGTCCAGTTCGCACGCGAGTTGAAGATGCCAGCGGAAGGCCCGCTCTTGGGCTTCGCGTGGTGAATACTCCTTGAAGAAATCGAGGCCCGATTCACCCACGGCCACACAACCCTCGCGCCGACACAGTTCCTCGATACGCGCCTGCGCCTCGGGCTCGTCGATGGACCGTGCATCATGCGGGTGGATGCCTGCCGTGGGGAACAGACCCGGTTCGTCAAGGCATAGGTCCCAGGCCGCCTGAGACGTGTCCACATCGGTGCCGACCACGAGTATGTGTTCGACTCCATTGGCCCGCGCCCGAGTGAGTACTTCGGCCCGATCTTTGTCAAAGTCCTTCCAGAAAAGGTGCGAGTGGGTGTCGACGATCATCGTCGCAGCTTACTTACAACCGAGGTGCTGCAACATGTCGTCCAGGAACATGGCAAAAGTTGCATCCACTTCCCGGGTAAGGACATAGGAGAACAGCGAGCAGGCTTCCTCGGCGTTGAAGGAGGCCCGGATGGCCTGGGCCGCCTTGCGTCTCAAATAAGCGTCACCCGTGGATTCCACCAGGCAAGCCTTGAGAGCCTCACGACCCAGATTGACGTCAGGGTACCTGCCCAGCGCCTCGGCGGCTGCGTAGCGGGCGGGCGGATCGATGATCAGGTTGGTGGCCACATCCGCCAACATGTCGACCGGAGACTTGCCCGCAGTCTCGCAGGCGGTGACCCAGCCTCGGATCAGGAATTCGTCCGGTGGCATCGTCTTCGAGGCTCGCTTCCGCCGGCGCAGGTGATCCACGGCCGCTGTCATGTACATTTCCGGATCGACTTCAGCCAACAGCACCGCAGCCGAGGTGCGGTCGTCGTAGCGGTAGCCGTAGGTCACCATCAACTCGCGCAGCAGGGGTGCGGCGGCCTGAGGTGAGCAACGCGCACCGATCGTCAGCAAGGCATTGCGCGTCACCGTCCGATCGCTGACTTCACCCGTGAACGCGTGCAGGGCCGCGTTTCCGATTTCTTCCTCGCGGGTCTCCAGCTGCTTGCGCAGGGCGCGGGTCTCCTGCAGCCAGTCGTCGTGCAGGTCGCTGGTCGCTTCGATAGGTGGTGGAATCATCGCGTCTACAAAAGCCTTGATCTCTGCGCGTACCGCCTCGCTGATCTCCGCGGAAAGGGGGATGCCCGCCGAGTCTCGTTGCACACCGCCGACTCCCGGCGAACCGACGGAGGCCACAGGGTCCTGTGAGCTCGAATCTCCCGCCTCGGCGGGGTCTGCCGGGGCGCAACCTGTTGAGGGGAGCAGGACCAGGGCCCAGCCGAGGCAAGCGAGGGCGAAGTTGAATAGGGACCCCTTGGCGGGCTCGGGATGGGTATCAGCGGGGAGCATAGGCGGGCTGCACGGGAGGGCTTGGTGGCGAACTGGGAGCTGTAGTGGCTTGAGTGGCTCGGCTCTTCCCCTAGGGGCTTGGCATTGGGGCCACAGACGGCAATATAGTGCCCCCCCAGAACCCTGACGAGCCCTTCCAGGAGCCATCCAGCAGGGAAGCAACTTTGCTTCGCTGCTCGGGTAGGTCCTACCCCAGGCCTCGACTCGAGTTTTCCCCTTCCGCCCCCTTTTTCCCGGCGCCCAGCGCCACGGCAGCGGCCCTCCTCCGGCCACACGCCTGTCACGGATATCCATGCGAACTGAGCGCACCACCACCCGGGCCTTCGGCCTGCAGAAATCCCCGCGGACGACCGTTCAGAAGGCCCTCGCGGCGGGGGCCTTCATCGGGGCCCTGGGCCTAGCTGGCTGCTCCGGCAGCAGCAGTTCCAATGGCGGCGCCTTCTACGTGGAGACCTGCACGCTGGGTTGCACGAACGGGGCGCCCGGGAACAAGATCACTTGTTCGATCATCGACACATTTCAAAACCAGGAAATCGCCCTGTTGTTCTCAGCACCTGTCGATCTCTTCTCGGTGAACTCAAGCACCTTCCAGGTTGTAGATGTCGCCAACGGCACGTCGCCCCCCGGACAGTTTTTTGGGGATCCCACCAACCCCAAGCGGCTGATTTTTAGACCCTCTCTGTCTTTTGATCAGAACGGCAACCCGATCTTCGGTCTGAAGCAGGACGCCTCTTACGCGATCAGTATTCCGGGCAAGGCGCAGGACGAATTCGGCCCCTTCATTCAGAGCACGTCCGGTCAGGTCAACCAATCGCGGATGGAGTGCACCATTCGCACGAGCCTGGGCATCATCGATCCCGTGCCCGGCGCCCCGACAGCTGTCACCACGGTAGATGTTGTCACGGGCTACGACGCCAACGGAAACGCCAATCAGTTCGACTACGACGTGGTCGTCACATCGACCCCCGAGATCGAAGATGTCTGGCGCCAAACGCGTATCACCTTCTTCTTTGACGATGTGATGAACGTGGCGACCCTGCTGGACCCCGCGAGCAAGAATGCGCCCTACATCACCATCGAGGTGGACGACGACGGAGACCTGGCGACCCTAGACCGTTACGACGTGGATGGGGATTTCAGCTTTGGGGTCGACTTCGATCGTCTGGAGACCTTCCTGTATTTCGATGCTTCCTTGCCCCTGCCTTCAGCGGGTCCCAACGCGCCAACATCCTCACGTCGCATCGTGCTGACGATTCCGGCCAACGTGCAGGATCTGGTGTCCAATTCGGTGACGAGCGGCGGCGGGCAGCGTTCGTTCATCCCTGAGATTTCATTGCTGCAAGAATCGCTTCTGCCGCCCGGCGGAGAGGACTTCACCGTTTCCTATCCTTCTGCAGGATCCAACGAGGACGGCAATCGTGGCGGCGCATTCTGGGGCGGCGGTCGGTTGGCGCCCGGCATCGGCGGAGGCTCCGGACGACTAGGTGACCTGTTCGTTCCCGCGGGCCTGACACTTGTGCTGAACACTGACGGCCAGACTTTCCCGTTGACCACAACGGATGGGTTCCTGCTCGATCAGGTCGCCGACCTACTAGGTAACCCGGATCCCGTCGGCTTTCCGAACACTCTCGGCAACTTCCCCGACACAATTACCGTCACGGACGGAGTCTTTGAATTCAACTCACTGGTCGTTGCCCCTGGCGGTTCCATTCGTTTTGAGGGCCTGAACCCGGCTCGCGTCTACGTGCGTGGTCCCATTGATATTCAGGCCGGCGCAGTGATTGATCTTTCTGGGGCGATCCCGGCCGATCACGACTCCACAATTCTGGACCCGCTCGCGCAGTTGGGCACCCCCGTCAACGCGGCCGGTGGAGGAGACGGAGGTTTCGGTGGTTCGCGCTTTGACATGTCGGTCAACTCGCCCATGGTGAGTCTGCTTGCTTGTGAGAACGACCCTGTGCTTGTGGTCGCACCCCACACCTCCGGCTACAAGGGCATGGGCGTGGGCCGTGTCGGCTCGGCCGGAGCCGGATTGGGCGGGGACAAGTACCCCACCCGGTATCCAATCCTCGACACGTTGACAACCGGTTCGCAGGAGGTTGGGTTCAACGTAAGCACCCTCTTCGATCCGATCACTCTCGACACTCAGTGCCGCAGCATGATGGTGGGCGGTTCAGGTTCGGGCGGTTCGTATGCGACCGCGGGCGGCGTGGGCGTGGCTTCCTCGGTCTTCCCGACATCGGACTTTCCTGGCGTGACCAACAATGCCGCCGACACCCCTGGCGGCGACCCCTCCGAAGTGGGGCTTGAGGCTCCTGCGGAGGACAACGCGGGCTACGACAGTCGCCAGCTACGCTGGTTCAAGGGTGACCTGCGCGGTGGATCAGGCGGGGGCGGGGGCGGCGGCCACCCGTTTGGAACCTGGGCCGATGGGCACAACGGCACGAAACTAGATGCGTGCGTAGGGCCTCTTTCCAACTTCCACGCCTGGGTGGATCACTCAGGAGCACGCGGCGGCTTCGGTGGCGGTGCCCTGCACTTGACTTCTGGGAAGCGCATCACTTTGGACGGTTCGATTGACGCGAGCGGAAGTCGGGGCGGCGAGCCGCGCAACCCCATTCCACCGCCGTTCTGCAGCGTGGACTACGGCAAGTTCGCGACCCCCGGTGGTGGTGGTTCGGGAGGCGCCGTGAAGCTGCAAAGCATTGTGGTCGACCTTTCGCCCAACCCCGGAACGATTGACGTGTCAGGAGGCATTGGTGGAACGGCCAAGAGCTGGGCCAACTCCCTTGGCGGTGCTGGCGGTGCTGGACTGGTTCGGATTGAGGACCTCGCTGGTCTGAGCCGTGCACTAGCGGCTCCATCCGTCTTGCCCTTTGATCCGAGCGACAACTCGTTGTCTTGGCTCAGTGTCGACGACGGTCAGAACCCCCTTGATGGCCCCGGGTGGGTTCTTTCGAATCATCGTCCGGATGCGATCAGCGCTTCCTCTTCTTGTTGGCTGACGCCATCGAGTTCGGTCTTCTCCATGTTCTTCGTGCAGGATGAAGCCGATTCAGACACAGGCAGCGCCGCCCAGATGGGCTGGAACATGGACCTGTTGTATCGTCCGGTGGGGCAACCCCAAGTGACCATTCCTTTCAGGGGCAGCAACGGCTTCTTCATGCAATCCTGGGAAAACACATTCGGGAAGACCCTGGGCACGGAAGGCGGAACCCTAGCGGCGGCTCCCATCGTGGTTCGCTTCCAGGGCGCACGCACGACCGGGGTGGAAGACTACTGCAATCTCGACCTGAACGACCCGACCACGTCTATCGTGCCCGGTTCGGTCACCCCTTGGGTAGATCACCCGGCGCTACTGAATTCGTTCCAGCCGCCGCCCAACCTGATGCGCTTTGTGATCGTGTTCGACAACACGCGCCAGCCCGGTGATTCCCCGCGCACGATTCTGGATCAAGTGGATGGGATCGACAATTTCTGGGTGCGAGTACTTCCGGACTAGCCGGCCACAATCGGAGTTCCTGTAGCTCGGCCGAGGCCCGCCTTGCACATGGCCGGGACCAGGTGCTAGCAGGCGCGTCCCGCGCTGGACCCACCAGGCGCGTCCCGCGCGGGGCTCGGGCGTGCTGCATCTTGGGTAAGGTGTTGGCGTGCTGACTCGCTTGCCACCTTGGGGGAGGTGCAAGATCGGGGCTACACCGCTGCGCTCTGCCGCGCCAGACACTCCGGCTCTGCCAGAGGGCGGGGCTGGCGATGGGCCAGGGCAGGCCTTCGCAATTACACCCAAGAAGCCTGGTTGGGTGGGAGTGCAAGTGGCGTGCTTGCTGTAGGATCGTGGCCGCGAATTGCTCCGTTTCCCTGTCCCCCAATCAACGACGTTTGACCCATGTGGACGCCGCGCATCTCTCCTGTCGCCCTCTCTCTCTCGGCCCTCGCCCTGTTGTCGGGCTGTTCCACTGAGAGTGGCACCACTCCCTCCGAAGGCAGTTTCTATATCGTCTCGTGCACCCTGGGTTGCACAGATGGCGTGACGAGCAACGAGGTCAATTGCGCCATCGCCAACACGTATCAGAACCAGGAGATTTCGATCATCTTCTCGGAGCCCTTTGACCTGTTCAGCGTCAACTCCAGCTCCTTCAGGGTGACGGACGTGGCCAACGGAACGACCCCTTCGGGGCAATTCTTTACCGACCCTACGAACCCGCGCCGCCTGATCTTTCGACCGTCATTGACCTTTGATCAGAACGGCACGCCGATCCATGGATTTGCCTCCTCGACCTCCTACAGGATCTTTCTGCCCGGCCTGGCCCAGTCGGACTTCGGGCCCTTCATCCAGAGCACGCTAGGCATCAGGAACAAGAGCCGCATGCAGTGCACAATCAAGACCACTGAGGGTGTGATCGACCCGGTGCCCGGGCGGCCGTCCGCCCAGATGTTTGTGGATCAGGTCGTGGGCTACGAGGCTGACGGAACGCCAATCGTTGTCTCCGACGTCTTGCTCAACGGGGGCACTGAGCTCGACGACGTCTACCGTCAAACCGCGATCCGCTTCGAGTTCGACGATGTGATGAACGTCGCCACTCTTCTGAATCCTTCCACTGGCGCCTCCCCGTCTATCGCCGTGGACGTGGATGAGGACGGAGACTTGGCGACTCCGGATCGCACACCCATCTCGGGGCGATTCTCGTTTTCAGTGGATCTCGCACAGCTCACGACCACGTTGCTGTTTGTGACCGATGTGCCTTTGCCCTCGGCGGGTCCCAACGCGCCCCTCAATCCTCGCCGCATTGTGCTGACCCTGCCGCCGGCCGTTCAGGACCTTGTCGCGAATCCGATCGGCGTAGGCGGAGGGACCCACTCCTTCATCACCGAACTGCCTCAGTTGGGCGAGGTTCTCGTACCGGACGGGGGAGAGGATTTCCTGCTTTCGTGGCCGGACCCGAATTCAAACGAGGACGGCCAACGCAGCGGAGCCTTCTGGGGCGGCGGCCGCTTGACCCGCGGAGTGGGTGGTGGTTCGGGTCGACTGGGAGATCTGCGTGTGCAGGGCGGGCAGACCCTCGTCTTGAACACCGATTCGCAGAACTTCCCCCTCGGGATTGTGGATGGCTTGGCCCTTGACTTGCTTCCGGACCTCCTCGGCAATGCGGATGCGGTGAACTTTCCCAGCACCTTGGGCAACTACCCTGATTCGATCACGGTCACGGATGGTGCTTTTGAATTCCAGTCGCTGACGTTGGATTCGGGTTCCAAGCTGGTGTTGATCGGATCACAGCCCGCGCGCTTGTACGTGCGGGGTTTCGCCAATATTGGTTCGGGATCTATTCTGGACCTGAGCGGAGTGCAGCCTGCAGATCATGACTCAAGCATCGTGGACCCTGAAACCCAACTGAGCGTGCCCGTGGCTCCTGCTGGGGGTGCCGACGGAGGCTTTGGCGGTGACCGATTTGACATGAGCGTGAATGCTGCCATGGCGGCCCTGGGGCTCTGCGAAAACGACGTGATCGCGAACTTCGGCGCCAACACCCAAGGCCGGGCAGGCATGGGTGTGGGACGCTCTGTCGGTTTGGGCAGCGGGGTTGGCGGAGTCCAATACCCGACGAACTACCCCATCGTGAACACCAACACCACAGCGGACAACAACAGCCAGGGGCTCGGCTTCAACCGGGTGAATACCTACAACGCGAACGATTCCAACCTGGAGTGCCGTAGCATGATGGTCGGCGGTGTGGGATCAGGAGGGGCTTACTCTCTGGATGGTGGAATCGGAACCTCGGATTCGACCCTCTCAACCGCTCTCGCTCCCGCAGGTCAGGACAACGGTGCGCCCGACACACCCGGGGGGGACAGTTCCACCATCGGCATCGAAGCTCCCGCGGAGGACAACGTGGGCTACAGCCAACGCCTGCTCAATTGGTGGGACGGGTTCCTGCGCGGCGGCTCGGGCGGTGGAGGGGGAGGCAACCACCCGCACGGCTCCTTTGCGTGGGATCCCCTCGGGCTCGACATCGGCTGCATCAGCGTCAACAACTTCTTCAAGGCCTGGCACGATCACTCAGGCGCCATGGGCGGCGGCGGTGGCGGTGCCCTGCAGCTCACCGCGGGCAAGCGCCTGGCCGTGGATGGCCAGATCAAGGCCGTTGGTGGTCAGGGCGGCCAAGCGCGTGCCGCTCTAAGCAACTTCATGTGTGACGCGAGCACGTGGACAGTGGACTTCACTCAGTTCGCAACTCCCGGTGGGGGGGGATCCGGTGGGGCCATCAAGCTGCAGAGCATGGTGGTCGACATCGCGTCCCTAGCGGGCACCATCGACATTAGCGGCGGCCTGGGTGGTGCCGGTGTATGGAGCCTCTCCCAGGGTGGAGCCGGCAGTCCCGGACTCCTGCGCGTCGAGGACGTCGCTGGAGGAGTCTCGCGCTCACTCATCGCTTCATCCGTCCTGCCCTATGACCCCGTTGATGATTCCCTTTCATGGATCAGCGTGGACAACGGTCAGAACGCTCTCGACGGGCCCGGATGGTCGGCCACGACTCACCGCCCGGATTCGATCTCGGCTTCCATGTCCTGCTGGCTGCAACCATCCGGCACGTTCTTCTCGCTGTTCTTCGTCTCTGACGAAGAGGATGACAACACCGGCGATCCGGACAAGATGGGCTGGAATATGGATATCCTGTACACCCCGGGTGGTGGGCCGGAGGTCACGATTCCGTTCCGTGGTGCAAACGGCCTATTGAGCAACTCATGGGAGAATGAATTCGGAATCAGTCTGGGCACACAGGGCGGATCGGTCACCGCAGCTCCCGTAGTGATTCGCTTCCAGGGAGCGCGTACGGATGGAACCACGGACCTGTGCAACGGGGACGTCAATGATCTGTTCGCCGGAATCGACCCGGCCTCCGTCACCCCCTGGGTGGATCATCCCGACATGTTCAACAACTTCTCCACGACTCCCAACATGATCCGCTTCGCGATCATTTTTGACGGGACGTCACAGGGGGCAGATGTTCCTGGCGACGTGCTGGCAGATGTAGCCGGGGTGACCAACTTGCGCGTGCGCGTGGTTCCCGACTGATGCTCACAGGGCGGGGCCTTCCCCCGCAGGTGAAGGCATGGGTCTGATACGTGCCCAGTGGATCTTGGATGACGACCGCGGCCCAATGGGCAACGGCGCCGTGCACGTAGAGAGTGGGCAGGTCGTGCAGGTCGTATTCGGCGAGGCTTCCCTACGCAGCCTAGCCAGTCAGTTGGGTTCCGAGGTGCTTGACCTGGGGGAGGGAATCCTCTGTCCCGGCCTCGTCAATGCGCACGCGCACCTGGAGTTGACCGGCCTAGGCGGGCGCCTCTCGGGCAGCGGTCTCTTTGCGGACTGGATTGCCGATCTGCTTCGAGAACGAGCTCAGTGCAGTCAGGAAGACCTGAGGGGCGCTGTCGAGCAAGGGGCCGAGGCCCTGCTGTCCAGTGGGTGCACCTGCGTGGGCGAGATCTCGAGTCTTGGTGTCAGTTCGGAATGGGCCGTCCACACCGAAATGGCCGCGCGCCTGTATCACGAGTGCCTCGATGCCGGCCAGCCTGACAGGACCGGATCCGCAATCGAGGACTTGGAGCAGCGCTTGGCCGCCACCGATGTTCCCGGCGCGATTTCGCCCCACGCCCCCTACAGCGTCAGTCCGAGCCTTGGGGCTCAGCTGGCAACGATGGCCAGTCAGCGAGACTTACCTGTGACGGTGCACTGGGCGGAGAGCGAGGAGGAGCAGGAGTACCTGCTGCACGGGCGAGGCCCCTTGGCCGAGCACCTAGGCCCATCCCCCCTGCGCTCGGGACTCGACCTGCTCGAGGATGCAGGCCTGCTGGGACCCCGTACGAGCTTAGTCCACGGGAACCTCCCCAGTCCCGGGGACCCCGAGCGGCTGGCCGCCTCAGGAACCAGTCTGATTCACTGCCCGGGCAGTCATCGCTTCTTTGGGCGAGAGCCGTTTGCCCTCGATGACTTCCGACGCGCCGGCGTCAATCTGGCCCTCGGTACAGACTCACTCGCCAGCAATTCGGCCTTGGACATGCGTGTGGAGATGGCTCTCATGCGCCAAGACTACCCTGGCCTCGACCCGCTGGAAGTCTGGAGAATGGCGACCGTCGGCTCCGCACGTGCAATCGGCATGCAGGGGCAGGTAGGCTGCTTGGCGCCGGGTGCCCGGGCCGATCTGGTGCTCCTCGAGGTGGAGTCCAATCAATCGCGAGCGCTACTCGACGAATTGACCGCGGGCTGTCCCGTAGTGTCCACCCTCTCCCTGGCCGGCCGTCCGTTCGTCATCTCTCCCCCCGCGACATCCTCCAACGGCGCTAGCATGAGGGGCCTATGAAAGTCGCCCTGATCTCCGACCTGCACTCCAATCGGGAGGCTCTCGAAGCCGTGTTCGAGCACATCCGCTTGCAAGGCATCGAGCGTCTGTTTTGTCTGGGGGACATCGTCGGGTACGGCCCCGAACCCGAGTTTTGCGTGGACTTGGTCAGGGGTCACGCAGAAGTCACCCTCATGGGTAACCACGACGAGGCCTTGTTTCACGGGGGGGCAGACTTCAATCCCCACGCGCGCGGTGCGATTGACTACACGCGCGAGCGCATGCGACCACGTTGGTACAGCAGCAGTGAGCGCAAGGCGCGTTGGAAGTGGCTACAGGACTTGGACTTCACCTACCGCGAAGGACGCTTCCTGTTTGTGCACGGGTCTCCCAGGGACCCGGTGCGTGAATACGTTTTATCCACCGACGGCATGTTGAATCCCGACAAGCTGAGAGCGGTGTTTGGCTCATTCGAGGGCGTGGCTCTGGGCGGGCACACCCACTACCCGGGCATCTTTTGGGAAGATCTGCAGTTCTCCGGACTTGGTGGTCGCGCACAACACACGATCGCCCTCCCAGAAGGCAGGCAGGCGTTTATTAACATCGGTTCGGTCGGCCAGCCGAGGGACAACGACAACCGCGCCTGCTACGCCGTCTTGGAAGAGCATCAGGTGACGTGGCACAGGGTGCCCTATGACTACCGCGCCACCATGGACAAGATCTTGGCCACGGGGGCGCTCAGCGAGATGCTCGCGCGGCGCCTGCAGATGGGCAAGTAGGTCTGCTTGGGTTGAACGAGTAGCCGCGGATTCGGATGCGCTCGCGGCCGCCTAACGGAAGAAGTTGCGCATCAAGTGCCCGAGAATCTCTGGGTTCTTGCGCAGTCGCCGTTCCGAGTACGAGCGCCACTCTGGACCGTAGGGCACGTAGACGCGCACGCGATGTCCTGCTTGACGCCAATGATCCCAGAGCGGTTCTTGGACGCCTAGCAGGACTTCGAATTCCATCCTGTCCGGTTGGACCTGCAGTTCTCGAGCCACGGCCAGGCAGCGCTCAGCCATGTCCCCATCATGGGTGGCCAAGGCGACCCGGTGTCCGGCGGTCCACGCTTGGCGGCAGCACTCAATGAAGGCCTCCTGGATCGGTGCTCGATCGCAATGCGCGATGGACGGCGGCTCGAGGTAAATGCCCTTCACCATGCGGATGTCCACGTTCTGGGAGTCGAATGCCGCGATGTCATCTGGTGTCCGAAAGAGCCGCGCTTGCAGCACGATGCCCACCGGATCGAATTGGGCACGCAGGCGCCTGAACAGTTCGAGTGTCGCATCGGTCGTGGGGTGGTCTTCCATTTCCACGCGCATCGTCTGACCAAGCGCCTGGCAGTGTTGCGCGAGATCGCTGTAGAGTTCGAACGCGAGTTCCTGGCTCAAGGCCAAGCCGAAGTGGGTGGGTTTGACCGAGACATACGCGTCGAGCCCGGCCTCGTGCAGGGTGCTGGCATCGCGCTTGTAGGCGACCAATGCCGCACGCGCGGCCGATTCGTCCGCCACGCCCTCACCCAGAATGTCCAGGACGCCTGGGAACCCGCGCGCGGCATTGGCCTGCAAGACTGCCAGGGCCTCAGGCAGACTCTCCCCGGCGATGTACCGAGCCGAGAGGCGGCGCATGATCGTGTGCGGGACCCAGGGCAGGACGCCCATGATGCAACTATGGAGAATTCCCATGGAGAGCGACCAGTCTAGTTCGAAGGGGCCCTCGTTGTCTCGCCCTCAAGGACGCTATCCTGCGCCCATGGATTCGGCGATGTCCCTCTTGGTCGTGCTTGTGACTGCACCCGATGAGGCACAGGCGCAGAGCATGGCCGAGACACTTCTGAAGGAGCGACTCGTTGCCTGCGTGCAGATTCTCCCCGGCCTTGCCAGCCACTACTGGTGGCAGGGGCAACTCGAACGATCCGCAGAAGTGCTCATGATCCTCAAGGCCCGCGAGCAGACTTGGTCGGAGCTTGAGCAGCGCGTGCGCGTCTTGCACCCGTTTGACGTCCCCCAAATCGTGGCCTTGCCGGCCTCCCACGTGGAGTCGCATTACGCCCAATGGGTAAACGAAGTCACCGGTGCGGATTCTGAGGCTGGAGAGTAACTAGCAACGATGCGTCATCCTCACTCGACGGACCAGCTAGGCGAGGAGCGAGGCAGTCCAGGCGCCCGGCGTCTGGGTCTTGGCCTGGGCGTGGGAATGTTCGCCTTCTTCCTCGTCTGGCCTGGACTTGGGCTGGATGGAGCTCAGCGGGCCGTGGCGGCGACCACCGCACTGACGGCCACCCTATGGATCACAGTGGCCCTGCCGATTGGAGCGACATCACTGCTGCCCGCCGTGCTCTTTCCGCTGCTCGGTGTGCTTCCGGCCCGTGATGTGGCTCCAGTCTACATGCGTGACCTGGTGATGCTTTTCATCGGGGCGTTCATCATCGCCCTCGGTTTGGAACGCTGGGGTGTTCACCGCCGTATCGCGCTATGGATCATCTCGCGCGTGGGCGATTCCCGGCGCAGCTTGGTCCTGGGGTTCATGGCCGCGGCGGCCTTCCTGTCCCTATGGATCAACAACACCGCGACGACCCTGCTGATGCTGCCCATCGCTGTGGCCGTGTTGTCTCGCATCGAGGGTGAGCGCATGGCCTCGTCTCCGTTCGGACTGTGTCTGCTCCTCGGAGTCGCCTATTCGGCCTCGGTGGGTGGCATGGGCACCCCAGTCGGAACAGCTCCCAACCAGGAGTTCCTCGGCCAGTTCGAAATGCGTTTTCCGGACGGTCCCAAGATCAGTTTTGGCCAGTGGTTTTTGGGCTGGGTACCACTCGTCGTGGTGTTCGTTCCGTGCGCCTGGTGGATCTTGACACGCGTCGTGTTTCACCTCGAGCGTGGGGCCAGTGGAGAGGCGGACGTCATCTCTGCCGAGCGCGCCGCCCTGGGGCCAGTGACTCGGCCACAGTGGATCATGTCCGGCGTGTTCCTGTGTACGGCGCTGCTGTGGGTGACGCGCGCGGATCTGCAGCTCGGTGCCCTCAGCATGCGTGGTTGGTCGCGCCTGTTCCTGGGGCCAGAGGCGAACGACCCCAGCTGGTACGCTCAGCACAAGAACGATATCTCCGATGCCACGGTGGCATCGCTCATGGCCATCGCTTGTTTTGTAATCCCTGTCGGGCGCGGCAAGTTCCTCATGAACTGGCGAACGGCGGTCAAGTTGCCTTGGGAGGTCTTGTTACTGCTGGGCGGAGGATTCTGTCTGGCCAAAGGCTTTCAAGTGAGCGGGCTCGATGAGTTGCTCGGCTCGGGCTTGGCCCCGCTGATGCGCGACACTTCCAGTTGGTGGATCGTGCCCGGCATCGCCCTATTCATGAGCACGCTGACCGAGGTGACTTCCAACACGGCGACCACCGCCGTGCTCTTGCCCGTCATCGCCTCGGCGGGAGTGGCGGCCGGATTGGACCCACTACTCGTCATGGTCCCCGCCACGATGGCTGCCTCGGCCGCCTTCATGCTGCCCGTGGCGACGCCGCCCAACGCCGTCGTTTTCTCGAGCCGCTGCGTTCCCATTTCGGCCATGGTGCGCGCGGGGATCTGGATCAACCTCCTTGCCGTAGCGCTGATCACGCTCGTCTTTCAGCTTTGGGTGCGCCCGCTATGGGGTATCGAGAGTCCTTGAGCCGCGCCTGATGGTCGCTGCGAGTGCTCGCTCGACATCGTCCGACGCATTCCCGATCATGCCGCTTCACCCGTGACTGACGTTCCAATTGCATGTCCCGATGACCTCCGACGAGTCTGGACCTTCCCGTTCGATGGCCATGCCGGCACTGATTCTGGCGCTATGCGCTGGCCTCGCGGCGCTGGGGCACCTGGACCGACTGCCTCTAAGCGTCGTACGGCTGACGGCCGGACTTGTCGTCTTCGGCGGTGCCGGTCTGCCCATCTTGGTGCGGTGGACTCCGGGTCAGCCGTCACTGCTCAAACTGCTCGTGTTCTCCAGTGTGCTTTCCGTTCCACTGGTCGGTGTTCTCGCGGCCGGGCTCCAGCAGTTCGTGAGCTTGGATCTCCTTTGGCCCGTGACCCTGGGGTGCCTCGCGCTACTCCAACTGACCGGCCTGCGGGGTGAGCTGCGAATACAGAATGCGGGCAAGGCCGCGATCGGGGCGCTCGGGATATCCCTCGCATTGGCCGGCATCTGGAGTGCATTGCTGTTGGGGGCTGGCAACGGAATCCGCATTGAGGCAGACGGCGCCATTTGGCAAGCGGGAGTCGCGCGCAGTTTGCTCCGTGGTGGTGGCTTGGAAAACCCTTGGCTGGCAGGCAGTCCCTTGCTGCACCACCCGGCACCGGCGGCTTTCGTGGCCACCGTGGCCGGCGCTCTCCGACTGGCCCCCACACTGGCCGCCGCGTTGATTGACGTGTGGTGTTTGGCTTTACTGCCAACAATGCTCTACCTGATGGCCGCGGCGCTGTGGGGGGAGTGGCGCCGGTCTCTGTTGGGTTCTTTCTTGGGGCTCGTCGGGTGGAATGCACTGGGCGTGTTCGCAGGCAGCTTGGGATTGGGAACGCCCGTCGAAACGAAGCTCTTCCTGCCCGGTGGGGGAGGAGCAGCGGCTCTGCTCTTCGCAATCGGCGCCTGGCTGGCCGCTGTCCACGCCTTGCGACACGGGATGCGGCCATGGGTGGGGCTCTGCGCGCTTTGCCACGGGCTTGCCTTCTGCATGCACCCTCCCCTGGGCGCCTGCGCAGCGCTCGCCACGGCGCTTGGCGCAGGCATTGGGCGGCGAGCCGGTCACACGCGCCTGCTCCTCTTCCTCGGACTGGCCTTGCTGCCCGGGCTCTACCTCGCCAGCCGGTTCACTTTGGCCGCGAGTCCCCAGGTGGGTAACGCACTCGATTCAGGTAGCTTGGCGGCTGTGGTTGTCTCGAGCTTACCGCTGCTGCTCGCTTGCGCCGCTCTTGGGCGCGAGAGCCTGGGGCTTGGAGGTGAGGACGCTGGCCAAGCTGGAGACCAACGGCTTCTACTGCGCTGGCTATGGCTTTGCGCCGCCGTACCCCTCGTGGCCGTCGCCTTCGCGCCCGCTTGGTCGGAGATTGCCCTAGGCCGATGCAGTGGGTTGGTGCTCGGCATTCTGGCCGCGGGCGGACTGGTGAGCGCCTGGGACAGGCGTGGCGCATGGCGTTCAGTTTCAGTCGCCCTTGCGCTACTTGCTCTGGGCGGTGGTGCGTGGACGAAGGCACATGGGGCTGCAGAGTTGCTCGACTGGGCGCAGGAGGTTGCGCCGGTGCTCGAAGGCAAACACCACGTGACTCCCGCATTCTTGAGCGCTGACGAGGCCCCTGGTGACGGAACGCTCCCCAAGCTCGTCGTGGCAACGCGCGAAGAGGAACGGGTCGCCCAGGGCGCGCAACGTCGACACCTTGCACAAGCCTACCACTGGTTGCGGGAGGAGTATCCGCTCCGCGATTTGCGTCCGATTCTTGTACGGAGAGTCGAAGAGGCTGCGCAAGGGCCCGTCTTGCCCGATCCGGCCACGCTCTACGCGGACATGCCACTGTGGGTCGACCGGTTTGAAGCGGTCGCACTGGGAGTTTCCAGTTGGAGGGCTCGGCATGAGGCCACCCAGGCGATGTACAAGCGGACCGATGGAGTGACGATCAACCGCATGCGCGAATTGGTCGGTCTGGACCGCCCGGTGATTTTCATCGTCACGGAGCAAGATCGTCTGCAGACCCGGGGCTTCATCGAAAAGGAGCTCGTTCGATGGGGAGCGCGGGAGAGCTTGCGAGTCGGCAGCGTGGCCCTGTTTAGTTGGTCCCCCGAGCAAGGCGGGCGGAAACTGCGATGAGTCCCTATATCACCCGGGATCCTGCACGCAAAGAAGATCGAGTTCTCGCAAGCGGAGTGTTGTGCGTGCTGCTGGCCTTGTTCACGTTGACTTTCAGCGGGCTGCCCGAGGGGCCTCGAGGTGAGGTCGAATTCCAGGCCACTCGGGCATTGGCCACGACGGGCACGTGGGCCTTGGCCTCTTCTCAGGAGGTTGCGCGGCTACAGGGACAGACCCTCCCCTTTCCTCCAGGCACTCGATTTCTTCAGGCATCGGTGGGCACGGGCGATCGGGTCCTGTTTCCCAAATGCGGCCCTGGACAGGCCCTGGTGGGTGTGCCGTTCTACTGGGCTGGACGCTGTATCGCTGCCGTGGTTCCACGCCTTGAGCAGCGCCATCAAGAAACGCAGGACCCGGATTGGGCCTTTTCTGAGTACTTCGCCCACTGGCTGCTGTGCTGGAGAGGGCCGTTGTTCACGGCCCTCACGGCGTTCTTGCTGGTGCTCGCCGCGCGGCGCCTCCGGGTCAGTCGATCGCATGCATGGTTTGCCGCCTTCTCGTACGGCCTGTCGACCTTCGCCTGGTCGCAGTCGCGCACGGGGCTGGCCGATGTCCAGGCTACGTTCCTGTTGTTCCTGTCCTTTCACCTCCTGCTGCGAGTGCGGGCGCGGCTGACACGCCTGGAGCCTCCCGCTACTTGGGAATTCTTCGTACTGGGGTTGGCACTGACACTGACCTGGCTGACGCGTCTGGACACCCTGCCCGCAGTACTGGTCCTGTGCGCAGCGACTGAAGTGATCGTGACTCGCGGGCTGGTTGGCTCAGATCACAGGAAGTCGGACCCAGGTCCGGATCTGGGGCCGTCGCGACGAACCCTCATGAGTGCGTTGCTGCTCCCGATGGCCGTGGGCCTAGGAGTCCTGAGTTGGATTGGCCACACTCGCACCGGATCGTGGGCAGCGCCTAGGCCCGAAGGACTCGCACCGCTCGCTTCATGGCCTTCTGCGCTCGCTGGACTCCTGATCTCACCGGGCCATGGACTGGTCTGGATGGCGCCTCTCGTGCTGATTGTGCCCTTCGGCTTGGCCCGTGCCCGGCGCCGCGGAGAACGCTTGCTGGAACGAGTCGTGCTAGCCGTGTTCTGCGGGATGTTGCTGACGGCCGTAAGCTCCCCGGCCTGGCACGGTGGCTGGACCTACGGCCCACGCCTGCTCCTGCCGGCACTGCCTTTCCTTTGGTTGGCCGTGGCGCTGGGCTTGAGGCACGCACAGAGCCGACCCATGGGCCGCGCAGGGGTCATGGGATTGTTCGTCTTGGGCGTAGTGATTCAATTGCCCGGAGTCTTGGTCAGTACTGCGACCCATCTCGACCTGGCGCTCCAGGCGAAGCCGAGTCTTGGGTCCGACTCAAACAACGCAGGGGGCGAAGAACTCGCGAACGATGATTTGGAGCCGCTGCATTGGGCAATGGACTTCGCCGCCCCCTGGGCGCGTTGGCGTATTGTGCGACAACGAGCGGCAGGTCTGGGCGAAAGCTACGATGCACAGGTGCTCTTCGGAGTGCAGGGCCTCGCGCCCCTCAGCCTCTCTCGCCCCGCGCAGGAGGGTTTTCGTCACTTGGCTTGGGTCGACCTGCGGCAACGCCTGGGGGGCACACCCTGGGCCGCCTTCGTCGCCCTTGGAGCCCTGGCCATTCTAGGCCTGTATCTATCCCTCAAGGGGATGGTGGAAATGCGCACCTAGGGCCATTGCGGGACGATTGCTCAAGGATTTGGCACCAAGGGTCGATGGCAGTCCTGGCATGTCTACATTCTGGACTTCAGCTTGCCTGAGTGCCTGCCTGCTCTCATCGACCCTCTCCGCCAGCGCGACTGGGCCAGGGGCGGAGCCGGGCCTAGGGGGCCGTGAGAACCTGCGCGAGTACTTCGTACTCACAGATCCGGAGTCTCCCGAGCCAGTGGGCATCATGGCTCTGAGACGAACTGCAGTCGTGGGGGGCATGCTGCTCGAGCAGGACCTGATCTTCCCCGACGGTGTGCGCGTATTCGAGTCTGAACGCTGGCGCGGAGAGCAACGTAGGTTCATTCGGCGCGAGTGGGGCCACCCCATTCAAGGCGGCCAAACTTGGATCCTCGAGGGCACTCGGGGAGCTGATAGCCTGGACCTCCTGACCTGGGGCGGCGGACTCGCCCAACGGGCGAGCCTGCCGGTTTCCCCGTCGACACTCTTCCCCATGCAAGTGCTCGAGTCGATGCGCGCTCCGAGTGGCTCCGATCGCGCTTGCGATGTGGTGTTGCCTCAACAAATGGGAGTGGAGTCCGTAGTGCTGGAAGCGGCTCCCGAATCCGCAAGCCTGGCGGGCGAGCCGCGTTCACTGCGGGCCTTGCGCATGGTGAACGAGCACGGAGAGATACTGGGGCTATGGACCTTCAAGGGCTCGCAGCTAGTTGAGCGACAGTGGCCGTCGGGCCGCTTCGCCCGGACCGTGCCAGAACAACGCTATCGGTCTCTCTCCGCTGCCTGGTCGGAGAAACCGAGCAAGCCCAGCTCGCACAGGGAATAGCGGCTAGGTGCGAAGCCCTTGAGTCCGCGCGGGCTCAGCGGCCGAGATGCAGAGCGAATCGGATCTCGCGCACGCTACAGATGCTGGAGGTCAAGCGGCTCGATTCGCGAGGTGCGCTTGGCGTGTGCCTCGAGGCGGTTCCTTTGTGTGGCGGGTCAGTTCGTCACCTGTCTCGATTCTGGAGGGCCAAAATCAGGCCCAAACTTGGAATACTAATCGGAAGAGAGTCCAGCAAGTTCTCCGACCAAGACCCACCTTCCCAACACTCATTCCACCGGTCGCAAGCGGAATGCAAGGACCACGCAAGATCTGAGTGCAGGCTGAGAATTGGCTCCCATCCCCGCCCGTGACGTAGTTTGCGTAGGCGTGGAACTGCTAGTATTTAGTTCATATGCCACTGGCTGACTTTCGGTCGGCCCATGACCACGGTCTGATTTCTTGCGCAACTACCTGCCCTCTTCGCTGCATCGCCCCCTTGGTGTGATCCCTGGCGGCCGCTCTGCCTCCATGGCTTTCTTGCTGGCGCTGCCCCTGTGCTCGGCCTCGTGCAAGTCGGCCGACGCTTATCGTGCGGAAGCCGATGAAGAGGTCTACGCCATGGTGTTGGAGCGCCGCGAGGAGCTCTTTGGCGAGTCGGGCAACTTTTCGATAGCACCTGCAGAGGGCAGCCTTCGGCAACGGATTCTGAGTGGGGAATGGGAATCCGGGCCGGCCCTGGGGCTCGTCGACTGCCTGGAAATCGCAGCCGAGAATAGCCGACTGATTCAATCCCAGCGCGAGATCCTTTACCGCAGTGCGCTCGACCTAAGTCTTGAGCGCTGGCGTTACTCCTTTCAGTTCTTTGGCGATGCGTCCGCCACGGCCAATGGCAGCGGAGATGAGGCCTCGGATGTGACTCTCGACGGATCGGTCGGATTCACCCGCTTTCTCGGAACAGGGGCGTCCATCGTCACCAGCTTGGGATCGAATCTGTTTCGGGTCGTGTCGGGTGGCAACCCCTGGTCTGAAGCTGTCAACCTGTCTCTTTCGATTACCCAACCACTCATGCGTGGCGCGGGCAGAGCCATCGCGCTCGAGCCCCTGACCCAAGCGGAACGCAATCTTGTGTACGCGGTTCGCAACTACGAGCGCTTCCGTCGAACCTATGCGGTGGATGTGGCCCGGCGCGTCTACGGCTTGCTTCAGTCAACTGACGAGGTCAAGAACGAGGAGCGCAACTACCAGGATCTTGTGGCCTTGAGTGAGCGCAATAGCACGCTTGCTGCAGCGGGCCGGATGTCGGACATCCAAGCTGCCGAGGCTTTGCAACGGGAGTTGGACTCGGAGGATCGCTTGATCTCGTTGCGCGCCGGATTGGCTCGGGAGTGGGACCAATTCAACCTCTTCCTGGGCCTTCCCATTGGCGTGGAATTGCAGCTCGATCCTTCGGAATTTGAGGGCTTGGTCGAGTCGGATCCGAGTCTGGATCAGCTCGACGAAACAGTCTCAGTGGCCTACGCCCTCGATAACCGCCTGGACTACTTGACGGCTTGCGACCGCGTAGATGATTCCAGGCGACGCTTGGTCATCGCCGAGGACGCCCTGCGGGCTGGGCTCTCCATGAACGTCGCGGGCAGTCCTCCCAGTGATGGGGGGGATCTCCAGGACTTTCGCTTTCAGGACACGGATTGGACCGCGAGTCTCGCTCTCGACCTGCCAATCGATCGTCTACCTGAACGCAACGCCATGCGCTCTAGCCAAATCACCCTTGCTACGGACGAGCGCAACTTGGGCCAAGACCAGGATTCGATCCGAGCCAGTGTTCGGGACGCGCTGCGGGCAGTGCGCGAGGCCGAGATGAGCACGAGGATTCAAAAGGGCGCCGTGGTCTCGGCCCGTCGGCGCCTGGACGGCACCAAGCTCACCCTGGAGGCCGGTCGTGTCGATACGGTGACCTTGCTCGACGCACAAGCCGACCTGGTGCGAGCCGAAAACAGTGCCACCGCATCCTTGATTCAATTCAACCTCGCGCGACTCGATCTCCATTTGGAGCTCGAAACCCTGCGCGTCGACGAGGGGGGCATCCATGTGCACCCCGATCTTCTTCAAGAGCCTCTGGAGTAAAGCGATGAACTGGACTGGAAATCAAAAACTGCTCGTGGGAATCCTGCTCGTGATTGCATCCACCTACGCTGTTGCGTCGGCCGGCTTCTTTGGTGACAAAGGAGTTGGGGCGATTGAGGGCGTTGCGGTGCGCCGCGGTGATCTGCGCATCTCTGAGTTGGCGCGCGGCAACCTGGAGTCGAAGAACGCAGCCCAGTTGGTCAACGAGCTCGAAGGCCGAGCGAACATCATCTACCTGATCGAGGAGGGTACGCGGGTCGCGGTGGGCGACGTAATCTGCGAACTCGACACGTCCAGTCACCAGGATCGCCTCGTCGACCAGGCGATTAGCGTGGACCGTGCGCAGGCTGCCTCGACAAAAGCAACAGAGCAGTACGGGATTCAGGTCATTCAAAATGCCAGTGACGAGGCCGAGGCCGTGCTGGCTCTCGACCTGGCAGAGCTGAGTCTCGAATCGTATGCCGCGACCGAGGGCGAGTGGGAGGTTGAACTCGCCACCGCCGAGGAGGCCATCGTGCTCGCCGAGGAGCGCATCAAGCAGGCGGAAGACACACTGCAGTGGACCCGCAAACTCTACGACCAGGGGTTTGTTCAAAAGACGGAGCTGGATGGGGATGAACTGGCTGTCACGTCGCAACGAATCACCCGCGATCAGGCGGTTCGGAACCGCAACCTCAAGAAGAACTTCGGTGACAAGGCCAAGCGCAAGGAACTCTCTGCCGCCGTGGAATCACGCAGACGAGACCTAGAAGTGGTGCGCAAGCAGGCTGCCGCCAAGCTTGTCGATTTTGACTCCGAGCGTAGCTCTACCAAGCGCGAGCTGGAACGGCAGAGGGAGAAGTACGACAAGCTGGTGGACCAAGTTTCGAAAGGCATCCTGCTGGCCCCAGAAGATGGGCTCGTGGTCTACGCGCGCAGTCGCGGCCGCCACGGGACGAATGAGGTGCCGACAGAGGGAGGCGAGGTGCACGAACGCCAGGCGATTGTCACGATTCCGCGGGCTGGCGGAATGGTGGCGGACGTGAGCCTGCACGAGACCAAGCTGGACAAGGTGCAGGTGGGCCTCACCTGCTTGGTGAGTGTGGATGCCTTGCCTGGAGAGCTGTTCCAGGGTCGGATTTCATCTGTGGCCGCAGTCGCCGACTCGGGCAGTTGGATGAGCAACCCCAACCAACGCTTGTACCGCACGGAGGTCGCGCTGGAGGACGAGGTACCCGAGATGCGACCCGGCATGTCCTGTAGCATCGAGATTCTCGTTGAGGACTTGGCGGACGTTCTCTACATCCCGCGCCAGTCAGTTTTCCTGGACGCAGGTGAGCCGATTTGCTTCGTCAACACGAAGAAGGGCCTGGACAAACGCAAGGTCACGGTTGGGCAGGACAACAACAAGTTTGTGCATGTGCTCTCCGGGCTCCAGGAGGGCGAGATTGTCGCCTTGAGCCCGCCCACATCGTGGGAGCCGGAACCCGCGCCCGAGACCGCTGCTTCCAGGGTTGCTGCGACCAAGCCCACCGAGCCCCCTGTCACGCCTGCAGCTCCAGGCCCACCGGCCAACGCTGGGGGCCCGTCGGGCGGTGAGGGTGCAGGCAGTTTCTCACCGGAGCAGGCCGCGGCGATGCGCAAGCGATTCGAAGGCATGAGCGAGGAGGAGCGCGCGCAGGCCATCCAGCGCATGCGCGAAGGCGCTGCTGGCGGACGGCGTGGATCTCGAGCGAGTGGGGATGAGGAGTGAGCCCAGGCCCCGAGGAGGAACCGCCCGGGGGCGTTTTTGCGCTCCCGGACGCTGAGCACGCCGAAGAGCGTCAGGTTGTAGCCCAGCTCGAGAACGTCTCACGTGTGTACCCGATGGGTGGAGACGAGGTGCGCGCTCTCGACAATCTTAGTTTCAGCTTCCGGAGCGGAGAGTACTGGGCCGTCATGGGCAGCTCGGGCTCCGGCAAGTCCACTCTGCTCAACTTGCTCGGTTGTATCGATCGACCCACCACGGGGGAGTACCGGGTGCGCGGCAAAGCAGTGAGTCAACTCGACGACGATCAGTTGTCGGAACTGCGCGGAAGTGAATTGGGTTTCATCTTCCAGTCCTACAACCTGATTCCGCAGCTCAACGTGCTCGAGAACATTCTCATGCCCGTGCTCTACAGGGAAAACCCTCCCGATGGGTCCGAGGACCGCGCGCGGCAACTCGCTGACCGCGTCGGTTTGGGGGATCGGCTCACGCACCGTCCTACCGAACTCTCGGGAGGGCAGCAGCAACGGGTGGCCATCGCGCGTTCATTGATCAATGATCCCGCGTTGATTCTAGCGGACGAGGCTACCGGCAATCTCGACAGCAAGACCGCTGATGAGATCTTGCAGCTGTTTGATGAACTAAATGACGAGGGCAAGACCATTTTGATCGTGACCCATGAGCCCTCTGTGGGGGCCCGAGCCGATTGCATCTTGCGCTTGAAGGACGGGGCCATCGAGGGCGTCGAGGAGAACCGCCGCTAGGCGTCCACATGCAGTCTTCCTCTCTGATGCGGGCCGTGCGGTTGGGTGTGAGCAGTTTGCTGCTGCACAAGTTGCGCTCATTCCTGACGACTCTGGGCGTGCTTTTTGGAGTCTCGAGCGTGATCGCCATGCTCGCGATCGCCGAAGGTGCGAGCGTTGAAGCGCAGGAGCAGATACGGCAGCTCGGTAGCCGCAACGTAATCCTGCGCAGCGTGAAACCCCCCGAGGACAAGGTCTCAGACCAGGAATCGCGCGTCATCGCCTATGGCTTGACCCATGAGGACCACGCACGCGTTTCAGAGACCTATCCCGGTGTCAAGGATGTCGTTGCGGTCCTGGAGGTGCCCGAAGAAGTGCGCGCCGGGGAACTCAGTTGTCGCCCGCGTGTGATGTGCGTGGACCCCAGCTACCGCGACGTGACTGGGCGCATCATGATGTCTGGTCGCTTCTTGCACGAGCGTGATAACGCCGCTACGGCACCGGTATGCGTGTTGGGCTATGAGGTCGCGCGCTACCTATTTCCCTTCAAGGCCGCCTTGGGGGAGCGCATCAAGGTCGGGGCAGAGTACCTCGATGTCGTGGGGGTGATGTTCCCCCGAGTTCCCATCGGTTCGATCAAACGCGATGCGGGTACAGAGGTGGGCGGCGAAGTCTTCATACCGCTCAAGACTGGCCAGCGCGTGTTCGGAGAGCGGCAAGTGAAGATCCGCAGTGGCACCATGGACGCCCAGGAGGTCCAGTTGCACGAGATCATCATCGCCGTTGAGCGGGATGAAGACGTGTCCATGATTGCTAACGCGAGTCGCATCATGCTCGCCGAGAGTCACCGCGAGAAAGACTACGAGGTGATCGTGCCACTCGAGTTATTGCTGCGCGCCCAAGAGACCAAGCGTATTTTCTCCATCGTCCTAGCCAGTATTGCCGGTATCTCCCTGCTGGTCGGTGGCATCGGGATCATGAACGTCATGCTGGCCACCGTGACGGAGCGCACCCGCGAGATCGGCATCCGCCGTGCCTTGGGCGCCAAGCGGCACCATATCGTGACCCAGTTCTTGGTTGAGACCGTCGTCCTGTCGGGCTGCGGTGGTGTGGCGGGAGTTGCCTTGGGTCTGGTCATCCCCAAAATCGTTGAAGCGGCCGGGGACATGCGCACGATCGTGACCTTCGAGGCGCCCGTTTTTGCCTTCGGGATCTCGGTCGCAACGGGCGTGATTTTCGGGCTGTACCCGGCCTGGCGCGCAGCGACGATGGATCCTGTGGAAGCACTGCGGCACGAGTAGAAACTGGGTGTTGCGGTCAATCGACCGGCGCGCGTAGGGCGAGGGCTCCGGCCAGATGATCCGGACTCACCTGCGTTTGACCCTCGAGGTCGGCCAGAGTGCGCGCGACACGGCGCGTCGACTGCACGGCCCGGGCCGAGAGCCCCCTCTTCTCAACGGCTCTGGCAAGAAGTCGGCGGCCATCGCCTTCAAGGGGGCAAACCTCGTCCAGTTCTCGTACTCCCAGACCGGTATTGGCCGCGTTCTGTGTGCGGCCGTGGCGCATACGAGTCGCACGGTCAATGGCCGCCAGCAAGTCTGCTGCAGGCGACGAGCCGACCTGCGTCCGTGGTTCTCCACTTGGGGTCAGCGCTTCCAGCGGCGTGGGCGGTATCTCGAGCCGCAGGTCGATCCGATCCAGGAGCGGACCGGAGATGCGTTGTCGGTACCGGCGGACCACCTGGGGCGCGCAGGGACAGGGGATACGCGCATGGCCGTGATAGCCGCAGGGGCAAGGGTTCATGGCGGCGACCAACTGAAAACGCGCCGGTAGCCGTGTCTGCCGCCCAGCCCGCGACAAGCAGATTTCTCCCGCTTCCAGTGGTTGGCGCAGGGACTCCAGTACATCGCGGCGGAATTCCGGCAGTTCGTCGAGGAACAAGACGCCGTGATGGGCCAGGGTGATCTCCCCGGCCGCGAGTGGGTTGCCGCCGCCAACCAGACCTGCGTGGGTCGTGCTGTGGTGGGGGGAGCGGAATGGGCGTCGATCGGGCAGCTGGCAGGTCCAGTGTCCGCTGGCAGACAGGGCACCGGCCAGCTCGAGTCGCTCGTCCATCGAAAGGGCTGGCAGCAGGTCGACCAAGCTGCGGGCCAGAAGAGTCTTGCCCGCACCCGGGGGCCCGACCATGAGCAGTCCATGCCCTCCCGCCGCAGCCACGGCCAACGCGTGCTTGGCCGCGGCCTGACCGCGTACGGCGTCTAGCCGCTTGGGCCGCCGCGTGCCGACTCCCGAGTCCGGTCTCTCCAAGGCTTCCAGCTTGACTCCATCGGGGCTGAGATGGGCGATGACCTGGGCCAGATGTGTGGCCTCGAGCACTTCCAATCCGGGCACGTGGGCGGCTTCCTGCGCCGTGCGCGGCGGCGCGAGCAGCGACCGCATGCCCGCCTGTCTCGCTGCCAGCGCTGCGGCCAAGCCGCCCGGAACGCTGTGCAGGGCGCCGTCAATGCCCACTTCCCCCAAGAAAAGGGTGTTCGCGAGGGCTTCCTGACTCAGGTGACCTACCGCACCGGCCCCAGCGAGCACCAGGGGCAGATCGAGCATCTCTCCGCTTTTGGGTCTGGCAGCAGGCACCAGGTTCAAGAAGAACTTCCCCCCGCCACGTTGCAGCCGCGTTTCGCGCAGGGCGCACAGGAGTCGTCCACGGCTCTCGCGGGTGACGGCGTCAGGCAAACCGGTGATGACCACCTCCGTGCGGCTGGAGGTGGACGAGCAGAATTGGCCTTCAACCACCACACGCTCGGCACCGCCGGCGCTGAGCGAAGCGCCGGTGACTCGAATCGTACGCATGCCGCCATGACGTCCGGGACCGGGCTCGGTTGCGTGCAAGTCCTGCGTTCAGCTGGAGGGGCTGCTGCCCTCTGCGGCCGTCAGGGCCCTGCGCAGGGAGCCCCCACAGGCCTCAAGTCTCGCGAGTGCTTGCTCGCGATCATCGTTCAGTCGGCCCATGAGCGCGGCCACCTTGACGCGTCCCCCCGCTGCGCTCAGCACACGTTGGGCCTCATCCCGCGGAACTTCCAGCAGGCTCATCAGAATGCGGGTTCCGCGTTCAACCAGTTTAAGGTTGGCGGAAGTGTCCACGTCCACCATCAGGTTTCCATGCACCTTACCCAGGCGTACCATGACCAGGGTCGAGAGTGCATTGAGTGCCAGTTTCGTGGCGCTGCCGGCCTTGAGGCGCGTCGAGCCGGCGATCAACTCGGGACCTGTCAGTAGCCGGATGGTCAGGTCGGCCGGGCTCGCGACCTGTTGAGACGGTACGCAGGTCATGAAGATGGTCGTGGCGCCCCGCTGCCTGGCGCGCTCGATGGCCGCATGCACAAAGGGCGTCGTGCCTCCGGCACTGATTCCGAGCAGAACGTCCCCAGGTCCTAATTCGCGCTGGTCCACGCAGGCCACACCCAACTCACGCGAATCCTCTGCGCCTTCGACCGCCTGGGTGAGCGCCTTGCTCCCGCCAGCAATCACTCCTTGTAGCGTGTCGGGATCGGAACAAAACGTGGGTGGACATTCACTTGCGTCGAGCACGGCCAGGCGGCCGCTGGTCCCCGCACCGATCTGCACAAGTCGTCCGCCTAGGCGCAGCTTCTCGGCAACGTGATCGACGGCCAGGGCCAAATCCCCCCGAGCGGCTTCGACAGCAGCCACCGCCTCCTGGTCTGCAGCGCTGAACAACTCCAGGGCATCCCGTGTGGAGAGCAGGTCCAAGTCCCTGGCTCCTGCGTGGGGCTGTTCGGTGCTAAGGTGTCCGCGGTCCGGCGGCTGAACAGGGCTGGGAGTTGCCATGCGGCCAGGGTAGCTTGCCCGGGACCCGGATCGTCCATGCGCTCCCTCAATCCGTGGCCCGATTGGTGGGTGGGTCGGGATGGGCGGCCCGTGTTCCATGCGCTACCCTGTTCGCCCTTCAGCCCAGAGTTGACTCACCCGATTTCCCCAAGAACGTTCCCATGCACACTCTGACGAGCTACGTGGCCGGCCGCTGGCAGGAAGGCTCGGGCGAGCCTCGGACCCTGCTCGACCCCACTTCCGGAGCTGCGCTGGCCCAATTGCCCTCGGGTGGCTTGGACTTGGCCGCCATGACAGCCCACGCCCGCGATGTGGGTGGTCCGGCTCTGCGCGCGTTGAACTTTGCCCAACGGGGCCAGATGCTCAAGGACCTCTCCGCGGCCATCCATGAAGCGCGCGAGGAGTTGATTGAGCTGGGCCGGGTGTGTGGGGGCAACACCCGCGGGGATGCCAAGTTTGATATCGATGGTGCGACCGGAACCCTTGCGGCCTACGCCTACTACGCCCGTTCACTCGGCGAGCGCAAGACCTTGGCTGACGGAGACGGAGTGCAGCTCGGCCGAACGGCCCGCTTCTGGGGGCAGCACATTCTGAGCTCACGCCCAGGTGTGGCGGTGCATATCAATGCGTTCAACTTCCCTGCCTGGGGCATGTTCGAGAAGGCCGCTTGTGCGCTGCTCGCGGGTATGCCTGTGATCGAAAAGCCCGGATCGCCCACTGCCCTATTGGCGTGGCGGCTGGCTCAGATCACTGTGGATTCCGGGCTCCTGCCGGAAGGGGCGTTCCAATTCATCGCAGGATCTGCCGGCGGCTTGCTGGATCACCTTGGTCCGCAGGACTGCCTGGCCTTTACGGGTTCTGCCAAGACGGGAGCTCTGCTGCGAGGGCACCCCAACGTCGTGGCGCACAACGTGCGCATCAACATTGAGGCCGATTCCCTGAATGCCGCTGTGCTGGCCCCGGACGTGGAATCCGATTCGGAAACCTACGGCGCGTTCCTGGCAAACCTTGTCACCGACATGACGCAAAAGGCGGGTCAGAAATGCACAGCGGTGCGGCGCATCCTCGTTCCCGCCGAGCGCGTGGACGAGGTGCGTGAGGACCTGATCGCCGAGCTCGGCCGTATCCAAATGGGCGATCCTGCCGATCGAGCCAATCGATTGGGCCCGCTCACGGACCTGGCACAGCTGGAAGACGTACGCCAGGGGATCGGGCGTCTGGCGGAGGTCTCCGAAGTTGTCCTAGGGGGAGCCGAACCCACCGAGCACGGAGGCTGTTTCGTGCAGCCCACCCTGCTCGTCGCATCCGATTCCCGAGCCAGTGTTCTGCACGAGCTCGAGGTCTTTGGTCCCGTCTCGACCATCCTGCCCTACGCCGGTGAGGTGGACGAGGCGGTGGACCTGGTCAACCTCGGGGGTGGCGGGCTGGTGACGAGCGTCTATTCGAATGACCCGGATTGGACCGAAGCCTACGTGGTGGGCGTTGCCCCTTGGCATGGACGTGTGTGGATCGCGAGTGATCGCAGCGTGTCCCAGAGCCTTCCACCGGGAATGGTCCTGCCCGCCTCCATCCACGGGGGGCCTGGCCGCGCCGGTGGGGGGGAAGAACTGGGCGCCGAAAGGGGGCTCGCGTTCTACATGCAACGCACGGCCTTGCAAGGCTTCAAGGGCTTCCTGGATCCGCGCTTCGGAGACAATACGGCCCCGGAGTAGGTCGCGCTTCCAGGCGCAAGCAGCAGGGATAGGACTCGCCGAGCTCGTTGCGTCAGCCTTCCCGTGTCAGTGCGGCGTCTTGTCGCTCTGAGCCACGCGCGCGGGCAAGACCCGTCCGCGGATCGTTTCGAACAGACTGCGTTTGTGAACGAGCTGTACTTCGAGACTCACAGAGGAGGGCACGCGTGCCACGTAGGCGCTGAAACCCCCACCGCAGCAGCCACCCATGTGGCCGTATTGCACGACCTTGCCCGTGGAAGCATCCAGGACTCGGATCGTGGGGGGGCGAGCATCCGGAGAGAAAGCGAAGTACTCCTCGCCGCCAACGCCAGTAAAACGCAAGTTGCTGAAGACAGTCAATTCTCCGTCGTGCACAGCGCAGCGGAAGCGGGCATTCAGGGGACCTCCCCAAGCAAGTTGATGGGTCTGGTCGGCTGCCAAGACGATTGGCGCCATGCCTCCACCCACCATGCGCGCCGACTCTCGGCCCTTTGCGACTCGGCCGGCGATGAAGCGGTAGGACCCTGCCGGGACCCTCAGCCCCTCTGTGGCATCCGACAATTCGAAGGACGACTCGCCACTGGAAAAGACGGCGTACTCGAGAGTGCCCCGCGAGTTGAAATCGCTGGTGACGTTGAGCTGCGCTGTCGGCCCGGCGTAGGGGCGAGTTGAAACGCGTTCTCCGGAGGCCGTCACCGACAGGTGAAAGAGGCGATCGGAAATGGAGGTCACTCGCGAGAGGTAACTAGCGCCTCGCTTCTCGCCCACGACCATGGCGTCTTGACCAAATCCGTCGAATCGACCGTCACCGTTCAAGTCGATAATCTGCAAGCGGGAACCCTCGACGCGTCCCGACATGACCGTCCCGTTGGCCCACTCCCATGCATCCCCACTGCGACGCAGTCGCACCATGTGGCTGCCGCCCGTTGCGGACTTCAGTCGGACGAATGGATGTTGAGGCAAGACGCGCAGGTCGGGGTGCCCGTCGGCGTCCGTGTCCAAGTGCAGCAGATCGGGGCCGTCGAGTTGAACGGCGAACTCAGTTCCATCCAGCACCAGCGGAGAGACGAGGGGCCGCCAGGCTTGCGCAGGCAGCATGAAATTCCACGTCTGCGGGGAAACGCTGCGCAGGGCGTGGATGGCGAGCTGATCCTGCACCACGCTCGCTTTCTGTGGCTCGTCTTGTGAGACGAGCAAGCAAGCCAGAAGGAGGGGAGTGTGCAGAATCATGGATGGCAGCAGGCCGCAGACCTGTCCGGGGGTAACCTAGGACAAGGGTACACTGCCCGGGGCCGCGATATGGACTCATCGGCACCATTGCCCGCGCCCATCCAGATTCATTCGGGGCCTTTACGTGGGGGGAACAGATGTCGTACCCCGGCCCATTTTCGAGGGCTACTTTCCGCCCGTCGTTGCGTTGGCTGAGGTACCACCCTTGGCTGAGCCCACAGCGGATCCCGGGGTATCCAGGAACCGACTCGCTCTCCAATCTTCGCTGTTTTTTTCCCACCAGCGCAACCAAGCGCGGTTGGAGTTGCCCGGGTCGGCAGCGGTCAATTTCCCCAGAGCGCCACGGATGGCCCGTGTCTCCCTGGCGAAGTGAACCTGCACCACGCTCAGCACGCCCACATCCAACACCGAGCCCGAAGTCAGCACATTGACGATCGGGTCGGCGATAGAACTGCCCATGGCGACTTCCACGTCGAAGTCCTGCAGGTAGGCCATTTGCGTGCCCACGTAGATGTTGGAGTGCGGCGGGCGGGAGCCCCCGGCGGCTGCGGCCGCACCCGGTTGAGACACGGCTCGAAGTCGCTGCACGAGGGGCTCCACCGCAGCGGGGTAGGCCATGTTGCCAAGGGCTTCAGCGGAGCGCTCGCGCAGGGTCGGATGTGTGCTGTCGAGGGTCTTGACCAGGGGCACGATGACGCCCGAATCATGGGCCGCGCCCAGGGTGCGGGCGGAGCTGGAGCGCACGTCCCGGCTGGGATCCAGGGTGGCGTGCAAGATCAAGGCTCGGGGACTCTTGCCCGGGAAGAGCCGACGCAGACTGAGTGAAGCCATACCGCGACGTTTGGAGTCGCGCGCACCCAACTCACCCGTCAGTCCTTCCAGCAGTGCCTTGCGGTCACGCACCTTGGCCATTTCCACGACCGTCAGTTCTTGCAGCGCGGGACCCATCGTGCTGCCCCAAGCGAAGAGCTTGTCCAGGGAGGCAATCAGGCTCTCGCCGGACTTGTCCGTGTCCAGAGGAGGCACCGGAAAGCGGCTGGCGTGGGCACACATCGCCTCTCGTGCCGCTTGCAGATCCGCGTGCTCGGCGAGCAGGGCGTCCAGTTCCTTGACCCCCTCCTTGAGCAGTCCGTGTTCGAGGGCCCAAGCGGCGGCTGCGGCCAGTGCCTGCGGACGCTTGGCTTGCGCGAGTTTGCGCACGGCTTTGAGTTGACGTGCGTACTCTTTCTCGGAGTCCTTCTCCATCTCGGTGGAGAGGACCAGCCCGGCGGGCACGTGTGTCCACTTTCCGTTACGGCGCACCTGCCATGCGCCCTGCGCACCGAGGGGTCGCGTCAGACCGCGGATGACCGCGCCTCCGCGACAGAACAGAATTCGGTGTTGAGGTCGTTCCTGGGAGACGTCCTGAGCCTCTGGATCTCGATTGGCAGCGGGGTCTTGGATCGCTACGGAGTCTTGAATGGAGGCGGTGTTTTGGATGGGAGCGAGAGCGAGGAGCAGAGCAGGGAGTTGCAGCATGGGATGAAGTATCGGTGCGCGGACGGCAAGTCACTATCCCTAGACCTAATCCAAACTGAGATGCTCTTCCAGATGGGTTCTGAGGCCCCCCTCAAGGCGGGTCGAGGTCCAATTCAGACCCCTCCTGGTGAGCTCCGGACCCAGGGCTGCGGGCGCCCCACAGCTGACCCAGATGCGCCTGGGGGTGCAGCGCTCCAACAAGGCCTGCAGATGGGGCGTCTGGGATCCGTGGTGGGGCAGCAGGAGCAGGTCGTAGGGCCCGCGCAAGAGGTCTCCCTGTAGCAGTCCAGCCAGTCCATCCTGCTCCGCATCCCCCGTCAGGAGGGCCGACCAGGACCCCAGGCGCACCTCCAAACAACGCGAACCCTCGTTGCCTTCGGCCGCCGTGCCGCGCAGCAGGTACAGCTCCAGCAGACCGCGCGTTGGCAGCTGCACGCGACCCCGTTCCAGGTCGATCGCCGAACCCGTCCAGCCTGCCGTGGCTTCAAGGGCCCCGGCAGCCAGCCGTGCGGGCCAGCGCTCTAGAATCCAAGGCATGGCTGATGAGTGGTCCCGGTCACGGTGACTCACGACTACGGCAAGCTCCCGCGTTTGCCAGCGACGCAACTGCTCTCCTACGGCGGTCGCCACACCGACGCGGTCCTTGGACCCTGCATCGAAGAGCCACACTCCTTCGCCGGGCACCCGCAGCAGAGCGGCAGTGCCATGCCCCACATCCAGCAGCACCAACTCCGGGGCCCCCTGACTGTCGGCGCCCGCCGGTCGCATGAGCAGGGCGTAGAGGCCGAGGGTGAGAATCCAAGTACGCGGCCGCGGTCCGGGTCTGCGCGTCAGCAACAGAAACGATAGAACGGTGAGCGCCACAATCCACGGCCACGGGCGCGGGGGCAGGGGCCAGGGAGTTCCAGGCAGCTGGTCACAGAGTTCGAGCAGATCGATCAGCAGGCGACCAGGAAGATGGAGCAGGTTGGGCGGCAGCCATCCGGGCAGGCAGACTTGCGCCCAGCCTGCAGCGAGCAGTCCCATCAAGGGCAGCATGACCAAGGGCGTGGCGATGACTCCCACCAGAGCGATGTACCCAAACTGGCACCAGATCACTGGCAGGGTGACCACCACGGCCAGGACCGAAGTCGCGCCGGCTAGCCAGGTCCAGTCCAACAGGCGCTGGAGCGGTGCCCGCAACCATGGAGAGCGTGCACGTCCCAATCCGTCCGCCTCGCGCAGGCGCAGGGGGCAGGTCGTTCCCAGCGCGGGCAGACCCAGAATCAATCCGAGCGTGGCCAGGTAGGAGAGCTGCAAGCCCAGCTCCGCGATCGAGCCGGGAGCGATGAAGAGTTCAAGGCAGAGGGCCATTCCCCACAGGGAGAGTCCATCGGCAGGGCGACCGCGGGGTTGCTTCCCAGCCTGCGAGCCAGGGGCGGGCAAGATCTTGGCCAGGGCCGCCAGTGCCAGGGCCACGGCCGCGCGCCAGATCGGAGCTCCCCCGCCGCCGAGGGGGACGAGCGTCAGTACCAGCAAGGCGCGCAAGGCGTCCGGAGCAAGTTGAGCCCTAGGGAGTCGGCGGAAGCCCGCAACCCGAGTCCCGACCCAACGGCTCCAAAGGGTTGCCAGCCAACCGCCCAAGGGCCAGACGATCCACCAGGCCATCAAGCCCACGTGGAGCCCAGATAGCGCGAGTAGATGCCGGGTTCCGGTACGCGTAAAGAGGTCCTTGGTTGCCGGACTCAATCCCTCGCGGTCACCCACGATGAGCGCGGGCAGCAATCCCCGCTGTGGGCTCGATGGACTGAGGGCGTCCTCGGCTGCACGCAGCCGTCGGCCAATGCTCTGACGCAAGCGGGCGAGAGAGCGTGCACCTGGAACCTGGACAGCCGCTGCGGCGGGTGCGTTACGCGCCAGTTCATCCACCTGAAACAACACGTTGTGCACGCGAGCTTCTTCGCCGGGCAGGGCCGCGGATCGCAGTTCCGTTCCCGAACTGAGTCGCAGCAGTCCTTCGCCATCGGAAACTGAATAAGCCAGGCACTCCCAGCGGTCGGTAGGCCAGCCCAAGTGCCCGTGTTGTTGCCCACCCGCGGCTGGGGCTGACCGGTCGCTCGAGACCCAGCGGCCTGACGATCCGGTGGGCAGTGCGTTTGCCCCGCGGAGTAACTCACAACGCAGGGTGCAACACAGACCGATGACCAGCAACCAGCCCGGGCGCAGGCCCGCGCGTGCGACGATGGGCGCGTAGAGAGCCACTGCCACCAAGCCGGCCAGGCTAGCGATTCGCACCAGGGTGTTGTCCGTCCAGCCAGCTCCCGACCCGGCCGCACAGGCGAGTGCCAGGTAGAAGAACGGTCGCGTGGGAGGAGGGGCCTGAGACTCGCTCGAGGAACGTGAAGGGGCTGGCAGCACGTCTACCTGACGCGGGGCCGGCTGGAGGGTGACGGCTCAAGGCGTTGCATGTCTTCTTCAGCGACGCTGGGCTAGGATGGCCCGCATGAGTCTCCAGTCAGCTGTCTTCCCGGGCACCTTTGATCCCTTCACGCTGGGTCATCTGGACCTCGTGCGTCGGGCCCGCGGCCTCTTCGCCGAACTCACGGTGGCCGTGGCCCAGCATCCCACCAAGGACGGCCTGTTCGACGTGCACGAGCGTGTCGCCCTGATCGAGGAGAGCCTGGCCGGTCTGGACAGCGTACACGTGACCACCTTTGAGGGCTTGGCAGTCGATGGCTGTCGCAGTTTGGGGGCGCAGGTCCTCCTGCGTGGACTGCGCGGCACGATCGACTTGGAGTACGAGCGTCCCATGGCCCTCAGCAACCGAGCCATGGCGCCGGAGATCGAGACCGTCTTCTTGCTTCCCGCTTCCGAAACGGCCCACATCAGTAGCACGCTGGTGCGTCAGATCGCGCGCTTGGGCGGAGATGCATCCACTTTTGTGCCGGGCCCTGTGTTGCGAGCTCTGCACAAGCGCTTTCCCGAGTCCAAGAGTCATGACTGATCGTCGTCCCGTCCAAACCGCTGCAGCTCCGGCCGCGATCGGTTCCTACAGTCAAGCCATCGTTGCCGCCGGGCTCGTGCATTGCTCTGGGCAAGTCGCGCTGGATCCCCTAAGCGGTGAGTTGCAGGGAAGCACAGCAGCTGAACAGGCAAGGGTGGCATTGGCCAATTTGAGTGCGGTGCTGCAGGCCGCGGGATCAGGCATGGACCGGGTTCTGAAGTGCAACGTCTATTTGACAGACCTCGAAGACTTCGGCGCCGTCAACGAGGTCTACGCGCGAGCCTTCGAGGGTGAAATCCCACCCGCCCGCGCCTGTGTTGAAGTCTCGCGCCTGCCCAAGGATGCCAAGGTCGAGATCGATTGCGTGGCCAGGGTCTAGGGCCGACGGAACCTCGGCGCATAGTGTGCGATCTGGTTGGTGTCCTACACGCCTTGTGAGATTCGATGGAACTGCCGCGATCAAGGAGCCGGCGGCCGAGCGCGATTCGCTGGCGAAGTTCCATGGCGTTGCCACTCCAAGATGGGTTTGGCAGGATTTCTAGCAGCCATGCCCGTCCCCGTGCAACCATGATCCGCGCCCCCTGGTCGAAGGCCCAGAGTGCGTTCTGGATGCTCCTCCTGATCTCGGCCTGTGGCGCTGCGGACTCCCCGGACGAATCTGGCGGGACGGCAGACGGGGCGCTGGTAGGACCTGCTGCACGGCCCCTGGCGCCCCTGGCATTCGACCTTCAGACACCCTTTGTGGGGGAAGCCGTTACCCAACCGGTGTCGCGCCGGGTGGGGGGGTACAGCGCGTTCGACGTGTTAGCAACGGACATGGATCTCGACGGAGACATGGATGTGCTCATCAACTGGCACCTGGGTGAAATCGAGTTATTTGAGAACAGACCTCCGCGCCTGGAAATCACGAACGCCCGCGGTGCCGATCGTTCGGGGTTGACCCTGCAACCCGATCTGACTTCCCTGACCGCCAACTGGGAGCGAGATCTGATCGATGGGGCCCAGAGCCGTGGGCCTGGAATCCACGTCTGGTGCGAGCATCGTCTCAATTGGTCGTTGTTTCTCGTCGCACCCCAAGACGGGCAATCGATTTCGTTGGAATTGTTCTGCAACGAAGAGACCGAAGTGCAGGGGTTGCTGCCCGGCGAGTCGGTTCACGATGACGACCAGGGCGTCTCTTTGCTCTTGCAATCCGGCGCGCCAGCACGTCAAGTGCGACTGACGCACGACTACCCGAGCGCTTGGCTGCGCATCGAGCAGGGCACAGGCGGCGTCGAACCCTTGCCGTACTGGGTAGGTCCCAGGGCATCAGCATTCCAGGGACCGACCTTGGACCTGCGCAAGAGTGATCCGCACGGTGTGGCCTGGATGCAGGTGTTCGGATCTCCCGAGCCCGAACTGGTCATCGCGCGCGGGGGCAACCGCGGCACTCTGCAGGATCCCGACGCGCCCAAGGCGAATCGCATCTACACGTTCACGGGTGAGCCTACGATCTTCGAGCAGGTGGACACGTCCAAGACTCCTCTGGATTTTGCGCGCGGGCGCGGCCTGGAGTGGGTCGACGTGGACAACGACGGCCGCCAGGAACTCTCCCTCTCCAACAGGCGTTCACCCAACGGCCTGTGGGTAGCGACGGGAGATTGGCTCGCAGACAGCGGGCGTTTCAACGATCGTGCGCGCTTGCATGGCTTGAGTTCGTGGGAAGGCCAGGCCTCAGCTTGGTGTGATGTCGACGGGGACGGCTGGCAGGATCAGATCTTCGTCGCGAAGAAACAACTGAGCATTCAGACCAATCCCCAATCTGGGAGGTTTACGGTGCAGCCGGGCGAGCCCCTGGGACTCAAGCTTCCCTCTCAGTACATGCTGCGACAAGAGGGCTTCGACAAGACGACACTATCCGTCTTCGACATTGATGCAGATGGTGCGCTCGACTTGTGGGTGAGCAGTATCGGTCAAAAGAAATTCCACCGCGTGTTCCTAAGAAGGGGGGACGTCTTCGAAGACGCTACCGCTCAGCTCGGGCTGGACACCCTGCTTGGCACGGAAGCTACCGTCCGCGTCGATGTCGATGATGATGGGTACGTCGATGTGGTGGCGCTGGGGCGCAAGCCCCTGCTGTTGCGCAACCGAGGGGGGCAAAAATTCGACAGGGTGCCCCTTTCGGACTTGATGCCCGATCTGCCCGCCGGCCCTGAACCCGATGACCGGATCTTTGCCGTCACCGCAGCCGACATGGACAGCGACGGCAAGAGTGATCTCATCCTCGTGGCCCAAGAGCGCTACGTGGGATACAACCGCAGCGAGCACGACAACCGCTGCTTGCAAGTGCACTTGACGCAGACCGGACCGAATGGAACCTACGAGCCAATCGGGACTCTCGTGCGCGTGACGCGCGACGACGGATGCCGGCGCGTGGCGCGCTACGGTTCGGAGAATCGGTCCTTTGTGTCTCAGACCCTAGGGCCCCTGCGATTTGGAATCGCTGCCGGGACGACGGTGATCGCCGTGGATGTGCGTTGGCCCGGAGAGCGGGAATGGACAGCCTGCAATCTGACCGACGGTCTGATCCTGCGCCTCACCCGTTGACGCCGCAGGCTCCTCAGCAGACCCCATTCTGTCGAGACCGGCTGGAATGCCTGCTGGGGGCAGTTCCCGGGGCTCTGTGATTTTGGGGCGGCGCGCGCGAGCAGCGACCCAGCAGGCTCGGGTAGCGGCAGTTTGTGGCCAATTCCCAGGCTCCAGAAGGAATGTGTGATCGGTGTTGCGCGAGTGAGTACCATGCCCCGGTCCACGATTCGGGCCTCCACGCACGTTCTCCGCACACCGAACAACGACCATGCCGATCTCATTCTCCAGGGGCGAGCGCGGTGGGGCTCGTCGCTTGCGGGGGGGACGTCTGACAGCCTTTGTGGCTCTGATCTCCTGCTTGGGGACGCAGTGCTGCATGGCGCTGGCTGTGGGCATCCGGAGCGACCGCCGGCAGCCCCTGGTCAACTCCCAGTTCGCGGCCGGCATCGAGGGCTGGACCCGTTTCGGCCCTGGCCCAAGCTTCCAGGGGCAGCCCGCCCCCGATGGGCGTGCTGCCGCCCGAGTCGAGCAGTTCCCGGGAGCGCTGCGCTCAGGCCTGAGCCAGCGCTTCAAGGTCGGCCCGCACGGCAGTACCTTTCGGCAAGTGCCCCAGTTCGGGCAACTGGGGCAGGGGCTGGAGGCCATGGTCCGCGTATGGGTCGACCCCCAGGCTGGAGTGGGCGAGATCCGCCTAGGGTTGAAGAGCTATGGCAGCAGCGGCTCGCGCTGGCTAGCCCAGGGAAGTGTCTCCAGTGCGGACCTACCGCGCGGCTGCTGGGTCAATTTGCGCACCCGCCCCTCGGCTGGCACGCAAGGTCGGCTGCAGGGGGACTCGCGCCACGTGGAACTCTCCGTAGAAGTTGAAGTGCCGGGGCGTGTTTGGGTGGATCGTGCTGTGTGCGGGGCGCGCACCAAGTCCAGTTTTCCGCTGCGCAATCCGAGCTTTGACCAGGCCGGTGTCCTGCCCGCCGGCTGGGACGCGCTGGGTGCGGTTCGCGCGCTGGGGATCGAATCGGGTGCCGTGCCTTACTACGGAAACCGATTGCTCTTGCTGCAGGGCGCAAGTCGAGTGAGTCAAACGCTCGACTTGCGCTCGGGCCTGGATGCGCCGGCGCACGGGGACCAACTGGAAGCGGGATTGTGGGTCCAGGTTCGGGGGGATAGGCCCCTGCCCGTATCAGAGGACAACAGTCAGTGGTTGGAGTTGGTGCTGCTCGGCCACTCGCCCCAGGGGGGGACCGATGAGTTGGCGCGCATTCGTCACCATCCCGTCGCCGGTCAAATTCAGCGCTGGATCTACCTGGAGACGGATCCGTTGCGCTCTATCGGGGCTCACTCTTTGCTCGAGTGGCGGCTGACCAAGAACTTCCCCGGAGAACTGGCGGTGGACTTCGCCCAGGTGGGGGAAGAGGGTGCGGTGGACGGCAACCCGCCGCGGTTGGCTACGGCGGGGTACGTGGCCTGGTACCGCTCTCCGCTATCCGACAGCAGCTTGGCGGCTCCCAGCGACCCGCGTGCCATTTGGGGCAATTGGGCCTGGCTCGATCCGCCTTATGGCGATCCGGGAAACACCTCCCTCTCGCACAACCCCGACTGTGCGACCAGCGCCACCTGCCTGCGCACCACGGGCCGACGAGATGGGGCCGTTGGTGTCTTGGATGGTTCCAACTACCTGCCCCTAGTCGGCACCTACGATTCACGCGATCGGGATGTCGTTGCCCTGCACGTGAACCAGGCGCGAGCCATCGGACTGCATTCCTTTGTCTTCGACTGGTTGGGACACGCGTTGAATCAGCAGACGGCGCTGCCAGGAGAATCGGCACCCAACGCGGGCGCATTGGAGGCTCTGTTTGACGCTGCCGAAGCCGATGGAGGAGACTTCAAGCTGGGTCTCATGTTGGAGCCCAAGGTGCACATGCAGGGGTGGGTCAGCGGTCAGCCGAGCTTCGACGACCGCAAGCGTGGAATCGCTTCGGACTTGATTTGGTACCTGGATCGTTACGCCGCTCGGCGAGCGCTTTGGAGGCGGGAGGGCCGGCCCGTGGTGTTCGTATTCGAGCCAACGATCTGCATGCCATCTGGCCCGTGCATGCAGGACGCGGACTGGCAGGACATCGCGGCCTGGGTCACCGCAGCCACAGGCGAGGTGCCCGAATTCGTTGCGGGACAACCACCCGCGGCTTCTTCGCAGTCCTTCGCGGGGGCCTTGCGTTGGCGACTCGTGGGTCCACCGATCATGCGTTTCGAGAGCTACGCTCACTTCTTGGCGGGGATTGAGCAGGCGGTCGGCCTGGCGGAAGTGCAGGACTTCGCAGCGGCCGTCGATCGCGAGGCCACTTCCTGGGCTGCCCTGGATCCCAATCGCTTCTCCGTGGCAATGGCCTGGCCTGGGTTCGACGACAGCGGCGTTGCGGGTTGGGGCGCTCCGAACGGGCTCGGCAGTGATGGCTTGCCCCTGGCCGTGCGTGTGGGCGCGCTTCCAGGAGTGGACTTCCTCGCGGCCTGTGGTCGTGCCGTTCAATACAGTGACGCCGACTGGCTGCACCTCGCCACCTGGAACGATTGGAACGAACGTACGGCCATGGAGGCGGCCTACTGCGCAGCCTATGCGGATGCTGTTCGGCAGGGTCTGCCCGCCCCGGCCGCGGCCGAGGATGAGGTCTTTGCGCGCTTGCGAGGGGCCCAGCTCTTGGTACGCAATTGGTTAGGCCTAGGGGGGCAGGTGGACGAGACGCAAGATGCGCTCGAGCACGTGACGCGCGGCTATTTGGAGCGGTCCTTCCAGGGCTCGGTCGTGGCCTACGACTGAGAGTCGAGATGCCGTGTACGGCGCGCCCAAGGCCTGTGCGCTCTGCAGTCGATTTGGAGCGGATGGCCACGCTGGCTGCATGTGCGCTGAGCGCACATCCGCGGTGCAAAAACCGCACATGACAAGGCCTCAAGCCCCCTCTCAGGTCTCCCTGGGCAGGTAGGGGCTGGCACGGAACTTGATGAACTACGGGACTGTGTGGGCGGGCGTGGACTTGGCAGTGACGCGCTCACCGTACAGCTCGCTTCGAGTGCTTTCAGACCCCTGCGGGCAGCGGGGTGTGACAGGACTCGTGTCCGGGCGGGAGCGTGGTCATGCGTTCCCGCCCGGCCTTTTTTTGCGGCCAGGGCGGTGCTTCCGGGCGTAAGAGTCCCCAGCCGTGTTTTTGGCAGCGTTTCTGGAGAGCGCTTCAAGGGCTGGCTCCACAGGTGTAACCTTGGTTCATGTGGAACCTCCTGTGTGTGGGTCTGGGTGGCTTCTTGGGTGCCGTGTCCCGTTATGGGCTCTCCCAAATGCTGCGCCCAACAATGACCGGTGCGCACCCCTTGGGGACGCTCACTATCAACGTGCTGGGATGCCTAGGCATCGGAGCGTTACTGGGATTTTCCCAAAATCACCCCAGTCTCTCGGAGACCACACGTCTATTTGTGGTGGTCGGCCTGCTGGGTTCGTTCACCACCTTCTCGACCTTTGGCCACGAGATTGTGACTCTGTTTGAGCAGAATCAAATTGGACGTGGTGTGCTGTACGTGGGCCTCAACCTCAGCCTCGGATTGAGCGCTGTTTGGGTGGGCGCGACCTGGGTTCAGGGCAGCAACTGAGCCTGCACGGCTCTCCCAAAGCCCGCCCTGGAATGTGCGTTCAAGTGAAGGCACGAGAGTGACGCCCGTGGATTAGGGAGGCCCAAAAAAAGAGGCACAAAAAAGAGGCACAAAAAAGAGGCACAGCACGTGGGAAACATGCTGTGCCTCCGAGGCAATCCTCCGAACGGTGGGGTGCCTGCCAGCTCCCACGCGTTCACCCATCTCTACGCATGCGGTCCAGGAGAGTTACGCGCAACTTTGTAAAACTCGTCCCCTGGTTGGTTCTACGCACCCACTCGGAGGCCTTGCCCCGAGGCACTCAGAGGGCTCTGCAGAGCCTCAGGCCTCCAGGTGGCATGAACGCTGCCGGCTCCCACCAGAGTCGGCCTCGGCGTAGGGCAGGAGGGCTGGAACCTCCCTTTGGCAGCGGTCCCCCGGCACCTGGTCTCGCTCGGGGCAGCGCGGGTGAAAGGTGCAGCCCGTGGGCGGATCGAGGGGCGAGGGGACGTCCCCGCTGAGAACGATTCGCTGGCGCGTTCGCTCCAATTCCGGGTCCACATTGGGCACGGCCGACATCAGAGACCGAGTGTAAGGATGAGAGGGGTTCGAGAAGAGCGCGTCGCGATCGGCCACTTCCACCACGCGGCCCAGATACATGACTGCAACCCGCTGACAGATGTGGCGTACCACCGCCAGGTCGTGCGCGATGAACAGGTACGCGAGGTTGAAGCGCTCCTGCAACTCCTCCAGGAGATTGATGACCTGGGCCTGGATGGAGACATCCAGGGCGGAGACGGGCTCGTCGCAGATGATCACCTCCGGCTCGAGGGCGAGTGCACGGGCAATGCCGATGCGCTGACGCTGCCCCCCCGAGAACTCGTGCGGGTAGCGGTAGAGGTGGCGTGGGTTGAGCCCGACGGCCTCGAGCAGTTGCATGGAGCGCAGCCGCCGCTCGCGTGGTTTGCCCAGGTTATGGATGGCCATGGGTTCGGTCAGGATTGAGCCCACGGTTTGGCGCGGATCCAGTGACGCGAAGGGGTCCTGGAAAATCATCTGAATCCGACGCCGGTAGGGAGCCCAACCCGAGGCATTCAGGGAGCCCAAGTCCTGGCCCTCGAACAGAACCTGGCCCGAGGTGGGGGGGTAAAGGCCGACAATCGTTCGTGCGCAGGTGGACTTGCCGCAGCCCGATTCTCCCACCAAACCCAGGGTCTGGCCCGCGTGCAAGTCGAAGGACACTCCGTCCACGGCCTTCAGCCACTCTTGCTGGTTGCCGCGCCAGCCCTTCTTGCCCACGGGGAAGTGCTTGCACAGGTTGCGTGCTTGCAGCAGGGGCTCACTCATCGCGTTGTCCCCTGCTGAGCATGATCATCTGTGGCGACGGGCGGGAGGTTTTTGGTTTCGAAGCACGCACTACGACGAGAGTTGCTGGTGTCTCCCGCGTCCGGAGCCTGGATCAGTGCGGGTCGATCGATCTCACACGAGGGCGTGACAAAACCACAGCGTGGAGCGAACGCGCAACCTGCGGGCAGGTTGGCCAGGTCTGGCGGTTGGCCTTGGATGGAGTCCAGTGCCCGGTCTGGATCGCCAGTCAAGCGCGGCACGCTCTTGAGCAGCCCACGCGTGTAGGGGTGCCGCGGTTCCTTGAACAGGGGCCCGATGGGCCCGGTTTCTACCAGTCGTCCGGCGTACATCACATGCACCCGATCGGCCATGCCGGCCACCACGCCCAGATCATGGGTGACCAACACAATGGCCGTGCCGCGACGTTCCTGCAGGTCCTTCATGAGCTCCAGAATCTGGGCCTGGATCGTCACGTCCAAGGCCGTCGTGGGCTCGTCCGCAAGCAGGAGTTTGGGTTCACACAGCAGTCCCATGGCGATCATGACCCGTTGCCGCATGCCACCTGACAGTTCGTGGGGGTACTGATCCAGGCGTCGCTCGGGCTCTGGGATCCCCACTTCATCCAGACCCTTGGCGGCCGCCCGGCGTGCTTCCGCGCGTGTCATGTTGCGGTGCAGTTCGAGGACCTCGGTCAATTGACGCTCGACGGTCAAGAGCGGATTGAGCGAAGTCATTGGGTCCTGGAAGATCATCGCCACGTCGTTGCCCCGAACCCCGCGCAACTGTTCCTCGCTCATCTGCACCAGATCTCGGCCTTCCAGCAGCACGTGGCCCGCCTCGACCACACCCGGTGGCGAGGGCACCAAGCCCATGATGCCGAGGTTGGTGACCGACTTGCCGGAGCCCGACTCGCCCACCAGTCCCAGGGTCTCCCCCTCGTCCAGGGTAAAGCTGACGCCGTCCACGGCGCGAAGCGTGCCGTGGTGGGTCTCGAAACGCACACGTAGGTCGTTGACGTCGAGCAGTGCCATCAGTCTTTGCCCCTCATGCGCGGGTCGAGGGCATCGCGCAGCCCGTCACCTAGGATGTTCAATGCCAAGAGCGCGGAGCCCATGGCCAAGGACAGGAAAACGATCATCCACCAGAAAATCCTCAGCGGATTGATGGCGGTCGCGGCATCCGCGGCAACGGTTCCCCAGGAAACCTTAGGCGGTTCGATGCCCAGCCCCAGGAAGGACAGGAAGGCCTCGAAGAGCATGACCGAGGGGATCGTCAAGGTCAGGTAGACCACCACGATTGACAGGACGTTGGGAACGATGTGCTGGAACAGGATCCGAGTGGTAGAGGCGCCCATCACGCGCGAGGCCTCGATGAACTCGGAGTTCTTGAGAGACAAGACCTGCCCACGCACGACGCGCGCCATGGTCAGCCAGTAGATGGCGCCGATGACCAAGTAGAACACCTTCTCGCGATCGAGCCCCAACTTGTCCTCAAGCAGGGCTCGGTTGTCGGAGATCAGCGTGATGAGGAAGATCACGACGAAGATGAACGGGATCGAGTAGAGCACGTCCACGATGCGCATCATCAGGTTGTCAATGCGTCCACCGGCCAGGCCGGAGAAGGCTCCATAGATGACCCCGATCAGGAGGCTGCAGAGCGCGGCGGCCAAGGCCACCAAGATCGACGTGCGGCTGCCCCAGACCAGTCGTGACAAGAGGTCGCGACCCAGGTGATCCGTACCCAACCAGTGGCCCGTCTGCCAGCGGCCAAAGATCCCCACCCGCAGGTGCACCAGGGCCTTGTCCATGAACGACAAGTCCCAATAAGTATCCTGAAGGTGACGATCCGTGATCTCCTCCTCCAGGGGGACATCCTCCAGGTACTGCCCATCGCCCCAGGCAAAGGCTGGGGACTGCGCGCCCAAGGAAGTGTTCACCACCACTGGTGAGCGCAGGGGCAGGAGTGGCGCCAGGACAGAGATCAGGGCGAAGGCCGCTAGGAAGTACAGCGACCACAAGGCTGGCCTGTTGCGCTTGAGCCGGCGCCAGGAGTCATTCCACAGGCTCTCGCCCCTGCTGGCCTTGGCCTCCTCGAGCAGTCGATCGAGGTCTCCGCCGCCCAGATCCCAGCGCGTCTTCGCCTGCTTGGTGGGCGAGCTCACTCGTCCTCCAATGCGATGCGTGGATCGAGCAGGGTGTAGATCAGGTCCACCACCAGGTTCAGGGAATAGACCAGCACCGTGTAGAGGATGGTCACTCCCATGGCCAGGGTGTAGTCCCTGTTGTTGGCACTGTTGACGAAGTGCGAGCCGGTGCCGGGGATGAAGAAGATGCGTTCGATGACCAGACTACCGGTCAGGATGCCCGCCGTTGCCGGGCCCAGGTAACTGACTACGGGCAACAGTCCGCCCTTGAGCGCGTGGCGCATCACCACGGTGCGTGGGCTGAGTCCCTTGGCGTGGGCTGTGCGGATGTGTTCTTGGGAAAGCGCCTCAAGCATGCCCGTGCGCGTGAGACGCGAGATGTAGGCGGCGAAGACCAAACCTAGGCAGAATCCAGGCAAGATCATGGTCCGAATCGAACCCCAACCGGCCACCGGGAAAAGGGGTATCAAGAACACGAAGCAGATGATCAAGAACCCAGCAATCACGAAGTTCGGCAGAGCGATGCCGCCGGTGGCGGCCAGTCGCATCGCCAGGTCCAGACCGGTTCCACGGCGCAGGGCAGAAGCGATGCCCGTGGAGATGCCCAGGGAGAGGGCCCACATCATCGCGATCACCCCGAGCAGGGCGGAAATGGGAAGGGACTGGCCAATGATGTCGTTGACCGTGAAGTCGCGGTAGCGAAACGAAGGCCCAAAATCGCCCGACAGGACTCCGCCAAAGGTCTTCTCACCCTTGCGGTCGCCTTCCCCGAACATGCCACGCTCATCGAGGTTCAAGGGGCCGACGTAGTGCAAGAATTGCTTCCACATGGGCCAGTCCAAGTGGTACTTGCGTTTCAAGTTGAGCTCGATCGCCGGCTCCACATTGCGATCCTGGTCGAAGGGCCCGCCGGGGACCGAACGCATGAGCACGAACGAGACGCTCATCACCACGAACATGGTGATCACAAACCACAGCAGCCGTCGCAGAAGAAAGCGCGTCACTGTCCTGCTCTCCGGCGCATTTCTGCGGGGGAGTACATGCCCTGCGGGGGACCGTGGGGATCGACCAGTTCCTTGTCCCCCGTATACCCCGCGCGCTTGGCGGCGAGTTCCTCGTCATCCATCCAGTACCAGTGCTTGGGGAAGTGCTCGTCTTGGATGTTTTCGAAGTAGCCTCCCAAGCGCGGCGCCGCCACGTTCTGAGTGACATAGAAGTAGATGGGCAGGATCGGTAGTTCGCGCACCAGGATTGTCTCCGCCTGGTGTAGCAGGTCCATGCGCTGGGCCGGGTCCACTGTGGCCGCCGCGTCGGCGATTAGCTGGTCGTACTCAGCGTTGCCCCAACCGGTCTTGTTGTTCTCGCCCCCAGTCACAAACATGTCGCTAAACGTGTTGGGGTCCACATAGTCGCCGATCCAAGCCGCTCTGGAGACATCGAAATTCAGGGTGTTTTGCGTGTCGAGATAGACCTTCCACTCCTCGTTGCGCAGCTTGGCACGGATGCCCAGTTCGCGCTGCCAGGAGAGGGCAATCACTTGAGCGATCTGGGCGTGAGCCTCGGAGGTGTTGTAGTGGATTTCGAGGGCCGGGAACCCCTCACCGTCTGCGAAGCCCGCCTCCGCCAGCAGGGCTCGGGCTCGTTCGCTGTCTTCCTTGCGGCATTCGGCGCCCTTGTAGCCTGGGATGCCCGGGGGGACCAACCCGTAGGCGGGGATCTGCCCCATCTTCATGATGTCGCGAGAGATCTGCTCGCGCGGGATGGTGAGGGACAAGGCCTCGCGCACCCGGGGGTCGTCGTAGGGAGGCTTGGTGACGTTGACCCGGTAGAAATACGTGCCCAAGTAGGGGACCGGTGAGAAGTCCTCACGCACCATCATCTCGCGCACGACGTTGGTGTTGACTCGGTCGATCAGATCGGCGCCACCGGTCAAGTAGACGTTGAGCATCGTCGCGTCCTGCTCGATGGCCAACACGTCGATGGATCCCAAAGCCACGTTGTCTGCATCCCAGTAGAACTCATTCTTGACCAGCCGAATGCGGTCGTTCACGCGCCGGTGGAGAACCTTGTACGGGCCGTTGGTGACGATGTTCTCCGGTCGTAGCCAGCGAATCTCCCAGGAGTCCGGCCACTGCTCTTTGGCCGACTCGATGTTGCGTCGGCTGACGGGAAAGATCGGATAGAACCCCATCAGGTCGATGAAGAAGGGCGTGGGAGCTTCGAGCTCGACGACCAGCGTGTGGGTGCCCTCTGTACGGATGCCCACGCTGGAGAAATCATTCAGCGGGGCACCCTTCTCGTCGACTTGCTCGGTGTAGGCCTTTGCCCCCCGTACATACCAGAGTTGGTAGGCGTAGTAGGCCGCCGTGCGCGGGTCCAGGAAGCGCTGGAAGGAGTAGAAGAAGTCCTCTGCGGTGACCGGGTGGCCGTCGCTCCAGCGGGCTTCCTTGCGAATCTGGAAGGTGTACGTCAGCCCGTCCTCCGAGATATTCCAGCTCTCGGCCATGCCGGGCTCGGGCGCCAGGGTGAGAGGGTCCTTGACCACCAGTCCCTCGAAGATCGCGCGCAAGACGCGTCCCTCTGGAACGCCGGTGACCGTGGCTGGATCGAGAGTCGTGACTTCCGTGCCATTATTGAACGTGAAGTCCGCGGGCTTCAAGCGCGCGCCACTGGCCAAATACAGCACCCCGCCGAACAGTCCGACGAAGAGAGCGGCGGCGAGGCCTTGACGCCTGAAGCGCGCACCTTGCGGAGTCGGCATCGAAGCAGACTACTGAGAGGGCAGGGCCGCCGCAAGGTAGACCCCATGGGCCCATGTGCGCTTGACGATCCCTCACCTTCTCCGAACAATGGTCGCCCGCCAAGGGCTGTAACTGGGGTGCCGAAGGTCCCTACTTAGTGTCTCTGCGTCATTCGGATCCCTCCTCCCAAAACAACCATGAATTGTCTCACGACCGGTCGCGTTCGAGTTCTTTCCGGCCTGCTGCCCCTGGCTCTCTTGCTCGCTCCGGCGTACTCACAGGACGGTGAAACGGTCGAAGTCGCGGGGCCTGGTGAGGCACCCGTGGATGTGTTCCACCCCGACCGGGACCAACCTGCGGAGGCCCTGTACGGAGGCCGAGTGATCGTGCACCTGGCGTCATTGCCCGAGAGCATCTGCCGGCCTATCGAGAACTCGGCTGTCACCCGACGCATACTCTACGAGGTGAGTGAGACCCTGCTCGTCCAGGATTGGGAGTGGCACGACTACCGGCCGCGCCTAGCCGAGAGCTATGTGACCGAGGACTTGGTCGTTCTCAAGGCCGCCTCTCGTGACAACTACGGCCCAGACAGCGGCGTGATTGAAGCCAAAGTCAAACGCCAAGAAGTCGTTGAAGGGCAGTCCGCTCACAAGCTGGTGGGGGCCTTCTATGGCCAGGTCAGTGATGCAGGCGAGTCTTGGCTCGTGACACCCGTTTCCAGAGGCTCGGCACTGAGTGAACCCAAGGAAATTCCCAAGGACGACGTCGAGAGCGTCCAGCGCGGAGCCGTGTTCACATTCAAGTTGCGTGAGGGCGTCCTCTGGCATCCTTCGCTGGTCTTCGCCGACAAGTACCCGGCGGCGGCAGCGGCCCTGCAGCGCCACACCGTTGACGCACAAGACGTCGTGTTCTCGTGGGAAATCTACGCCAACCCCAGTGTGGATTGTGACGAGAGCCGTTTCCTGTTCGAGAAAATCACCGCGGCAGAGGTTGTCGACAACCTGACCGTGCGCATGTTCTACGAGGAGCAGTACGCTTTTGCCATCGGGACCATTGGCATCGAGTTGCCCATCATCCCCAGTCACATCTACAACCTCGCCGATTCCGACAATCCCGAGAAGGACCTCTCAGCCTCCCTGGAGAAGCAAGGGAAGTTCATCAACGAGAACCCGCACAACCAACTTTGCGTCGGTACGGGTCCCTACCGAGTGACCGAATGGACTCAGCAGTGGGTGCAGGCTGAGCGTTTTGTGGATGAGAACGGCCACTGTCTGTACTTCGATCGCGACAACGCAGGTTATGTGGACACCATTCGATGGCGCTACATCGACGACGACGAAACGGCCATGAACGCCCTGCTCAATGGAGAGCTGGATTTCTTTGAGCGCATCAAGTCGGCGGACTACTTCGGCGCACGCACGGCTGGTGAGGACTTCAAGTCGACCCATTACAAGGGTCACAAGTACCTCGGGACCTACGGCTACACGGGCTGGAACCTGTACAAGCCTCAGTTGAAGGACATCGCCGTGCGCAAAGCCATCTCGATGGCCATGGACTACGAGGCCTATCGAATCTCTAACTACAATGGCCTGGCCCGGCGCGTGACGGGGCCCTTCCCGTACAACTCCGATGCCTACGATCACAGCGTCAAGCCCCTACCCTTTGATCCCGATGGAGCAATCGACTTGCTCGAGGAAGCAGAGTGGTATGACCGGGACGGCGACGGAATTCGCGACAAGGACGGTGTTCCGCTGGAGATCGACTTCCTAATGCCCTCGGGCAACGACGCTTCCAAGAACTTTGGGCTGAAGTTGCAGGAGGCCTTGGGTGCCATCGAGATCAAGGTCAACATGGTTCAGATGGAGTGGGCCACATTCCTGGAGAAGATGAGGTCGCGCCAGTTCGACGGCGTCAATCTGGCCTGGGTGCCGCAGCTGGAAAGTGACCCGGAGCAGCTCTGGCATTCCAAGTGGGGAGCTTATGACGTGCGCGGTTCGAATAACTCGGGGGTCGTCGATGCCGGAGTGGACGCCCTGATCGCCGCCGGCCAGCGGGAGTTGGACTATGACAAGCGCATGGCCATCTGGCGCGAGATGCACCGCTATCTCTACGAGAACGTGCACCCCTACCTGTTCATGTACAACGTGCCCCAGAAGTTCGCGTTGCACCGACGCTTTCGTGGGTTCCAGACTCTGGCGATCGATCCAGGCTACGTGATCCGACGCTGGTATCTGTGGCAGGCGACAGACGAGACTCGCACGACGCTGGACCGCTAGATACACCGGCCCGGATCAGAAGTTCGCCTAGCTCGGGAGGAAGACTCCTAGAGGCCGGGTCTCTACACGTGGTCCAGAGTCGTGTATCTTCGGCACCCATTCCCTGACGCGAACCGGTTCCCCCTCGCCGACCTGCCGTGCTGGCCTTTATCCTCCGCCGACTGCTCTTGATGATCCCGACCACCCTGGGGGTGGCGGCGGTCGTCTTCGGCATCTATCACCTCGCGCCTGGGGATCCGGCCACCGTCATGATGGGCATGGCGTCCGGTGGGCAGATGTCCACCGACTCCGATGCGGCGTCCAAGATCGATGCGTTCCGTATCAAGCACGGGCTCGACCGCAATCCCGTAGTCCAGTTCCTGGATTACATCGGACCCCTGAACCTCTCTCGGGATGGCTGTTCGCTCTTCTCATCGCCCTATGGCGAACGCAAGGTAGAGGAGGTTGAACTACCCGACGGCACTAGCGTCCGCGAAGGCAAGCCTCTCCTGATCGCGTACTTGCCAGACACGCCGCCGGGTGAGCGCAGCGAGATGGATGAACTGCGCGCTGTATTGCTTGATGACAACGCTGCAGAATCCGCCTGGCAGGAGGCTGAGGGGCGTTTGGTCGCCAAGGGTGACGCCTGTCTGCCTGCCTTGATGACAAGTCTGCACGAGTTGCGACTCGAGACGGACGAACGAGGGGCCGCAATCGAGCGTCTGGGAGCCGTCTTGGAGCAGGTCTCTGGCTCTGAACTCACCCTGAACGAAACGCGCGTGGAGCAAGTGGGCCAGGGCGCGAGGATCCGCGGCTGGTTCAGGTGGTACTACGAGGAAGGCGGTGGCGGACGAGTTCAGAATACAGGTGAAGACACCTGGGGCGGCTTGTTGTGCCTCGAGCTTGGCAATGAGATGCAAGCCAACACTTCTGTGGCCAAGGAGCTCGGAGCGCGTCTGTGGGTAACCGTTCCGCTTTCAACCGTTGCTGTCCTGCTGAGCTACCTGATCGCCCTGCCGCTGGGCATCTTCTCCGTGCGCAAGCAAGGCACCAAGATCGATGGCGGTCTGACGATCGTGCTCTTCATCCTCTACTCGATTCCGACCTTCTGGGCCGGATTGATGTTGATCCTGCTCTTCGGGAAGACGGGCATGGACTGGTTGCCCGTGCTCGGCCTGCACGACAAGGATGCACAGAGCCTAGGGTCCGCTGCCTATGTCTGGGATCTGGTCAAGCACTCGATACTCCCGATTCTGACTCTCACCTACGGGAGTCTGGCCTACCTGTCTCGCCAGATGCGTGCGGGCATGCTCGAGGTGATCCGGCAAGACTACATTCGTACGGCGCGGGCCAAGGGATTGAGCGAAAGAGTGGTCGTCTACAAGCACGCTCTGCGCAACTCGATGATCCCGGTGCTGACTCTGTTGGCTTCGATCCTGCCCATCTTGATCGGCGGATCGATCATCGTGGAAAAGGTCTTCGACATTCCCGGCATGGGCAAGTACGCATTCGAGGGCTTGCTGCGTCGGGATTTCTACATCGTCATGGCGGTCACCATCTTCGTCGGCATCATGACTCAGGTGGGGATCTTGCTCTCCGACATCACCTACTCTCTCGTCGACCCCCGCATTCGCAATGAGTAGTCCCGAGAGTCAGCCTGCGGGCGAGGCCCTGGAGGCCCTGGAGGCCCAGGTCTATTCCAAGGACTACTGGGACCTGGTGTTTGAGCAGCTGGGTAAACGCACCCTGTTCAAGATTGGGCTGAGCGTGCTGGCGCTACTCTACGCTTCTGCGATCTACGCGCCCTTCCTCGCCAACGACCGACCGTATGTCATCGAGGCCGTGGACCTGCGCTCGTTCCGCACTGCCGCCAGTTCGCTCTCAGCGGTGACCACGGGCATGGGCAGTCTGATCAAGCAGACCGACGAGGAATACAGTGAACGCCTGCGATCCGCCGGCACCTTGGGCAAGGAGGGGGTGCCTCAGACTCGGTCTGGGGCCCTGGAGCAAGAACGCGGCGCAGCAGCGAGTCGCCTGGACACGCTGCGCCTGTACCTGCCGCCTGATGCCGTAGCAGAAGCAGGAACCGATGCTGGAACTGCGGGTCCCCGAGCAGAGTTGGATTCCTATGCCGCGCTGGTTGCCGCTGGCCTGCAGTCCTTCAACGCGGACGACTCGGAGATGGCACTGGCCAAGATCACCGAGGCCAAGACTCGAGCACGTGGATTCCGACGATCCCTCAAGGCTTGGGATCCCGCCGACCCGGATTCCACCGGGATCCGATTGCTTGGACACAAGAGCCATCCCCTGACGGAGTCTCTCTCGGGGAAGGAAGTCTTCTTCATGGTGTTCTGGTTCCTGATCCTGGCCTGGCCTGCCTGGAACCGATTCTTGAACCGTGTTGTGCTGCGTTCCGATCGGGACCGAATCCGACGCCGTCGACGTCACAAGCTCTATGGCGTGTTGCTGGTGTCGATCGCGAGCAGCTTGATGTGGATTCTTTCGCCGTTCCATTTGGGGACCAGCACATTTGATACGGCGCCTTACAAGAGTGCATTGGCCGCCGGTGACATGTGGCTGACTCATGCCGGGGAGCCCATGCAAGCCGAACAACCTGACACGGTTGTGTGGGCGCCCGTGGCCTTTGGTTCGGCGGAAACTCGCTCCGACGCGGAGGTCAACTTCCGGCCGCCGACCTGGCGCCCGGACGCGGAGATCGACCCCGAAGGACGCTACGTGCGCGGGGCGCGAGCCGCAGCGGCCGGAGAGAGAGATCCCTCCGGACATGTGGTGCCCGCCCTCCCCGTGGAGGTCAAGTCCGGTGAACTGGAAGTCAATCATCCTCTGCGTCGAATCGCCGGTACGGATGAGTTGGGCCGCGATCTGTTCACGCGCATTGTGTGGGGCGGCCGGGTCAGTTTGATGGTGGGCATCCTGTCCGCCGCTCTGCTGACTTTCCTCGGTGTCGTCATCGGTTCCATAGCCGGGTACTTTGGCGGACGCGTGGACGTGTTCATCATGCGCACCATCGAGATCATTCAATCTCTACCGGCCTTCTTCCTGATCTTGATGGCCATGGCGTTCACCGACCCAAAGATCGTCAAGCCGATCTTCGCCATCATTGTTGTTATCGCCTTGATTCGCTGGACAGGAACTGCGCGTTTGGTGCGCGGCGAATTCATGCGCCTTCGGGAACAGGAGTTTGTTCTAGCTGCCCGTTCATTGGGATTCTCAGACATGCGTGTGATCTTCCGCCACGTCCTGCCCAATGCCATGAGTCCGGTCCTGGTCTCGGCGGCTTTCTCCGTGGCCGCAGGCATCCTGACCGAGTCGGCCATCTCCTTCTTGGGATTTGGCACAAGGCCGCCCGAAGCCTCGTGGGGAGCCCTGGTCAACGAGAGCAAGAACCCGCAGTTCTGGTGGATTCAGGTCTTCCCCGGAGTGCTGATCTTTATCACCGTCACCTGTTACAACCTGGTCGGAGACGCGGTGCGCGATGCGCTTGACCCGAAGATGAAGCGATGAGTGACGCCGCTGCCCAGCCGTCAAGTTCCTCCAACGGCAGCCGACCGCTGCTGGAGTTGCGCGACCTCAAGACTCACTTCCGCGTGGACGAGGGCCTGGCCAAGGCAGTGGACGGTGTGAGCTACACACTTCTCGAAGGCGAGACCTTAGGTGTCGTGGGGGAGTCGGGATGCGGCAAGAGTGTGACGGCCCTCTCGGTCATGGGCTTGGTTCCCATGCCTCCCGGGCTCAACGCGGGGGGCGAGATCCTGTTCCGCGGGGAGAACCTGCTTGACAAGAGCGCCGGGCAGCTGCGCGCCATGCGCGGCAACGAGATCGCCATGATCTTCCAGGAGCCCATGACCGCTCTCAACCCGGTCTACACCGTGGGCAACCAGATCATGGAGACGGTCATGTTGCACCAAAACATGGACGCGGACGAAGCGCGCGAGCACGCCATCCTCATGCTGGAGAAGGTCGGCATCCCTTCCCCCGAATCGCGCGTGGATGAGTATCCCCATCAGCTTTCTGGTGGCATGCGCCAGCGGGTGATGATTGCCATTGCCATGGCGTGCAACCCATCGCTCTTGATCGCCGACGAGCCCACGACGGCATTGGACGTGACCATTCAGGCGCAGATCCTGGACCTGATCTCGGATCTGCAGCGCGAACAGGGCATGAGTGTCCTGCTGATCACCCACGACCTGGGTGTGGTGGCGCAAACGGCCCACCACGTGGCCGTGATGTACGCCGGCAAGGTTGTGGAATACGCCACCGTGGAGGAACTGTTCGCCACTCCCAAGCACCCCTACGCCATTGGCCTGTTCCATTCCCTCCCAGACCTCGCCGGGCCCGGCCAACGTCTGCAGACCATCCCAGGCACGGTGCCCAGTGCCACGCACTTCCCCAGCGGTTGTCGATTCCGGACACGTTGCCCCATCGCCACCGACCTCTGCTCCCGTGAGACGCCCCGCCTGGATCCCCTGCAGGCGGGCGCGGGCCACACGGTGGCCTGCCATAACCTGGAGGAGGCCGAGAAGCTATGACTGCCCCCGACAACCTGCTGGAGGTCACCGGCCTCAAGAAATACTTCCCCATCCATCGCGGGATCCTGTCTCGGCATGTGGGCGATGTGAAGGCCGTGGACGGTATCGACTTTACCCTAGGGCGCAAGCAGACCCTCTCCCTGGTGGGGGAGTCGGGCTGCGGCAAGACGACTGCCGGTCGCTCCCTGCTGCGCCTCTTGACGCCCACTGCCGGCGAGGCCCTGTACCGCGCCGAGCCGGATTCGGAGCCCGTCGACCTGTTTGGGTTGTCCGAGAAGGAGATGCGCAACCTGCGACGGGACCTGCAGATCATCTTCCAAGACCCCTTCGGAAGTCTGAACCCACGTATCACAGTGGGCAACGCCATTGGAGAATCCCTGGCCGTTCACGGCGTAGCCTGGGGCAGCGAATTGGAAGACCGTGTCAGCGAGCTGCTGCGTCGGGTGGGCCTGCGACCCGATGTGGCCAACCGCTTCCCGCACGAGTTCTCAGGGGGTCAACGCCAACGGGTTGGCATTGCCCGGGCACTCACCCTGCAGCCCAAGCTGATCGTCTGTGACGAAGCCGTCAGCGCCTTGGACGTGTCGATTCAAGCCCAGGTCATCAACTTGTTGGGTGACCTGCAAGAGGAGTTCGGTCTGTCGTACATCTTCATCGCCCACGACCTGTCGGTGGTGAAATACATCTCCGATCGCGTGGCCGTCATGTACCTGGGCCGCATTGTGGAGACCGGTACAGTCGAGCAAATTTTCGAGAACCCCCAGCATCCCTACACGCAGGCCTTGCTGGCCGCGATTCCAGTACCCGACCCGAGTCTCCGCACCAAGCCCACCCACTTGGAAGGTGACGTGCCCTCGCCCATCTCACCTCCCTCAGGTTGTCACTTCCACACGCGCTGTCCAGTTGCTGAAGCGCGCTGCAGCCAGGAAGCTCCGGCCATGAAGAGCTGTGGCCCGGGCCACCATTCAGCCTGCTTCCTCTCTGAGGCTTGCGCAGCCACCTAGCCGGATGCCTCAGCGCGGCACAGCGTTGACTGTGTAATAGGCATGGCGGTGGACGAGCGTCTCGCCATCTTGTGAACGCAGCGCCCCCAGGTCGAACTCGTGCACGTGGCCGAGCTCCAGAGTATTCAAGGTCAACGTGGCCTCCAGCCCGTCGTCCGACAGGTGCACCGACCTAACCTCTGGCACGGTCTGATCCACTTCGGGACCGCCGTACCCGGCATGGTAGATGTGGGTGAAGGTCCCCATCTTGTAGCTGTCGGTGTTCTCTCCAGTCAGAGGTTCGATAGGCTTGGTGAATCGAACGCGGAAACCGTCGTGCGTGATGCGGATGCTGTGGATCTCGAAGGGCATGACCCCGGTCCACTCGAGGCGTTCGAGGGCGAACGGCTGCAGGCCGCGCACGGGCCAGCCGCGGTTGGTGCCCCCCGTGAGCAGGCGCCCACCTTCGGTGAAGGTGAGGTTCAAGATGCCCGTCGAGAGGCCTTCTCGGAACGGGTAGCAGGCGCCTTGCCAGACTCCATCGATTTGTTCCGTGGTGGCGCGCATCACCAGAGACAGGCTGAAGTCGCCCAGGAACATCTGGTCTTCGAAGGGGCCGAAGCGGCCGCCGCTGCGATCGACGCCGAAGCCGGTGATGGAGCGACCCATGCGGATGTAGGGAAAGACAACCGCGTAGGGCTGCAGTTCCGGCAAACGCTGGCTCTCGATGCGCACTCGCGAACCGGAGTCGGGCATCTCTGGCGCGTCGCCCAGGTTGGGCGCGTAGGGGTACCAGTTGTAGCTCGCCGGGTGCCCCAGGAAGGCGCCGGGTGTGATGGCCTTCAGGCTGCAGGCTGAATTCCAGGGCCCCTGGCTCTCGATGTACATCAGAGCTCCGTGCTCGTTGGCCCCGATGCCGCCCGGACTGCGCATGCCGCTGGCGATGGGCAGGGTCTGCCCATCGGGGGTGACACGCAGCGCCCAACCCCGGAACAGGGCGCGCGAGTGGTAGGAATTCGATAGGCCCAGAGCCACGTGCAGGTTGCCCTCGGCATCGAACTTGGATCCGAAGGCGTACTCGTGGTAGTTGTCGTAGCCCCACTCATCGGAGACGGTCTCGAAGCGGTCCGCGCGGCCGTTGCCATTCGTGTCCCGAAGTCGCGTGAGCTCGCAGCTCTGAGTGACGTACAGGTCTTGATCCCGCTGTTCCAACCCAAAGATCTCATCCAACCCTGTGGCAAACAGGTGGAACGAGGGTTCGGGCTTCTCCCCGTCCACCCCATCCATCAAGTAGATGTCTCCGCGTCGCGTGCCAACGGCCATGCGGCCATCCGGCAAGGCGCAAAACGCTCCGGCCTCGATCACCAGTCCTTCCGGGATGGCCAGGGGGACCACTCGGTAGTAGGCCCGTTCGCGGCTCGCCGTGCCCCAGGTCGCTCCCAAGTCCTCGCCACCCGCAGGCACGGCCCCCGGGGAATTGGAGACGGTCAGCCCCCAGACGGCTAGGACCGCCAGTCTAGCGCAGCAGTTCATAGTTCAGTGTGATCGAGGTCTGGCCAGGCTCCAGATGGATCTGAAGCAGAAGCTCCTGGGTAGCCTCTGCGATTCCCGGTCGGAGGATGGGGGCCAGGTCAGGCAAGGTCACGCGCAGATCGGGCGTCGCGAAGACCCCTGGCGAGGGGCTCACGATCAATCCGGTCAGCACGCGCATGGAAAGGGTGTCCGCCTCGGTGGCCGTGAAAACCAGGGAACGCTGGAGCCGGTTCTGTCCGGCAACCTCGACCACCTGGCTCGAATCCTCGATCTCGACGGGGCCACTCGAGTACATGAACGTCGGTCGGTCCTGCTGGCCCATGTAGTACCCTCGGAAACGGTAGCCGAGGTTGCGGGCATAGAGCGGGTTGGGGTTGATCGGCTGCTCGTCGTTCATCGTCGGCGCGAGCGGCCAAGCCTGTTTGACATCGTCTAGCCGGCAGAACGTTACGTCCTGGGGCAAGGTCACGGCCCTAGCCTTGGGATTGAAGTTGCCCGATCCTTGACCGTTCCAATTGACCGACACGAACTCCCCCTTCCAGAGGCCGCTGAGGGTTCCGTTCTGAGCGTTGAAGGCGTACGAGAGGTGCTCCGGAAACCCAACGGCAATGCCACGGTAGCCGGCGATTCCACTGCGACCGCGGTAGGTGAGCACGCGCTCGCCCACGGTCAGGTGCGATCCTTGCGTTCGAATGCCCACCGGGTCCGCCGCGGAGCGTCCCAAGGATAGGTAGAACCAAATTGCCTCCAGCTGTGCCTGGGTGTCTCCATCCAGGATGCCGTCGTGCACGGCCACACCAGCGGGCCAGGACTGGGGCATGACGATTCCGGGCCGCAGCTTCTCGGGCGCCACCAGGAAGTCCATGAACCAGGCGGGCCGCAGCCGATCGGGCGAGGAAATCAGGTCGAGTCCGCGTTGGCCCGGGGAGGGGTGAGAGTTGAAGTCGTGGCACAAGACACATCCCAGACCCTCGTTTCCCAGCAGTTGTCTGCCTGCCTCTCGCGCCACCTTGGCCCACTCACCGTCTTTCCACTTGCTGTTGGCCGGGCGCAGGGTGACCTCTCGAGGCTCGTCCGCCGCTTCGAAGGCTTGGGGTAAGTGAGCGAGGTTGGCCGCCCCGAAGCGTGGCATGCGCGTCAGCATGTAGGCCCGCACACTGGCCCCGTCGAAGAGCACCTGCTCCATCCAAGCGCGCGTCAGCTTGGCCCCGACTCCGGTCAAGTCCGGGGGAATTCGCGCCTCGTCTCCCAACTCAAATTCTGTTGTCTGAAAATGCGGCCGCCAGGCTTCCTGTGGACCGCCATGGCCGTCGCGCCCATGGCAGGCGAGGCAGTTGAATTCAGCCAGAGTGCGGGCAATCGTCCGCGCGGGGTCGGGCCCAAGTGGTACAGCCGTGTGGGCGCTGGCGAGCTGCAGAGCGTCACGTTGCACGTCAGACAGAGAGAACCGTGCGGCCCCTGCATCAGCCATGCATCCACTGAGCGTCTCGGAGGCCTTCAGTGGCGTCGTTGGGGGTAGGGGGGCGACGTCCAGGTCGGTGTGGCAGTTGGCGCAGCCTAGTTCTCCGAAGTGCACGCGGCCGGTATGCACCAGCTGCGGGTCGACTTCGAAGCTCCCCGAGGAAGGCTGTTGGCCGTCGAGCAGGTAGTGTGCCAGGGCTTGCGCCTCGCCTTGATTGAGACCCATGTCAGGCATGCGGCCCCCGGGACGCACATGCAGAGGCTGAAACAAGAAGGCCGCGAGGGAAGCCTGACTGTACTTGGCGGGCACGTGGCGTAGACCTGCAGGCGGCTCCGCTGGCTCACCTTCAGCCGCCATTCCCGGTCCGTGACAAGCGACACAGCCCACGCGCCGGAAGAGCATCCTACCCCTAGCTTGCAGGGATTCATCTCTCAGCAAGGAGGTCGTGGCGAATGGATGCTCTGATCGCGAGACTAGGAAATGGGTCAGGCTGCGGGCCACTGCGGCTCGCTCTGTTGCATCCACCTGCCCCAGCACGTCCGGCATGCGAGTCCCGGGTTGCGTCCCGTTCGGGTCAGCGATGAAACGTTCTATGTAGCCGGGTGCCAAGCGGCCGCCCACGTCGGTGAGTCGCGGTGCCGACGGTCGCGCGGGCCGGCTCGTGCCGTGGCAGTTGGCGCAGCCCAACTCCGAGAGCAGGACTTGGCCCATTTCTTGTTGGCTGAGACCGTGCTGTCCCTCGAGGCCAGCAACGACCGGGGACTGAGCCGCGGAGCCGGTCGCGAACAGAATCGCCAGGACGGGCAGGGCGAGGGTGCCGTGAATCGCCAAGGCGAGAGGGTTCCGGAGCAAGGGCTTCACCAGGTTCACTAGGAGGTCGAGTTTGGGCGTGATGGGTTGGCTGTCCGCTCAGGACGAGGGCAGTGCCCCGTAGTGGTCTCGCAGCACAGACTCCAGCTCCCCGAAGTCATCGACCACGTGGTCTGGCTGGGCGGCCTCGAGATCTTGATCTGCCTTGGCTGCCCTGCGAGCCCAGACGGTGTGAATACCCAATGAGGCCGGTGGGGCGATGTCATGCTCGAGATTATCGCCTACGTACATCACTTGCTGAGGTTCGAGTCCCAGACGCTCGAGTGCCAGGGCGTAGAGCTTGGGGTTGGGTTTCGAGATACCCACCTGGTCGGAAATGAACACCGCCTCCGGGTCGACGTGGGGCAGGATGCCGAGCCGAATCAGCTTCTCGGCCTGCTTGATGGTCCAGCCGTGGGTGATGATTCCGGTCTGTATACCCACGCCTTGCAACTTGGCTAGCAGAGGCAGCACATCGGGGAAGGGCTCCAGGCTGCCGAACTTGGTGTCGTGGTAGGCTACCACGCCAGCGCTCTCCACCAAGGCCGCGTTGAGGTTCCCCAGGACGGCCCTTGGCAGTCGCATGAGCAGCTTTTGGTAGTGCTGCGAGTAGTTGGAGCCGAACTCGCGCAAGACCTCCTGCAATTCGCGGAAGACCTCCTCTTCGCTAGCGGCGAGCCCCATGCGCACCATGGCACGTACTGCCTCCTGACGAGCCCTCGAAGCGAACACCGTGGTGGAGAACAGGGTGTCGTCGATGTCAAACAGGACGGCGCGCAGATCGGTCATGGCCGGATCAGGATACGCCCTCGGAGGAGAGCCCAGGGTCCGGCATTCAAAGAAAACAAGCCCCGCCGGCGTGGGCCAACGGGGCTTGTGTCTCAGGCGCGACTTGCCACAAGCAGACGCAGCCGGAGCAGACGCAGCAGGCGCAGACGCAGCAGGAGCAGACTTAGTACCCGCGCTCCAGGTTGCGCTCTACCTCTTCGCGCACGTCCAGGATGGAGGCCCGAATCATGATCAACAGGGACTCACGCTCGTCGCTGTAGCCTTCTTCCTTGAAGAACAGCCCCAGGACGGGAACCTTTGCAATCCACGGGATTTCTGCGCGTCGCTCAATGTTGCGAATGCTGGACAAGCCACCCAGAAGGATCGTGCCGCCGTCGGGGATGATGGCGGAGGTGTTGACGCTCTGCACTTCGAGCTCAGGCAGCTGGAAATCCACAGGGGAGGTGTTGCCACCCAGGGTCGTGGAGACCGTGCGCAGGTCCACGACCTTGGCGATGGTGGGCTGGATCTCCAGGGTCAGGTACTTGCGATCCTGGTGGATCGTGGGCCGCACGTCGAGCACGACGCCTTGGTGCAGCACGTTGATCTGCGGATCGGCGACGGCCTGGAACTGGGCCACCTCAACGTCGAAGTCCTGGATGTAGGCTTTCTGGTTGATGACCATCACGTAGGCCCGCTGGGTGTCGTGCACCGAGAGGGTTTGGCTGTTGACGATCTCGAACTGGCTCGACTTCTCAACGGCTCGCATGAGCATGGAAATCTGTGCGTCGTCTATCAGGGTCAGCCCGAAGGACAGACCACCGATGGCGCTCAGGGAGTCGCCCAGGGCCGTGCCGAAGAAGTTCTGGGTGGTGGCGCGGAAGTCACCGTCGCCCTCGTCATCGAAGTAGAAACCAGCGCTGGGCGGGCCAGCGGCACCGGCACCCGTGGAGCCCGTTCCGCCGTTGTCCAAGCCCCGAGAGGCTTGGTCTTCGAGGCCGTTCGTGACGTCCGAGACGTTGACGTTGTCCAGACCACGGAAGTCGATTCCGATCTGCTGGATCCAGTTGTCGCCGACGGTCAGGAACTTGGAGTCGATGGTGACCATGGAGGAGTTGAAGCGGCGCAAGTCCTCGAGGAATGCGTCGACTTCAGCCTGCACGGCGGCGGAGTGCGTGATCAGGATGAATCCCTCGCCCGGCTCGATGGTGATGCCATCGTCTTCCCAGGAACCCACGGCGACATTCTCCTGAATGAGGGTCGCCAGGTCTTCGATTTCCATCATGCGACGTGCTTCGAGGATGCCACCGAAGGGGCCGCCACCGTCGTCGTCTTCCAGATCTTCCAACAGGCGCAGGCGCCCGATGCGCGGGCCAGTGAAGTCCGTGAGACCCATGATGAGGTCTTGCACGTCGTGGTTGCGCACCATGGGCTTGCCACGCGCACGCTCACGGGTCGTGACCAACACGGCGTCGTAGCGCAGGGTCCAGGTGACCTCTTCGCCAGCTTGCTTGGTGATCAGGTTCAGCGCTTGGCGGGCCGTGACTTCATTCTCGAGGTCGAGGTTGAAGGAGATCGCTTCGTCGAGCACCGCGTTCTCGGCGGCGGGGTCCACGACCAAGGGTAGGCCGGTGTAGTCGCGCACGATGTTGATCACGGCGCGCAGACTCTCCTCTTCCTCGATGCCCGGCAGGCGCACCATGGTTTGATCCAGCTGGGCTTCCAACTGCACCTCGGCGGGGGAGACCGAGCGCGACATGTCGATGCCCTGGCGGCCAGCCCGCAGCTCGGTCAAGGCGCGCCACTCTTCGGGATCGGGCAAGGTGATGACGTCGGTCCAGGGCACTTGCAGCTCCTGCAGGTGCTCACGCCAGCGGGCGAACTCTTCGCGCTTGTCCTCGATGTAGTCTTCGCGCACCTTGTCGCGACCTGCCCGGTAGGCAGCGTCTTGGATGCTGACGGCCTGCTCATTGCGGGGGGAACGGCGCAGGGCCTGATCCGTGTACTCCATGGCGCCGTCGTAATCGGCGCGCTCGAAAGCCGTAATGGCCTGCGCAATGATATTGGCGGTGATCGCTTCGCGGCGCTCGCGCTCATTCTGCTCGGCCGCCTGGAGTTCGCTGTGGGCGGCCCGTTGGGCGGCCTCGCGGTCGCGCTCGACGCTCTCGGTGCGGTCGCTCTTGGCGCGCGCCAGCAGGGTCTCCGCCTCTTCGTCCAGGCCGTTCCACTCGATGGTGTAGGGGGCGTTGCGGATGAAAGTCAAGGTCAAGGTGAGCTCCGCGATGGCGGCGTCGTACTCGCCGCGGCCGAGGGCCAGCTTGCCGTCGTCCAAGCTGTTCTGCGCGTCAGCCTGGATCTGCTCGAGGCGGATCTTGTGCTGTTCGCCGAGCATGGCGGCCACGCTGGTGTAGCTGCCGGAATCCTCGCCCAGGAGGTTGCCGATTTCTGCCAAGAGACGCTTGGCCTCGAGACTGTCGCGCTCAATCGCCAGGGCCTGGTTGGCCTCGGACAGGGCGTCCTCGAGACGGCCGTGCTGCTTGAGCTCTTCGGCGCGCAGTAGGTGTCCCTCCAGGAGGAAACGTTGCTTCTGCTGGCGGATGTCCAGGCGTTGCGCCTCGGCGTCCAGGGCCCCGGCGGGGTCTTGGGCTGCGGCGCCACCCGCGTTTCCAGCTGCCGTCGACTCACCCGCGGCGGGGCCGGAAGCAGCGCCCATCTCGGGAGTCTCGTCAACGGTGTCGGGACTTGACGCGCAGGCGCCAAGCAGCACCGTGAACGCGATGGGGAAGGCAGTACGGGCGATCCTCATTCGAATCATTCTCTTGACCAGCAGTTGGGGAATACGGAAGGGGACGATTGCCGCTTGGCTTACCCGTGCCACCTGAGTCGGCTACCGCCCTTGTGCAGGGAAGCAGCGGGCAGAGCACATGTGGGGGGTAATGTGGGCGGGCGATCGCTGCGCCGGAGGCGCGTCCTAGGGGGGATTCAGCACCCGTCTGGGCGCTGGAAAGGAGGCAGAAGATACCCTGAGAGCGGGTGAAACGTCAAACACCGAGAGCCGAACAATCGCGCATTTCGAGCCGTCCGTCGAGCCCGCTTGGTACGCCCCACAGGCCGGGCAACCGTCAACTGGAAGCGAGCTTGCTCAGGCCGTGCAGGGGGCGACCAGGGAGCTCCCAAGGGATCCTCCCGGCTCTCACCGGCGGGTGCGACCGACCCCGTGCAGGACGAGGCCTGGGGCACGCCAGCGCTCCCAACCGAAACCCTCGATCCGCATCTTCGGGCTACCCAGAGTCGTGTCCGGGGTCAGTCGTGTCCGGGGTCTACTCGATGTGGTCCGGGTAGGCGCCCACGAACGTGATGTCCGTGAAGCCTGCATCAATGGCCTGGTCCAGGACCTTGACCACATCCTCGTAGACTGTCTTGGGGCGGGCATCGATGGTGGCGGGGACCTTGTCGTCGCCACTTCGATCCTTGAAGACTTTGGCCAGCTTGGTGCGCAGGGCATCCAAGTCGTTGGTGCGGAAGGGCCCGACGTTGTACTCCATCTGACGGTCGGAGCCCCAGTCATAGCGCCCGGTGTCGCTGGACGTGTAGGGCCGCGTGCCGTTGTCCGTACGCTTGAGCTTCGTGCCGTCCTTGACGACACGCATCAAGATCTCGACTTTCTCGATCGGCTCGGCGTCCATCTGGTTGACGCCTACGTCTTTGGGGAGGAAGGCGGAGAGCTTGCCCTCGAGGGTTTTGAACTTGAGGGTGCACATGAAGAAGATCAAGAGCAGGAAGGTGACGTCGATCATGGGCGTCATTTCCATCTCGGCCTTGTCTTCGGCAAGTTCGGCTAGCATGGACATGGTTCAGGTCTCCTGTGGGTTGGGCTTGGCTTGACGGCTGCGCTGGGGTTTACGCGCAGGCCCCTATTCGGCGGGGCCTTCGGATTCGGGGACGGAGCAGGCCAGTTGGACCTTCCAGATCTGGACGCCCTGCTCGCCGCAGAACTCCATGATTTTCTGGATGTGCTTGAAGGGCGTGCTGATGTCAGCCCGGATCAGCAGGGGCTCGTCGGGTGCCATGGGGCCCGAGGTGGCGCCGTCTTGGATGAAGTTCTTTTCCATCTTCTTGGCCGTCTGCGCCAGCCACTCCTTGACGCGGATGTAGGGGTCCGCGTTGAGATCGTCCAGTTCCGGCACGTAGTAATCTTCCCGCTTGATGACGATACGGCCGTCAAAGGTGATGTTGATGATCGGTCGGTAGATCTCCGGGTCAGGCTTGTCCTCCTTGGCGAACTGGGCCATGGGTAGCTGCAGGTCCTCCAGGTCCTGCTGCGTCATGTCCGTGATGATCATGAAGAAGATGATCAGGAGGAACACGACGTCGATCATCGGCGTCATGTTCATTTCCATTTCGGTTTCAGGATCGTGCTTGGAGAGGTTCATGCTTGTGGCTCAGGGGGCTGCTGCTTGGAATTCGGTCGCGGACGCTGCTGTCGGGCTGCTGCACGGGCCGCCAGGGTGTCGGCGACCCGTGCTTGGTCCCGCATCGGACTACTCGTTGCTGCCGTCGCGGAAGTGCTCGAAGAGGTCTTCGACGATGGCACCCACTTCGATGATGTTGCGCACCATGCGGTTGCGGATGAAGGCGAAGGCCGCCGTCACGGGCAGGGCGACGATCAGACCAAACATGGTCGTCAGTAGCGCCTTGGAAATACCACTGGCCAGCTGGGCGGGGTTGGCACCACCGGAGGAGGAGGCGATTTCGTTGAACGCTTCCACCATTCCACCCACCGTGCCGAGCAGACCCATCATGGGTGCCACGTTTGCGATCAAGGCCAGCCAGCCGACCTTCTGGTGCAGCTTGATGGACTCTTCGTCGCCCATCTCTTCCATGGCCTTCTCAACGGTCGAGAACGGGTGGCCAATCTTGGCGATACCGGCGCCGCATACGCGCGTGAAATAGTTGGGCTCGTTCTCACACAGCTCCATGGCCTCCTGGTACTGCTCGTCTTCGAACAAGGCTTGGATCTCGTCGATCAGCTCCGGCGGAGCGAGCTTGTCGCGGTTGAGTGACACGAAGTTCTCGATGATGACAGCCAGGGCCACCACGGAAAGCAGCACGATGCACAAGCCGACTGCACCGGAGTCCGCGAAGACATCGGCAATGGACTTTGAATTGGCGGCCGCAGCGGCGGGCTCTTGGGCGAAGGCTGCGCTGGCGCTGAAGGCGGCCACAACCACGGGCGCGGCCAGGGAGGTGAGCTTGAGTTGGATCGAGTTGAGGTTCATGACTGGGCAGTCGGTTGAGTTCTTGCAGGGGCCAACTGGAGGCACCTACTGGAGGTTTTGGGGGGAATTCTTCGAAGGAGAGAGAAGGAGAACCAAGGATCTCCTGGTCCGGAACCAGTGGTCGGTGCCGGTGATTCTGTTGCGGATTGTTCGGTGATTGGGGCTCGGGAGCCGATGCGGGCCCCAGTTGTACGGGCCCCGGCGTCGCGGGTCGAGCCCAGGTCGGTTGTCGGGGGAGTTCTGGTCGTTGGCGGTGGGTGAGGGCGTTCCGCGGAGGATCCACCCAGGAAGGGGCCTAGATTACAGGTTTTCGAGGGCTTGAGCGGCCTGCGCGGCGGCGGGGGTGTCCTTGTAGCGGGTGCTGACTGTGGTCAGCCAGCGCTTCGCCAGGGCGGGCGCGTCCGCAGTGCCCAGCTTGATTGCGGCGTGCGCCATGGCGACCAGCGCAGCGGCCTTGCGATCTCGGCTGGTGTGGTCGAGGGCGCTCACCTTGGCGAGTTCCACCAGGCCTTGGGTGTACTTGCCCTGGGCGATGAGGGAGAGCCCGAGGCCATACAGGATGCTGAAGCGCTGGGCCGGATTGTCGGTCGCGCCCGACAGTCGACCCTGGAAGAAGCGCTCCGCCTTGGATCCATCCCCTGACACCAGCAGGCAGAAGCCTTCACCCACTGCTGCGCGTCCTTGCCCGGCCAGCAGATGCACTCGCTCCTCGGCTCCGACGCCCTCGAGGGCTGCGGCCTGACCATAGGCCACCTCCAGGCTGGCAAAGAGCTCGCGGGCCGTGCCCGTGTTGGGGGAGTCACCCGCCAAGAACGCCTGGGCCGCTTCCAGGCCTGCGTCCATGCAAAGGGTGCGGTCATAGCCCTGGGCCGATTGCACCACGCCCGAGTCGTAGAGAGCGCGGAAGCCTGCGGCAGCGGTGGCGGCATCCCCAGCCAGAAGCGAGGCGCGTGCCTTGACCCAGCGGGCGTGGGGCACACGTCGACCGCTGGGGTCGTCGGAGAGGTAGCGGTCGATCTCGGCCACGCATTCGGAATAGCGGTTGGCATCGTCGGCCCCCCAAGCCAGCAGCGCCTCGGCCGCGCGCAGGCGGGCGTCCGCTTGGACCACGGGCCGCGCGTCGGAGTCGCCGGCTGCCATGCGGAAGCGGGCCAAGGCGTTCTCGTGGTCGGCTCGTGTCGCGAAGGTCTTGCCATCACGAAAGGCCGCGGGGGCCTGGCCCCATTCGATGCCCACGATTTCAGAGGAGGCGTAGGTGCTCTCCTTGCCACCCCGGTCGACCTTGACCTCGCTCAAGCTGTTCTCGAGGACCACGCCGATGATGGTGTCGATCTTCCCGGTGCGGGGATTGCGGCGCAGGATCTTGTCCGGCTTTCCGCCGTCCTGAGCCAGAGACGTGGGAGCAGCGGATGCGTGGGTGCCGTTCAGGCCCACCACGCTAGCGGCGATCAAACTGAGGAGCGCCGGGGCCAGAAGTGCGTTGCGCACAATGGAAGCTTGGGAGAATCGCATGGATCGAATGGCAGGAGGGGGATTACTTGAGCAGGCGTGCCATGTAGAGGTAGCGGGACTTCAGGACGCCCGCGCCCAGGCGCTCGAGGATGGCACCCTCGGCTTCGTCGCAGTACTGGCCCACAGCGGCGTAGGACGGGTCGTCAAAGAACGAGTCCATCTGCGCCAGCTGCTTCTTGGCGGAGTCCAGCTTGCGGCTGTCCGTCTTGGACCAGCTGTGGTACGTGAAGATGATCATCAACTTGACCTCGTACCATTGGCAGGAGGTCCACTTGTCTCCGGCTTTGGAGATCTGGTCGAGTTTGGCGATGACGGCTTCCCACTCTTCTGTCTCGCCCCCGGCACCGGGAACTTCCTTGATCTGCAGTTCGGCGCCAGTCAGCCAACCCGCGACGCAGCGGGACCAGTTGAGCACCGTTTCCTTGGAAGGTGACGCGTCATCGTTCATGACGAGCGGGCTGAAGATCGCCTTGGCGTCCGCCACCTTACCGTTGTGTAGCAGGGCCTTGCCCAGGTCCGGCAAGACGTAGGTTTTCATTTGGCTGGCGTACTCCGCATCCTCGCCAAAGGTCGCGGCGATTTGTGTCAGCACCCGCTCTGCTTCGGCGTAGTTGCCCAGGTCTAACCAGTGACGCGACTCGTTGCGCAGGGACTTGAATGGCGCACTGCCCAGGCTGTTCCCGATCTTGAGGAAGTCCGCCATCTCGCTCAGGATCGCGCGACTCTCGTCACCGGTCTTGTCCTTGCGAAGCTTGAGCAGGGAATTGTAGTAGGACCCCGAGGAGGCTCCCGTGCGCTTGTTGTCCGGCCACTCGACCAACATCGTGTCGATCATGTGGCGTGCGCCGGCCAGGTCATTGCGTGCCAGGCGTGAATCAAAAACCATCTGCATGGTCCAGGGCACGAGCACGTCTTGGGTGGGATACTTCTTCGCGTAACCCAACAGCAGCTCGTCGATCCGCGCCCACAGGGCCGGGTCGTCCGATTGCTTGGCTTGCAGGTAGAGACCCAGACCGCGGAAGAACTCAGCGGCGGCCATGGCCTCTGTGCGCTTGGCCTTGCGCACGGGGCTCTCCAGTGCGTGGGCCGGATCCGGCACGTAGACATCGATGTACTCATCGAAGGCTGCGATGGCCTCGTCAATACGCTTGGCCCTGAAGTCGCAAACTGCGATCTGGACGATGGCCCGCTCGTAATAGTCCGCGTCGGCATCAATCTCGCTGAAGTCCTTGGCGGCCCCCTCAAAATCGCCACTGCTGTACTTCTTCATGCCGCGGTTGAAGTGAATCTCGTCCGCCTTGCTCTCCTTGCCGTAGCGCGTGACCATGTTCTCGGCCTCGGTGGTGAGGGCCGCGAGGGTCTCGTCGCCGGGGTTGCGTTGAGCAACCTTCTTGATCATGGAGAGGTAGCCTTGGGAGTTCTGCTGGTCGAGCTCGGGGTCTCCCTGCCAGCTTGCGACTCCTTCGCGGAACGCCATGGCCGCTTCCAACTCGCGGTCACTGCGCCGGTGGGCGTTGGCCAAGTGGTTCATGATCTGCGCGCCGTACTCCAAGCGTTCAGCCGGTTCGCGGCTGTCGAGAGCCGCGAGCACGCGGTGCAGGCCCGTGATGGCGGCGTCGTAGTTGCCGTCGAAGTACTCGCCCTGCGCGGCTTGCAGCAGGACGTCGGGGGAGACCGTGATACCGGGGCGCGTCGAGATCAGGGAGATCAGCTTCTGGGCCCGCACCTGGAGGATGTTGCCCTTGTTCTCTTGGTTGACCGAGTTGGCGATCTTCAGGGCAAAGTTGACCGCGTCGTCGTGTTGACGGCGGGAGCGGATGGCCTCTTTCATGGCCTCTTCGGTCTGGAACCACTGGGCTTCGCCCGTGGCCTGGTTGCCACCGATGTAGCCGCCAATTTCCAGCAATACCTTGGCCACATCCAAGAGCGCCTGGTATCCCTCGCGCGTGTACTGCAGGCCCTCCTTGCGTTGCCAGTTGTACATGTGCAGCGCGTAGTCAGCGGCCAGCTGGACTTCGCCCATTTCCATGTAGGTCCTGACGATGCCCGGGGTGCCGAGCTCCAGGAACGTGAAGCGGAAGGCGATTTCTTCACTCGTGAAGTCGCGCCCGTTGGCCTCGATCAGGCGCTTCCAGCGCTTGGGTTCCAAGGGCAGGACGTTCGAGATGATGGCTTTGTAGTAGCGCGCCGCGTCGGGGTAATTGCCGCGGTAGGAGTAGATGTCGGCCATGGCCTTGAAGCCACGAATACCGGGCACGGACTCCTCCCCAAACTCCCAGATCATGTCCTCGAGTGCTTTCAGAGCCTCGTTGAAGTGGAACTCGCCCTCTTCCTCGATGCGACCGATTTCACCCAGCATCTGCCCACGGTTGAGCATCAGGCCAGCCAGCTCGCGGCGGTTGGCCTCGCTGCGCTCCTCATCCGGAATGCTGGTCAGGGCCTCGATCAGGCCCATGGTCAAGCGCACGGTGTCGGTCAACACCTGCACCTTGCGCTCGTTCAGTTGCGTGGCCTGTTCGCCCACGGCCTCTTCCAACGCGAGGTCGATCGCACGTCCGTAGACAGCCGCGCTGTTGACCAGTCCCGTCTCCGCTTGGCCCTTGAAATCGGAGTTGGGGTGGCCATCGATGAACAGCTGGTAGGACTCGATGGCGCTCTCGAACAGGCCCAGGCGTGCCATGGCGTCCGGCTCGCTGCGCGCGCCCGAAACGAAGACGTCGCAACGCACGAGGTCCAATTCCTCGCGCATCTTGCCTGCGACTCCCTGGGACTCGACATTGGCGAGCACGGATTGTGCCAGGTCCACAAAAGTCCAGTCGGCGGCCAGGCCGCGCGCAAAAGCGATCTCGTCTTTGACCTCGGCCGAGCTCATTTGAGCGCTGGCGGGGGCGGCTAGGGCGCCGGCAAGAACCAAGGAGAGGGCCGTGGAGAGAGGTCGTAGCGGGCGTCGTTGGGTTTTGGCAGCAATCATGGGCTCATCTCATACCGGGCAGGGCACTGATGAAGGCTGGGGGTCGGGCGCGTCCGATGTGGGCGTCGCAACCCAGCTCGAAGGTGGGTCGTCCTAGGGCTTACCCACGCGCGGGCGTGGGGCTACGGACTGATTTACTTGGAGCTTGCCGTGCGCGGGGGGAGGGGGGACTGCCTGTGGCAGGAACTTGGGGGACAGAAGCGTTCGGAATGGAAAGCGGGGGGCTCGAAAGCCCCCCGCTTGGAAGTGGCGCTTCAACTCCAGGGCACCCTGGCGGGCGCGGGCTGGGGTCGGGTGCCCAATTGGGAGAGGCGCAGATGGGGAAGCCCCGTTCAACCCTCCAAGCTCGGACGCGAGTCCGGTCGCAGAGGGCCGATCTGCTTGGCCTAGCGGGTCAGACCCATCTCGGCCGGGGTGGGGGCCTCTTCAGCCGGAATGAGGATGTTGGCTCGCAGCAAGATGAGCAGCTTGCGGTTTGAGATGAAGGTTCCCTTGCGCTCGAAGAAGACCGAGAGGATGGGGATCTTGTTCAGGATCGGCACGCCGGACTGTTGGTCCTGCTTGGTCGACTCCTTCATGCCACCCAACAGGACGGTTCCACCGTCCGGCAGGGGCACCGAGGTGCGCACGCGCTGAATCTCCACCTCGGGCAGCATGATCGTGACCGAGTTCTGGGAACCCAGGGTGGTCACGCGCTCTTCGATGGGGCGCTTCAGCTGGGCGATGGTGGGACGCAGTTCGAGTGTCACGAAGCGACGGTCCGCAGAGACCACGGGGCGCACGTCGAGGATGACACCGTCCTGGATGACCTCCACGATGGGGTCGGCGATGGAGGCCGCTTGCGCGATCTCCACGTCGAAGTCTTTGATGTAGGCCACTTGGTTCAGAACCGAGAGGTTGGCCCGCGACGTGTTGTGCACCGTGATACGCGGTGCGGTCACCAGCTCGATGCGCTCCGACTTGGAAATGGCCCGCAGGATCAGTTCCATCTGCATGTCGCTGAGCAGCGTCCACTGGAAGGAGAGGCCACCGGCGTTGAGGAAGTCATCGCTACCCAACTGCGTGTCGTAGAGGTCCTCCACGCGGGCCTTGACGTCCCCGTCGGCGCCCTCGTCGAGGAACGCACCCAGGGTGTTGTCCCGTCCGGGGGCATCACCGAGGTCGTTGACGCTAGTGCCGAAGTCGTTGAAGTTGGCGGCCGTTCCGGCTCCCGGGGCACCCAGGCCGCGGAAGTCGATGCCGATGTCCTCGAGGAAGTTGTCCTCGACCTTCATGAAGCGCGCGTGGATGTCCACCATGATGCCGGTGGCCTCGCGCAAGTCTTGAAGCAGGGCGTTGATCTGGGCGTGAACCTCGGGCGTCTGATTGACCACCATGATGCCGTTGTCATTGATACGGATCTGGTTGGCCAGGTCGGCGTCCCACGATTCAGCTGCGATGTTGTTGCGGATCAGGTCCTCGAGCAGGGCCGTGTCCACCACGTTGTACTCGCGCTCGTCGAAGTCTTCATCCGGCGGCACGATGCCATCGGAGGGGGAGACGTTGATGTCGGTTCCGGCGTAGTCGGGGATGGGGTGGATCAGGTCTTGGATGCCGTAGGTCACCAGTACCTGGCCGCCGATCATCTCGTCTGCAGTCACGAACATCACGACGCCGTCTTCGACCTTCCAGCGCAGAGTCTCACTCGTTTCGCCGATGATCTGCAGCACCTTCTTCACGCTGCGCTCGGGCAGGTGCAGGATGATGCTGGTCTCTTCGGGGTCGAGCTCGTCGCGTACGGCGTTGGAGATCCAGAAGTTGACTCCCGTGAGTTGCTGCAGATAGGCAGCCACACTCTCGAGCTCCGTGCCCTCGTCATCCGGTCCGCCGAAGTTGGGGGCGAAACGAACGGACTCCAGACGCGACATGACTGCGTCGCGCTCGGGGTCGGCGGAGGGACCCAGCTGGCGGCTGGAGTGGGTTTCACGTTGACTCACTTCGCGCCAGCGCTTGATCTCGTACTTGAGCGGGTCCGTCTGGGGGACGTTCTGCATGTTCAGGTCGTCGAACGTCTTTTGCCACTCTCTGCGGTAGGCCGCGCGGTTCTCCTCGTCTGCCCGGTGGTGACGGGCCTGACGGGCGACGCGTTGCAGGTGCTGGGCGTGCTCGTTGCCCGCGTCCTCCAGCAGGATGTTGCGGCACCAGCTCTCGGCTTCCGAAAAGCGGTTGGCCGCGAAGGCCTTGTTGGCCAGGTTGTAGAACTCGGTCAGTCGGTTCTCGCGGCGCAGGTTCTCGGCGGCTTCCGCGCGGTCCCGTGCGGCCTTGGCCTCAGCGCGCTCGGCGGCGTCGGCGGCATCCTCAGCCTCCTTGCGCAGGGTGGCCGCTTCGCGGGCTTTGCCGCGCAGCATATCCAGGCTCAGGCCCTGGGAGGCGACCAAGGGGCTCGCCATGAGCACCATTTCGCCTTGGCGGTAGGCCTGCACGGCGTCGTCGTAGCGGGCTTCGCGCAGGGCGAGGTCACCCGAGTTGACGTGATCTTCCACTTCCATCAATGCTTGGGCGCGCTTGACCATGACGCGTTGGCTCTCGTCGGTAAAAGCCTCGCCAGCATCGGCGTAGCTGTCGCCCATGAGGGAACGCACGCGGCGCAGACCGTCACGTGCTTCTTGGGAGCCGGGAGCCACTTGAACGGCCGCAGAGAAGCTCTCCAGAGCTGCATTGAGGTCTGCGCGATCCAGCTCGGCCAGCCCACGTTCCACGTACTGGTTGGCTAGGTAAGCCTGACGCTCGCGCCGGCGCTTGATCATTTCTGCAGCGTCTTGGAGGTCATCGTCTTGCGCACCCGTCGGCGTCGCGGCGGGCATGACCTTGGGCGTGCTTGCGGGACGCGCTGCCCAGGCGATCGACTCGCTCTCGCTGGCCCGGTCGGAATCAGCAGCTTCGGAAACGAAGGGTGCTGTGGAACTCGAGTCCGCGACCGGCGTACCCAGATCGTTGGATGACGGGTTGGACTGGCAAGACACGAAGGCCGCAAGGAGCAGCGGGTGCAGGGTCAACCGCATGGATGAAGATGCCATGGAACGTTGGCTGTGGGTCCGGGGGGGCCGTGGGGGGGACGGGGAGAGTAAGGGCTCAGGCCGGCAAAGGTCCGGCTCCGCAGAAACACAGCCCACACAAATGGATCCGGAACCAGGCCTCCGGGCGGCGACACCGCCGGGAAACCGGCCCGAATGAGGCAGTGATTCACTCGGAACGAAAGGGGACCTCCACCAGCAAACACGGGGTCCAGAACCTATGGGTTCCGGTCCGAGTGCCGTGCGGAGCGATTAAAAGAGGGAGTAGCCTACCCACGGGCCAGATGAGGGTCAATGGGGAGGGCCAGGGGGAAGGCCGGGTGAAGGGTCAGGTGAAGGGCCACGGAGGCGCTAGAAAAGGCGGCTCGTGAGCCGCCCGGTGAGTTCGGTAGGTGGGGCACTTGTCCCACCCGTGGCGAGGCCTACCGCAGGCGCGAGCAGGAGTAACCCAGGGCCCTGGGCTGGGAAGGGTAGGCAGACTGAACTGACTGGGTTTGGTGTGCATTCATTGCGGGAATTGCCCCCAGCCCCAATGAAAAGGGGCTGTCGGCCAGCAGGCCCCCCTCCTCACGCAGCGGGTCCCGAAGGGTGGTCTCCAACGTCCACAGACGAGGCCAAAGGAAGGAATGCTGATTGTGGCTCGGTCCACGGAACCCAGTCAGTTCTCAAGCACCATCTATTAGTAGGTCGCTTGGCTTCCGCCCCTCGGGAGCGTGCCCAACCCTCACTGGGGATCGTTCAACACGGCCATCGCCAACTGGATGTCCTGCCAGCACTCGGGCTTGAACCCAGGGCTCCGAAGTAGGAATGCGGGATGGTAGGTCGCCACGAGCTTGCGCCCTTTCCAGTCCTTCACACGGCCCCTCATGCGACCCAGCGGGGCGTCGCTGTTCAGCAGGTAGCCCGCAGCATGACGGCCGAGGGCGATCACGACCAGCGGGTCCAGCAGTTCGATTTGGCGCTCGAGCCAGGGTGTGCACGCGGCCTTTTCACTGACCTGAGGGTCTCGGTTTCCTGGGGGGCGGCACTTCAGCACGTTGGCGATGGCCACATGCGAGCGTTTCAGGCCCATGCCCTTCTCGATGATGTCCGTCAAGAGCTTGCCTGCCGGTCCCACGAAGGGCACCCCGCGCTCGTCCTCCGTTTGGCCGGGCGCCTCGCCCACGAAGAGCACCCGCGCGGACCCGTCCCCGTCCATGAATACCGTTTGGGTGCGCGTCTGGCAGAGTTCACAGGCTTGGCAGGCCGCGACGGCTTCCCGCAGGCCAGCCAGGTCAAGCTGCTCGTCGGCCGCTGTCGGCACAGCCGCACTCTCGGGCCTCGCGAGGCTGGCAGCCTCCCCTATCAGCTCTCCATGCGACCCTTGTTGCGTCTCTGCAACTGCAACAGGAGTCCTGAGCCGCCCACGGCGCTCGACCCGTTGGACCGCGTGGCGCAAACCGTGAGCCAGGGCTGCGAGTTCCTGCCGCGCATCGAGTGGCTGAGGCTCCATGGGCGCAGGGTATCAGGAAGGCGGCGTGATTCGGGATGTTCTGCTGTTGGAACTCGCGTCGGGCCAGGACCTCTAGAATCCACAGCTGAGGGCGCCCCCACACTCCCTTCGAGTGCATGGCCGGGGGCAACTTCTAATTCCCTGGCTAGGCCTTCTCTCCCGCAGCCAGCCGATTCTTCCCGGGACCGCGTCTGTTCCTCGATGGGGACGACAGGTGGGCTAGCTGGCTGGTTCGGGCCGGGAGGGGAGGCCGAAGAGCGCCACAGACCCGTTTTCTTCTCGCCGCGCATTCAAGGTCACTTCCAAGCTGTCGCGCAGCGGGCCGTCGGGCAGCAAGTGGGGTTCGATACGCACCCTCTCATAGCGCCCACACAGGCCCGAGAAGCCCTCCAAGACCACCCTTTCGGCGATGCCATCGAGACTCAACCGGTAGTCGTCTCCCCATGCGCCGACGCGTTCCGCTAGTTGCGCACGGCGCTCACGCTGGACCCGTGGGTCCACGGCCTGCCCCGGGGCTTGGGACAGATCGTAGGCAGGCGTGCCAGGCCGGGCTGAGAAGGGAAAGACGTGCACCCTGGAGAAGCCCACGGCCTGGGCCAGGTCCAGGGTCTCCGCGAACTCCACATCGGTCTCCCCCGGGAAGCCAACCAGGACGTCGGCGCTGAAGGCCGGCCGATCCAAGCGGGCCCGAATGCGTTCGCAGGCTTCGAGGTATTCGCTGGGGCTGTACCAGCGGTTCATGCGCATCAGCACGCTGGCGGAGCCCGATTGCAGGGGCATGTGTAGGTGCGGGGCCACCCGTTCGGGGTGGCCGACCATGACGTCCAGCAGGGTGTCATCCACCTCGGTCGCCTCAATGGAACTCAGCCGTAGCCGGTAGTCGAGAGGCTGTCCCTCGTCGTTCACGGGATTGAGTTGGACCAACTCCTTCATCAGGGAACCCAGGCTCGATCCCCATTCGCGCCCCCAGTGCCCGATGTGGATGCCGCACAAGACGACCTCTGCGTGACCCGTTTGGACGAGTCCGGAGATTTCCGCACACAGCTCCGCGCTAGGCCGGCTGCGGCTGACCCCGCGCACGCTGGGGATGATGCAAAAAGAGCACGCGTGGTCGCAGCCATCCTGGATTTTCACGAAGGCTCGCGTGTGTCCGGCAAATTCCGTGATCCCGGCCGGCACGCCCAGTTGTTCTGGATCCCTTTCCAGGCCCAGCTGCCGCAGGAAATTGGCCGGGCGCTTGGCCTCACCGTTACCGAGCACCCATTCCACCCCAGGCAAACTGCGCAGGATCTCGGGTTCGGACTCGGCCAGGCAACCGGTAACGGCCACGCGTGTTGCCGGGTTCTCTCGGTGGATGCGCCGAATGAGCCTGCGGGCCTTCTTGCCCGCATCCGCAGTGACCGTGCACGTGTTGATCACCACCAGGTCCGCCGGGCTGGCACCTTCCTGCAGACCGCGTCGGCCCAGGGCCTCGCGCAGGAGCTGGGTGTCGTATTGGTTGGCTTTGCAACCGAAGGTGACGAGGCGCAGTGACTTCACGGTGGGTAAACACTATCGACTAGCGAGCGGCCTGTGCGCGCCTGACCTACTATTCCCCTCACCCATTCCCTGTCCCACGGCCGGCAGCCCTTGCCGGCCGGCGGACTGGCTGCCACCCTCTTGTGAGCATGGAAGCTCTCCAATCATCCCGAGCCAGGGTCCTCCTTGCGGCTCAGATCTGCTTGGGCCTGTTGAGTCTGGCGGCCTGTGGGGCTGAGTCCGATTCAGCTACGCAAGCCCAGCGAGCGAGCGAAGCCGCCGCGAGCGACTCGGACCCCGACTCGAGTCCGCAACGCAGCGACGACCCGCGCGTGGTCCAGGCCCGTAGGGCACTTGATCTAGGGCATGCCGACGTAGCCAGGGACCTGGTCCCCCAGGCGCTCGCCGTAGCGGGCAAAGAGGGAGCATTGCTCGAGGCACGCTTGGCCGCCTTGAGCGGTGATCGGTTGGCGGCCCTCGCCCACTTGGAGCGGGCGCGGAGGGAAGCTCCAGAGGACCCGCGTGTGTACGCCACGGCAGCAGAAATCCACGCCGCCGATGGCAAGCTGGCCGATGCCGAGCGCGAGATTCAGCGCGGGATCGAGGCAGCGGGCGCTGCTTCGCCAGAGTTGACTCGGGCCCGCGGCGTGCACCTGATTTGTACTCCCGGTCAGGCCGCGTCGGGGCTCGCGCTGTTGTTGCGCGCGCGCCAATTGGATCCGACCCTGCCCTTTATGGATCGGCCCCTGGGGCAAGCGCACATGTTGGCGGCCAAGAAGCAGCTCGCTGCGGGCGATGGTGCCGGCGCACTCGAAGCTGTTCGCAAGTCGCTGCAACACGATTCGGAAGACTTGGATACCCGTCGTCTTGAAACGGAGATCTTGATGGGCCTGGGAGAGTGGGGGGAAGGCATTGCGGGCATGGAGTCCTTGCTACTCGAAGGCCTGCCCCTGGAAGCCGAGCTGGCGGGGTACTGCAAGAACGCCGGCTTCTGGGCCGTGACGCACAATCAGCGCGAGCTCGGATTGCAGTACTACCTGCGGGCTTTGGCGCTCGGGTTTCCGCGCAGTGAACTGGGACACGGGCTCAGCATTCTGGACGCGCAGGCCGAGATCCTCGCCACTCAAGGCGCAGAGCAACTCGCCGCGGGCGAGAATGCGCAGGCCCTCGAAGTGCTCCAGCAAGCAGTTCGTTGCGATCCCGAGAGCCTGCAGGCACTCAACTACCTGGGCCACGCCCACTACCTGGCGGGAGATCTGAGCCAGACGGTCAGCGCTTGGAACCAAGTGGTCGATCTGGCTCGATCGGAGGGCATCGACCTGCCCGAGGCTGTGCATATCAAATTGGCGCGCGTGCAGGCTGAGATGGGCGAGTTTGAAATGGCGAGAGAGACACTGCAGGCGTACATGGTTCTGGAGCCCACCGGTGCCTGGGTCGAGTCCACCCGCAAGCTGCTGGCCGACTTGCCGGACGCTCCGCTTGCTCAGGAGCAGGCTGCATCTGAGCGGCAAGAGTCTGGGGACCTTGGAGACGGTCAACTGTGATCGGTTGGCTCGTTGTTGGCCTCTTGGCCGCAGGCACCACGACCCATCCGGGTCCTCCATTTTATCTCCAGTACGAGATCGACACGCACGAGGTGCGTCTCATGTTCAGCGCGGAACAACGCTCGATGGCGCCCTACCTGGATTTCGAAGAGCTCTTTGTCGCGCCACTCTCTGAAGCGGATCAAGAGCTCTTGATGGAGCGCGGACGAGCGCTCTTCCTTCGTGAGGCTCGCTTGAGTATCGACGGAAATCTCGTCGAGCCAATCCTCGAGAGCGTGCAGGCGTTCGATAACGGCGGTCCAGGCAACCTTGAGCCCACGCTGCAGTTCGACATGCGCTACCCGTGCAACGGGCCCCCCAAGACCGTGGGAGTGACCTGGAGCATTTTCCAAAAGGACTCGGACACGGGGGTTCCTACCCTGTTCCGGAGCGAAGACCGATTTCCGGAGTTCATTGCGATCCTGCGCGAAGAGCCCACCTATGTGTGGCACGCGCCGAACCAAGCTCTGACGAGACCCGCATCCTTGCAACGAACCGTGCCCGCGGCTCCGCCGCGACGGGCAGCGTATCCACTGTTGTCCCTGGCCCTGGTGTTCATGGCAGTCTTGGTCACCCCGCGCTTGGCTCGTCGGGCCTCCAAGCGCTACGCGCGTCTCGCCGGAACCTGGACCGTGGCCCTGGTCGGTGCTGCGGGCCTTTGGCGCGTGGGCATCCAACCGCCGTGGGGAGGGCGCGTGCTCTTGCCCTCTGCCGACCAGGCCGTGGCCATGTTTCAGGAGCTGCACGGGAATATCTACCGGGCCATGGGAGCCCAGACCACCGACGAGATCTACCGCATCTTGGCCTCATCGGTGGATGAAGACCAGCTCGACGAGTTGTATGCGGAGGTCTACGAGAGCTTGGTCTTGCGTGAGGACGGCGGTGCGTTCTGCACGATCAGTGAAGTGCAGCCCCTGGGTCACGAGCTGCACATGCCCGAGGAGGTGAGCAGCGAGTCCGATCTGGTGTTCGACATCGATTGGTCCTGGCGCGTGAGGGGCACCGTGATCCACAACGCTCACCAACACGAGCGCATCAACCTCTATCGCGCCCTCTACAGCGTGGGCTACGACGGCGAGGCCTGGAAAATCGCCAGCTGGGAAGTGCTGGAGCACCGTCGCATTGAGGATGACGGTCCCGAGGAGTTCTTGATCGGGGAGGACGACGAGTAGGAAGCTCCCGGATCCGACGAGAACATCCGGAAGCCCGACTCCAGATCTGAGACGGCGGCGCGGCGAATCGCAGATTCTGCTCAGCCCGGCCCCTGCAGATTCCGAGGGTCTGTCCCGTCCCAATCAACTCGCCCGCTCGCAACGCCCCACCCATGATGGCCTCTCCTTTGCGCACCCTTGGATCTCGATCTGCCTTTTGGCTTCTGTTCTGGGCCGCCTTGGCCGCGTGTGGCAGCACGCAATCGTCCCGACGGGTCTCGACGCAGGGCCTCTCTCAGCGGGAGGCTCCTGCTGCGGTCGCACGCCCCTTGCAGGGAACACGCATCGTTGTGGACGCGGGTCATGGTGGGAAAGACCCGGGCGCCAGCGCCGTCGACGGGACCCATGAGAAGGACCACAACCTGCGCATCGCGCACTTGATTGCCGCCCAGCTTCGTAGCGCGGGAGCCGAGGTGTTGATGACCCGCTCGGGGGATGAGTTCATTTCCCTGGACGACCGTGCTCGGTTGGCCGACCGTACCCATTGCGATCTGTTCCTCTCCATCCACTCGGATGCGGCCGGCAATTCCGAGGCACGCGGGGCCACGGTCTACCGCGCGCGCGGGGCCCTAGCCGCCAGTTGCAAGCTGGGCCGGGAGCTCCAGCAGGCGCTTACGAATGCGGGTTTCCATCACCGCGGTGTGAAGGAGGCCGGCTTCCGCGTTCTGGTGGGGCACAGCCGGCCGTCCCTGCTGCTGGAGTGCGGATTTCTGACCAATGCCCAGGACACGGCCAATCTCGGTGACGCACGCTGGCGAGACCGTCTCTCGGGTGCCGTGTGCCAGGGCGTGATCGCTGCCCTCGGCTCCTGAGCGCAGAATCCGTCAGTCGGACTCATCCAGGGTCTCGAGGTCGATGTCGTAGGCGTCCACTTCGGGGTCCAATTCTTTGGCGAGCGCTTTGAGTCGCTGGCCTTCTGCTTCGTCTTCGACCAGGCGACCGTATTGGTACCAATACGTGCCCGTAAGCGGAGCCAATTCCGTGGCCTGGCGGTAGAGGTCACGCGCAAGGTTGGGGCTCTGGGAGCGCACGATCTTGGCGTATTGGTAGCAACCCACCGCGCTCAAACCCCCGGCGGCGTTGGCCTCCGAAAACAGTCTACGCGCGCGGATGTACTTGCCGGCTTGCACGGCGCCCATGCCAGCCTTCTCGAGACCCGCGGCCCCCTCAATCACCAGGTCTTCCTCAATGTACAGGTGGAAGCGCTCGGTCAGCTGCTCGAGATCGTCCTCTCCTTTTAGGCCCAGGCATTCCCTCATGTAGCGTAGCGACTCTTCAGGACTGACGAACTGCAGGTTGAACGAGCCCCTCTCGCGCTTGACTTTCTTGTCGTTGGCCAACCCACCTGCATACTTCAAAAATCCCCTCTTCAGAGACTTGTCGTTCATGAAGAAGTGGATCAGCGCCCAGCCCCACGTGTAATCCGTGTAGGCGTCGGTGAGCACGATTTCCTCAATCGTGAGCATCTTGCCCGAGGCGATGTCGTTCTTGACCTCGGTCAACCGCCCTTCCTGGACCAAGCCGACCTCAAGAACCTTCTTTTTGGGGTTCCAGAGGGCGCCGCCGTAGTACTCGGCGATTCCCTCGCCGGGCCAGTGGGGCATTTTGAAGTCTTCGTTCAGCAGCTTTTGCAGGTAGTGGCTCGCCTCGTGGTAGAGAACCATCTCCGTCGATTCCATGTCCAGCCGGTCGTAGAAGCAGCACAGGTCGTAGTCGCCGAGGAACATGAAGTAGGCCAACGCGCCACCGCCGGCCCCGGAGGTGCGCATGAACTCCTTGCGGTTGGCGAAAAAATTGATCATCAACTTCTTCTTGCGCTTGTCTCGCTTCACGCGCCAGTCCTTGGCGAAGATCTTGTAGTACGACTCGAGCCTGTCCTGAAACATCTCGGCCACGCGTTTGGGCAGCGTGTACTTCCAACGGAAATTCTGGGTCTCCTCCTCGTAGGCCTGTCCCCATTCCGCATGGGCCAGCGCCTCCTCGATCTGAGCCAGGCGTTCATCGCCCCGCTTCTGAAGTTGGCGCCTGCGGTTGTTGGGCAAGTTCTCCAGGTCGGCGGCGAGAAACAGATCTTCGATCCAATCATTGGGCACAGAAATGTCCCCGTTCTTGAAGTGAATCGTGCAGGCCTCCTGCCCACGCTCCATCGTAGGACCGTCGATCACTCGACCGTCTTTCAATAGGAGAATGTCAGCTGATAGAGGTGAGGCAAGGCAGGCCAGGCAGGTGGCCACAAGGGCGAGTTGTCGAAGCATGATGGGCGAGTGCGGTGCGTGGACCTAGGAGATGAAGTCGAAGTAGGCCTTCGTGAACTTGTCCCAATCCTTGTCGGTCCAGTCCGCGAACGTGCGCTCAAAGACCTCTCGCACCATGTCTTGCTCGCGTTGACGCCAACGCTCGGCACGTGCCTTGCCGCGCGCATCTTCTTCCTCTTCAGTCTTGGGCGCCTCATCGGCCTTGAAGGACTCATTGTCCTTCTTGTTGATTTCCTCGACAACTTGCGTGAGAGCCGTGACGTAGTTCTCCAGCAGCCCCTTGGCTTGTTTGTTGCGCTTGCCTTCTTTGGACATGAGGAAGCGAACGAGCTGAGCCGATTCTGCGCTCTTGGAGAAGTAGCTCGCACCACCACTTGAGGAGGACGTGAACTCTTCGCGTGTGAGGCGCATGATCTCGCGCGGGGTGGTGGCCCGACCTTGGGCCACGGCCAAACGAGCGCCCTCACGGGCGTACTCGTTCACCCGGAATTCCAGCTTGCGGCCGTCGAGGCGGGCACCGCGCACGTAGTTCACGATGCCGACTTCGATCCACTCGGGCATGGCGTTGGCGACGTCTTCGTTGCGGTCCAGAAGCCACTGGCGAAGCAGCATCCCATTGACCCAATCCACCTCACTGCCGATCCAGCCCTCGTCGGACTTGTGGGTCACAATCTCCGAGCCGGGGGCCGTGTAGACCCAGGAGCCCGTGGTTCCCGTGGTGACACCACGTGTGAAGGCACCCTCTTCTTCGATGTCGGAGCAAACGCGAACGATGGGAGCGCGCACGTATTCGCCCTCGCCAAAGTACTGGAACTCCTTGTTCATCCACTTGAGCACCGCGTCCGCGTGGTCACCTAGGCGCTTGCTCCACTTTTTTTGGTCGTGGTCAAGAACGAGCACCTTGCCGCAATACAGGTGGTCCCAGTCAGTCGGCAGGGCGGCGATGGCGCGTTCGTGCTTGATTTTCTGCGACTCGACGCGCTTGGAGCGCCGCTCCTTCGGGGTGCCTTGCGTGAGTTCGCGACGCGTGATTCGGAAAGAGTCAATCGTGCTCGCGTTGGTCGAGATCTTTTCGCCCGATCGTTCGATGAACTTGAATGTCTTGAGACTGCGTTCGATCGTGCTGCGCAGCTTTTTCTGCTCTTTTTCCAGCACCTCTGTCTGCACCACAAAGTCGATGTCGGGCGCGTGGAAGATCCACGTGATAATGCGCTTGGGGCCTGAGCGGGCGAGCTTCTCGACCTTCACTTCGTAGCGCGTGACTTCAATCTTGCCGTGCTTGCCCTTCTCCTTGGAGTCCACATACCAGCCACCCCCGGCGTAGGTACGGTCCAGGAAATCCTCGTAGTCCTTGTACGGGTTGGAAATCGTAATGGAGCGGGTCGTGACTCCATCCTCGGTCTCCTCGTCCACGATCTTCTTGCGGTCCTGGTTGGCGTGCACAAACGCAATGCAGAGCATTTCGGGCTTGTGCGTGTAGGTGTAACCCGTGGTCTTGTCCGTCCCGAAGTACTGCTTGTTCGAAACGTGCTTGCTAACCAGCCACTCCTCGTCGGTTTTCATGGCCACCGACGTCCAACCCTTTGGGGCTCGGAACGCGAACCCGAAGCGCTCGTTCTTGACTTGCGTCGAGTCCTGGGCGGCAGGGACTACGGCTGCGGCGGTCAGGGGCGTCCTTCCAGGGGCGAGTTGGATCGAGGCGAACAGAATCAGCGAGGCAACAGTCAGTGCGGGGCGAATCAAAGCGATCTCCTTGGGTTGGGGCGTCACCCGGGCGCTGCCCGAGGGACCATCTCGTCTAGCGTAACGCCGCAGGTGCGCCGAAGTGAGGTGGAATCTGGGCCTTGCCACGCTCACGCCAGCCCTAGAGCGAGAACGGGGGCCCATGCAAAGGGCATCCAGATTCCCCGAGCCCCCGGGGATTGTCATTGAACGCCCTGTTTCGCAGTCGTAGGCTCCTTTCGTCGGGCCCTGGGGGGAACCCGCCCAGGTTCGGACCATTTACCATGGCCAAACGCAGAGACAATATGTTGGAGGCCTTCAAGGCCTCGTCCGCTACCAAATCAGAGGCCGATGGGTCTTCGATTGAGCCCTCGATTGAGCGCGGTAGCGGGGGACCGTTTGGTACCCCACTGGGTGGCGCTTCACCTGCCCGCAGTCCGGCACCCCCGGGCTCCGGCATGACTCTGCCTGTGGGACCGGGTGCGTTCCTGGTATTGCAATTGGCTCTGCTCGTGCTTGCCTTCCTTGCGGGTCAAGCGAGTGGCGGATTCGGTACCGTGCAGGCGCAGGGTCCGGAGGACGGGGACGCCCTGTCCTCCCTTGGGGCCGACGGGAACCCAGTGGCTCCGAATGACTCCGGTTTGGACTCGACGCGCGCAGCCGGACCGGATTCCAATTTGGGGGTCTCTGGTCAGCCGCAACCGAACAATGATGGAGTGTTCTCCATCCCTCCCGACGGCGGTGGGCGAGGTGCGCGCCGACCCGGGACGGGTTCGGCCTTGAGTTCCAAGTCGGGCGGCGAGAGTGCGGATACAGCTTCTGGCACCCTCTCACTAGCCGATCAAGCGTTTGCCGATCCGGCCAACCGCTTCACGGTGCACGCCTTTACCGCTGACGACACCGAGTTTGGCCGCGAGCGGGCCGGTGTCAGCCTTGCCAACCTCACGGCCCAGGGTTTCGCCGCTGTCTCTCCGCGACAGCGCGGTGGCAAGGTACTGCTGTATGTGGGGGCTTTCCAGAGTTTTGCGCAGGCAGACAAGGCCCGTAGCCGGGTGGCCAACGCACCCGGTCCCGACGGTCGGCAGACCCCGTATTCCGGCGCCTTCGTGGTCAATATCCCGCGCTAGCTCCCTCCCCGGGGTCCCCTGCCGCGCCTAGCTCCCGACCTGAGCCCTGTCCGCTCGGTTTCCTTGTGGGGCCCCTTTCCAGGGGCCTCTGCTGGCCCTAGGATTCTTGCCCCTCGTGCTTCGGCTACGAGCTTCAGACCCAGTTCTTAGCCTCTCTGGCACCATCCTCGGACCTCCCCGGAGGCCAATCCCATGTCCATTCATCCCAGTCTTCGCGGCGTCGACACCCTCGTGGGTCAGCGCAGTGTGTACACACGCACCGAGCGCCTTCAGAAGTTGATGCGCGACGGGAAAATCAGTGAAGAGGACTCGCCCTTCGGCCTGCCCAAGGTGCGCACCTTCACCAAGGTCAAGGCCAAGAAGAAGGACGCCGAAGACGATGCGGACGGCACGGTTTCGGAAGGGGAAGAAGCCGAGTCCAGCGAGGAGTAGTTCTCGCGCGGGGGCTGTGTTCCACAGCGGGCGATGGGCGAGCCGCCTGGGTCGATCGATGGCCCAACGGATCCCTGCGCACGGTTTCTTGTCATGGCTTCCACGAGTACTTCGACCTCTGCGCCCGTTCTGGAGGTCTTCGCTTCGATTCAGGGCGAGGGTGCCTATGCAGGAGAGGCGCAAGTTTTCTTGCGCCTGGCTGGCTGTCCCCTGCGCTGCGAGTGGTGTGATACGCCGCAGTCATGGGTCCTCGACGACTCACATTCGACTCGTGTCTCGACCCCCGAAGGACCGTTGCGCCGCGAACCCTGGGCATCTGCTTTTCAGGCGGCAACGTGGGTGGCCGCTGCCGAGCCCCGCGAAGCTCGAACGGTGAGTGTCACGGGCGGCGAGCCGCTCATGTGGCCAGAGTTTCTACTCGTATTGCCCGGCATGCTCGCGGGCCGACGCTTGCATCTGGAGACTGCCGGCGCGCATCCAGAAACTCTGCGGCGCGTGGCGCCTGCCTTTGACCACTTGAGCGTGGATCTGAAACTGCCCGAAGATATGGGCCCACCCGTGCCCCTCGAAGTGCAGGGCGGCTTGTCAGAGCCCAGTCCCGAGACGCCAGAAGACTGGACGCGCGTACGCCGTGAAGTGTTGGCCGTGATCGCCGACCGCGACGCCTGTGCAAAAATTGTCGTTCGGGCCGGGCGCGAACTGGCAGCCTACATGCCGCTGCTCGAGGACCTCGAGCGGCTGGCTCCCAAGATCCCGCTCTACTTGACTCCAGTCAGCCCGCTACGCGACGTGCGCCCGCCCGCTGCAGAGTTCCTGGAAGACTTGGTGGAGGAAGCGCGCGATCTACATCTGGACGTGCGCGTGATGCCCCAAATTCACCGCGTACTTGCGATACCCTGAAGGCCCCCGGGGCCGCGACCCAAGGCCCTGCCCAAATCATGGATGCCCATCCCTTGCAACCCGAAGCCGGCTCGCTTGCCGACCCAGCCAGCCAGCCGGCCTTGCCGCGCGTGGTAATCGTCGGGCGTCCCAACGTGGGCAAGTCGACCTTGCTCAATCGCATGTGTGGTTCGCGCATCGCCATCGTCGAGCCGACCGCGGGTGTTACCCGCGACCGGATCGCGGTGCCCGCACGTTTGACCACGCCGGCCGGTGACCGTTGGTTCGAGGTGGTTGACACGGGCGGCATTGGAATCGTCGACCGGGATGACCTTGGACCGCACGTGGAGGGGCAGGTCAAGATGGCTCTCGAGATGGCTCGCGTGGTCCTGTTCATGGTGGATGTGCGCAGCGGCATCATGCACCTGGACCAAGACGTGGCCAAAACTCTGCGCAACATGAGCACGCCCGTCCTATTGGTCGTCAACAAGACCGAGGGCGAAAAGCTGCACTGGGATGTGGACATTTTCCGGCGCCTTGGAATTCACTGTGAGCCCATCCCCATCAGCGCTCAGAACGGAGAGGGACTCGGCGATCTGTACGCTCAAATCCACGACCTGTGTCCCGATGCACCGAGTTCGCGGCCGCCGGGGGCAGAGGCCATGAAGGTCGCCATCATCGGACGTCGTAACGCGGGCAAGTCCACGCTCGTCAACCAGCTGGCCAATGAGTCGCGCGTGATCGTCTCCGAGGTTCCTGGAACGACACGCGATGCCGTTGACGTGCTCTTTGAACGTGATGGGGAGAGCTATGTAGCGATTGACACCGCAGGCTTGCGCAAGCGCGGGAAGCAAGAGGACGCGATCGAGTTCTTCTCAGAAGCGCGCAGCAAGAAGACGATCCGGCGCGCCGATGTGGTGCTCCTGATGTTCGACGTGTCGCGCACGATCTCGGCCATTGAGAAAGCCCTGGCCAAGTACGCGTACGATCATCACAAACCCGTGATCCTGGCGGCCAACAAGTGGGATCTAGTGCAGGACAAAGATCCTGACGACTTTCGTAGGTACCTAGATGCTCAGTTGCCGGGCATGTCCTTCGCACCCATTGTGTTCCTGACCGCCTCCCAGGGCTGGAATGTGGAAGAGACGTTCGGGCTCTGCCGCGATCTCTTCGCCCAGGCTCGGCAGAGAGTGACCACCGGGGAGCTGAACCGCGTCCTGCAACGCGCCTTGGAGAGCCGTGGTCCAAGTAAGGCGGGCCACAGTGTTCGAATTCGCTACGCTACCCAGACCGACGTGGCGCCGCCGACATTCGTCATTTTCGTCAACGACAAAAAACGTATCAGCAAGGACTACCTGCGCTACCTACAGAACCAGATCCGCAAGGACTTGCCCTTCGACGAGGTGCCCATGCGCATCGTGTTGCGCGATGGGCGATCCGATCCCGAAGAGGACTCCTACTGATGACCCAACAAACTTGGCAGCGTGCCACACTCTTGCGTGCCCCCCTCGTGCTTGCGCTGTTGCTCTTGCCGTGGGGTTTCAGCTCCTGTTCGCTGTTGCAGCGTCAAATCTACCCGCGCTGGGTGGAAGGAGAGGTCAAGAGCAATTCAGAGGGCGTTCTGTTTGACGTGATCCAAGTCTCCTTGCAGAAGGCGGGCTATCCCGTCGGTGTGGGAGCTGACCGTGGTGCGCGCCAGGTGGTCTCTGGTTGGTACAGCTCTGGGGCCCCGTTCAAGGGCAAGGGCTACCGACAGCGGGCCACCGTGGAGTACAGCCATGATGCAGCCCCCGACAGCGTGGGGCAGTTTTCGATTCGCGTTCGCATTCAGCGCGAAATCAACGACAGCTTCCGACCGTTGGACCCGCGCTACGCGGACTGGACCGAGGCCGAGGACAACCCGCAGGAAGCGGAGCGGGTGTTGCAGTACATTCGTTCGTTCCTGGTGGGCGGGGAGTTCAAGTTGGGCCCGACTCCCACACTCCCGGGCCCTCCTTCGAACTCCTGATCCAGTAAGTGACTCAATTTGATGAGGGCGCCTGAGCCCGCGTCCCAGTTCGAGAAGGTCGGCCGATAAGCGCAGGCGGCTCTCCATCCCTGGCCGAAGGGGCGTCGATGGGAGGGGTGGTTCCCCCGCCCATGACCGTCCCCACCCAGATTTCATCCCTGGGTCCCGGCTGCGCTGACTCGGCAAGCGCACGCCTCGGCCCCTGGAGCGTGCCTGCGCGCGCCTCCCTAGCCCGCGTACTGGGTGAGGTCTGGCGTACGCCTGGAGCTCTACTACGCAATCGAGATCTGGTGCTGACGTGCTTGGGGCGCGATCTCTCAGGGCGCTTCCGCGGCACCACTCTGGGCTGGCTCTGGCCCTTGGTTCAGCCCGCCTTGCTCTTCATCGTTTACGGTTTCGTGTTCGCTCAGCTGCTCGGCCTGCGCATGCCCGGGGCCAGTGCAGAACTCGGCGCCAGCTACGGTCTGTACCTGTTCAGTGGTGCGCTCGTGTGGAGCGCCTTCGCCGAGTCTCTGACCCGCGCGACGACGTCTTTGGTGGACGGTCGGCACCTGATCGGCAAGCTCACCTTCCCCTCAGAAGTTCTGCCTCTAACACCCGTGCTGGGTGGGGCCGTGACGCTCGTATTCGGAGCTAGCGTGACCCTTGCAGTCACCGCGCTCACCGGCTTGCACCCCTTGCCGGGGACGGCAATCGCCTGGCTTCCTGTGCTGCTCGTTCTGGGAGCACTCTTCACCTACGGGGTGGCCTTGCTTTGCGCTGCAGCGCACATTCACCTGCGCGACACCCGTGAACTGCTGACTTGCCTGCTCACGGTCTTGATGTTTGCGACCCCCATTTTTTGGGTTCCGTCTACCGAGGTCCTGCCTTCGATCGGCCCCTGGTTAGGCTGGATTGAGGCTTCCCCCCTCTACCTCTTGGTGACCGGCTGGCGCGGTGTCCTGATGGCTGGGCAACCGGCTGAAGTCGTCGGGCTCAGCGTGGCCGAGTGCTGTGCGCGCTTGCTGCCTTGGTCCATGGCCTGCGCCGTCGTGGGACGAGCCGCCTTCGCCGCTTTGCAACACGGGTTCGCAGACGAGGTCTGATTCATGACGTCCTCCCTCGCTCTGCAGGCTGAAGGCCTGGCCAAGTGCTACTCGTTATGGCCCAACGATCGCGCGCGACTGCTCAGTGCGTTGTCCTTGGGACGCGTTCGCCGAGCCCAGCAGGTGCAGGCGCTGTCCGGAATCTCCTTTGAACTCAAGCGAGGTGCATGCCTGGCCCTGGTGGGGGACAACGGAGCGGGCAAGTCGACACTACTCAAGGTGCTGAGCGGGAACACGCCACCCACGCAAGGTCGATTCCGCACCTCCGGGCGGGTGGCGGCCTTGCTGGAATTGGGGTCGGGATTCCATCCGGACTACACGGGGCGCGAGAACGTGCTGATGAACGGCGTGCTGCTGGGTGCCAGTCGTCGCGAAGTCAAAGCGCGCATGGGCGAGATCTTCGAGTTTGCCGAACTGCAGGATGTGGCCGACGCACCCGTGCGCACGTACTCAAGTGGCATGGCCATGCGCCTGGCCTTTGCCAGCGCCATGGGACTGAAGCCGGAGATTCTCTTGCTGGACGAAGTCTTGGCCGTGGGGGACATGGCCTTTCAGAAGCGCTGCGTCGATCGACTCTTCGACTACCGAGCAGCCGGAGGCACGCTGATTGTCTCAAGTCACAGTCTCTACGACTTGCGCCAACTCTGTGACGAGGCTCTGTGGCTCGACCACGGCCGCATGCGCGGATTTGGGCCCGCGACGGACCTGACCCATGACTACGCGGCTCACTGTGTGGGAAGGGCCTCATCGGGCGATCCTGCTGGGGCTGCCGGTCCGGTTCTTGCGGGACCGCACATCCACCAATTCGAATGGGTCTCTGGACCGGACAACCTGAGGGCACCACGAGTCCGCAGTGGCCAGAGCCTGCGGCTGCGAATCGGCTGGACCGACCCGCGTTCTGAATTGCGCCCTCTGAGCCTGGGCGTCACGCTCACTCGCCAGGGCGGCACATTGCAGGCCGGCGTCGCCACTCATCACGACGGACTGCAGCTCATGGGCCGCTCAGGTCACGTGGAATTGGAGTTGCCGGATTTGTCGCTGCTTGCCGGACGCTTCACCCTCGTGGCGCACCTGTTGGACGAGCACGGCGTGCATCGTTTCCACGAACATGCTCTGCCCACCGATCTGACAGTGACCCACTCGGGTCACGACTTGGGACTCGTGCGTCTCGCTCATCAGTGGCACGCGATCAATAACGGGGAATCCCCGTCTCCCGAGCTGTCCCCCCCGACCCAGCGCAGGGCTTCGGCATGAGTCCCGCTACGTGCGCCATGCAGCCCTGGCAGCAGCCGCTGACGGCAGTGCTTGTGAACTACAACAGTGGCTCCTTTGCCCTGTCCTGGCTGCGTTCCCTGCAGGCCGAGTGGGCCCGCTGTGGATGTGCGGCGACCGATCTCGAAGTGCTCGTCGTGGACAACGATTCTAGCGACGATTCAGCCAAATGGCTGACGACCCTGGAGCGCGAGGGTGCACGCGTCCTGCATGCCGGTGAGAACCTGGGCTACGCCGGCGCGGTGCAGTGGGGCTTGGAGCACAGCGAGCAGTCCGGACCCGTGATGTTCTCCAATCCCGACCTGTATTTTCTGCCCGGCTCACTGCAGAGTCTGATGCGCCACCTGGCCAGCGATCCGCGGCTGGGAGCGGTGGCGCCTCGTGCTTTCGTGGATGAGGGCACACAACTGCACCTGCCGCCCATCGCCTTGCCCCGCGCCTGGGACGAGTGGCTAGGGAGCGTGGGCCGCGTCATACCGAGGGTCGCGCGTCGCTTGGCCCGGCGCCAAAGCCTGAGCGCCCGGGAACACTGGAGCGCCTGGAGTCCAAGGACTACAGACATGCTGTCCGGAGCCTGCGTCCTGGTCTCCGCAGCCGTCGCGCGGAACGAGCAGCCCCTGCTCGATCCGGCCTACCCCCTCTACTACGAGGATGCTGACTTCTGTCGGCGTTTGGCCGGCACGGGACTCAAGATGGACTGGGTTCCCGCGGCTCGCGTCGTGCATCACTGGTCCCGCTCGGCCGGAGCGGGGTCGGCCTTTGAGGGTCAGCCGCGCCAATTCTGGGCACGCTCGCGCAAGTTGTACATGCAACGCTGGTCGAGCGTCTTCATGCGTAACCTCCTGGCCTGGACCGAACGCTGCATCGACCTATTCCCGCACCGCATGCGGGATCGCAGCCCGCAGGGAATCGAGGCTCTGGCCCTGGACGCCGAAGACGAGCAAGCCTTGCAACTCACCCTGCCCGTGTCGGGTGACCTGTTCTTGGAACTCTCCATGACGCCGCACTTCACCCTGTGCGCGGGCTTGGCCTTGCGAGGGATGGAGGCCGGAGAGTCGTGGAGCTTTCCGAACTCAGCCTGGCAGTGGCTCTTCCCGGGCACCTACTATTTGCGAGCTGTGGACGCCGAGACTGGCGAGGTGCATGCCCACTGGACATTCACCAAGTCGACTTCTGCGCGCTGCGATGCCCTGACCACCGAGGCCTGGGCTGCCCCTCCACTTGCAGGACGGTCGGCATGAGTGCGCTGCACGCCCCCCGTTGCTTGGACAAGCTGCCCAGCGGTCCGGTGCTCGTCTTTGCACCGCACCCCGATGATGAGGTGATTGGCGTCGGGGGGACCCTGGGATTGCACGCGCAGCAGGGCGACTGCGTGCACGTGGTCGTCGCATTTGATGGAGCGCTCGGACTGGCGAGCCGGGATCCACAGGACGCCTGCACGACTCGGCAGCGTGAGGCTCGTGCGGCAGGCGAGGCTCTCAGCGCCGGAGACGCGAGTATTTCGTACCAGTTCCTCGGTCTACCGGAGGGGCATGATCCGACGCCGGGGGAACTCCAACAAGGCGCCACACGGCTGGCGCAGATTCTGATCGAACGCCAAGCCACGAGCCTCTACGCGCCTTGGCCGGGGGATGCCCACCGCGACCACCGCAGCCTGGCCCAGGCCTTGGCCTTGGCTCTGGAGCAGATCCCCGCAAGTCAGAGGCCGGCACATCGATGGGGCTACGAGGTCTGGTCGACCCTGGAACCCACCGCGCTCGTGGATGTGACCTGCATGACCGCCCGCAAGCGCGCGGCCTTGGCCTGCCATGTGAGCCAGGGCCCACGCGAGCTGACACGCCGTGCCCTGGGGCTTTCCGCTTGGCGCTCAGCCCACATGGAATCGGACCAGCGTCACGCCGAAGCCCTGTGCCCGTTCCCTCTCTGGGACTCAGCAGGTTGGCAGCCCCACACCTGCGCCTTGCCCGTACCGCGCCCGTGAAGATCGCACTCTACACAGCCCACTTTCCGCCGCAATTCACCGGCGGAACTGAGCAGGTCGCATTGGCCCAGGCTCGCTCCCTGGTCAAATTGGGTCATGAGGTTCACGTGGTGTCGGGAAGCGATGAGTCTCACGCGGGAGAAGACGTCGTGAGGCAGCACGCGGGGGGCTTGGAGGTTGCGTTCCTTCCGCGCAAACCCGACGAGGGGATGGACCTGACTCAATCTTGGCCGCGGCTCCTGGACCTGGCCGAGCAAGAGGCCCGCGCAGCGGATCTGATCATCGTCCACCATCAGTCGACCCTCGGTTCTGGGCTCGTGCGTCGGCTGCAAGCGGGCGCACCCGTCATGCTCTGGCTGCACGACTCTCACGCCACCTGTCCGCGCAGTTTCCGCAGGCACCCGAACTGTGGGTCGTCTTGTCCGAGCCGAGAAGACGTGGCTCGGTCGGGTCACAAGGCCTGCGTCGATTGCCTGGGTTCACTCATTCCTGAGGCCCAGGCCGGACGCACGGCCCTGTGCCTGGCAGCGCGCCAACGTAGCTTCCAAGCCGAAGTCGATGCGGCGGCTCGAGTGCTTATCCCCAGCCGTACCCATCTGGTCCGTCTGTCGGAGTTTCTGGATTTTGGTCCGGGCCAGGTTCGCCTACTTGAGCCAGGCCTGTGCTTGGAGTTCCCCGAGCTGCGTCGCAAGCCGCGGCTGTGGAAGGGACGGGGACCTTTGCGCATTCTCCACGCGGGCCGACGCTCCGTGGACAAGGGCAGTCTGGATCTGGCCCAAGCGGTTGGCCTGCTGCCCCCTGGCCGAGTTCAGCTGGTGTGTGCCGGTGGGAGCGAAGCCGGGTTGGACAGTGCCTTGGAGGAGGCCGCGGGCGAGAATCCGATTGAGTGGCACGGCCCCTACGACTCAGAGCAGCTAGCGGAAATTGCCGCCTCCTGTCATCTGGCCGCGCTCCCCTCGCGACTCCCAGAGAGCTACTCTCTGTGTGTGGACGAAGCCCTGGCCTTGGGGCTGCCCGTCTGGGCGTCCGGAGCGGAGGCAGCACGCGAGCGCTTTGGCGCTCTCGGCCTGCACATACTCCCTGCGGGGGATCCCAGCGCATGGGCGGCAACCTTGGCTAGTTTGGTGGATGATCCCGCACAAGTTCAGGCCCACATGTTGGACCTACCCCGAAACATCCCTACGAGCATGCGATCGAGCGAGACCCTGGAACGCTGGGGCCGAGAGCTCATCGATTTGTCCATTGAGCACGCGCTTCCCACCCCTCTCCACGATCGACGATCTGCCTAGGCGCGTCCTCGTCTTTGCACCGCACCCAGACGACGAAGTCCTAGGGTGCGGCGGAGCCATAGCCCTGCATGCACAGCGCGGTGATCGCGTGCGCGTCATTGTGGTGACGGACGGTTCGGCTGGTGGGGACCCGGGAGTGCGTGCAGCAGAGTCCCGTACCGCGGCTGAGGTTCTCGGTGTCGAGCAGTGGACTCAACTGGAACTCGTGGACGGCGCACTCGAACGGGCTCCCGACCTGGTCGAACTTCTGCAACGCGAGCTGCTCGAGGACCGGCCCGAACTGGTCTACGGACCCTCGCCCTTTGAAATGCACCCCGACCATCGTGCCCTGTGCGCAGCCCTGGGCGCCGCACTCAAGTCTGCCGCAGGGGCCACCTGTCGCGTGCACTTGTACGGTGTGAACCGTCAGGTGCCGGCCAATCTGCTGGTCAACACCAGTTCCGTTGCTGGCCAAAAAGACCGTGCACTGGAGGCCTTCTCGAGTCAGCAAGAGCAGATCGACCTCTTGGGAAAAGCACAGGCCTTCGACCGGGCGTACACCGTCAACGTGGAAGACCCGGCCGTGACGCGCGTCGAGGGATTCATGGCCTTGGACGGGGCCGACGTACAAGATTACCGCGGCCAGGTCGAACGCTCCCTGTTGGATCCCGAAACGCAGACAGCTCGCCCAGATGGTGTGCGCTCGGGGGCCAGCGCCGTGATTTCCACATGGAACAAGGTGGACGACGTGCGCGCCAACCTGGAGGGCCTGCGCGCTCAAACCCGCCCTTTCGAACAGATCATCGTCGTGGACAACGCCAGCCACGACGGCACGGCGGCCATGATTAGCGCCGAGTTCCCGGAGGTGCAGCTGATCGTGATGCCGCACTCCGAGTACGGTGCCTGCGAGACCTTCAACATAGGATTCGCCGCCGTGCAGACCGAGTTGACGGCCATTCTGGATGACGACGTGGTCCTGCCACCCAATTGGCTTGAAGGAGCGCTCGCCCGGCTGCGGCAGGAACCCGACTCGACTGCGGTGATCTCCACCAAAATCGTGGAACCGGGCATGCCCGAGGCCTACAGCAATTCGCCGGCCGTCAACGAAGAACGCTACATGAGCACCTTCCGTGGTTGCGCCAGCCTGGCCCGCAGCGCGGTCCTACGAGAAGCGGGCTACTACGACGAGCGGCTGTTCATCTACGGCAACGAACGCGACCTGACCTGTCGTATCCTCAATTTGGGCTACCGGGTCTTGCAGTTCCCCGGTGTCGAGGCATTCCACAAGACGCCCTTCGGCGTGCAGATGGGAAAGCGCAGCCTGTATTACCACGCACGCAACGCTTGGCTGGGCATGATCAAGTACGCGCCGCTTTCGGATTTGCTGCGCATGCCCTTTTTGGTCGTCACCAGAGTGCTGTTGCGTTCGCGCAAGCGTGAAGCGGAGGGCGCTGTTCACGACGCCACCGGCACCATCGGTATCGGCCGCGCGGTTCGAGAAACTCCCGGTGCCTGGTGGATCCTGGTGCGAGCCTGCGGCAGTGTGCTTTGGAACTTGCCCTACTGCTTGCGACGCCGGCAGCCCGTGCGGGCCCCAGACTTCGAACTCCCCATTCAATAGATGAGCGCCCCCCCTGAGGACCGTCCCGGCGCAGTCAGCGCGGTGATCTGCAACTACCAGGGACGCGAGTACCTGCCCGCCTGCTTGGAGGCCCTGCAGTCCTGCTGTTTGGCAGAGGTGATCGTGGTCGACAATGCCTCCACCGACGGGTCGTTGCAGTGGTTGCGCGAGCACCACCCACAGGTACGCATCATTGAGTTGGGGGAGAACGCGGGCCCCGCGCGCGCACGCAATGCTGGCTTCAAGGCGGCCACCACGCCCTGGGTACTGAGCTTGGACAACGACGCCGTCGTGACGCCTGGCATGCTGGAGCGTCTATGTGATGCGGCACGCAAGAGACCTGACGCCAAGGTGCTCGCACCACGCAGCGTATTCCGGTCGGAGCCCGATCGGGTGCACTACGACGCGGGCTCTGTGCACTACGCCGGTTTGATTTCTCTGCGCAACTTCTACTGTCCGCTGGAGCAGGCGCGCGGGGAAGATCTTGAAGAGGTCGATGTCTTCGTCTCCGTTTGCGTGCTCTGCGACCGCGAAGTCCTGTTGGATCTAGGTGGCTACGACGAACGCTATTTCATTCTCTTTGAAGACTTGGACCTCTCCCTGCGACTGCGCCAGGCGGGGCACACCTTGCTGGCCGTCGAAAATGCGTTGGTTCACCACGATGCAGGCACTCCCGGACTGAGTTTCCGGGAGGCCGGTCGCTACCCCGCGCCGCGCGTCTTCTACCACTCTCGTAACCGCTGGTTGTTCCTGCTCAAGACCTACCACTGGTGGACCTTGCTCGTGTGCCTGCCCGGGCTGTGCGTGTACGAGTGCGTCTGGTTGGGGTTCGCCATATCCAAGGGTGCATTAGGCGCCTGGATGCGCGGCAAGTGGGCCGTGCTCAGGAGCCTGCCGGTGAGCTTGCGCATGCGCAAAGAAACCCAGGCACGGCGCACCGTGGGCGACCGCAGTCTCTTGGTGGGTGGCCCGTTGACCGTCACTCCCGCCCTGGAACAGAGCCGCGCGGGCGCCGGGTTGGTGGCCGTGGTCGATGCGTTGTTGCGCGGAGTCTGGTCCCTGGTTCGGCCGCTCCTGCGCTAAAGGGTTGGGTCCGAAGTCTCCGAGACGTCACGGATGTGTCGCAGCACTCGCTTGTGGATGCGGTGCACGATCGCGTCGCCCCACAGTTTCCAATAGGCCGCGGGTCCCATCTCGACTTCGTACCACGTGCTGCCCTCCAGTCGAGTCCCACCGCTGGGTAGCGCTATCAAGCGAAACTCGCCGCGCACGCTACGGAAGGACTCTTCCAAGTGTGGAGCGTTGACGTGCGCGTAGAAGCTCCACTCCTGCATGGGGTCAGGCTGATCGAGCACGTCAAAGGACAGGCGCTGGGGCGCGTCCCAACGGGTAATGGGCTCCACAAAGGCCCCCGTAGAGAATTCACAGTAGCGCACAGCTCCGACTCCCTGGCCCTCGATGCGGGCTCGCAGGGGGTAGGCGATACCGGTACGGAATAGCCAGTCGGTGGGGATCGGGAGCTCGGAGAAGGCGATCACGTTTTCCCAGACCTCCTCCGGCGCAGCATCGATTTCGATGGACGTGACCACCTCTCGTTGATCCGTGTGGGCCCAGTGCTGCTGAGCCATGGCGCCCAGAGGAAGCCCAAGCAACACCAAGCCCAGGGTGCGGTCGGGGGCCACCGCCATGTCCGCCAGCACGCGTCCCATGAGGGAGCCTGGCACCGCGGCGACCAACATGATGGGGAAGGCCATGGTGAGGCAGACGTAGCCTTCCAAGGCGAAGGTCAGCATGGCCAGGAAGCCCAACAGGAGCGCCAAGGTCGTGGTCCCCACCGTGGCCCACGCCGACTGTTGCTTGGGAGCATTGAACAGGAAACCCGTGACCGCACCCAGCATGAACGGAATGCCGACGAACAGGGCCGTGCCGTAGTAGTGCAGTCCCTCAGTGAGCAGGGCGATCAAGCCCGTGCCGGCGAGGACCGTGAAGGCCAAGCCAAACATGGCCGTGCGGAAGGTGAATTCCTGGGGCCCGTGCACCGCTGCGCGTGGGCCCCGCGGTGCGCGCACGACCAGCAGCGCGATGGTGGCCAGCGAGATGTAGGGCAAGAGAAAAGCGAGGCTCAGCCACTGGGAGAGCCCAGCATCCCGCGCCCGTCGGGCACTCATGGCTACCCCGATCCACAAGAAGGGCAGGGCCCACAGAATGAGGAACACCAGGTACGCGGTGGGCAGGTGACCGACCCCTTGCATGCGCGTGCCGAAGGTCGGGTCGAGGTAGGTCACTGGATCCCAAAACGTGCCCGTCAGCAGCAGGCAGGAACCGGCGTCGACGGTGTACTTGAGCAGGGCCAAGCCCAGACCGGCGGCGAGGTATTGAGACCGTCCGACAGATCCGCTGAGGGTGAATAGCTCGCGCAGCCTGGACATGTTGAATAGCCTAGCCCGCATCGACCACGGCGCACCAGAACCGAACTGCTCAGTCCGGATGCGGAACACACGAATCCTCAAGATTTGCTGCTGACGGGTGCCCGGGTGGGGTGGTTAGACTCGCGGCCTATGCGCGTGCTCCTCGTCAGCCACCGCTTCCCGCCCCGCTCGACGGCGGGCACGGAGGTCTACACGGCTGAATTGGCGCGGCGCTTGCAGGCCCGCGGGCACGAGGTCCACGTGTTCACTTGCGACAAGGACACGGGCCGTGACGACCTGCAAGTTGATCGGCGCTCGTTCGATGGCCTGCCCGTGACCGAGGTCATCAACAACCTCTACCACGAGTCCTTCGAGCAAACATGGCAACACCCTGGGATCGACGCGCTCTTTCGAGAGGAGATGCGACGAATCGATCCGCAGGTCGTGCATTTCCAACACCTGATGTATCTCTCGGTGGGGTGTCTGGAGGTCGCACGCGACTTCGGCGCCGCGGTGCTCATGACCTTGCACGACTATTGGCTTGAGTGCCCGCGCATGGGCCAGCTCGTGCGCCCCGGCGGCGAGCTGTGCACCACCGTCGAGTTCGAGCGCTGCGGTAGCTGCCTGCCATCATTTGCCTGGACACAGAGTGTTAGGGCCAAGCGGGCAGGAGAGTCCTTGGCCGGGTTGAGACGCATGACCGGGTTGGACCTGGGGCCTCTCGCGCGCAAGATACACAAGCGGCTCTCCAAGCCCAGCGCGCAAGAGGAGCCGGTCGGCACTGCAATCCAGAAGCGCTTTCAGCAAGCGGCCTCTGACCGCAGTGCGGCCCTACGACAACGCGTGCCGGCTGCCGTGCAGCGTTTTCTCGCGCCCAGCAAGTTCCTACGCGAACGACTCGTCCGCTGGGGGCTCGATCCCGACACCATCCACTACATGCCAACCGGCTTGGATGCGGAGCCGGCGCCAGCCCTTGCGACCGGCTCGCCGTCCGGCGCGAAGCAGCACACGGAGGTGCTGTTCCTCGGATCGATGATTCCGGTCAAGGGAGTCCATGTTCTGCTTGAGGCGTGGGGGCAACTGGATCCAGCACTGCGCTCCCAGGCAACGCTGCGCCTGCATGGTCCGGTGTTTCAGGACGCGGGCTACGCAGAGGAACTCTCGCGCATGGCCCGTGAAGTGGGGGCTCGCCTCGCGGGTGGGCTGGACCGCGTACAGGTGGCTGCGGCCTTGGGCCGCGCGGACTTGCTCGTGGTCCCAAGTCTGTGGTTTGAGAATCGCCCACTGGTCCTGATGGAAGCCATGGGCGCGGGCTTGCCGGTCGTCGTGACCGATTTGGGAGGTATGGCGGAACTCGTGCAGGAGGGTGTGAATGGCTGGCGCTTTCCGGTGGGAGATGTAGAGGCCTTGGCTGCGGTTCTCACAAGGTGCCTTGAGGCTGGCGATCCGCGTGGCCAAATCGAGTTTGCATCCAAGCCTGAATTCCCCACGTGGGACGAATGCACGGACCAAATCCTGGCGCACTACTCGGCCTGCCTCGCGCAGCAGGGGTCGCTGGGGTGAGAGTCCTGCTCGCCGTTCACGGCTATCCGCCCGAACTGCGCGGTGGGACCGAAGGGGCGACTCAGGCCCTGGCGCGCGCCTGTGCCGCCAGGGGACACGAAATTCTGGTTGTGGCCGGATCCTTGGACCACGGACCTGAGTTTCGGATCAGCGAGCAGGAAGACCGAGACCCAAGCACCGGGGCGCGCATTCGCGTGAGCCGCTTGCACCGCAGCGACTTGTACTTCGACCATTGGCAGAAGTTGCATTCGCCCCAGGTGGGGGAGGCCTTCTCAATTCTGCTTCGCGAATGGCGACCTGACGTCGTGCACGTCATGCACTGGTTGCGTCTTAGCGATGATCTCGTGCTCCGCGCTGCACGGGCGGGAGTTCCAGCACTGGTCTCCTTGGGTGATCACCTCACTTCTTGCTTGCTGTCTTTGCGTGTGCATCCAGAACGGCGTGGCCCATGTACAGAGTTGCAGTCGACGGGCGTTTGCCTGTCCTGTGCGGGAGCCCTGGCTCCGCGAACTCCTTGGGTGCCCTTGGAACAGCAAATGATCTTGTTCGGCGAACGACGGGCAGGCTTGGAACGCGAGTTGAAACTTGCGCGCCAGAGAATCGTGCCAAGCCTGGCCCATGGGGAAGCGCTGGCTCGCGCAACAGGTCGCACGCTCGGTGCCTTGGTCATTCCCCCAGCACGAGCCATTCGGCTGACTCCTCCCGCCCGCAAGGGGGATTCCTGGGAGGCGTCTGCTGCAGCTCTGCGCCTGGGTCAGTGGAGTGGCGGCGGCGTGATCAAGGGGGCCGACCTGATCCTGCGTGCACTCTGCTCCGTCGTGCGAGCGGGGGTGCCGCGGCCCATCGAGTTGCACTTGGCCGGAGGGCAGCCGCTGGACTTGGCGGTCTTCGACCTGCCCCCTGGATTGACGTGCATTCAGCACGGCCCCTTCGCGCCGGAAGACCTCGGCCAGCACCCGGTGGCTCAGGTACATGCGGCCGTGGTGGGCTCTCTGGCGCCGGAATCCTACGGCCTTGTGGCGGACGAGGCCTTCGAATTGGGCTTGCCCATGTTGCTGCCGGGTACCCCGGCGTTCCTCGAGCGCTTTGGGGATGAAGCGGGCGTCGAGTTCTACGAGCAGGGTGAGCAGCTCGATCTCGCTCGCGCCTTGGCTCGCTTGTGCTCGGACGTCCCGGCGCCCTGCTTGGATCGTGTACCCCTCGGTCCCGACCTGGTCGATATCACGAACTTGCACCTGGATCTTTGGCGGCGCGCCTGTGAAGGGCCGGCCCCCGCAGGCCTACCCGAGCAAAACTGGTTCGAGAGCCGCGTACGCACCGCAGCCCAGGCCAGTTGGGATCGGCAGTGCTCTCAGACCTCCGCCGCGGAGCTGGGTCTGGGAGGGGGATGAAGCCTGGTCGATTGCGAGCGTCTGGCCCGCCCGGACGCCGGGCATCCCGGCCCACTCTCCCATGGACGAACAGGCCGAGAGAACGGAGGATAGCGACCAGTCATGTCCGCCCGTCTCGCCATCTGCCTGATTCTCGCCTGGCCCCTGAGCGGTTGCGGAGCTGCGCCGGCGCGGCCGGACCTGACACCTGTGGCCGAGCTGCCCGAGCACTACAGGGAACTCTGGCGCGCTTGGCTAGACGAAGCACCCGACTGGAACGAACGCCGCGCGGCCTGCCTCAAGGAGGATGCGGCGCGCACCTTTTTGGTCGAGAACCTCGCCGCCGTGCTGCTCGGTTCCTATGCGCGCTCAGAATTGGCGGCCCACACCAGCGCGAGGCACGGGTTATTCGAACGGGCTCGAGCGGAGCTGGTCATCCTGGGCGAAGCCTCCGTGCCGACGCTAATGGAGTTGCACCTGATCGGTGACGGCGCGACTGCCTTCTTGACCTCCGAAGTTCTGATGTCCATCGGAGTGCCCGCGATTCCCGCCTGCCTGGCCAGCATGGACCGGCCCGAGGAACAGTCTCGACGCAGGGCCGTGAATCTGCTGGGACAACTCCCCTACGGGTACGATCTGGAGCCCGAGGTGCGCACGGCCTTGGCTGCCTGCCTCGCCCAAGACGGTGATTGGCTGGTGCGCAAGACGGCGGCTGCCGCTATCGCACGCCGCGGTGGCCGGGACTCGAATCTCTACCCCGCGCGCAATGCCCTTGCCCGTGCCCTGCACGATTCGGACGAGGGCGTGGCGGGCGAGGCCGCCATGGGGCTAGCCAGTCTGCAGGACCCGCGCGCCGTGCCCGACCTGATCAAGTTCTTGCAGAGGGCCGAACAGGCTTCCGCCTTTCGCTTGTATCGAGTCGGCCAAGAGGCCTTGCAGTTGTTGACCCAAACCGAAGATCGCCGTTCCGTTAAGGGGTGGGGAGGCTGGTACCGCGACTGGCTGGCCGAGCGCAAAAAGACCAGAGACTCGGGGAACTAGAAGGCCGGCCCGACTACCCTGGGGCCGTCTGCACACTGGACTCGCACACACCTCACCAATGAATAGCTGGAAGATCACCCGCCGTTATGGCGTCTGCGCTGCGTGCGAGCGCACCTTCGACGATGGAGAGCGGATCGTGAACACCCTGTCGGTAGGGCCCGAGGGACTCGATCGCCAAGAGCATTGCGTGCAATGGTGGGAGGGCAAACCCGAGGGATGTGCGAGCCAAGAATGCTCAGCTGCCTCTGCAGAACGAGCGCAGTTCTTGGCGAACGAGGAAACCGGGGGCCAAAGTGCGGGAGAGCCTCCCGTCGTGCGGGACCTGTTCTGGTGGTACGGCCGCCACCTCGTGGATCGCAAACGCACCGTACAGCTGGATCTGACCGCGCTCGAGCGTCTCTTCTTGGAGTTGGAGGGGTGCGAGGAGCAGGGCTTGAGGGAGTTGCGCTATCTCCTCTGTCTACTGCTGATGCGCAAACGACGCCTGAAGGTGGAGAAGCTGCTGCGCGAAGGAGATGAGGAGGCTTTCTTGGTCCGTCGTCCCCGGCACGAAGAGCGCTACAAGGTATTCGTCTACGATTTTGATGCGGACCGGATGGCCGAGATGCGCACCGAACTGCAGGCCATCTTCGATGGAGCTGAAGGGGAGGGGGGCATCCAATTGCCGGGCCCCGAGGAAGCGGTCGAGGCGCAGGTGGGGTCCGATGGCGAGCTGGGTGCCTCGGATCTCGCGCCAACGGATTCCTGAGGGCCGCGAGTCCGGCCAGGCCGCCAGGGCCAGATCCCACCCCGGCGGAGAGGGTGGGTTGCTCGGGCAGTCCCGGCGGCGGCCGGCAGGGGGTATTTCGTGGCCAAAAAGTAGCAACCCCTGTGGACCTCGTTCGCGGCCCGTGCCCCACCACCCATAGTGGGTCCGCTCGATCTAGCCACAGGATCCTGCGTGGTGGCCCGGCCGGAAGCGGCCCCTACTGACCTGCTAGGGGGCCTTTTTGCAAGTCCGTGCTTTCAATTGGGGTAGTGGAGCGCAAGAATGCTCAAATGTCGCTAGATGGAGCAAAGTGGAGGTCAATGGAGCCGTCCGAGCCGGTTTCGAGGCGGTTGACTCGCTTCTTGGGGACCTCCCAGCACCCCCTAGATGACAAGGGCCGGGTCTTTTTCCCCAAGCGCTTCCTGCCGGAATTGAGGAAAGACGACTGCGGCGATGCGACCGTCGTCGTGACCCTGGGACCCGGGGGCTGCCTGTACCTCTTGGGCCACGCGGACTTCGACTTGGCTCGCCAGGCCTTCTCGAAGAGTGCTTTTCCTTCTCCCGCCGAGCTCCTGGCCCAACGGGATTTCTACGGCAAGGTGGAAGAGGTGAAGCTCAAGTCCGGGCGCCTGCTGTTGCCAGAGACCCTGCGGCAGAAGGCGGGCATCGACCGGCAGCTGACCATGGTTGGCTGCGGCAACCGGGTCGAGGTCTGGGAGCCCGCTCGCCTGGCCGCGGTGGAGGCTGACCTGCACGGAGCCTTCGAGACGTTCAACGCTGGAGAACATCCAGCCGATCCGCCGGGAGGCGAGTGAGTCGCCCATGGAACTCCTGGGGGGGAGAAGACGAGGAATGGAATTCGAGGGGAGGCCTTGGCTCATGACTCCTGACTTCAAAGACGTGCACGTCCCTGTTCTTGCCGAAGAAGTGGTCGCCCTGCTGGGGGGTAGCGGCGACACATTGGACCCTTCTGGCTGGATTGTGGACGCGACGCTGGGTGCCGGGGGGCATTCAGCGTCCTTGCTCGAGTGTTTCCCGCGCATCCGTGTCCTTGGCACGGACCAGGATCCTTCGATCCTGGAATGCGCGCGGAAACGACTTGAGCCCTTCCAAGATCGCGTGCGATTGGTTCCTTGTCGGATCTCGGAGCTCTCTCGCTTGTTGCGCAAGTTGCGCATGGGTCGTCCGCGCGGCTTCTTGTTCGATTTCGGGGCCAGCTCGCTGCAACTCGACACTCCCAGTCGCGGGTTCTCCTTCCAAGCCGATGGCCCCTTGGACATGCGCATGGATCCCTGCCGCGCACGCACCGCCGCGGATGTGGTCAACACCTGGGATGAGGCGGACCTCGCCGATCTGTTCTATCACGAGGGTGGGGAGCGCCGCTCGCGGGCCATTGCTGCCGAAATCGTCCGTTGTCGACGTCGGGCAGCCTTCCAACGCACCGGCGCCCTGGCGGAACTGATCGTCCGCATTGTGGGTCGGAGTGGCAAGATTCACCCCGCCACGCGGGTCTTTCAGGCGTTGCGGCGGGCCGTCAACGAAGAGGGCGAGGAGTTGCTAGCTGGATTGGAAACGGCGGAACACTGGCTGGACGAAGGGGGCGTTCTGGCGGCAATCTCGTTCCACTCGGGAGAGGATCGCGAGGTCAAGCGCTTCCTGCGCGAGGGGGTGAGCCGGGAGCGCTGGAAGCTCGAGCCCAAGAAGCCCTTGCAGGCTAGCCGGGAAGAACAGCGAGCGAATCCTCGGGCGCGATCCGCCATTCTGCGCGGGGCACTGCGTGTGCGCGGGGGAGAGCCATGCGCGTGACTCGCGGCGTTGCCTGCCTGGTGCTCTGTGCCTTGACCTTTGCGGCGGGTCTGTGCACGGCCGCCTGCGAGGCATCCAATCGCGAACGGGGTGGGGAGCTGTATTGGCAGGAGATGCGGCGCCTGCAGCAGGAACAGGAGATCCCGCACCTCCTCGATACGCTCGCGAGGGCTGAAATGGCGCAACTCTCGATTGAATCTGCTTTTGGCGATTCGCAGACTGCGGACGGATGACGAGGAGGTCATGGGGGGGAAACTGAAACCAAGCCATCAACGGCAGCGGGGGACACGCGGGACACAGGCAGCGGAGCCTGGGTTCGAAGGCGGCATGGGCCCCGCCGTCGCTGCAGGTCTGATGGTTGGCCTGATTCTCGTCGCGGTGGCCCTGCGCTCGGCCACTCGCATCTGGGCTGGGGAGGCAGCAGCCGACGATCAGCACGCGACGCCACGCCGGGTGGCCGGCTTCGCCGCGGCCCCCACGATAACCGACCGCGACGGCCGACTCTTGGCCATGAGCGTGCCGGTCTACGACTTGAGCCTCTCGCCCCAATCCATGTGGCGCAGCCACACACCCTGGGTCATGTCCGCGGAGATTCTGGCCAGTCTGACTGACCGCTCACCGGAGCAGCTGTCGGTGGCCGAAACGCGTGCCTTCCTGGCCCAACTCTTGCCAGCCGATGCCCACCGAGCGGGCAACGAGCCCGTCGTGATCAAGGTCTCAAAGCCCTCGCTGCTACGCTTCGACGGCGAACACACCCAACGCGTGCGGCGCTGGATCCAGAGCGGTGCCTTGCAGGGCGAAGACGACCGGGGACCGCTGCGAGGATTGCGCTTGGTCCGCATGGAGAGTGACGCGTACTTGAGCTTGAGTTGGACGCCTGAAGTGCTGCTCTCCAAGGAGCAGCGAGAGGCGCACCTGGGCGCTGGCACAACGGCCCGCACGTGGGTCAATCATCTGCTCGATGACCTCACCGATTTGGTGGGTCGCGAGGTTATGGATGAGCACCTGCGCGTGCGTGTGGGAGCCGACTGGTCCAGTCTGGCCGCGTCTCAAGTACGCGCGCGTTCCAGGGACGCGCTCTGGGCGGAGTTGCTCGACAATCAGTACCGCGTAGCGTTCAAGTCGATTGATGTGCCGCACGCGCTGGCGCTCAGGGAGGTGTTTGAGCACCAAGCCGTGTCGGCTTGGCAGATGAAGTTGGAGATGCACGCGCGCCGCACCTACGGCCTGCGCTCCATCGGTTTCGAGCCCTCACCCTTTGTCGCGATGGCTTCCGAAGGACAAGACGATCCCATCGCGCTCATGGGGCATTGGGGCCGACTGGATCCCAATGCGGCCCAGGGTCTTGCTGATCACCTACTCGACGAGCAGCCCGAGGTGTTGAACTGGCAAAGTCTCGTCGATCCTCGCAAAGCTCTGTGCGAAGAACTCATCCACGAGAGTCGGCCGATGGCCGGCTTGGAACTGCTGGCGCGCGAGTACCTCGATCGAGAGTCTTGGGTGCAATCCGACATCTCCGGGGTAGAGGCTCTTTCGCGCGTGCTGGCCAGGGACCGGCGAGACCTTTGGAAGAGCGAGAATGAGGCCATCCCCTCGGACCTGCTGGCTGCCCAGATGGGCTCGTCACTGGCCCAGGTGGAAACCACCTTGAGTGCGGGGCTGCAGATGTACCTGCACAGGGAGTTGCAGCGCACCGCCGAGGCCCAGGAGGCGGTCTTGGCCATGGGGATCGTGCTCGACCCCTCGACGGGCGAGATCCTGGCTCTCGATGCGGTTCACCGCTACCGGATCAGTGGTTTCGCCCCCCTGCAGCACATTTTCACTCCCGGATCAACGGTCAAGGCTCTCGTCATGGCCACCGCTCTGGATCAAGGCGTGGTGACTCCGGACGATCGAATCAAGACCTTTGCCAAGCAGGGCGGCATCCAACTTGGATCGCGGCGAATCTCCGAGGCTCGCGGTGCGCCGACCGAACCAGAAATCAGTGCCTCCGTCGCCTTGGCTCGATCCGTTAACGCGGCCATGGTTCAGATTGGAGCGCGGCTACCAGCACCCGTCTTGCGCGACAGCCTTGCACGTCTGGGCTTGGGCCAGCGACCATCGGCTGGTTTGGGACCCGAAGCCCGAGGGTACCTTCCGGCCTTGGACGCCAAGGGCAGCTGGAGTCCGAACTTCACACACGCATCGGTTTCCATGGGGCACGAAATCAGCGTCAGCCTGTGGCAAATTGCCTCGGCACTAGCGACCGTCCTACGCGGGGGTGAACGACTGCCGCTGCGTTTGGTGCGCGCCATTCGCCAGGGCCCAGACACAGAGGGGATTGAATTTGTTGCACCTGAGGGTCAGCGCGTCTTGGGAGCCAAAGCCTGCGCCGACGTACGCGCCATGATGGCAATGGGAGCGCGTACGGGCACGGGCAAGAGTGTCACCAAGGGGCACTGGCCCGAGTTCGAAGTGTTGCTGACCAAGACCGGCACTGCCGAGCGCGTTCGCACCGAGGGGTGTCCGCACGATGAGCACCGCGCCCTGGCGGCAGCCGCCGCGCAGGGTCGCTCCTTGACGCGGGCAGAGCGCAACAAGCTGCGCGGTTCGCGGGAGTCGGGCCATCGCAGCTGCTACACCTCTTCCATCTGTCTGGTGGGTCGAGCCAAGGGTTCGGATCAGGAGTTGATGGTGTTCATCGTCGTCGAGGACCCCTCGAAGCGCAGTGCTTTCAGTCACTTCGGATCCAAGGTGGCTGGCCCCCCGGCGATGCGCGTCCTGCGCGTCGCCCAGGGATTGTCGCCCGAACCCGCCAGCGACGCGGGTCCTGCCCGCCTGCGGACCGTCGCTGGAGGTCAGGCGCTTGATCCCGACTTGAATCCGGGCCTGTATGCCCATTCCGATCAGCCGTGGACGGAGGATTCACGTTGACTTCACTTCAGGAACTGGTCAAGCGCCTGGGCGGTGAGCTCTCCGAATCCGTGGGTGACCTGACCATCCGGGAAGTGCAGATGGACTCACGCGAGGTCTTGCCGGGCGACCTGTTTGTGGGAGTCGTAGGCACCCGCGAGGACGGTGTTCACTACCTGCGAGAGGCCGTGCAGCGCGGGGCCGCGGCCGTGCTCACCCGCGGAGGGCAACAGGAAACGCTGCCGCGCGAGTTGCAGGGGATTCCCCATTGGACCCACGGCCGCGTGCGCCGCACGGCGGGTCGAGCGGCAGCTATCGCGCAAGGTCCACCTGCGCAGAGCCTGGACGTGGTGGGTATCACAGGCACCAACGGCAAGACTTCCTGCGCGCACCTCTTGGGGCAGCTGCTGAGAGCCGGAGGACGCGCGCCTGCCGTGCTTGGAACGGCTGGGCACCAGCTTAGTGGCGGCTTGCAAGAGACTTCCACTCACACGACCCCACCCGCGCCTCAGCTCCAGCGCTTGCTCGCTCGCCATCAGCGCAATGCGGGAGACTGCGTCGTGATGGAGGTCAGTTCCCACGCGTTGGTCCAGCAACGGACTGCGGGCGTGGATTTCGAAGTGGGCGTATTCACGAACTTGACCCGTGAACATCTAGACTATCACCGCGACATGCGCTCCTATCTTGCGGCTAAGTCGAAGCTCTTCGAAAACTTGACGCCCGGCAGTACTGCCGTGCTCAACAAGGACGACCCCGCCTGGGAATACCTGGCACGGGTCACCGAGCACGCGGGAGCTCGGACGATCACGTACAGCGTGCAGCAGGCGGCCGACTTCACGGCTTCTGGACTGCGAACCGATATCGATGGGTCGCGTTTCACCTTCGATGGGATGGGGATCTTTTCGACGGAACTGCGAATTCCCCTTCGAGGTCGGTTCAATGTGCAGAACGCCCTTGCGGCGGTCGCCGCTGCGCACTGCTTGGGAGTGAGTCCTTCCACACTTGTGGAGGGACTCACTGCTTTTCAACCCGCTCCCGGCCGCTTGGAGCACGTTCCCAGCCCGGGGTGGGACCTGGAAGTCTTCGTCGACTACGCCCACACTCCGGACGCCTTGGAGCACGCTCTACTCGCCCTGCGCGAGACCCTGTTGGCCCAGGGGGAGAACAAACAGCGTTTGCACGTGGTCTTCGGCTGCGGGGGGGAGCGCGACCGCGGCAAGCGACCGGTGATGGGGCGCGTGGCGGAGCGGTTCGCAGACAAGGTCATCCTGACCAACGACAACCCGCGTGGTGAGGATCCGGAGGGCATTGCCCAAGACATCTTGCGTGGCATGCAAGAGGGAGCTCAGGTTTGCACGGTCGAGTTGGACCGCCGTCGGGCCATTGAGCTCGCGCTGCGCGAGGCTCGACCGGGGGATGTGATCCTGGTGGCGGGCAAAGGACACGAAACCCGGCAGTGGATCGGTGGGCAAGCGCTGGAATTCAATGATCGGGTCGTGATCCAAGACTTGCTGTGCACAGGGAGCCCGGCATGATTCCGTTCTCGTTGGGTGACGTGCTCGCTGCTTGCGATGCCCAATTGCTGGGCGAGGAGGTCTCAGGTGTGGAGCACACTGTGCTGCAGAACGTGTCGACCGATACGCGCAGCCTTCAGAAGGGCGACCTATTCGTGGCTCTCAGCGGACCGAACCACGATGGGAACGACTACGCCTTGCGCGCGGCACAAGCCGGTGCCGCTGCCCTGCTACTGCGCGCCGGAGCGGATCTGCAACATCCGCTGGGCAAGACACCGGTAATCCTGTGCCAAGACCCGCGCCGCGCGTTCTCGCAGTTGGCGGCCTGGCACCGTTCGCGTCTCGAGATGCCCGTGCTGGGCATCACGGGATCCTGTGGCAAGACCAGCACCAAGAACATGCTCGCCAGTCTGCTGGGAACCCAGCGCAAGGTCGTCGCCAGCCCGGCTTCGTACAACAATGACATCGGGGTGCCGCACACCCTCTTCAGCGCTGATCCGTCTTGCGAGACCCTGATCGTGGAGATGGGAACGAATGCGCCCGGTGAGATCGAGGCCCTGTGCTCCACGGCCCGGCCTACTGCAGCCATCGTGACCAACGTCGGATCCTCTCACTTAGCCGGCTTGGGAAGCGAGCGGGGTGTGGCCCAAGAAAAGAGCTGCTTGCCGGCCAGTATCTCCCCGGACGGCTGGGTGGTTCTCAATGCGGATTGTGCTTGGAGCGAGACGCTGCGCGCCGCAACGACCGCCCAGGTTCTCACCTTCGGCATTGAACATTCGGCGGACCTGCGGGCGCGTGAATTGCACTTTGAAGACGAGCACACGACCTTTCAACTCGATGCCGGACCGGTGGGTGTGAGTTGCGAAGTATGCCTGCCCATGCTCGGCCAGCACGCGGTGGCCAACTTGCTCGCGGCTCTGGCAGCCTGCGTTGGGCTGGGCGTGGACCTCGCGGGCGTACTCGAGCACGTGGGACGGCTGAGGGATGCCCGCAGCCGCATGCAGCGCCGTCGCGTGGGGGACTTGACTCTCATCGATGACAGCTACAACGCCAATCCATTCTCAGCACGGGCGGCCGTGCGGGCGCTGAAAGTGATGAGTGCTTCGCGCCGAGTGCTCGTCCTGGGAGACATGCACGAGCTCGGCGAGACCTCCGTCAAGGAGCACCGCGGGCTGGGGCAGGCCGTGGCCGAGGCTCAGGTTGAACAGCTCGTCACAATCGGCGAGCAGGCCTTGGATATCGCCGCCGGAGCCGCGCTTGCGGGCATGCCGCCCGGTTGCGTACGTCATTTCCCGGGTGTCACCCAGGCCACCGAAGCCCTGGATGAATTCGTGGGGTCGGGCGATGTGGTGCTCGTCAAAGGTTCGCGGGCCGCGGGGCTGGAGCTTCTCGTGCAGCGCATCGAAGAGATCCACGGCGCGCCCAGCATGCGGGAGGTTCAGCGCGGCTAGGCCTGCGCCCACCGATGCTCACCGTCATCTTCGACCGCCTGTTCGATGTGTCCCTCTTCGGATACATCTCGTTCCGAGCCGCCATGGCGACCATCACGGCCTTCTTGTTTGCCGTGTTCCTGGGTCGCCCAGCGATCGAGTGGCTCAAGTCCCATCGTGTGCGCGAAGACGTTAGCAAGACGGATTCGATCGAGTTGGCCGAGTTGGCCCAACGCATGGGCAAACACGATACGCCCACGATGGGTGGCTCGTTTCTAGTCATCGCCTTGCTGCTGTCCGTGGCCCTGTGGTGTCGCCTGGACAATCTGCACGTGGTCCTCGGACTCGTATTGACCGCCGGTCTGGCCGCTGTCGGGTTCATTGATGACTACAAGAAGCTGACGGTGCCCCACTCCAAGGGGCTCAGCACGCGCTCCAAGTTGCTAGGGCAGACGGCGATCACGCTGTTCACCGTGCTGGCCCTGGTTTGGTATGCACACGCCTCCGACCGCTATTCACTTCTGACGGTCTACCCGCCGTTCTTCAAGGACGTCTCAATCTCCTTTGCCGGTGGGGTCTTGAGCGGCATCGGATTTGTGATCTTTGCCTGGTTCGTGATTGTCGGCACATCCAACGCCGCAAACATCACCGACGGCCTCGACGGGCTCTCCGCGGGCTGCATGATCATTTCGGGTCTGGCCCTCTCTGTCTTCTGCTATGTCACCGGGCGCTACGACTGGACGGAGTACTTGGGCCTGCCTTTCATTCCCGAAGCGGCTGAAATGACCGTCGTGGGTGGAGCCTTGTGCGGCGCATGCATGGGATTCCTGTGGTACAACGCGTTTCCCGCTCGTGTGTTCATGGGGGACTCGGGCTCTCTGCCCATTGGGGGTCTCTTGGCCTGGATGGCGTTGATCTCCAAGCAGGAACTGGTCCTGCCGCTGCTTGGATTCGTGTTCTTCGCCGAGCTCGGATCGAGTGCCCTGCAGCGTTTCTATTTTCAGCGCACCGGGGGCAAGCGTCTGTTCACCATGGCACCCATTCACCATGGGTTGCAGCTGAAGGGCGGCGTGTTCAACGCGAGCGCCGCTCCGTGGCACGAAGTGACGGTCGTCGTACGAGCCTGGATCGTCGCCGCAGCCTGTGCCCTGGCCAGTCTGGCCCTTTTGAAGGTGCGCTGACTTGGCCCGCGTACGCACATCTTCACGCTTGGCCGCGGCGGCGCGCAATCCGCGCCAGCTCACGCTGCACGCATCGTTCGAAGCCCTCACCCGCCCGCGCCCGGGTGCGGACCCCAGCCGCCCCGCCCAGCGTTTGTTCTACGTGGTCTTGGCCCTGCTGGGATTGGGTTTCCTTCTGCAGATCAGCCATCTGGCATCCACCGTGCCGGCGTCCCAAATGGGCTCGCAGGTCTTGAAGCTCTGTGGCTACCGACTGCTCGCCTTGTGCGCCATGCTCGCGGCCGCGTTCGTTGGACCACGACGCCTGGAGCCCCTGATCCCTGTCCTGATGGGCGTCACAATCGTGCTGCTCCTGGCCGTGTGGATTCCAGGCGTGAGTTACGCTCGCAATGGTTCTCACCGTTGGTTGAGCGTGCCAATTCGCTGGCAGCCCTCGGAACTCGCGCGGGTCGTTGCCGTGCTGTGGGCGGCCCGGCGTTGCGTGCAACTCGGACCGCAGGTTTCCGATGCATGGCGCGGTGCCCTGCCTCTGCTCAGCTTCGGGCTGTTCCTGTTCCTGCTCATTGTGGTCGAGCCAGACTTTGGCGGCGCCATGCTGCTGCTGCTCAGCTACTGCGCCACCATCTGGGTCGGCGGCGCCCGCTGGACTCACGTCAGCGGAGGGCTGTTGCTCATTATTGGCCCGGCCCTGCTGCTCGGAGCGAGCTTCGTGGGATACATCCGCGAACGGCTCAGCATTTTCCTCGGGGACAGCACCAATGAGCAGGTCTCCAGTGCCTTCGATGCCATTGCCAGTGGAGGGTGGCTGGGGGCCGGATTCACTCAGGGTTCTTTCCGCACCGCTGGCCTGCAGTACCAGCAATCGGACTACGTGTTCTCCCTAGTTGGGGAGGAGTTCGGCTTGCTGGGCATGCTGATCGTCGTGGGCCTCTTCGCAGCCCTCTTGGTTTACACCCTTAGGCTCGTGGGCAGTCTCTCTGACCGTTTTTCATCCCTGGTGACCTTCGGATTGCTGATCACCGTGGTCTTCCAGGCCATGCTGCATATGCAAGTTGTGACAGGTCTTGCCCCTCCAAAGGGCATGATTTTGCCTTTTCTGTCCGAAGGAGGAACTGCACTTGTCTCTTCCTGCCTGGCCGTGGGCCTCGCCTTGGGCGCCGCCCGCGAGGAACGGGGCCCCTTGACCCCATAGATCGTGGGGATCCGGGTCCCCTGCCACCTCGACACCCAAATCCAATTCATGCAACAGATCGAACGCGTGGGCGCGATCGCCCTACTTCTGCTCGTCGTGACCATGGCTACTGTCGCCCTTTGGGGCGACGGTCAGGGGGGCGCGGATTCCGGACGCCAAGATCTAGTTGCCAGAACGGATTCATCCCGCGGGTCGGGACAGAGCACTCCGCCCTGGACGCGTGGTCAGCGTCAACAACTGCCTGTGGCTCCGTCCGACGAGCGCTCGCTGCCGGCGAGAGGCCAGGCCAATTTGGGGTCGGGCCATCCCAGCCGGCGTGAGTCCGGTGGTGAATCCGGCAGTCAGTCCGGCCGGGGTCCTCAAGCTCAATTTGCGAGCAGCTCGAACCGCGATGCTGAGGCACGCACCTTTGCCCAGGCCCAACAGCGCACGGCTGGCGATTTTTCGGGCTCGCGCAAGCACAAGAACCCGGGGCGCCTGACTCCGTCCGGCCGCAACGCGGGGGCAGCCCCTTCAGCGGGTCACCGCTACACCGTGCGCTCCGGCGATTGCCTGGAACGCATCGCGCGCGATCAGTGCGGTGATCGGGGACAGCTCAAGCGCATCATGGCCATGAACGGTATCCATGACCCCAATCGCATCCGGGTTGGGCAAGTCCTGCAATTGCCAGGCGAGGGCCGGTCAGGGTCCTCGACGTCCCCGGGCCAGGCACCCGCCCGAGCTTCGAACCAGGTCTATGTGGTTCAAGCAGGGGACAACCTCTCGACGATTTCTCAACGCACCCTGGGTACCTTCAAGCGTTGGAAGGAGTTCCTTGAGATCAACAGAGGGCTCGACCCCGACCGCCTGCAGGTGGGTGCGCGTCTGAAGGTGCCGGCTGGCGCAATCGCCGATCAACCCGTTCTGCTAGCCAACGCCCGGGTGAACCGTTGAGGGCGCGTGCCAAGTGGAGTCTCGGCTTGGCGGGCGTGGTGCTGGCAAGTTTGTATGCGCCGACCTGTCTGCGTATCCTGGCGACGCCCCAGGTAGGTCAACTGAGGGAGCTGCCCGTGGTCAGCGAGGCCAACCTGGCCCCGCAAGCATCCCTCAGCCAAGCTCAACTGATACCCTAGTTGGTGAGCCTAGGGCCTCCCAAGTTCACAAGTAGAATTCGACACGCGGCCCAGGGGGCGCTCATGTCACGCACCGCAATCCAACTGGCTGGCGCAGGCAATGGGGATCCGGTAGCCCCTGCGCGGACAGGTTTACGACTTGCGATCAGCGGCGGAGGAACGGGCGGGCACATCGTGCCGGGCTTGCACCTGCTCGAGCACCTGCGCGAATCCGGGGGTGACCTCGGCGACCTACTTTGGTTCGGAAGTGGGAGGGGGGTTGAAGAACGCGTTTTGCAGGGCCTTCGGGGGTGCGCCGGTCGCATTCCCACGGAGGTCTTCTCCTTGGCCCTTGAGCCCCGGGGCGGTGGCGCCCCAAGGTGGGCGGGCTTGGCCGTGAGGACAGCTCCGAGTGTGCAGTGTGCGCGCGTTGCCCTGCGCGAGCACGGCACGCAGGTCGTGTTGGGTCTGGGTGGCTTCGTGACAGCCCCCGTCGCCATCGCCGCTCGCAGTCTGGGGATTCCCATGGCGCTGCTGGAGATCAATTCTGTGTCGGGCATGGCCAATCGTTGCCTCGCTCCCTTCTGCCGCAGGGTCTACCACGCCTGGGGTGGAACGGTCCCAGCCGCTCCCGGCGATCGTCACATCCGGGTCGGACCGCCCGTGTCCCCGCGCCTGGAGCCCACCCAGGGAGAGCACTCACGGCGTGCCGCGCGCGAGTGCCTGGACTTCGACATTGATCGGCCCCTGCTTGTGGTGCTGGGGGGATCCCAGGGAGCTCAGGCCATCAACCAAGCCATCGCCGGGTTCGCAGACTCACTTCTAGCCGCCGGGGTGTCCATCTTGCATCAAGTGGGGCCGGACAAGCTGGGTCAGGCCGCTGCGACGCGCTCGGAGTTCTATCGGGCAACCGAATACGTGGACGACGTGCCCCTCGCCCTGCGCGCAGCGGACTTGGTCCTGTGCCGAGGAGGGGCGTCCACCCTGGCCGAGGTCGCAGCCGTCGGAGCCCCAGCTTGGGTTGTGCCCTACACCCACCACAAGGACAACCACCAGGAACGCAACGCCCAACAGCTAGGTGAAGGCGTACGCCTCGTGCGGGAGGTGGACTTGAAAGCGACGCTGCCCCAACTGCCGGGGTTCATCGGTCCGCGTGGCGCTTCCGAACGGGAGCACATGCGTCGCGCATTGCGCACCTGTGTGCCCCGCGATGCCGCGCGCAGGATCCTCGACGACCTCGAACTATTAGCTGCGGGTCGGTAAGCTCCGGGCGCCCGGCACCCATTTCATGAGCGATTTTCAGCCCCAGCCCCGTCCACCGGCCACAGACTCAGGCAAGGCCCAAGCTGACCCACCTCGGCTGTTGGAGTGTCTGCCCAAGCATGTCCACCTATTGGGCGCGGGGGGCGCCGGACTCTCGGGAGTCGCGCGACTGTTGTTGGCCCGCGGCCATTCCCTGACCGGATACGATCGCGAGCAGTCGCCCTTCACTCGCGCGCTCGAGGCACTCGGTGTCCCCATTGCTCTGGGTGACAGTGAAGCGGAGCAGCTTCCAATTCCTCCCTCGCACCTGGATTCGAGTTTCGATTCGACCGATGCGACGCTCGTCAGACCCGTCGCCGCCGTGATTCGATCGGCCGCCATAGGAGACGATGATCCCCAACTGCAACGGGCGCGCTCCCTGGGTTGGGCGGATTTCAAGTACGCGGAGTTGTTGGGGCGCCTAGCGCCTAAGGGGCGCACCCTGGCGGTGGCAGGCACCCACGGCAAGACCACGAGCTCGTGGATGTTGCACCATGCCCTGACCGGGATCGCCACGGAACTGTCGAGTGTACCGGCCCCCGGAGTCTTGGTGGGGGGCATCGACACCAGCCTGAAGACCAACGCCGTGGCCCCCGAGGCGGGCGGTTGGTTTGGAACCGAGGCCTGCGAGTACGACCGTTCGTTCCTGCGTCTCGATCCGACGGGCGCACTGATTACGAACGTGGAAGCCGATCACCTGGACTGCTACAAGACCCTCGAGGGTGTGCAGGGGGCTTTCGCGCTCTTCGCCGGACGCCTGCCACGCGAGGGCCTGTTGGTTCTTGGGGCGGACGTGCCCGATCTGGTCGAACACGCGACTCGCGCCGAAGTCTGGCGCCTGGGGCGCGAGCTTCATCTGGACCTGGAAGAGGTCACCCGAGGTTGTCGTGCCTTCCGCTTGCGGGGACCGGGGTGGGCGACTCCCAGTGTGCAACTCGCGGTGCCCGGGGACTTCAACGTGGAGAACGCTGCCTTGGCTCTGGCCCTTGCCGTTGGAGTTCAAGCTGGACATGGCTCGGGGCACAGCCTGCAGGTGCGTGCCCAATCCGCTGCGGCTGGGCTCGAGAACTTCAATGGAGTTCTGCGTCGCTTCGAACACTGGGGTGTGGAGCAGGGCCTGGACTTGGTGCATGACTACGCTCACCATCCGACCGAGGTCGAGGCGACTCTACGTACGGCACGCCGCGTCTTCCCCGGTGCTCCGCTACACGTCCTGTTTCAACCGCACCAACACAGCCGCACGGCTCATTTCCTTGAGGGCTTCGTGCAGGCGCTCAAGACGGCGGATCGCGTTGTTGTTGCTGACGTCTACGGGGCCCGAACTGCAATGGACTCCCAAGCGGCTGGAGCCGAGAATCTCGTGCGAGCCTTGTCGCGCGAGGGCGTGCAAGCGGTGCAGGGCGGCCCGCCTTTGCAAGCGAGTGAGATCTTCGCCGCAGAACTGACATTCGAGACGGCGGGCCTTGTGCTCGGGGCCGGCGACATCGACGGAATTAAAGATGACCTCCTTAGCCGACTGGCCGTGCGTAGCGCTTCCCCTCGCTGACCTCGCTCAGCGCACGACCATGCGCGTGGGTGGGCAGGCGGAGTTGTTGCTCGAACCGGCGGATCCGACGGAATTGCAAGATGCTTTCAAGGCCTGCTCGCAGCGCGGGATCGCCCCGCGCATCTTGGGCGGGGGGGCCAACCTGCTGGTCCAAGACGGAGTCTTGCCGGGGGTGGTGATCGCTACCGAGCGTCTGAGACGCCTGTTTCGACCCGGGGCCGCGGGCGAAGAGCCTCGATCCGAAGAGCAAGCCGCTGCCGAAATTCCCGGGGCCTTCGAAGCCTCGCTGCCATCCGGGGAGATGGTGCAGGACGACCCCGCCCGCGATCCACGCCTGGTGGTTTGGGCCGGATGCACCTTGCCCGCGCTCTTGCGTGCGGCCCGCGATTTGGGCTATTCGGGATTGGAGGGCCTCGTGGGGGTGCCGGGGTCCCTGGGTGGTGGAGTCGCCATGAATGCCGGTGGTCGTTGGGGCGACATGTGGGATGTGGTGGAGAGCGTACGTGTTCTGGGGGCCTCTGGTGAGTTTCGGGACCTGACGCGCGCCGAGTGCCAGCCCAGCTATCGCAATGGGGGCCTAGGAAACGACTGGGTCGTCGGAGCTGTGCTGCGCTTCGAACCGAAGCCACGCCCGCTCATCCAGGAAGCCATGTCGGACTACCTGCGCACCAAGAACAGCGTTCAACCCGTGACCGAGTGGTCCGCGGGCTGCATCTTCAAGAATCCACCTGCAGAGCAGGCCGATGGGCGTTCCGCGGGAGAACTTGTGGAGGTGAGTGGGGCCAAGGAGCTAAAACGCGGAGATGCCGCCGTGAGCGATCGCCATGGCAACTTCATCGTGAACCGTGGTGAAGCGCGGGCCTCGGACGTGTTCGAGTTGATGCAGGCGGTGCGCCAACACGTGTTGGATGCCACGGGGGTGGCGCTGGAGTACGAGGTCAAACACTGGACGAGCGACTCACAACCCGATGCCCGTGTGCAGAACTAGGCCCTTCGGGTCGCGCTTGGTAGACTCCCCGTCCGTCGGCGCCCCGGGAGCGCTCGCGGCTTGGCGGCCCAGGTGGGGTCGGCGAGCTTGGATTTCCCGCGCGGTGATTTCCCATGTCCGAGTCTTCCCCGGTCGCTGAGTCGACCGAATCCGTCGAGCGGCCGCCCCTGTCTACCCTGCGTCACTCCTTGGCGCACTTGATGGCCTCCGCCGTGCAGAAGCTGTACCCCGGCGTCCGATTCGGATTCGGGCCCTCCATCGAACACGGCTTCTACTACGACTTCGACCTGCCCGATGCGCTGACCGACAAGGACCTGGCCAGCATCACCAAAGAGATGCGGCGTATCGCCAATCGCTCAGGCTCGATTCAACGCGAAGAGCTGACCCGCGAGCAGGCTATGGAGCGCCTTGCCGCCCAGGGCCAGTCCTACAAGCAAGAGGCGTTGGGGCTGATCCCCGAGGGTGAGCAGATCACGTTCTACTCCCACGGGGAAGGCGACGATCGTTGGGGCGACCTGTGCGAGGGACCCCACCTCGAAGACTTCAAGCAGTCCTTCCACTTCAAGCTCTTGAACGTGGCTGGCGCCTATTGGCGCGGTGACGAACGCAATCCGATGATGCAACGCATCTACGGAACGGGTTTTTGGACCAAGCCCGAGCTGAAGCAACACCTCGAGTGGCTTGAGGAGGTCAAGTTGAGGGATCACCGGCGCCTAGGTGCGTCGATGGACCTCTTCAGCACCCAGGCCAATGCCGGTTCGGGCTTTGTGTTTTGGCATCCCAACCTGGGCGTCGTGCGGCGCTGCATTGAGGATCTGTGGTGGGAATTGCACGCCCGTGACGGTTACCTGCCCGTGTACACCCCGCACGTCTCGCGCGAGTCCCTGTTCGCCGTGTCGGGTCACCTCGAGAATTACTCCGAGATGATGTACGCACCCATGGAGCTCGATGAGCTGCCGTACAGGGTCAAGCCCATGAACTGCCCGGGGCACGTCTTGATCTACAAGAACCGCGGGCGTTCGTACCGCGAGTTGCCCCTGCGCTGGGGGGAGCTCGGAACCGTTTACCGCTACGAGCGTTCAGGTGTGGTGCACGGAATGTTGCGCGTACGAGGCTTCACCCAAGACGATGCCCATATTTTCTGCACTCCAGACCAATTGGCTGATGAGATCGCGGGCGTCTGTCGTCTGGTCGACGAAATCATGTCGATCTTCGGCTTTGAGTGCACCGCTTACCTGGCCACGCGACCTGCGGACAAGACCATTGGTGAGCAGGCCATCTGGGATCAGGCCACCGCCGCCTTGCAGCAGGCTGCGGACTCGATTGGCTTGAAGCTCGAGTTGGATGAGGGCGGCGGCGCGTTCTACGGACCCAAGATCGACTACAAGATCAAAGACGCTCTGGGCCGCGAGTGGCAGAACTCGACTATCCAGTGCGACTTCAACTTGCCCGAGCGCTTCGACTTGACCTACACCGCGGCGGACGGAAGCCAACAACGACCGATCATGGTGCACCGCGCCATCCTGGGTTCCCTCGAGCGCTTCGTGGGCGTCTTGATCGAGCACTTCGGGGGGCGCTTCCCCTTCTGGTGTGCCCCAACTCAAGTGGCGTTGATTCCCATTCGGGAGGAGCACTCGGATTATTGCCGTGAGCTCGACGTGCGGCTGAGGGGTGAGCTGTTCCGTAGTGACTGCAAGGACGAGTCGGCCCACATGAACAAGAAGATTAAGCAGGCTCAACGAGATCAGGTGCCGTTCATGCTGATTGCGGGCGAGCGTGAGCAGGCAGACGGGACCGTGGCCATTCGACGTCGGGGCACGCGCGAGCAGGAGGTGGTTCCCTTCGAGGACTTCTTGACCCTGATTCGCCGCTTGAGAGGCGAGCGCTCTTCTGATCTGGACTAAGAAAACGCCCCGTGCAACGCGTGGTCGCACGGGGCGTGTAGGTGACCCAACCCCCAAACCCGCAACAGCGAGGCAGGTGGGGCAGGTCTGGAGAGGTCTACTCGATGTCGAGGATTCCCGAGCCGTCGCTGCTGGTCAGCATGTCGGACTGGGCCAGGTAATTGACCCCACTGGCGATCTTGGAGCGCCAGTTGAGTGCCGCTCGGTCCGCCGCGAACCCCAGGGCCACGACGGCCTGGGCGCGGATTTCCTTGTCCTCGAGGGAATCGCTCATGATTTCCACCAGGCAGTCGATGGAGCGCTCATCGCCGATGTAGCCCAAGGCTTGCACGATGGACTTGCGCGTCGGCTCGTCATCGGTGTCCTCTAGGGTTTCCAGTAGCGCGTCCACAACACCCGTGTCCCCGAGCAGGCCCAAGGCCAGTCCAGAACGCGAGGCTAGCAGGGGCTTCTCGGAAGCTCCTTGCAGGGCATCTTGCAGAGGTACAACAGCGGACGAATCACCCGCCAGACCCAGACCCAGGCTCGCGTAGGAACGCGCGTCCTCGGACTTGGCCTTCTCCAATTGGCTGATCAGGTTCTGCGCGCTCTCGCGGTCACCCCGCAGACCAACGGCCAGGGCCAAGGCCCCGATCTCATCGGGTTTCTTGGTGCGGCCTAGGGCCACGCGCAGCGCGTGATCCACGCTGGCTTCCATTTGGCCGCCTTCGTCGCGCAGGTGATAACCCAAGATGCCCGTGGCCAGTGCGGCCCAGGGGCGGATCTGCTGCTTACCCTTCGATAGGGCGGTGAGCAGTTCCTTGCGCACAGCCGAGGTGCCCGCGAAGGGCTGCTCGCCCGTGCCCTTGCGGGCGCCCGAGCGAGCCAAGGAGATCAGCGCAAAGCGCTTCTCGATGGGATCGCCGCGGCGGACCGAACGTGTCAGGGCGTTGCGAATCCAGAAGTCCGCCTTGTCCTTGTCGGCATCTCCAATGAGGCCCAAGGCCAACACGGCGCTGCGCCGCACGTCGTCAGACTGATCGGCGTACTTGCTCAGCGAGTCCACTAGGTATTCCGTCACGACTTCCTTGAGCCGTGCACTCATGCCTTCGGGCTGCGCTTCAATCAAACGGCCCAGGGTCGTGGCCGTGTGGGCCCGAACTGTCGCGTCGTACTCGCCATCGGCGGTGAAGTAGCGCAGCAAGTAGGTGACCTGGGAACCGAGTGACGTGTCCGGATCCGCGACCTTGCAGGTCCCGCAGAAACAAACCACGTCGTCTTCCACGACATCCAGGGGCACCAAGCCCATGGCGGTCATGGCAGCCACCTTGAGGTCGCTGTTCTCGGAGTCCTCGTCGTCATCCTCAAGGCACACGATCAGGTCGCGCACGATGCGTCGCCGAAGCTCAATATCGTTCGTATGGCTTCCAATCAAACCCAGGCCGTAGGTCGCGAAGGCGCGCATGGGAGCGTTGACCTTGCGGCCGTAGACCTTGCGGCCCATCTCATCGTCGCGGGCCAAGCCAGCCAGAGCCTCGTAGGAGCCCTTGTCAGCCAGGATGCCCAGGGCCACGGGGGCCGTGAAGTTCATCAGCTGGTTGCCATTGTCGCCATTCAGGAACCAATTCAGGGTGAACTCGAGGTTGTTCGACGTCGTGTCCGCACCGATCTTGGCCAGGGCCAAAAGGGCCCCGCGCATGAACTCATTGCTGCCGCCATCTTTCATGGCGGCCAGAATGCCGGGGATCACCTTGCTCTGGATCGTCTCGAGGCTGGCGCGGCCACCAATGGTGCGCACGCGTTCGCCCTTGCCCAGGAAGAAGGCGTCGTCGAGGGTGTTCGTCTCTCCCGTGTTGATGCGTCCGTAACGCAGGTAGGGATCCTTGTTGAAAGACCACCACAACTGCCAGGCACCGGGGTCGTCCACTTTCTCGTGGTCGTCCACGGTGTAGACCGAAGGGAATCCTCCCGGACCGGGGAGCAGGGGATGGGGAGGTCGACTGGGGTGGCCCCAGCCGGGGTTGGTGCCCGGGGCACGCGGGGGCTCACCAGGAGTGTTGGGTCCAGCGGGGCCTGCTGGGCCCGGGGAGACTCCTCCTCCTGTCGCGCCGCCGCCGACTGCTGCACCACCACCGCCTGTGTCACCGGGGCCTCCACCGGAGGCCGCACCACCGCCTCATCAGCCCTGGGCGGCAGCCCAGTCAGCGAGTCCTGCGGACAATCCAAAAACGAGGAGGGCTGTGCGAATGATGGGTTTCATAGGAGTCTCAGTAGGGAATCAGGTGAGAGCCTGCGGGTGGGATGCGCCCGCCGGTGTGCCCTAGCACGTCAAAGGGTAGCTCCGCTTGGGAGGCCTAGGCTAGGACAATCACCCTAGTGACGCAGGAAAGGGTGTTTTGGCTCCCAAAACTCCAAAAAAGTCCTCTGGCCGAGCCCCGTCAGCCTTTCCAGGGGGGGGTGTGGGCCAGGCCCAAGGTCAGCAAGCGTTGGATCAATGCGTCGTATTCCAACCCGGCCTGTCGCGCAGAGCGTGCGAAATCCTCTGCTGCGGAGAGGTCGGGGTTTGGGTTGGCCTCGAGCACCCATACCTGACCGGCCGCATCCAAGCGCAGATCCACGCGGGCGAAACCCGATAGGTCCAGGGCCCGGTACACGCGCTTACCAAGGCGCGCTATGGATTGCGCTTCGCCGCTGGGCAGATCCTGGGCCGCGTGGGTCTCGAGCTGGATCTGGCGCTGGTAGTCCAAGTTCCACTTGACGCGCGCCGTCGCGATCGTGGGTGCACCGGGGGGCAGATTGCCGAAGGTCATCTCCCACACCGGGAGTGGGGTCAGGCGTTGGTTGCCTAGGATCCCGATCGTGAGTTCGCGCCCCTCAATGAACTCTTCAGCAATGGCGCCGGTGCCCACGTTGCGGTGAATGAACTCGACGCGTTCGGCCAGGGATGGCAGGTCTTGCACAATCGAGGCCTGCGAAATTCCCGTTGACGAGTGTTCACTCTGGCTCTTGACGATCAGCGGGTAGCGTAACTTCTTGGGATCGCGCTTGACCGTTCGGCCCTGGCGATACACCGCAAAACGCGGGGCTCGGATGCGATGGTAGCCCATGATTTTCTTGGACAGGGCCTTGTCACCGGCGAGTAGCAACCCACGCGGGTTGCAGCCTGTGTACGGCACCTTCATCAGCTCCAACCAGCTGACGACGGCCGAGTCGTAGACGCCCGCGTCGTGGAAGTGCATCACCAGGTTGAAGACGATGTGGGGTTCGTGCTCCTTCAACGCGCGCCGCACGGGTCCCAACTCGTTGTCGACGCCCAAGGGGATGACCTCGTGGCCCAGTCGCCCGAGTGCGGCCAGCACGTCGAACTCCATGCGCCACTCTTCGATCTCCTTTTCACTGCAGCCCTCTAGGGAGGATGGGGGCACCAGGGCCTGGTGCATCAAGACCAGGACGCGCAGGCGTCTCATCGTTGGTAGCGGGGATGTCCGCCAAAAAGGAAGCGCGTGCTCGATTGGGAAAGCAGCAGTGTGGCCTCCACGAGCGCATCCGCCTCGGAGCCCTTCAACCTCAGCCCCAGGGCGCGTGAGCGCAGGATCATCTGGCCCAGCACCTGGTCGACCAAGTAGCGCTGCTGCCCCAAGCGCGAGGACACGGCCCGGCCAAGGCGCAGCCTTTGTCTCTGCAGGAATGCAGCCGCCGTGGCGCGCCCCGTTCGCACGCCAAAGACCTCCCGCAACTGAGCGTCGAGGGGCGTGGCCGCCTCGTTGCGGTAGAGCCCCTGCTTGACTTCGTAGTACTGGCCGAGGGTCTGCCGCAGGCGTGGCAGGCTGTCTTCCGTGCGCCGCGTGCGCAGTCGCGGACGTTGCTCCCCGAGATCATCTAGGAGTTCGTCCAACTTGTTCAGTTTCTTGATCGCCGGCCAACCGCTGTAGGTCTGCTTCCACTGGGAACGAGGCGCGAGCCAAACGGCAAAGCTCTCCGCGAAGTCCTCAAGCGGGTGGCTCTGGGCGTACCAGCCGTCCAGGTTTTGCACGAACTCGCGACTGTTGGGGTCGGGAGTGTAGGAATCCCGGTAGGGCGCGGAACTGCGACCAAAGCACTCTCGCCAGCGACGCCGGCGCCGCAATCCAAACGCATTGTCCAGGGCGTGGCCTGTTTCGTGCCGCATGATTTTCATGCAGGAGATGCCGCCTGCGCCCTCCACCTCCAGCATGTGGCGTCGCTCCAGCCGCAGGAGCCGGGGGTGGGCGAGGTAGAAAGGCACGGCGAAGCCCGTGGCGTCGTCCGGGGTAAACCAATCGGTGGAGAGCCAAGCATAGGGGCGGAATCGCAGGCCCTTGCTGTCCAACTCCGCCTGCAATTTCTGCATGCGCTGCTCGAGCACCGATCCGCGCCATTGCAGGTCCAGATCGCAAAGGCGTACTTGCAGCAGCTCGGCGTCCGGCATCTGAGACCAATCCGACCAGCGCACCGGGCGCGTGCCGCGCAATTGAGGACGAGAGGGGACCGGCATGCTGTGGGGAGAGTACCCGCGCGGGGAGCCGGACTGAATGGGCGTGTGCCGCTTGTATTCCGGCGAGTTTTCGGCCGAACAAGCCGCCCTCCCGATTTCTCCCTAGGAACTTCCTGGTTTGCCGGGTGGAATGCTCGCATGTCCTCCTTCACACCCACCCGCGCCGATCGCTTCTCCTTTGGCCTCTGGACCGTGGGCAACCCCGGTCGGGATCCCTTTGGGGGTCCCACCCGCCCGACCCAGGACCCCAACCACCTGGTGCGCAAGCTGGCGGAGTGCGGGGCCTGGGGGGTCAACCTGCACGACAACGACCTGGTGCCCTTCGGGGCCTCGGCCTCGGAACGGGACGACATCGTGGCGCGCTTCAAGGCCACCCTGGAGGAGACCGGGATGGTCGTGCCCATGGCCACCACCAACCTCTTCAGTCATCCGATCTTCAAGGACGGCGCCTTCACTTCCAACGATCCCAAGGTGCGCGCCTTCGCCCTGCAGAAGACCATGGACGCCATCGACCTGGGCGTGGAACTCGGAGCCCAGACCTACGTGTTCTGGGGCGGTCGCGAGGGGACCGAGGCCGACGCCTGCCGCGATCCCCAGGACGCGATGAAGCGCTTCCGCCACGCCCTCGACTTCTTGTGCGCCTACGTCCAGGACCAGGGTTACGACCTGCGCTTTGCCCTGGAAGCCAAGCCCAACGAACCGCGTTGCGACATCTACCTCGCTACCACCGGTCACATGTTGCACTTCATCTCCACCCTCGAGCACGAGCACATGGTGGGGGTGAATCCCGAAGTGGCCCATGAGCACATGGCCGGACTCTCCTTTGTGCACGGCGTGGCCCAGGCCATGGAAGCGGGCAAGCTCTTCCACATTGATCTCAATGCTCAACGCATCGGTCGCTACGACCAGGACCTGCGTTTCGGTTCCGAGGATTTGAAGCAGGCGTTTCTCTTGGTGCGCCTGTTGGAAGGCACCTCCGGCTCCGCGCCCTACACAGGTCCCTTGCATTTCGACGCCCACGCCTACCGCACCGAGGACGAAGAGGGCGTCTGGGACTTTGCTAAGGGCTGCATGCGCACCTACAAGATCCTGGCCGAGCGCGCGCGCGCTTTCGACGCCGATCCCGACGTGCAGGCCCTCGTGCAGGAAATCGCGGACGAGCTGATCGACCCCATCCTGGGTGCTCCCTACAACGCCGATAGCGCGGCGGCCCTGCGCAACATGAGCATCGACGCCGATGGCATCGGCGCCCGCGGGCTGAGTTACGAACGTCTCGACCAGCTCATGTGCGAGCACTTGATGGGGGCGCGCTAACCCCTTGGCTCTGCACCTGGGCCTGGACGTCGGCACCCAAGGCACCAAGGGGGTCGTCATCGACGGGCAGGCGGGCAGCGTCGTGGCGCGGGCCAGCACTGCCTACGGGCTGATCGAAGGGTTGCCCGCCGGAGCCGCAGAGCAACACCCCAGCACGTGGCTTGCGGCGGTTGGGGATGTCTGCAAGCAGCTACTGGCTCAGCCCGGCGTGAAGCCTGACGCGTTTGCCAGCGTGGGCGTCTCAGGTCAACAACACGGCCTGGTCGTGCTCGACGAGGCCGGCGAAGTCGTACGCCCTGCCAAACTTTGGTGTGACACATCCACCGCCACGGAAGCGGCAGAGCTCTCCGAACGATTTGGGCGTTCGGTTCCCACTGGTTTCACGGCGTCGAAAATCCTGTGGCTCAAACGCCTGGAACCCGAAGCGTGGGCCAGGGTGCGGCACGTGCTCTTGCCCCACGACTACATCAACTACGTACTCACCGGCGAGTTTTGCATGGAAGCCGGGGACGCTTCGGGCACCGGCCTCTTTGACCCCGTTGCCCGAACCTTCAACGCCGCAAATGTGGCGAGTTTGGATGAGCGCCTGCCGGATCTCCTGCCACCACTGATCGAGGCCGGATCCCCTGCTGGCGAACTCCATTCGATCGGCGCCGAGTTGTTGGGATTGCCAGCCGGTGTGCTCGTAAGCGCAGGCGGTGGGGACAATATGATGTCTGCTGTTGGCAGCGGGGCCACCCACCCCGGCGTGGTCGTGGCCAGCCTAGGCACGTCAGGAACTGTCTTCACCCACAGCGACGAACCGGTCCTGGACCCTGCAGGCCAGATCGCACCCTTCTGCGCATCCATCGGTGGTTGGTTGCCCTTGTTGTGTGTGATGAACTTGACCGGCGTGACGGAGGAGGTCTGCGCCGGGTTCGGCAGCGACCACGGCACCCTGACCGCTGCCGCGCGGTCCGTACCCGTGGGTTGCGATGGCCTGCTCTGGTTGCCCTACCTCGCCGGAGAACGCGTGCCGGATTTGCCCCAGGCCAGCGGCAGCTTGTTGGGCATGCGCGCCGGGCACCTGCGTGGGCCGACTCTTTACCGCGCCGCATTGGAAGGTACGAGCCTCAACCTTGCGTGGGGCGTGAATCGACTCCGCGCTCTCGGCGTGCAGGTGGAAGCTGTCAACCTTGTGGGAGGGGCAGCTCGCAACAAACTCTGGCGTGAGATCCTCGCCCATCTGTTCGATTGCCCCGTGACCGTCCTGGCCGAACCCGAAGCCGCCGCTCTGGGTGCCGCACTCCAAGGCCTCTGGACCTGGCGGCGGGCAGCCGGGCAGGAGATCGCCGTCCACGAACTGGCGCAACCATTTATGGGGGCTACCCGTTCTGCCAGCGAACCGGACCCGATCATGAGGGCCGCCTACGCCGAACTACTCGATCAATTCCAGGCCGAAGTCCGCGCCCGCTACGGCGACGTCTGAGGCACACGCCCGAATTGAGGAGGGCCGTGACGCCGTGTGAAGCACAGCAGGGCCAGCATGCCGAGGCCCATCGCGAACCAGAGGGTGGCGAGTCGGATCAGAACCGTCGCCGAAACGGCAGCCCCTCCCGCTGCGGCTGCGGGCATGCCCAGGCTGCGGTAGCGCGCACTGGTGAGGGCGGTCAAGAACCCCTCGGTAACGCCCAAGCCGCCGGGGGTGATCATGACCACGGCGCCTGCGACGGCGGAGATGGCAAAGGCATAGACGGCGAACAGGAAGGGCAGGTCAGCGGTGGTGAGCGAGTTGGCGATCAACCAGAAGCCCGTGCATTCAAGCCCCCAACCCACGGTGGCGATGAGCGTCGGGCCGAGCAGTTGGCTGGGGGCCATCAGGACCCGTGTGCTCATGATGGCCGCTCGCAGGGCTGGGACCAGTGCGCGCACTCCAGGCAGTTTTTCTAGCAAGCTGCATGCGCCATCACCCAGGGGCTGCCAGGCGAGTACTCCCAAGACGACGCCGCACAGACCCAAGGTGGCCCAGAAGACCCAGGCGTGTTCGGGGGCCGTGGCCAGGCCTCCAACGGCGACTAGAACAAGGAACCCGAGAAGATCCGTGAAGCGTTCGGCGACGACGATGGGGGCGGTGCGACTCAGGGGCGATCCTTCCACCTGGCGAATGAGTATCGACTTGAAAGCTTCGCCCATTTTGCCCGGGGTGACGGTCAGGGCCAGACCACTGAGGTGGATCAGGAACGAGGTCCTGCGGTCGAGCTCGATGTCCAACAGCGTGCGGTAGCGCTCCCAGCGCAAGAAGCGCAGCAGGTAGTTGGTGAATGAGAGACCCATGGCCGCCGGCACTAGCCACAGGTCGAAGTTTTCCAATGCCGAACGGATCGAGTCCAGATCCGACCACAAGCCCAGGCAGGCGTAGACCACCAGACCCAGTACGAGCCCGAGCAACGCGCGTTTCATCAGCACCTGCCCATCCATGGACGTCCCGGACCGTTCGCCAGCGTGGGGCTCGTTGGTGCTGGGGTTCATCGAGTGCCGGTCTCAGACTGGAGCTGCCGAGCAACTGTCATCGGCACGGGCTCCAAAGAAGCGCAGTGCCAAGGTCAAGATCAGGGCTCCGATCAGCAGTGAGTACCAGGGGGAGAAGCCCCAGATCGCTGCGGGCATGTAGCCGACCGTCATCGCCACCACCATGGTAAGCAGGGAGTAGGGCATCTGTGTGCGCACGTGATCGATGTGATCCGAGGCGGCGGCGATGGAGGACATGACTGTGGTGTCGGAGATGGGGGAGCAGTGGTCTCCGAAGATGGCGCCCTCCAAGACGGCCCCGATACTGATGACCATCATCAAGTGTCCGCCGATGTCGGCCGTTTCTCCCAAGCGGAAGGCCAGGCCAACCACCAGGGGCAGCAGGATGGTCATCGTGCTCCAGGAGGAGCCCGTGGCGAAAGCCACGAACCCGGAGAGCGCAAACAGGACCGAGGGCAGGAGAACGGGGTTGAGGTTGCCACTCAGAATGGCTGACAAGTACCCGGCAGTTCCGAGGTCGCCGCAGATCGTCCCGATGGCCCAGGCCAGGTACAAAATGACCAAGCCGATGCCCATGGCACTCAAGCTGGACCAGGCGGCTTGGGCGGACTCACTGATTCTCAAACCCGCTCCGAACCCCATGATCAAGGCCAGTATGAAACCGGCCAGGGAGCCCCACATCAGTGGGTCGAATCCGCTGCCGTCATAGAGCACAGCGGTCATGCCTTCGAGTGTGAATAGGGTGCCCTCATCCCAACGCTTGAGCGCACCCCCGTCGTGCAGAATGATCGCCAGCGTCGCAAAGACGAACAGCAGAATGGGCAAGATCGCGACGCTCGACTTGGCTTGCACGTGGTCAGCGGCCTGCAAGCCCGTCGCCTCTTCACCCACCATGGGTTTGGCGCCCTTGCGCAGCAGCTGGCCGCCCCGGGCCCTGCGTTCGGCTTTCAGCATGGGGCCGAAGTCGCGCCCGGTGAACGTCACCAAACCAACGAAGAACAGGGTCAGTAGGCAGTAGAAGCGGTAGGGTAGAGTCTGCAAGAAGACCGCGTACCCGTCCCCTGCGAGCAATCCGGCGCTGGGCAGCTGGGTGCTAAAAGTCGAGACCTCGAAGGCAATCCAAGTCGAGAGGATCGAGACCCCTGCGACCGGCGCGGCGGTCGAGTCGACGATGTAGGCTAACTTTTCGCGCGCCACCTTGAAGTGGTCCGTGAGCGGACGCATGGTCGTGCCCACGAGAATGGTGTTGGCGTAGTCGTCAAAGAAGATGACCAAGCCCATGCACCAGGTGGCGATCTGTGAACGGCGGGCGTCGCTGGCCAGGCGCGCAATGCGATCCATCATGCCTCGGATCCCGCCTGCACGTGTGATCACGCCGACCATGGCTAGCATGAACACAACGAAGGCCACGATGCGCATGCGATCGCCGTCGACCACCTCGTTCCACAGGTGCGTGCGGAAGACATCCAGGCTCCCCAGGGCGCTGGACAGCATCCACGAATCTCCGCCGTAGGCGCGGGCCAGGATCGACCCGGTGAGCACACCGGCGAACAGGGCAGGAACCGGCTTGCGCAGCACGATGGCCAGGGCGATGGCCACCAATGGGGGCAACAGGGAGAGCGGTGTGGGGGGGTGCCAGACCTTGTTGGCGGACAGATGCGTTCCATCGAGACGGGTCCAGGCCAAGCTCAAGTAGCCTTCACTCTGGCTAGCCTCAATGTGCACCGAGTGGACGTCCGCGCTGTCAGGTGCTTCCACCAGCGCGAATTCAATCGGGGAATCCAACCCCGCAGCGTGGGAGCGCAGATGGCGTACGACGCTGTTCAGCATCTCCCGCTGCAACTTGGAATCGACCGGCACCACAGACTGGAGCTGGAAACTGCGGACCGTAAGCGTGGCTTGGCCACCGGCATCAGGCTTGGGGACGAGCAGCTGGCCCAGGGGGCGGCCTTTCACCAAGGCGGTCACTTCGGATGCCCCTACGAGCTGGTCCTGACGGCCTTCGACCGCGACGGTCCAGCCAGACTCCGGGCTCTCAAGCGCTGACACAATCACGCCTCGCTCGTCCGCGCCCCAAGCGATTTCGTCTCCCCTTCCGAGCTGATTCTTCCAGTCGTCCCCCGGCGCGGCTTGCCAGGGTTCGTCGAGCAGGGTCCCCGATTCGATGGCCGCCAGTTGGGCCCGATCCGCCGAGGGCAGGGCCCACAGCAAGAGGGCCAGTGCGATCAGGGTGAGGAGCGCGGGCTTGCGTTGCATGGGGCGAGAATAGGGACCGCGACCCGCAGGTACTAGCGTCAGGGGCGTCTCTCGTAGCCAACAGGAATGGTAGGCTGCGCGGGCCAGACTCAAACTCCCCATGTTTCTCCCCGCCGCAAGCCCGCTACTCGATGATCCATCGGCCCCCTTTGGGTGGCTGACCTGGATTGGCAGCGGGTGCCTGCTGGCTCTCGGAATCGTGATCTGGCAGCTACGCAGCGTCACGGCGGCCCTCAGAGCCCAGGCCCGGGAGCTGGACAGGCTGCAGCGCTTGGAGGCCATTGCTGACTCGCTGGAAGCGATGGCCGAGGGGGCCGACCAGCTCGGCCGGCGACGACTCGAGCACGTCTTGATCGATATTCGGGACGGACACCGACGCTTCGAGGAGCGCTGGTTAGCCCAGTCCGGCAAACAGAGCGTTCAAGGCGGTGGCCTGCCCGTGTATGAATCGCCTGCCGGTTCCCTTTCCGAACGCGTTACCAACCGGCTGCTCGCCATGGGTTTTGAACGCATCGATGTGCTCACCCCCATTGAAGAGCTCGAGGTGATTGGAGACGGCAGCGGCAAGGTGCGTGTGGAAGCGAAGCGTGCGGGTGTGGCCCACAAGGGACACGTCGAGCTACGCGAAGGGGCCATCGCCGACGTACACCTCCGAGACAGCTACGACGCTTTTCCTTGACTCCCGTCTGATGACTCTGATCACCACGATTCAACATCTGTCTAGCCATGTGGGCGAGACCGTCACCCTTCAAGGCTGGTTGCATCACCGCACTTCCAAGGGCAAGTTGCACTTCATTCAGTTCCGCGATGGAACGGGCTTTGTGCAGTGCGTCGTCTCCCAACGCAACGTGCCTGCTGAGCTATTCGAAGCCCTCGCCGGCGCCGGGCAGGAGTCCAGCGTGGTCTTGGAGGGCGAAGTCAAAGCCGACGAACGCGCACCCGGGGGCGTGGAAGTTTCGGTCCAAGACGGGCGTGTCCTGCAAAGCGTGTCCGACTACCCGATCACTCCCAAGGAACACGGACCGGACTTTCTGCTTTCGCGGCGTCACCTCTGGATGCGCTCCAAGCGGCAATGGGCCGTGCTGCGCATCCGGGATGCAGTCATCACAGCCATTCGGGGCTTCTTGGACGAGCGCGAATTCCTCTGTGTGGATTCGCCCATGTTCACCCCCGCGGCGTGTGAGGGCACCAGCACCCTCTTTGAGCTGGACTACTTCGAAGGGGACAAGGCGTTCTTGACCCAATCAGGCCAGCTCTACGCCGAGGCATCGGCCCTGGCATTCGGCAAGGTGTACTGCTTCGGACCGACCTTTCGAGCCGAGAAATCCAAGACCCGTCGGCACCTGACGGAGTTCTGGATGCTGGAACCGGAAATCGCTTTTGCCGATCTGGGCGATGTGCTCGAGTTGGCGGAGGCCCTGGTCGTGCACGTGGTGGGCGAAGTCCTGCGTCGACGCAAACCGGAGCTCGAAGCTCTCGATCGGGACCTGTCAAAGCTCGAGTGCATCCGCGGGGGATTCCCGCGCATCACTTACGAAGAGGCATCCAAGATCCTGCTCGAGCACCCCGAATCGACCTTTGTCGAAGGGCAGGACTTTGGCGCGCCCGACGAAACAATCCTGTCCGAAATGCACGACCAGCCGGTGATGATCACGCGCTACCCGAAGAACGTGAAAGCCTTCTACATGAAAGAAGATCCGGAGGACCCGAGTAAGGTCCTGTGCGTCGACATGATCGCCCCTGAGGGAGTGGGGGAGATCATCGGCGGCAGTCAGCGTGAGGAGGACCTGGATCTCCTGTTGGCCGCGATCGACCAACACGAACTACCCATGGATGAGTTCCAGTGGTACTTGGATCTGCGCCGCTTCGGGTCTGTGCCGCACGGTGGTTTCGGCCTGGGACTGGAGCGCACCGTTGGTTGGATTTGCGGATTGGAGCACGTGCGCGAGGCGGCTCCCTACCCGCGCTTGATGACCCGTATTCGGCCCTAGGGCCGCTTGCCCAGCAGAAGAGTCTCGAGGCGCTGCGCTTCGTCCATTTGATGCTGCCACGACCCGTCCGGGCGGAAGCGGCAGGGCACGTGGGCGCGCTGGCTGAGAGCTTGAGCAGCGCGGTGCTTGGACCACGTCAGGGTCGTGCTGGGCTCCCAATCACCACGGTCCTGCCTTTCAGCAGGGGTGCCTGCTCGCAGGACGCGAATCAGGAAGGGCGTTACCGAGTCCACCCCGCTGGTCAGGGCAACCCGCGCGCACTCCACGCGAACTTCCAAGTCAGGGTGGGGATGGGTTCCACTCGCCAGAGCCGCCAGGCGCAGGGCCATCGTGTTGGGCCCGTCCAAACCGGGGGACAGAGCGCTCGCGCGTTCCAAGGCCGCCGCGGCCACAACGTCCACGGCGTCGTGTGCGCGCGTAGGGGAGGGCACGCGCCGCTCCAGGCGCTTGATCAAGAGTGAGCGGTCGTCGTCCCCGTCGCTGTGAGCCAAGAGCACAGCTGCGCGCAGGGCGACTTCGCCAGGGCCGTCCAGTGCCCGACCCAATTCGCTGCGCTCTGAAGCGCACCAGAACCCCGGCCGGCGACCCGCCAATTGTTTCACCAAGGCCTCGAAGCGCAGGGTGCTGGAGCTTCGCCAATCCGCCGGCAGCTCGCCGCTGCTCTCGTGGGTGGCAGAACTCGTCGCAACGCAGGCGCCCACGCTGAGCGCACAAGCCAACGTCAAGACGCTGGTGAGCCGGCTGGGAGTGCTGAATGACACTCCCGCAGTCTAGCGGCCAGCAAGTCGGCGTCTATTGGGGAACGAAGGAGCGCAGGCCGGCGCCGTCGGAGATCCACACCCGGCCCCTGGGTGCGTCCAGTGAAGACTGCTCCCAGGCGATGTACTCCCAGGTGCCCTCGAGCAGGACCGTGTCGGCGGCCTGGCCGGGGGCCTCGCTCCATTGCAGGTAGTACGCGCCGTCCTTCAAGACCACTGTCCGCTCGCCTTCTGCATCGGGGAACTCCGTGCGCTCGGGGTTCTCTCTCCTGCGATACACCTGCAGGCCGCGTTCCCCACCGAAGCGTTGCGCGTCGTGATTCAAGTCCTGAGCATCCACATTGGAGAGTACCTTGGGCTCCAGTTCGTGCGTCCAACCCAATCCGCGGCCATCCGCCAAACGAACGCTGATGCAGTCGGGGTTCGGAGCCGGTCCGGACACAGGGGCCGAACCCAAGTCCAGCGGGCCGGTGGTTGTTCCGTCCTCCGCGTCCAAAATCCACACGCGGCCACCCTCGCTGACAAGCAGCAGGTGTCCCGGGCGGCGCGGGAGAAGCACTGGAGCTCGCGCAATACCGGACAGGGTTTCAAGATTGCGTTCCCAGATCACATCACCTTGGACGTCGAGCCGCGCGATGTGGCCGTCTCGGTCGGTGACCACTCGGTCAGAACGAATCTCAACGGGCAGCGCGTCAACCCGCGCTCCGCTTTGCCAGGCGTGGCTCGGCACGCGCGAGAGGATGACGAGCTGGTCGGCGGGTCGATCGACCCGCACGGTGCGGGGCAGGTAACCCGGGTGGGAGATTTCCAATTCGACGGTCTGGTCGACGGCCGACTCGAGCCGTAATGGACGCAGCTCGAGAGGTTCCCCTGAACGGCTCACCGAGGCCTCGACGGGCAGGGTCCGCACGGCCCAGGGCAGGTCGAACAGTCGCAGGTCGTCAACCACTTCGCCCAAACGCTCGAGGGCCTGCTCGTGGTTTCCTTGAAGCGACAGTTCCCGCGCTTCATCCAATCGGTCGCGCTTGAGTGTGAGTTCAGCCAGGCGCTCGGACAGTGCACTTTCAAGATCACCGCCGGCGTCCACACGCACGATGTCCGCGTACAGTTCGAGTGCCTGGTGGAATTGACCCTTCTCCGCCAGGGCATCTGCCTGCCGCATCCACGTTTCTTGACGAGTGAGGTTCTCGACGCGACGTTTTTCGCGCGTGAGCACCTCGCGTTCTTGCACGCGGCTCGCGAGCAGATCAGTCGGCTCGGCTAGATCCGCAACCCAGGTCTGCCTCTCGCTGGTCGAGAGCCCGGCGGCCTCCAAGTGGCCTTGAATGGCCTGAAGTTGGCGGCCCACCCGCTCCTCGTCAGCGCCTTGCTCGTCGTCGTCGGGCTCGACGGGCCCGCGCTGGCTCAGATTGGAGACCAGGCGTTGCACAAGCGCTTGCCGAAGGTCGGTCACGTCGGGAAATGTGCGCGAGACGCGACGTACGTTGGGGGGATCCGTGAGTTCCAGGATCTGCAGCAAGGCATCGGCCGGGTCGCCGAGCGTGGCCTCACGTTGGACGCTTTCATAGGCTTCCAGCCAGGCGCCGCGGCGCTCTGTGTCGAAGCGCAGTTCTTCTTCCCTGAGTTCGGTACGCAGCGATTGAACGTCGGGACCCTCGTCTTCGGGGAAGGCCTGGTCCAAGTGTGCCAGGGCCAGGATGGGGCTGGAGGACAAGGACCGCACCTCTTGCAGGAGGACGGCTCGGTCGCGCGAGTCCTGCACGCGAACGACCGCCGTTCCGGCCAAAATCAAGGCCACCGCCACCAGCACCATGAGCGATGGACCGGTCAACAGGGGATGCAGATCCATACCGCGGATTCCGGCTGCCCGGCGTGCTTGGGCCAGGGATTGGCGCGCTTCGCGGTTGCGGCCGTCGTGGTCCAAGAGCAGCCGGAGGGGCCCGATGGCTTCCCCGGCTCGCCCATCCTCGATGAGCTTGCGGGCTACCCCGAGAATCCAAGGCGTTGCATCATTGGCACGCCCTGCCATGGCCAAGCCCATGCCCAGTTCCAAGCGGGAGTCCAGAGTCTCCTCGGACGCTGAGTCAACCTGGCGCGCGGCGAGCAGCAAGAGCGGCAGTGCGCGTTGCGGCGTGCCCTGGGTCTGGAATCGACGCGCCAGAGCCAGCCACTGAGAGACGGGGGCAGTGGTCTCGATGCAGAGTGTTGCGCGCTGCATGCCGTGTGCGGGCTTGCGGCGCGGGTGGACGCTATGCAGCAGGGCGATGGAGTCTCCCTTGCCCATGTCCGCGATTGCCGTCCAGTGCTGTTCGGCCAGAATCGGATCGCCGTTCGTGGCGTGCAAGCGACGCAGAATCGTTCGGCGTTCGGATGCGGGCATGGGGCGAATCACGCCCAGCAGGCCACCGGCTAGACGCTGAACGGCCGCCGCGGGCATGGGGCCGGGAGCACCTCTACGCGCCCAGGTCTGAAGGCGAGCACTCGTGCGCGATGCCTGGCCAGCGTCCAAGCAAGCCAGGGCCAGGGGCAAGTAGTCGTCAGCGCGCCGGGTTCCAAGAACGCCGAGTCGAAGGCCTCGTGCTAGGCAGGCGCGGGCCCTGCGCAGGGGCCAACCCAAGAGGTCGGCTATTTCCTGTGCGGTGCGTTGGCCCGAGACGGCTGCCAAGAAACCGGTGGGCAGGGCATGCACTCCTTCGGGAGTGGGGTTCTCTGTTCGGTATCCGATCGTGGCTGCACTCAGTGTCTCGTAGGCGTCTTCTTGGTCGCACTCGTCTTGAATGCGCGCGTACTCCAGCAGCAGGTGTTCAATGTCCAGGGGGTGTTTGGGTCCTGTGGTGTCTTCAGTGGGGTCAAAGGAGAAGCGCACTTCGCCACCGTCGAGCAACGCATAGCACAGCTCGAGACGCCGACCTCGGGCAACCGTGTCCATCTTGAGACCGGCGACCTGACCATCCCCATCATCGGCCCAGGCCTCTTCGGCTGCCTCGCGCCATCGCTCGCGGTTCTCGCCCTCGGGCGCAGCCAAGAGCAGGCGCCCTTGTAGCAGGCTGAGAACCAGCCGCTCACCATCCTTGCCGGTGAGGGTCAAGCGCCCGGACTTGCTGCCTCCAGCAAGGCCTTGCAACAACTCGGCTAGGCCGATTCCTCCGACATCTCCATGAAAGCTCATCTTCTGTTCTCCGGGGGTCCGTGGGGCTTACGGCAAATGCCTAGGAACCCCGCTGTTTCATCGGTCCCCGGGGAGATGGGGCTGAAGAAGATCGTTATCTGCGAGCACGCAGGCGCGCGAGATCCGCCGGCCGATCCAGGTTGTCGAGGATCGCAGGATCCCCTACAGGTACTGAAAGCAGGGGCTGCGCCCGGTCGCGTAGCTTGCGGGGGGACTCCAGCCCGTCCCATTCTGAGAGCAGCTCATGCCCCAGTACGACAGGGTGTCCGTGGCCGGTCTGGGAACAGGTGCCATGGCGTGGAGCGAGCCAGCCCCTTGGGGGCCGGCCCTCTGCGGCCCAGCACCTGGCGAGGTGTTTGAACACATCCGGACTGACCAAAGGACAGTCGACTGGGGCCAGGCAGACATCGCGTTGCGCACGCAGCTCCCTTGCCAGGGCCAGACTGCTGGAACGGCCGCTAGCCCAATGGGGATTGTGGACGATCTCGATGTTGTCCTCAGCGCGAGTGAGTTGGCCGAGAGCCTGGGCGATCGCACCCTCGTCCGCCCCCGTGATCACCAATGGCTGGGCATCGCCCAGCCGGCGCGCGGCTCTTAGCAGGTGCAAGATCGCGGGTTCTCCGCGAATATCGACCAGAGCTTTGTGCTCGCCCAAGCGCGTGGAGGCCCCGGCCGCCAGGACCACCAGGGCCGGTCCGGCGGGACCCGTGTCAGCTGCCAATGTAACGGTCCACAAGGGCCAGGGCACGGTCCGTGTCCTCGGTTCCCTCCACGAGAGCCCGGCCGTCTGGAAAGAGGGTCATTTGATGCTGCTCCACCCGGAAGCGTAGGAGCGGTCCAGCTCGTCGAATCTCGCACGCCACGCCTTGCAGTTTGCGGGTCAAGCCATCGAGGTCCACGGCCCCGCCCGCGCCGCGCACCTGGACTGTGTTGCGACCGCAGAGAGAGACCGCTCGCTGGGCCAGGGGTGCGTCGAGCCAGGGGAACTCGGCGGCAGCGCAAGCTGGGCAATCCGGGTCGGGGCGCGTGCGAATGCGCCGCACCTCTCCATTCCAGGCGTCCAGTTCGAGCAGCGCAGGTTCTGGATCCTCGGCACCGCTCAGCAATCGCAGGGCCAGGCCCGCTTGCATCGAAGCGACCAAACCCACAGCAGGCGCAATGACTCCGGCCGTGTCGCAGGTCGCCAGCGTGCCAGCCGGAGGGGGGTCGCGGAAGACACAACGCAGGCACGGACCGCGGCCTGGCAGGATCGGGAGAACCAAGCCGGCACCTCCCACCACGCCGCCATAGATCCATGGTGTGGTGTGGCGCACGGCATAATCGTTGAGCAAGTAGCGTGTGCCCAAGTTGTCGGTGCCGTCCAGTAGCAGGTCGCAACCCTGGGCCAGATCCGCAAGGTTGTCGGCATCCAAGTGCGTGGCGTGCGTTTCGATGCGCGTTGGCCCGCCTGCCCGCGCCAGGGTTTCCGCACTGGCGAGAACCTTGGGTGTGCCCTCTTGGGCGTGGCGTTCGTCAAACAGTACTTGTCTGGGCAGATTCGAGAGTTCGACGATGTCCCGATCCACGAGCACCAGGGTCCCCACTCCGGCGCGCACCAGGTGTTGGGCCAAGACTCCTCCCAGGGCACCGCATCCAACCAGCAAGACGCGCGCTTGCTGCAAGCGGTCCTGCCCCTCCGCGCCCAACTGGGCGAAGCGCACCTGTCGATCAAAGCGCGGGTCGGTCACGGCCCTAGCCCCAGAAGTACCACAGGGTCAGCAACGAAATCAGGGCCAAGATGGCCAGAGCCCAGGGGAGAAGGGCCGCGAGATCGCTCTGCGGAGGCGTGTCGATCTCGACCCAATTGAAGTACCTGCGCGTTGTTCCGTCGACCTTGGCCCCGCAGTGGGGGCAGTTCAGATCGCCTTCCTCAAACGGAATGACTCCCTCGCACTCCATGCAGTAGAAATTCCGGGCCTCGCCACCGTCAGCCACACCGGGCGCCTTGGAACGCTCCCGCAGGTACTGGATATCCTCCTCGTTGGCGTTCACGCGTGTACGCGTCCAATGGTCGTCATCCACATTGCCGAAGCTCTTGCGCGGTTGCTCCATGGTCAGTCCTACTGCAAAGCGTACAGCTACCCGCGTCAATCACCGCCAGTGTGGGCAAGATTCTGCCAACCAGGGCCGATGAGCAGAGCATGCAGACCTCCACCCATGGACCGTTCACCAGGGCTGGCGTCCCTGTTCCCGCGCGCTCATCCGGCCCTGCATCCCTCCGGCGTATCGGCGCTGAGGGCGATGTCGAGTTGACCCCGGAACGCGTCGCGGGCAGTAATAGTCAGCAGCTCCGAATCGTGGGACCCGGCCGCCGCGAGCGTGCCTATCGGGACAGCATTGCCCAGCTCGAGCAGGTGGCACGAGAGAAGCAGGCTGCCCTGCGGGCCGCTAGCCTCGTGGAGCGGGGGACGGCGCGCTTCGTCGATCGACTGGAGCGCGAACGCGAGTCGGACCGCGAGCAGCTGCAAGACATGCAGGCCCAGGGCAATCGGTTGCTCGTGGCCTTGGGGGCCATGCAACGGGAGAACGAGAGGCTGGCCGAAGAGTTGCGAGACGCGCGCACCCGGATAGCCGCGCCGCGGGCCAAGGGCCTGCGCGGCCTGCTAGGGCGGCTGCTGCGCTAGAGCTTGAGCGCGGGCCGCGCGGAATCGCCCGGACCTTCTGGCCAAGGACTCATGCGCGGTTCTCAATTCGCAACCTTGCGCTTGACAGATGCTCCGTCGATCCAGATCCTCTTGCGCCCACGACGCCTGCCCCTGCGGCAGGGGAAAACCAGGATGGTGGGTGTAGCTCAGTTGGTTAGAGCGCCGGTTTGTGGTACCGGAGGCCGGGGGTTCGAGTCCCCTTACCCACCCCATCCCCACGCCACGAGTTGCTTGTCTAGAACTCGAAGTACTGCTCGCCGAAGGTGAGTACGCCGCCCCAGTGACCGGTGACGGCGACAAGCGCCGCGGTCAGGAAGATGAGCCAAGGCGTCCAGCGAGTCCAAGGGCCAGGACCCGCTGCCCGCCGGCGTTTCTCCGAGGCTACGAGACACAGGATGCACAGTACTGCGCTGGCCACTCCTAGCCAGCGGTGTTGCGTCAAGGTCAATTCTGATCGCTTCGACTCGCCGAGGATCCAACCCACTCCTGCTGCGGGCAGGGCGGAGATGGCTGCTAGATACAGGCAGAATCGTTGAGCATGGGCCAGCCCCATGGATGCGCAGATGCCTAGGAGCAGCAGCAGTTCGGCCAGGGCGGCTCCGTAGATGAATGCGATCGGAAAGTGCACCAGGGCCGAATGGGTGCGCCCCACGAACCGTAGCAGGCGCGAACCCCATGAGGCCGCGGTGGGCGGCTGCAGGTCGTGCGCTTGATCCGGGGCAACTCGGGCGGGGGTTTCGGCAGCCTGTCCGGTGGCCTGCGCCGCGACTCTGGCCAGCACCTCGGAGCCACGTTGCCTGGCGGCCTGCAGCTCGTTAGGACTGGGCAAGGCGGCGCCTGCGTCAATCCAGTCGCGCAGCGCGGCATGCTGAGTGGCGCTCAGGGCCCCACCCGTTCCATCCACGCCCAGCCAATCCTCCGGCGGCATGTCCCCGTCGTCCACCATCAGGAACAAGAGTGAGTCTTCAGCGTCCCCGGGCGTCACGAAGTCCTCTGCCGCCAGGGTCGCGGGCAAATCCAACGCGTCGGGCCAATCGCGCACGGCTTTCTTGTCGTCCGATTCCGGATGGTGACAGGGTAGGCACGCGCCGACCAAGACTTCCAACGCCGCGCGCGTCACGTCATCACGCGCAGCGGAATTCGCACAGAGGCTCGGGCCTGTTGACCCAAGCCCTAGCCCGACACCGAGAATCCAAGCGAATCGGCGCGTCATGCGGGCAAACCGTGCTCAAGCACGTCTTCGATGGCGCTTGCGAAGCGGTCCACTTCATCCGGAGTGGAGTAGAAGGAAGGAGAGACTCGCAGGCCGTCAATTTGCCAGGGTGACCCAGCGGCTCGCTCCACACCTCGCTCATCCACTCCCAAGTGTCTGATTGTAATCGCGTAGATCCGGTGTTCGGTCCACAAATGCTTTTGCAGGGCAGTCGTGTCGACACCTTCAATTCCAATGTTGGCGATGCCACCCGCCCAACCCGGAGTGCGATCCGTGTTCCATCGCACGCGCGCTTCCCCAGCCAGTCGATCGGCCCAGCGATCACGCAGGTAGACCAGCCTGGCGTGGATGTTCTCGGTTCCCAATCGCTGGTGGAATCGGACGGCGTCCAGAATGGACAGGACGAGGGGCAGTGAATGGGTACCGATCTCCTCAAACTTGCGGATGTTGTCACGTCTTGCCTCAGGCGCCGCCATCAGAGGCCAAAGGTCACCAATCCGATTCTTGCGGACGTACAGGAGCCCCGTCCCAAACGGAGCGCTCATCCACTTGTGCAGGGACGTGGCGTAGTAGTCGCAGTCGTACTCTTCGATCTGAAAGGGTAGGTGCGCGAACCCGTGCGCACCGTCGACGATGACCGGAATGCCATGTTTGCGCCCCAAGGCGCAGACGGCTTTGACTGGCAGGACCTGGCCGGTCAAATTGATGACCTGGGAGACGAGCAAGACCCGTGTGCGCGCGGTAATGCGCGCTTCGAATCGTCTGACCACTTCATGCGGGTCGGTCAGCGGCACCGGGATGGGGAAGCGCACGAGTTCAATTCCCTCGCGCCGCGTGCGCTGCAGGAAGGTGGTGATCATGCGCGGGTACTCTTGGTCGCAACACAGGACCTGGTCTCCGCGCTCCAAGTTCAGGCCGAATTGGCAGATCTGAAGCCCTTCTGATGCGTTGCGCGTGATCGCCACTTGCTCAGGGTCTGTACCCAGAACTTCGGCGAGCCCCGCGCGCACATCCTCGCGGCGGCGTTCCATCAGTCGCCACATGACGTACGCCGGGGCGCCGTTGGCCTCGGCGGTCAAGCGCTTCAGGGTGGACTGCACGGGTTCTGACGAAGGGCTCACGCCGCCGTTGTTGAAGTTCACCATGGAGCGGTCCACGGCGAATGCGTCCTGCACGGCCTGCCAAGTGGCCTCGTCCTGCGCGACGTCGCGCGGCGCACGCTCGTTTCGGCGCAGGTCGGGCAGCGCCGCCAGGGTCGCGTGATCCCGCTGGGATTGGCAGGCGGCCAGCGCCGGAAGGGAGGCAAGAAAGTGGCGGCGATTCATGGGCTCAGGATACGAATCTGAGCCGACTGAGGCTGCCTCCGATCTTGTCTACCGGAAGCGGTTGCGCGGTGGGGGAGCTTGAGAACCCGCTCGGCCCCTGAAGGAGGACGTCCCGCCTCCGGCTTGAGGACCTGAGGCCATGGGGCGCGCAGCTCCGGGCGCGCGTTGCGCACGACCTTGGGCTCCAGGTTGATGAGCGCTTCGTCCCCGCCTGTGGGCAAGGGGCTCATGCACCTGGCTGATCTCCTCCCTCTCAATCTCCGACTCGATTTCCCGCCGGCGCCGTGGGCCCGGGGCGGCGCCAAAGAGGCCACCTTCCGGCCGCAGGGCTGTTTCCAATTCCTGAAAGAGGGCCTTGGCGAAGGGGCCCCACAGAGGGAATGACGCGAGGATCAATCCGATCTTGAGGAAGTCTGTGCCGGTTTCTTCCATTGCAGTGCTGGCGCATGGCGGACCCGCTGCGCCTGCCAAGTATCGGCCACCCAACGCACGTAGCGGGTACTCAACCCCGAGAATCTCAGAATTAGCGCACTTCCGCGGGCCGCAGGCGGCGGGCCATGCCTTCAGGAGGCGCGCAACCCAAACCTGGCCTGGCTCAGCGCGCGTTGCAGCCTGTCAGTTTGACTTGCTCGGGAGTGGGGTTGTCCACGCGCTGGCCGCAACGCACACATTCCAGAAAGCGTTGGGGTTCGCCCTCCGCCGTGGTCATGTGCAATTCAGCCATGTCCTTGCCCGCGTTCCACGCGATCTTAGGCATATCGGAATGGTAGACGTACGTGTGACCGATGAGCTTGCAGTACCACTTCATGGGAATCCGGGGAGGGGCCTCGTGGGTGGGTTGTATGCGCTGATTGCTCCCGGGGCAAGTGCATCGCTGGCGATTGGGGGGACCGGCTCGCGGGAGCGGTTGTTATCCTCCGCTCTCCGACGCGAGTTCCCCCATTCCGCACGAGACCATGCCCCGTCCTATTCACGTCGCACTCATTGGCCAGAAGTTCATGGGCCGCGCCCATTCCAACGCCTGGAACCAGGTGGGCCGTTTCTTCGACGGCGCGCGCCCCGTGTCCTTGCACACGGTGGCGGCTAGGGATCTGGCCGAGCTCGTGCCCTTTGCCGAGCGCTGGGGGTGGCAGCACAGCAGTGACGATTGGCGCTTGCTGGCCTCAAACGACGACATCGAATTGGTGGACGTCGGTACTCCCAACCACCTGCACGCCGAACAGACCCTGGCCATGCTGGAGGCGGGCAAGCACGTGGCCTGCGAGAAGCCCTTGGCGGGGACCCTTGCCGACGCGCGTCGTATGCGCGATGCGGCCAGGAAGGCCAAGGGCTCGAAGACCTTTGTGTGGTTCAACTACCGGCGCTGTCCCGCCGTTGCACTCGCTCACCAACTCGTGCGCGCCGGCAAGATCGGAGACGTTCTGCACGTGCGCGCTCGGTATCTCCAGAGTTGGGGTGGACCGGACACTCCGATGTCTTGGCGCTTTCAGAAGCGCTTGGCCGGGTCTGGAGCGCATGGGGACCTGAATGCACACATCGTGGACATGGCGCGCTTCATCACGGGTGACGAATTGCAGGAAGTTCACGGCGCCGTGGCCCGCACCTTTGTCAAGGAGCGCAATCAGGCAGGCAAGCGCGGCAAGGGCAAGAGCAACGTGGACGATTGCGTGCTGTTCGTTGCCTCGTTCAAGAACGGCGCGACGGCCAGTTTTGAAGCCTCGCGTCTAGCTGTCGGCCACCACAACCGCAACACGATTGAAGTCAACGGGACGCACGGGTCGGTGCTCTTTGATTTCGAGGACATGAACGTCCTGCACCTTGCGGACGGGCGCGAGGATCCCAAGACGGCTGGCTGGCGGCGCATCATGTGCACCTCCGCGGGCAATCACCCCTACGCCGAAGCCTGGTGGCCGGATGCCCATGTAATCGGTTACGAACATGGGTTCACCAACATGGCGGCGGACATTGTCCAAGTGCTCTCAGGTCGCAAGCCGCTTGTGCCGCTACCCGACTTCGAAGACGCCTACCAGACGCAGCGTGTCCTCGAAGCCGCTCTTCTGAGCGCCCGCAACCGAACTGCGATCCGCATGAGCGAGGTCAAGTAGTCCGGGTCTCCAGTCCCCTTTTAAGCCCCACCAACTTTCACCATGGCACGACCGCTTTGCTTGTTTACCGGCCAGTGGGCCGATCTGGCCCTTGAGGACTTGAGCACCCTGGCTTCCTCCATGGGGTATGACGGTTTGGAGTTGGCTTGCTGGGGCGACCATTTTGATGTGCAACGCGCCCTGGCCGAGAGCGACTATTGTCCAAAGCACTGGGCCTTGCTCGCTTCGAAGGGGCTGGGTTCCTACGCTATCTCATCTCACCTGGTGGGACAGGCCGTGGCTGACCGCGTCGATGAACGCCACCAGTCCATCCTGCCCGAGGCTGTGTGGGGTGACGGGGATCCCGCTGGTGTCCGTCAGCGCGCAGCGCAGGAGATGATGGACACGGCTCGAGCGGCACGCAAGTTCTTCGACTGCGCTCCCGACGACGTGCGTGCGACCTTGGAGGCCAATGGAGGACACGCTGTGGTGAACGGATTCACGGGCAGTCCCATCTGGCACCTGCTGTATCTCTTCCCTCCGGCTGCACCCGATTCCATTGAGGCGGGTTTCGCGGAATTCGGTGCGCTCTGGACACCCATCTTGGACGTATTCAGGGAAGAAAACGTGAAGTTCGCCTTGGAGGTCCACCCAACCGAGATCGCCTTCGACCTGGCCTCCGCGCGTCAGGCCATGGCGGCCATCGACCACCACGAGTCCTTCGGTTTCAACTTCGATCCCAGTCACTTTGGGTATCAGGGGGCGGACTACATCGGCTTCTTGAGGGAATACCGCGACCGCATCTACAACGTGCACATGAAGGATGTGTGGTGGTCCGATCGTCCCGCGGCGGCCGGTGTCTTCGGCGGGCACCAGAGTTTTGGCACAGATGGCCGCTACTGGGACTTCTGCTCCATGGGGCGTGGCAGGATCGACTTCGAGGGCATCATCCGGCAACTGAACCACGCGGGCTATGGCGGCCCCCTCACCGTGGAGTGGGAGGACCCCGGCATGGATCGCGTGCACGGTGCGCGCGAGTCGGCCGAGTTCTGCAGGAAGCTAGATTTCGAAGTCAGTTCGGCGGCCTTTGACGCCGCTTTCTCCGAGGACTGATTCGATCGTCCGTACCTGATCGTCATTCCCACACTCCCCCCTGCCCGGCACCGCATTCCATGCAATCCCAACCTCCGCCCGCCCTGCTGAAGACGCGCCTGTCGGCCATGATGTTCTTGCAGTACGCGGCTTGGGGTGCCTGGCTGCCGTTCCTGTGGTCGTTTCTGTCCGGTTATCGCGAAATGGAGCCCGAGCAGATCGGCAACATGTTCGCCGCCGGGGCGGTGGGCGCCATCATCGGCCCCTTCGTCGCCGGCCAGGTGGCCGACCGCTACTTCGCAACGGAACGTTTCCTTGCAATCAGTCACCTCATCGGCGCCGTATTGATTTGGCAGCTGGCGACCATCGATTCCTACAACGGGTTCCTGATCTTCTCGCTGCTCTACGGCATGGTGTACGCGCCCACCCTGTCGCTGACGAACTCACTGGCCTTTCACCACCTCGAAGACAAGGACCGCGACTTCGGCAAGGTGCGCTTGTGGGGGACCTTCGGCTGGATTGCCGTGGGACTTGCCATGGGACAGTGGCTGGCGTACCAGCACACTCCCGCCGCTGGTTCAGAGGCGACGATCGCATTGGCCCAGGTTGCCGGCAAGGCCGATGCATTTCGGCTAAGCGCGATCATCAGCGCCGTCATGGGAGTCTTCTGTTGGAGCCTGCCCCATACGCCCCCCTCGCCGGCCAGCGAAAGCAACGCCGCCTTCGACGCCTGTGGTGAGGCCATGAAGCAGCCGCTGTTGGCCTTGTTCCTGCTGGCGATCCCCGTCAGTTGCATTCACCAGTTCTACTTCGTGCACACGGAGGCCTTCCTCGGTTCCCTCCAGGTGTCCGCACCTGAATGGTCCAAGACCCTCTTCGGTGTCGGGGGCGGAGGCCTGATGACCGTGGGGCAAATGGCTGAGGTACTCGTCTTGGCGGCCATTCCGTTCCTGGCCAAGAAATACAGCCGCAAGACCTTTCTCGCGGTGGGGCTCTTGGCCTACGGCCTGCGCATGGCTCTGTTCGCCTACGCCGGCGTTCTCCCCATGCCACTCATGACGACGCTCTTGTTGGGCATCGCCCTGCACGGCCTTTGCTTCGGGTGCTTCATTTTCGTGGCCTTCATGGTCGTGGACGAGAACACATCCGACAGCGTGCGGGCCAGCGCCCAGAACCTGTTCAATTTGGTGATCGTTGGCATCGGCGTCATCGTCGGCAGCAAGCTGGCCGCCGGTGTCGCGGACTGGGCCACCAGTGAGAGTGGCGTTCTAGATTTCACACGGCTGTTCTCCGTTCCCATGTGGGCCTCGGTCCTTGTCTTCTTCCTGCTCCTCGTGATCTATCCTTCTGGTCGCCGTGAGGTGGCCTGACTCTGTTATGAACATCTCCACTCTTTTTGTCGCCAGCTCGATACTCACTGTGGCCTCCTGCGAGTGTTGCCAGGAGTGCGCCGAGGCTCCTGGTCGTACGGATATCACGGCTCTCGAAAACTGGCGTGGCTACAAGCAAGACGCTGTGCCCGAACAGTGGGTCATGGATGACGGGGCCCTCTACTTGACGGGCGGTGGCGCCGGGGACCTGATCACGCGCGAGCAGTACGGGAGCTTCGAACTGAGCTTGGAGTGGAAGATCTCACCCAAGGGCAACAGCGGCATCATGTATCACGTCTCTGAAGGCGACGGCCCCACCTACTTCACTGGACCCGAGATGCAGGTGCTCGACAATGCCGTGGCGGGTGGCGATCTGTTGCATTCCGCCGGCGCCGACTACGCCCTGCACGCACCGGCTGCGGACAACTCTCTAGCCGTGGGCGAGTGGAACGCCGCCCGCATCGTCGTCGACGGCGCGCACGTGGAGTACTGGCTCAATGGGGTCCAACAGTGCGCCTATGAACTTTGGAGCGAGGACTGGACGGCGCGCGTGGCGGCCTCCAAGTTTGCGCAATGGCCGGGTTTCGGTATGAACAAGACCGGTCACATCGCCCTCCAGGATCACGGCAACCCGGTTTGGTACCGAGGCATCCGGATCAGGAGGCTCTAAGGCACGCCGCGTGCCCGATGGCTCGCGGTCGTCGGCTACCTATCCGATGTCTCGCCTGACTCGTCATCGTCCGGCAGACGCGTGGAGACTGCTTCCATCCACATGAATTCCTCGTCGTCGTCGAGTAGCGCGAAGTGCTGGTCCAGACGCGTGCCGTCGTCGCGGTAGGTGGCGACACTCCATTGGGTGCGCACTGGACCATCCATGAAAGGCGCGTCTCCCTCGAGAATGAACGCGTCGCCGTCTTTGCGGCCCGTGGAGATGCCCATGAACGAGGACATGTTGTCGATCCAAGTCGCTCGGAATTCCTTGGCCTGCGGATCGTAGCCCACCTGGCCGTGGCCCTTGAAGGGCATGCCCATGAAGCTTCCCTCCACGTCCGAGAGCACCCAGTACTCTCCGAGTGCTGTCGCGTTTTCGACCCAGGTCATGGGGATCCCATCGGGCACGCCGGGCATGAACAGAGTGGCCTCAGCCGTCCATCTTCCGACTCCTTCCTGGAGGAACTCATGCTGTTCCGTGGGTTGCTCGGGTTCCTGGACCCAGTGCGCGGCGGCCACGGGCAAGACGAGGACGGCGGCTGAGAGGGCTACGTAGCGGCGCATTGGAGATCCTTGGTGAGGGTTGCGGTGACGATCGAGCAGCGTACCCGCCGTGGCTTTTCTTAGCCATTCTTCGTACTGCTCTGTACGCTGGGTGGGCCTTGGCGAGCGTCACTTTCACCCCAAACCTGGCCCGGCACGTCCCCCTGCACGTCTGGGACGTGGTGGCTGACACCGTAGGCCAGGCCTTGGCGGGGGTCTTTGAGGATGAACCGCGCCTGCGAGGCTACGTACTCGACGAGCGTGGTGCCGTGCGGCATCACGTGGCCGTTTTTGTGGACGGAGGGACACTGCGCGACCGGCAGGCGCTGACGGACACGCTAGTCCCCGACTCCAAGATCCATGTCATGCAAGCCCTCTCGGGAGGTTGAACCGTGAAACTCAATGTCGGTACCCGCAAGGGCCTCTTCCAGTTCGATCTGACCGGCGGCCGGGTCGAGGCCGCGGGGCACGCTCACCTGGGGGATCCTGTGACCTTCACGCGCTTCGACGCTCGCAGCGGGACCCTCTGGTCGTGCATGTCCTTGGGCCATTTTGGCCCCAAGTTGCGTCGGTCCACGGACGGAGGCGAGACGTGGGAAGAGACCGCTACCCCTGAGTACCCCGAGCCCGGGCCAGAGGAGACCGATGAGGATCCCATCCGGGGGGAGGTGCGGCCATGGACCTTGGGACCCATCTGGAGCTTCGAGGCGGGCCTGGCCGACCAACCTGGCCGCCTGTGGTTGGGCGCCATGCCCGGCGGTCTTTTTCGCAGCGATGACAACGGCGAATCCTGGGAACTCGTCCGTGGCCTGTGGGATCACCCCGATCGCAAGAAGTGGTTTGGCGGCGGTGCGGACCACCCCGTCATTCATTCGATTTGTGTGGACCCGCGGGATGGTCGCAAAGTCCTGGTCGCCGTGTCCTGCGGTGGCGTGTGGATGACGGAGGATGATGGGCAGACTTGGGAGTGCACAAGCACCGGCATGCGAGCCGAGTACATGCCACCGGAGCAGGCCTATGACCTCCCCATTCAGGATCCGCACCTCGTGGTGCGCAGTGCAGCGAATCCCGACCGGCTCTGGTGTCAGCACCACAACGGGATGTACCGCTCAGATGACGGCGGCCGGTCGTGGGTGGAGTTCAAGGACGTGGAGCCGTCGACCTTCGGGTTCGCCGTGGCGACCCACCCCGAGCAGCCGGACACGGCTTGGTTCGTGCCCGCAGTCTCTGACCAGATGCGGGTGACTGCGGATGGACGCATGCTGGTCAACCGTACGCGCGATGGGGGCGCGTCGTTCCAGAACCTGACGGCGGGACTGCCCGAGCCCCCGGCCTGGGACATCGTGTTTCGGCATGCCCTGGATGTGGGCCCCAGAGGCCAGGTCTTGGTGCTCGGGTCGAGTACCGGGTCCTTGTGGTGCAGCTGGGACGGGGGGGACTCGTTTGAGTTGGTGAGCGCCCATCTCCCGCAGATCTACTCGGTGGAGTTGGTGAGCTAGATCGCGCGAGCTCGGGTTCGCCAGCCAGGTTCGAGTGTGCGCTCGAGACGGGTGAGGAGGACCCCGTCTCTGGCCCAAGGACGGGCAGAGGCTCATCGGAATCCAGCCACTCCCAGCCTGACACGCATCAAACAAAGCTCTTCACGACTCTCAATCCCTGAGGCAACCAGCCAGCCTTGCCCGGGTACCATGCGCCAATGCTTCGCCTCGGACTTACCTGCCTGCTGCTCGTCGCCCCGCCAGCCCACCAAGACACGGGGCAACTCAGCGCCCTTGGCCTGGCCCTCGATCGGGCGCAGAGGGCCCTCGACGCCGGACAATTGGATCAGGCTCACGCCCTGGTCATGCGGGCACTGGAACGTGACCGCAAGGCGACCCAGGCCTGGGACCTGCGTGCGCGCTGGGCTCAGGCAGCCTCCGACCGGGACGAGGAGGTCTACAGCCGGCACCAGCAGTACCGACTCTCCGCTGCACAGGGCGCGGACCGCAAGACCCTGCGGGCCTTGTGGGACGAGCTGCTGATCCTCGATCCCCTGGCGCGCGACCTGTACGGCATCAAGGACCGCTTCCTGAAGAAGCTGGTGCCCCTGGCCGAGTCCTACGAGAAATCCGGTCGACCGCACTCGGCCATCTCGGTGCTCAAGCGGGTTCTCGCTATCGATCCGGAGAATCTCGAGGCCCAGGCGGCCATCGAGCGCATCGCCGACAGCCCCGATCCGAGCTTGGCAGGAGACGCCAAGCCCAAGGACCTCTTCGCAGACGTGTCCGACGAGTGGATCGAAGCCTACGACAAGGATCACGGCGCCTGGGAAAGCGCCGGCGAGGAGGAACGGTCCAACTACATCACCGTGACGGACGCCGGCTACGAGGTTCTGATCCGTACGGCTGAAGCCATGGAGCAGATGAACGCTTTCTACCGCGAGTTCTTCCGCTACGGGACGGAAGAACACGGTGGCAGCGTTCCGCGCATCAAAGTGCACGTGTTCAAGGACAGGGACGAGTACCTGACCCTGGGCATTGGTCCCCCTGTCGAGTGGTCTGGCGGGCACTTCACTGGCAGCCACGTGGAGACTTACCTAAGCGGTAGTTTCGAGAGCATGACCGGGACGCTGTTCCACGAGGCGGCGCACCAGTTCGTCTCCCTCGCAACCAGCGCGGTGGGTTGGTTGAACGAGGGACTGGCCTCCTTCTTTGAGGGCACGCGCATCCTGAACAACGGCACGGTCATCATGAACATGCCGGCCAACGGGCGGCTGTTCCCCTTGGCCGAGCGCATGAGCAAGGGCTGGATGGCCAACGCCCAGGACGGATTCGATCCGAACGATTCCGACTCGACGCCCGAGAAGGCGCCCACTTTCCGGATCGTGATCGAGAACCGCTACTCGTGGGGGCCGCCTTGGTACGCGCCCACCTGGGGTCTCGTGTTCTTCCTCTACAACTATCAGGATCCCGTGGACGGACGGTACGTCTACCGCGACGCCTTCAGCGAGTTCATCAACGCATCGGGCGGCAAGACTGGGGACACGGCCGTGTCCACCTTTGAGGAGGTCGTCTTGGCCAATCCCAAGCCGGCGATGTCCTTTGTGGAACGACCCGAGGACGCCGTCGAGCTGATCTTGCCGCAGACCGTGGACGACGTGGATGCCGTTTGGAAGGACTGGATCCTGGCCTTGCGAGACGAGCAGAGTGGTGCCTTGGAGGTGGCCAGGCCCTACGCCCAGTGGGGCCGCTACGCCACCGAGAACGGGGATCTCGTTGTGGCCAAGGAACACTTCGAAAAGGGTTTGGTTGCCGACCCCACCAACGTGGATCTCCTGCTCGAATTCGCCGACCTGCTCGGCGAGCACTTCAAGGATTCGGACCGCGCGGCCAAATTGGCAGTGGAAGCCCTGTATCAACTCGAGCAAGAGCCCGAGCGGGACGAGAAGCGCATCCGCATTGTCGAGCGCTTGCTCAGCAAGTTGGACTCCAAGCACAAGAGTCTGGCACGCATTCAAGATGAACTCGCCGCCAGCACGCGCACGATCGTCGAGCGCTATGCCGCCGCGGGCCTCGACTTGATGGTCATGGATGTGTCCTGGCGCGCGGGCAGCGACCTCAAGCTGGACGACATGCTGGCCTACTACGAGGAAGCGGTGCGCCGCAGTGGACGCAGCCTTGCCATCTGGGAGTTGGCCTACAACGAACACAACCTGGATGGCTGGGTGACGGGTGTGCCGTCCTTCAGAGCCAACGGAGTTGCGCTGGCCGGAGACTTTGGCGAGTACGACGAAGAACGCTTTGACTTCCAGTCCTTGACCATGGATCGCGTGACCTCAGGAGATTTCTCCATCGAAGCTGAGGTGTTCGCGGACAAGGGCGAGGTGAACTTCTGTGGCTTTGTCTTTGGGCAGAAGGGGCCCAGCACCTTCCACGGCATGCTGCTCTTTCCGGGCAAGGTCGTCGCGGACGGGGGGGTCCAGACCGGCTGGTTGGACCTGATGTCCTCCTACGGTGGCGGTCTGATCAAGACGTGGCTGCACGTGCCCGTGAACACACTGGATCCGGCAGCTGAAGCGAAGCAGCCGGCAGAGCGCACCACGGCCGGTGAGCGCCATCTCATGCGGCTGGATGTGGTGGGTCGCAGCGTAGACATGTGGTACGACGGTGAGTTGGTGGCAACGCGGGACTTCCCCAGCAAGGACGTCTTGCGCGGAGGATTCGGGCTCCTGATGGGCCCGGGCAAGGCGCGCTTCCAGAACGTGCGCTTTCTGGCGCGTGATCCCTTCGACCCGGCCAGCGCCATCGAGCGCGCGATCACACTCGAAGCCCTCGCTGCGGCGGACGGTGGGACCGGTGCTATCCAGGGCAGCTACCAGGGCATGATCCCACCGTTCCCAGAGGTGAAACGCTGGGCCCAGGGTGTGCGCGAGAATTGGGCCGAAGCGCGTGGCGGCCCGCAGGTGCTCCTGCTGTGGTCCCTCGATCAAAATGAACTCGTGCGCATCGACGAGTGGTTGACCTACATGGAAGAGGGCTACCGAGAAGTGGGGCTCGAGGTCGTGTCGGTTGTCTCCACGCACGACGATGCCAAGCTCGACGCCTACCTGGAAGAGCACCCGCTGCCGGGTGCCGTGGGCGTCGACTACTTGGAGCCGGAGAGCGTGGGCATCGGCTCCTCCTTTGAGACCTTTTCCATCCGCCGTTTCAATCTCCCGCGCATCCTGCTGCTGGACCTGGACGGGACCGTCATCTGGGAAGGGGACCCGGGGTTCGAAATCAACGAAGTTCCCGTGCCGCCATTTGAGAGTTACCTGGACGACCCGCTCGATGAGTTGGTCCAGTCGCGCAAGCTGCGCGAGCTTGCCGTGTGGCGCACCAAGTGGGAACGCTACGGCGCACCGGCCCTGGCCCAGGGAAACTTTGAGGAGGCGCTGCCCATGCTGATCGAAGCCGGGGATTACGATCCGGTTTGCGAGCCCCGTGCTGCTCAGGCAGCGGCGGCGCTGCGCGCGGTGGAGTCGGCTCTCGAGGACTTGGAGGGCACCGCGAGCTCGATGGAACAGCGTGGCGTGGAAACGGGCATGGAGGTCTTGATTACCTGGGGCGGGCTCATCGCAGGGGAGGAAGGGGAAACGGTCGTCAAGGATCTCAAGAGGAACAAGGATGCGCGCACGATGTTGCAGTCCAAGAGCCACCGAGACTGGGTCAAGGTGCTCAAGGCCTGCGCGACGATTCCCAAGAAGCGTGGCCAGATGGCTGAGAAGGCCACGGCCGTCTTCACCGAGCTCGACAAGCGCAGCGGCTTCTTGGTGCAAGCCCTGCGCCTTGAATTGGAGCAAGCCCAGGCCGCAGGCGATTGGGCGACCTTCGAGAGTATCCTCGAAGCAGCTCCAAGCCGCGCCGGCAAGTTCCTGGCGGGCGACTACTTTGGCTGGGACTTTGCACAGTGAAATTGCGACTCCCAATCACCTACCGCAGCCTGGCCTGCTCTGCGCTTGTGCTGGCCGCATGCGTGGGGCAGCCCCTGGACCGAGCTGCGGTCGATACCGTTCTTGACGATTGGCACGCCGCCGCTTCCCGAGGAGACCAGACGCGCTACTTGGATCTCTTCGCTCCCGATGCTGTGTTCCTAGGCACAGATGCCAGCGAACGCTGGACCCTTGAGGAGTTCACTGCCTACGTGGAGCGTTATTTTCCTTTGGGGGGCTGGACCTACCAGCCTCGCGACCGTCACGTCCGCTTTTCGCCGCAAGGGACCCTGGCGTGGGTCGACGAGCTACTTGAGAACGAGAAGTACGGGACCCTGCGCGGCACGTCTGTCTTGCAGCGCATCGCGGGCGAGTGGCGCATTGCGCACTACAGCATGACCTTTGCCGTGCCGAACGAGCGATCGGCTGAGGTGGTCGAGGCCATCAGGCGCGAGCCGGGTGCAGCGGATTCAGGCCAGTAGGCCGTACCGAAGCAAGGCAAAGATTGCCGGTTTTGCGGGAACCTGGACCAGGACGGGACACTCAGAGGAGGGGGCGCTGCTTCCCGGCCATTGATCTCCGATCTTTAGCGACCCGACCCGCTAGGGACTTGGTAACTTTTGGTCTAGGCAGTGGATATCCCATCGTCAGGCAAGGTTTCGGCCCACTTTCGCGCAACCTTCCCACCTGCTATTCGGCCTCCCAACTGGAAACCCTCTTGGGAGCGCGGTTCAGCTCCCGTGCACACCGCGCCACAAGCGCAGCCCAACAGACTCACCTATGCAATCCAACCCCCTTTGTGCGTTGTTCTCCATCCTCTCCCTAGGGATCCTGGCCACGCCCAGTGTTCAAGCCCAACAACGGGGCAACACGGGGGATGCGAGCCACAACGTCACGGTCCACGAAGACCTAGATGGCAACATCATCGCCGCGGATTCCACCGGCACCTACACCTATCCTTCGTGGAGCATCTACCTGGCTTCGGATTTCTTCTCTCGCAACCGCATGCGTTGTGGACAGAATTTTCTGCCGCCCGCGGGCGGTCAACAGACCTTTGGCGCCAAGAGCGACTGCGCCTACGGGTCGACCAATCCAAAGAACGAGTACGACCCGGCCGTGCAGAAGTTCAGCATCCCCGTGGTGGTTCACATCCTGATGAACACCAACGGCAACGGTGCGATCTCCGATGCCATGGTTCAGAGCCAGATTGACATCCTGAATGAGGATTTCCTGGCCATGATCGGGACCAATGGCGCCCCGGGCACCGATTGCCAGGTGGACTTCTACTTGGCGACAGTCGATCCCAACGGGAATGCGACGACCGGAATCACGCGCGATACCAACAACAACTGGTACAACGACACGGGCAACTACAAGTCTGTGCTCTCCTGGAACACCAACAAGTACTTCAACATCTACACCAACACGGCGAGTGGCTATTTGGGCTACGCCTACATTCCTCAGAGTGGCGGAGTTGTTGGCAACAGCATCGACGGAGTCGTGTGCAACTGGACCGCCTTTGGGCGGAACTCACCTGGTGGGCCGCCCTACAATCAGGGGCGCACGATGACGCATGAAACTGGCCACTATCTCGGGCTGTTTCACACCTTCGACAATGGCTGTGGCAGTACCAGTGCTTGCTACACGTCGGGCGACCTGATCTGCGATACCAACCGCGAGTCTGGGCCGGTGTTCGGATGTCCTGGGAGCAGCAGTAGCTGCAGTTCGCAGGACCCCTTCCACAACTACATGGACTACACCAACGACTTGTGCATGTACGAATTCACTCCCGAGCAGGCTCGCCGCTTGCGCTGCACGATCGAGTATTGGCGCCCCAACCTCTTCACTTCGGGGGGCGGGTCCACCTTGATCTTCGGCGACGGCTTTGAGAGCGGAGACTATTCCACCGGCGGGTGGGTGACGCAGAACGTCAAGTGTCGCATTCACGGCAAGTCGGCCTACACCGGCATCTGGGGTGCACGTCTCAAGCGCATCACCAACGCTGAGAAGAGCTTCTCGACCGTGGGCTTTAGCCAGGTGCGGGTGAATTACGCGGGCATGGTGACCAACTATGCGCCCAAGAAGAAATTGCTCCTGCAGTGGTTTGACGGCGTCAACTGGGTCACCGTGGACAACGTGCAGTCGTCTACCTGGACGAACCAGTCCGTCTTCTTGCCGGCTGGTGCAGCCAACAACCCCAACTGCACGATTCGCTTCAAGTCGAAGGACAAGACCAAGGGCACATTCGCCAGCTTCGACGATGTTGCTGTCTGGGGTGACTGACCGAGACTTGATTGGCTGAGGGCCCCCGCCTGGGTGGCCAGGAGTCCAGGGGCACCGAGGGCGGTGCCCCTGGGTTCGTCATGGCCCGGGCCGTGGATCCCGGGGCGCCCGCTCAGTAGGATGCGGTCGGCCCTAGGGGCCTGCTGGGGGCGGCGACAAACGGTCGCCTGAGATGAACCCCTCGAACCTGATCCGGATCATGCCGGCGTAGGAAAGCACGATGAACACGACCGACCCGCAGCCCGCAGCACTCCCCTCACTTGAGGCCTGCTTCCCGAGTTCACACAAGATGCTCGTCCCCGTGGAGCACGCGGGACACGAGCTGAACATCCCCAAGCGACGTATTCACCTGTCGTCGGAAGATCCGCCGCTGGATGTCTACGACACCAGCGGGCCTCAGGGTTTTCCCGTCGAGCAGGGCCTGCCCAGCCCGCGCGCCGATTGGGTCGCTCCGCGCCTGAAGCAGGGGGGCACGGTGACGCAGATGCACTACGCCCGCAAGGGCATCGTCACCGAGGAGATGCGCTTCGTCGCCGAGCGCGAAGGCTGTGAGGTGGAACTCGTGCGCTCGGAGATCGCCGCCGGCCGAGCCATCCTGCCCGCCAATGTCCGGCACACAGAATTGGAGCCCATGATCATTGGGCGACGCTTTCTCGTGAAGGTCAACGCCAACATCGGCAACAGTGCCATGGGTTCGACCATTCAAGAAGAGGTGGAGAAGCTGCAGTGGGCGACCCGTTGGGGAGCGGACACAGTCATGGACCTCTCTACGGGGGCGGACATTCATAAGACGCGTGAGCACATCCTGCGCAACTCAGCCGTGCCCATCGGGACGGTGCCCCTGTACCAGTGCTTGGAAAAGGTCGACGGCCGTATCGAGGATCTCAGTATTGAGCTCTTCCTCGAGACCCTCGAGGAACAGTGCGAGCAGGGCGTGGACTACTTCACCCTGCACGCGGGCGTACTGCTGCGCTACATCCCCATGACCCAGCATCGCCTGACCGGCATCGTCTCTCGTGGTGGGTCGATCATGGCCAAGTGGTGTCTGATTCACCATCAGGAGAACTTCCTCTACACGCACTTTGACAAGCTCTGTGAGCTGATGGCCCGTTACGACGTGAGTTTCAGCTTGGGAGATGGCTTGCGGCCCGGTTGCATCGCGGATGCCAACGATGAGGCTCAGTTTGCGGAACTCAAGACCCTGGGCGAGTTGTGCCAGATCGCTTGGAAGTACGACGTGCAGACCATGATCGAAGGTCCGGGGCACGTCCCCATGCACAAGATCAAGGAGAACATCGATCTGCAGGCCGAGGTTTGCAATGACGCTCCCTTCTACACCCTGGGCCCCCTGGTCACAGACATCGCTCCCGGTTACGACCACATCACGTCCGCGATCGGCGCGGCCATGATCGGTTGGTGGGGCACGGCCATGCTGTGCTACGTGACCCCGAAGGAGCATCTGGGCTTACCGGATCGTGAAGACGTCAAGGAAGGTGTGATCACCTACAAGATTGCGGCGCACGCGGCGGATCTGGCCAAGGGGCATCCCGGAGCGCAGGCATGGGACGACACGCTGTCTAAGGCGCGCTTCGAATTCCGCTGGCAAGATCAGTTCAATTTGTGCTTGGACCCGGTGACCGCAGAGTCGTATCACGACGCCACCCTGCCGGCGGCGGGCGCAAAGGTGGCCCACTTCTGCTCAATGTGCGGGCCGCACTTCTGCTCGATGAAGATCACCGAAGATGTCCGTGCCTACGCAGCCAGCAAGGGAATCGCCGATGAGAAGGCGCTGGCTGAGGGTCTCGTGGAGAAAGGCTCCGAATTCCGGGAGGGCAGCCAAGAAATCTACCAAGACACCGAATCTGAATCTGGAGTTCAGGCTGGCACGTAGCGCACAAGCGGGTTCCAGATTGAGGAGTCGAAGACGCTAGGCCCATGCTCGGACTCCTGAAGAAACGCTCCTTCGGGGCGATGACCCTTACCCAGTTTCTGGGAGCCTTCAACGACAACGCGTTCAAGCAGGTGATCGTGTTGCTGGCCACCTCCGTGGCCGCGGGTGCGGGGCCCGGAGAGGCCTTGGATTGGGTCATGCGGCATCCACTGGGGGGTGGCTTGCCGGGTGGGTTGTCCCCCCAGGCCATCCCGCCCTTTCTCTTTTCCTTGCCCTTCGTGCTGTTCGGGCCCATCACCGGGTCCCTTGCCGATCGCGTTTCGAAGAGCCGCATCATCCAGGCCGCCAACCTGCTCGAGATCGTGGTCATGGCCGTGGCCACCCTGGCCTTCTGGTTGTCCGACTACGGCATTCTCTTGGGTGCCGTGTTCCTCATGGGAACGCAGTCTGCGATCTTTGGCCCCAGCAAGTACGGCTGCATCAAGGAGATCGTCGGCAAGCGAGAACTCAGCCGCGCCAACGCGTTGATTCAGAGTTCCACCATGGTCGCCGTCCTGGCCGGGGTGTTCCTGGGTGGCATCTTCCGCGACCAGCTGGCAGATCACCTGTGGATGGCAGGCATCTGGTACATGGGTTTCGCCGCCCTGGGCTGGATGGTCTCCATGCGCATCGAAGCCCTGCCCGCGGTCGACCCCAAGCGCAAGCTGAGTTGGAACCCGGTTCGCGAGTTGATCAGCCATTGGCGAGCGACTGAAGGTAATCGTCATCTCGTGCTCTCCATCATCGCCAGCAGTTTTTTCTACCTGATGGCGGCGACCTTCATGATCGTCATCCCCACCTACGGCAAGTGGATGGGGCTTTCGGGTACCGAGACCAGTTCGCTCATGGCGATGCCGGGGTTGGGCATCATTGTGGGCGCAGTGATCGCGGGACGCGTGTCGGGCGATCGAATTGAAGGTGGTTTGATTCCTCTGGGCCTGCTCGGCATGGCTGGCAGTTTGCTGGCCACGTCCATTGCCCCGGAGAACACCCTCCTCATCCGCTTCTGCTTGCTGGGCATGGGGATGTTCTCGGGCATCTTCTCGATTCCCGTCCGCTGCCTGATCCAGAGCCTGCCGCGCGCGGAGAAGCGTGGCTCCGTGCAGGGCCTCGCAGAGGTGATGGACTTCGTAGGCATCCTGCTGGCCTCGCCCCTGTTCATCTTGTGGGACACGGGCTTTCACCTGACTCCCCCGCAGATGTTCCTGGTGGGGGGCGTGATCATGGCCCTGGGAGGCATCACCTCCTTGATCCTGGCGGGAGAGTTTTTCGTGCGCCTGGTGCTGCTCACCCTGACCCACAGCCTCTATCGATTGCGTGTGACTGGACGCGAGAACATGCCCGAGCAGGGTGGCGCCCTGTTGGTGGCCAACCACGTGTCGTTCGTGGATGGGATCCTGGTCGGGGCCGTGGTTCAACGACCTGCGCGCTTCTTGGTCTATCGCGATTACCTCGAGATGCCCGTCGTGGGGCCCTTCGGCCGGCGCATGGGGTTCATCCCCGTCAGCTCTGGGGATACCCCCGAGGAGAAGGCTCATGCTCTGGACGAAGCGGCGGCGGCGGCTCGGGCGGGCTCGCTGGTGTGCATTTTTGCAGAGGGCAACATCACGCGCACCGGCACCATGCTGCCCTTTGCAACGGGGCTGGAGCTCATCGCGCGTGCGGCGGACGTACCCATCATTCCCGTCGGGTTGGACCGCTTGTGGGGCAGCATCTTCAGCTTTGAGGGTGGCCGCTTCTTCTGGAAGTGGCCCCATCGTTTGCCCTATCCGGTCGATGTGGTGATTGGTGAGCCACTGCCCTCAGGCACTCCCGCGGGCGAGGTGCGCAACAGTATCCAAGAAGCCATTGCTGCCCGCCGATCTCAACGCGATGGTCGGGCGGGCTCCCTGGCATGGCGCCTTATTGTCAGCGCCAAACTGCACCGTCGCCGCCTGGCCCTCGTTGAGCAGGCCAGTCGTTTGACCTACGGGGATCTCTTGGTACGTGCCATGGCTCAGGCTCGAGCGCTGGACCGGCAGCTGAAGAACGCGCGCCGAGTGGCCGTGGAACTCGAGACGGGCATCGACGCCGTGACCTTGCACTTGGCCCTGACCCTGAGTGGTCGAGTCAGCGTTCCCTTGGCTCCCGGGCTGTCGGATCACGATCGAGCGCGGTTCCTCGAAGCCGCGGCAGCCGACGCATGGATTGGAAGGCAGGCCCACGAAGGCATCGATACTCCGTCCTATCTCCTACAAGACATTCAAGCTGAGGTTCGAGGCGGCGATCGCTGGCTAGCGCAATTCCTATCCCGACTCCCCACCTGGGCCCTCGTGCGCAAGATCACGCCCCAGACTTCTGCGCGCGAGGCGGCGGCGGTGTTGTTCACTGCTGGCACGACCGGACCTGCCAAAGCCGTTGAGCTCAGTCACGGGAACATCCTCTCGAATGTGCAGAGCCTGCTGGAGGTCCTGCACATCGGCCCGCCCGATCGCGTACTGAGCCCCCTGCCCTTGTCCAATGCATTCGGCTACACGGTAGGCATGTGGACGACACTGCTCAGTGGAGGGCGCGCGGTTCTGGTCGACACAGAAACCGACGCAGAACAGGACTTGTGCGCTCGAGTCGAGCCCCTGGCGATTTCCGAGAAGGTCACGGTTGTCTACGGCAGCCCGGCTGCTTTCTCTGCGTTCAGCAGGGGATTGGATCCGTCCGCGTTCCAGCACCTGTGGGTGGCCGCATGCGCCGCGCAGGCCTTGGACAAGGACCTGGCGGCGGCCTTTGCCGAGCGCTTTGGAGTTTTGCTTTGCGAGGGTTACGGCTTGACCGAGTGCTCGCCCGTGGTGTCGTTCAACATTCCGGGTGGCGAGCGACATAGCGGTCGTCAGATGGCGCACTTGCCCGGCAGTATCGGCCGACCCCTTCCAGGAGTGGCTGTACGGATCGTCGATGGGGCTTCGGGGCGGCCTGTGCCAGAGGGCCAAAGTGGTGAACTGCAGATCAAGGGGCCGAACGTGATGCTGGGCTACGTAGGGCAGGCCGCGGAATCCCTGCTTGACGACGGTTGGTTTGCCACGGGCGACCTGGCCCATATCGACAGGGGCGGCTTTCTGATCATTGACGGTCGGCTGCCCGCCGAGGCGAAGAGCTAGAGCGGGACCGCCAAAGTGACTTGTCGGCCAGGGTCGAGCGCCGCGCGCAACTCGTCATCGATTGCATGTCCGCAGAGTTGCTCCGCAGCGACCCGTCCAGCCGCCGCACCGACCGAGATTCCGTGGCCACCCAGACCCGCCAGCCAGAAGAGACCCGCGCAGCGTGAGTCGGGCCCGATCCACGGCACATCATCATCGGTCAGGGTCCGCATGCCAGGCCAGAAATGGGCCAGCCCGAGATCGCCGCAGTGAGGCAAGAGTCGTTCGACCTTCTCGGCCAGCAGGCGCTGTACGTCGGGGTCCGGCCGCAGGGCATCGGGTTCCACATCGCAAAGGTCGCAGGCAGACATGAGCAGTCCCGCGCTCTCGGGTCTGGCGTAGAAGCCGGCCTGGTCGTCCCAGACCACTGGACTGTCAGGTGCTACCGTCGTCGTGGGGGCGCTGACCATCAGGTGGCGGCGCGTCACTCGCATGGCCACGGGACCGGAGAGGTCGCTGGACAGGGAGGGAGCCCAGGCTCCGGCTGCGATGACAGTCACGTCGGCCTCCAACTGTGAGCCGTCCGCCAGGCGCACACCGCAAACACGAGGTTCGGACGTTCCCGAGCGCATCCAACCCGTGACTTCGCGGCCCGTCTCCACGCGCACCCCCGACTTGCGCGCTCCGGCGGCAAACCGTTCCAGCAGCAGCGCCACATCGATCTCGCCCTGGTGCGGAAACCACCAGCAGCGTTCTCCTAGTGGGCTGAAGTGCGGCGCCAGTTGATGCTGGCGAGCGCGGCTCAGAGGCTGGACAGAGTTCCAGCTCAAGTGGTCGTCCAGCCACAGGGGTAGCGGGTCCTTGTGGGTGCCCTCAGCCAAGAGCAGTCCGCGCCTGCGCAAGAGCGGCGCGGGGGCGAAGCCAGGCGGCGGATTCTGCAGGAACTGACGTGTTTGTTCAGCCAGGACGCGCGTGGCCCAAGGGGTCACGGCCGTGCGCAGAATCGCCGCGTTCTGGCCCGTGGCGTGCAGGCCCAGCAAGGGCTCCCTTTCAAGTAGAGTTGTGCGCGGACCGGCCCCCAACTGGCCCAACCACCAGGCCAGGGATGCTCCGGCCATGCCGCCGCCGACGATCAGGATGCGCTGACTCACGGCCGACGCGCCGGAACGGACAGGGGGGGATAATCTTGCTCCAGCACGGCCAAAGAATAGCGTGCCACCCAGCGCTCGAGCTACTCCCCCGGAAACTCGAGGCCCATCTGCTGCCGAACCTCGTCAAGCGTTCCCATGATGGCGATGCTCTCATCCAGGGGCATGACCGGGCTCTGGGTTTCGCCTGCGGCCAAACAGCGAGCGACCTCGGTGGCCTGTTTGTGCAGGCCGAGCCCGCCAAAGGGGGCTCGGAATCGCTGCGGCCGCGGTGCCCGCCTGGCCATCCAGCGACTGAGGGATCCACCCCAGGAGGAGGTCCTGCGCGCCAGCGCGCCAGTCCCCGGTAGCGCGGCTGAAACAGCCTGCGCGGCACGACGCCCGACTCGGCCGCTGAGGCTGGGCCGACTATTCAGCAAGTAGAGTTGCAGTTCCACCGGACACCACCAGGGCGCAGGAAGATGAATACGACCGTGGGTGCCGACGATCGTCGCTGTTTGCGAGCCGGCGCTTTGGATCGAAGACGTCAGCAGGGCAACGGCTCCGGAGTCGTAACCCAGGAGGGCTGCGGCGTGCCCATCCACTCCGCTCTCGACCAGATGCCCGCGGCCGTGCACCGTCTGCGGCGCACCGAGCACCATGGATGCCAGCGAGACGCCGTAGACGCCCAAGTCCATCCAACTACCCCCGCCTAACTCTCTCGAGTAGATGCGCGCATCGGGCTCCATCTTGACGGGCAGGCCCAGGTCCGCGTGCACTTGCAATATCTCGCCGATGAGTCCCTGTTCAAGCCAGGTGCGCAGGGTGCCCATGGCGGGCAAAAAGCGAGTCCACATGGCCTCCATGAGAAACAGGCCGCGCGATTGGGCCAGGTCGGCGATGTCCGCCGCCTGGGCGCGGCTGAGCGTGAACGGTTTCTCGCACAGCACGGGTTTGCCTGCCTCGAGCGCCTGTCGTACATGTTGCGCGTGCATGTGGGCCGGCGAAGCGACGTAGACGGCGTCCACATCGCTGTCTGCCAGCAGTTCGTCCGTTGAGGCGTACGCACGCGGCACCCTGTGGGTCGCTGCGAAGCGCTCGGCGGAAGCACGCGTTCGTGATCCAACGGCCAGCAGTTGTGCTCCCGGAGTGAGGGGCAAGTCGCGGGCAAAAACCCCCGCGATCGTGCCCGTGCCGAAGATTCCCCAGCGCAGGGGGTGGGTAGATGTAGGGGCGGTCACGGGTGGATCGTGACGGCCAGGGCGGGGCCAGGCAAGAGATGAGTGGGGATTGGGAGTGTGCCAGGGCTCAACGAGTTCTCAGCCAGAGGCGCCGGACCATCGCAGCTCGGGTGTCCCGGCTCTAGGTGCCTCGCCGCTCGAACACGACCAATAGGGGAGCATGGTCCGAGGCCTCTGGCTCGTCCAAAATCTGAATGGACTTCACCTCCCAGCCGGGGAGGCGGAAGAGCACGTGGTCAATGCCGATCTCGGGCTCGCGCGACGGAAATGTGAGCAGCGGCGAGCGATGGCCCGCCCGCTGGAAGTTCTCGAGCAGGCGCTCGATGGGTTCGGACCCGACCTCGGCGTTCAAGTCTCCAGCGAGCACAAGCGCGTCTTGGCCGGCGAACAAGCGGATCAGCTCAAGTGACTGCCGCAATCGATCCGCAGGGTCCTGAGTGTGGTCCAGGTGCGTACCGACGAATAGCAGGGATTCCCCCTGCGCGACCTCGAGGGTCACGGCGAGCGCGGCCCGCCCCTCGTGACTCGCAGACGCGGGTAGCGGGTGAGTCTCCGGTGTTGCGCCGGGCAGTCCCAACAAGAGTGCCTCCCCGTACTCGCCACCATCATGGTCGATGGCCCGCCCAAAGTGGGCTCGCATGCGGGTCAGTTCGCCCAGAGCCTGGGCTTGGTCCACGTGCAACGAACGCCCGGTCTGCTTGTCCACCTCTTGCAGCGCCACCAGGTCGGGCCGGGCTGAGAGGATTACATCTGCGATGCGTTGCAGGTCAATGATTCCATCCGTCCCGCGTCCGTGATGGATGTTGTAGGTCAGGACCCGCAACTCTTGTCGGTCCAGCGCTACGCAGGCCGCGAACAGGAGCGCGAGCCCAACAGGGGCGAGTCGCCCCAGTCTCAAGAATTCTGGTCCCCGGCCACGACGGCTGCGGCGTAGGCCACCCAAGCGGCGACTTCGAAGAAGCCCACAGTCCCCGCACCGGCTTCACCCTGCTCCTTGTTGGGCGTCTGTCCGATGCTCGGTTGTCGGTAGAGCCGTGACAGGAGCTCGGTCAGGGTGGTTGGGTGCCGGCAGGCCAGGTCGCCCAGACTGTCCACTCCCGCCGCGCGCAAAAGGGGCACCCAGGAAGCCTCCATGTCTGGCACGAGCAAGAGTTCGGCCGCAATGCGGCAATCCTCGACCTGTTCCGGACGCAAGCTGGCTGCCATCGCCACGCTCGTGCGGCCCGATCCCGTTGAGCAATAGAACAAGAACTCGCCCGTGGTGTGGATCGAAAGGGAACTCAGTTCGCGGCAGGCGTCGAGATTCAGATCGGGCATGGCCACGAGTACATCGCTCAGGCGTCGATCCGATCCGCGTTGGGTCTCGTGCGCTCCCATGGCCGCAGTCTAGCGCTCCGCCCTAGGGGCTTGCACGCTTTTGATTGCGGGGCGCCTACTGGGACCACTCGCGCTCGCGTTGCGGCGAGAGGGGAATCACGTGCTGGTAGGCGGCACGCGTATTCCACTGCTCGCGCCAAGCACGGTGGGCCTCATCCTCTGGGTATTCCAGGCCCGGTGGCGGGGGATAGACGCCCATGCCGTGGTGTGGGAGCGGTTCGACTTCCAAGGCAGACAGGGTGTTGGGGTCGCGGTCCTTGGCCCAACCGTCCAGATAGACGAGGTAATCCCGGGTCCAACCCTCACGCAGGGGCGGCAGGTCTCGACCATCAAAACGCAGCTCGAGTGCGTCGCCCGCACCCATGATCACAAACTGGTCATCGACTTCCCCGAGCAGTGGCAGGACTTCGCCGTAGCGCGTGTAGAGGCCCGGGTGCTGGTCCCACCGGGCCTGGTCGGCGAGTTGGTCCCAGTCGAACCTTTCGGGACTGTGTTCGGACTGGGCGGGTAGCGGGGAGCTAAATCCGCGCGCCCAGAGACGAGAGGACGTCACGGGCAGGGACGTGGTGATCTGCGCGGCGTCGTCTCCCACAGCGAGGCGAATGGAGTCCCAGTACAAGCAGAGGGTGGAGGCCACGCGCAGGCGGGGATCCTCCCGTTTCAGGATCGCCGTCACATCGAGCACCATGGTCTTGGTCTTGCCCGCCGGGAAACCCACCGGCGGACCCGTCGCGGACCAGGCGTCGCCGTCTGGAACCAGAATCGAGGGTGGAACAAACTCCACCCCGGGTGTGCGCGCGCTAGCCATGTTGACACTGGCATCTGTCCACAGGAACCAGCCCGTGCAGACGAGGCGCAGCTGGGCGTCCTCTGGGAATCGCTTCAGAGCTTCGGTGTCAAACTCCAGCTCGAGCCAGTGCGGGTCCGCGAGCCCGTAGAACTGTGGGTCCGCCAGGCGCTCGAAGGGAGCTGCATGTTGGCCGTCGATGTGTTGCAGTGCGGCGGTCCAATCCTCTCCATCACTCCCGGTCGCTCGCTGCGGAGCGAGCACTTCGTCCATCACGTGTGTGTGAGCCGTTGGGAAGGGCGGAAAGGTGAAGCGTTCGTTGGGCTGGACTTCCGTCCCCTGGGGGTGGTCCACGACATCCAAACGCACGTGGTCCAGGTAGGTTACCTCCCGCAGTTCTTCGGTGAATTGCATGCGGTACTCGCCATCCTGCAGCTTCAGCTGGTCGCCCGTGACGAGCACGTATTCATCGTGATCGGGGGGAACCAATAGGCCTGGTGCCATGGGAAGTCCGAGAGGTGTAATGCCCAGGACATCCGAGACGAATTCGAATGTGTCTCCGTTCCACGTATACAGGAACGGGCATGACCCGATCAGACCCTCTGTCTGGATGCCAAGGCCTGTCGTGCTTCCAAGATCCAGAATCTGGTTGCCGGCCTCGACGTCCAAGTCGCTGGACACGACTCCGTTGGGCCAGGTCACGCGCAGGACTTCGAAGAAGTCCAAATCGCCCAAGCCGTACAAGGTCGTCGTGCCGCGCCAGAAGTGACGTCGGTACAGAGACCCGGCACGCAGCTCCACCACGGCACCGATGCCCTGGCGGTTGTCCTTTTGTCCACGGAAACGAATGCGCATGGCCTTGCCCATGGGGCCCGTGCTGCGCTGGACATGCACGCCGTCCGCTTCCAAGTGCAGGAGCTCCCAGGCCAGGGAGTCTCCGTAGCCCGATTCCAGGTCGGCGACAACGAGGGGGCCGCTGACCGGTCCGTCGCCCAAGCTGATCGGAGTCTCGCTCGCCAGACCCAGATTCAAGAGGCCCCGAACGTCGGTTCCCGAGCCGGCCCAGAGCACATCCACGCTACCGTTCAGGTCCGCGTCGACCTCAATCAACTGCACACCGCTGGGGATCGAGCGGGGACTCGGTTGCATGGTCCCGTCGGGTTGCTGCAAGTAGAGCAGCCCCGACTGCGCATCCTCGTCGGCTTTGGGGCACAGGCAGTCCACGCGTGCATCGCCGTCCACATCGGAAAATAGCGGTCGGCTTGGGAGGTCCGCAGCCCCGAACATCTGCTCACCGATGTCCTCGAATTTTCCTCCGCGCAGGGACGACCCGATCCACAGAACCCCCGGGCCGCCACACAGGAGATCCACGTCCTGGTCGCCGTCGATGTCTTCGATGGTGCACCAGCGCCAGCCACCGGCCGTGGGCAAATCCGCTTCGGCGCTCATGTCGGTGAAGGTGCCACGCGGTGGGGGGACGCTATCGGGTTTGCTCTTGACGATGCCGGCCCCGTTGTTGCGCAACAATCGGATACCGGAATCGCCAACCACGAGTAGGTCCAGGTCTCCATCGTGATCTGCGTCCACAGTGGTCACGTCTCGAGCGCCTGTTCCGACACTGGGCAAGTTCAAGGGCGACATGGACCAGCTCACCTGTGACCCCTCGCCCTGTGCCTCGAAGAGCATCAAGCCATCGGCGGCGAGGAACACCAGATCGAGTGTGCCGTCCTTGTGCAGGTCCAGGGTTCGCAGGCTGCGGGCGGGCTCCTTCCAGATCGTTCTCGTCTGCCACGATCCGTCTGCCCCGCGCAGGGCGACACGCACACCGGATTGGCCTGTGCTGACCAGGTCCGTGCGCCGGTCGCCGTTCAGGTCGTCGGCCAACAGCTCGTCGCCCGCGCCAAGCTCTGGGGCGATCACCTCAGCTGCTGCGTAGATCGGAGATTCCAGCGAGGAAGACGGGTAGTTGCCAATGGCTGCGGGAGGCAGGACGCGGGCCAGGGTGCCCTCGTTGATTTCGACCGTCTTGACCGGACGCAGACCCCTATCCTGCAAGGATGCCCAAAGGTCCGAGTACTTGCGTTCGGCCTCTTCATCTTCTCCGAGCCATGTGTGGATGTTCGACAGGCGGTAGATGGCCGACACATACCAGGGCCCCCCGCCTTCGATGCCGGCACTCTTGATGCGCTCGCATAGGTCGATCGCTTCATCGAATTCCTCCATGGCCTCAAGCGCTTGCGCCAGCGCGTAGAGGGTGCCTAGGTCTTCTGGGGCGAGCAGCAAGGCTTGACGGTAGTGAGCGTCGGCCCCTGGCTTGCCTTCCAAATAGTCCAGCCGGCCCCTGAGGAAATGAATGGCGGCGTTCTCCTCGTCTGTCCCCGCACGAACCAAGAAGGCCCGCGCAGCTGGCAAGTTCCCGTCCTGCAATTCGATGACGGCGGCGCGCATGAGGTCCTTACTGCTGGCATTCGCTCGATCCACCAGCGGTGCAAGCACCTTGCGCGCGGCACTGTAGTTCGTGGAGGCAACCATCGCTGCGACCCGGTCGCGGGCCAAGGTGTCCGCGGCGCTTGCAGGCTGTTCCTCCCCGCTCGTGGCTGGCCCCTGGTCGGGGGCGCAGGCCTGCAGGGTCAGAAGTGCACTGACCAGTAGGCAAGGCAGGTGCAGGGTCGGTCGAAAGCGTGCAGTAGAGAGTGGCGACATGGGTCCGTGGGCTGGGGGGATCGGGGCTGCACCGACAGATTCAAACTAGCGTTCCGCTCGGGTCGACTCCAGGGCGGGGAGCTTGCCTACGACGGAACAGGTCGGTCTGTTGGCCCAGGCAATCCCAAGTGCCGCGTAGGTTGAATTGAGCGATTGCATCCCCGCACCCCGGCGTTCACTATCGAGCCTGGGGGCGCTGCCGATCGAACGCTCGCCCGCTCCTCTCCATGCCCGAACCGCGCACATTTCGAGCCCCTCCTGCGGGCCCTCGAGCCCACGGCAGGCGTTGCTTGCTCGCACTGTGCGCCTGGATTGGGATGACGGTGTTGGGGTATGTCGGGCTCGCCCCGTCTACGGCACGTCCGACCGCTGCACCCGGCAACCTCTTCTCCGCTCAGCGCGCCGGCAACGCCATGGCCCAGCTGCTGCACGGAATCGGATCGCACCCCGCGGGGAGTCCCGCGGCCGACCAACTGCGCTCGCGCATCGTGGACCACCTGCGCGCCCTCGGCTATCAGCCCGAGTTGCAGACGACCTTTGCGGTGGGCAAGGGCGGAGTGGCGGGCACCGTTCGCAACGTCATCGCCCGCAGCAGTGGACGCGAGCCAGGGCCGGCTCTCGTGTGTGTCGCCCACTACGATTCCGTTTGGGCTGGCCCCGGTGTGTCCGACGACTTGTCCGGGGTGGGCGTTCTACTCGAGCTGGCGCGCATCCACATTGAAGGCCGTCGGACCCGCCAGCCCGTCGTGTTTCTCTTTACGGACGCGGAGGAGCAGGGGCTTGTGGGGGCATCCGCTTTCATGGATCACCCCCTGTGCCAGGACGTTGGGTTGGTCTTGAACTTCGAAGCGCGTGGGGGATCCGGCTTGGCGTACATGTTCGAGACCGGCCCCCAGAATGAGAGCCTTGTGCGCATGTATGCCGATTGCGTGTCACGGCCCACGGCCTCCTCTCTGAGCACCGAAATCTACAGACACCTGCCCAATGACACGGATTTCTCGTTCTTTCGCGATGGGGGATTGCCTGGATTCAATTTCGCGTTCATCGAAGACCTACACGTCTACCACACGCCCCTCGATGATTTTGAGCACCTGTCGTTGGATAGCTTGCAACACGAAGGTGATCAGGCGCTTGAACTCATGAAGCGCTGGCTAGGGCAAGTCCCTCCCCCCGCGAGTTCTGCCAACGTGATCTGCACGTCCCTGCCGGGGAACTGGATGATTCTCTACGGACAGACCACAGGCCGAGTGGTCTCTCTCCTGTGTTTGCTGGCCCTCGCGTGGGGAGCGCAGGGATGTGTCTTGCGGGCCCGAGCGACCTGGGCAGAGGTTAGAGGTGGTTTCGTTCTGGCCGCAGCATCCGTGCTGGTGGGATGCGTCACAGCGGTTTCTTGGTCGAGCGCTCTGCGGAGTCTGATCGGCACTCCCAGGCCTTGGGACGACCAACCGTATTGGTGCCTGGGAATCCAAATCGGCGTGGCTATTTGTACTTGGACTATCCTGATCAAGAACTGGGGAGCATCCGTGGGCCGCGTGGGCGCGGTCTTGGGAATGTCACTGGGCTGGGGATTCGCGGCTCTGGGTTCCTCCCTGTTTCTGCCAGGCGCGAGCTTCCTGTTCACCCTGCCCGCCGTCTTCCTCACGGCGGTCCTCTATTTGATCCCCAGGGATGTGTACCTTCAATCCCGGCTGGCCCGGGGCTTGGGAGGGATCCTGCCCCTGGCAGCTCTGGTCTGGATTTCAGCCCAGCGTGGCATCGCTGAAGCCGTGGGCCCAGGCGTGGAACTCGCATTGGCCTTGCCGATCTTGGTGCTGGGCACCTTCTTCATGCCGTTGCTCATAGGCATTCCGCACTGGGTGCGGCGGGTGCTCGCTAGTTCCGGCGTCTTGATCCTGCTGGGCTCGAGCATGGGCACGCTGCTGGCCCCGAGCCAGAGCATCCTACGGCCAGCGAAGCTCAACCTCGTCTATGCGCAGGACGTCGCCGGGACCGGACGGGCTCAGTGGCAGGCGTGGACGTCGGGGTCGCCGCTCCCCGACGAATTCGCGCAGCACTGGGGGTTCAGCGAGGTCGAGCCCCAAGAGAACCAGGATGAACTTGATCCTGAGCAGAGGTTGCTGATCTCCCCGGGTTGGGCGGGCCGACGCCTCTTCAGTGCTCCCGCTCCGCACTTGGGCTTGGAACTGCCGCGCTTGGAACTGGATCCAGGCGCCTGGGTTGGAAAAGGGGAGGCCCTTGCCTGGCGCGCAACGGGGACCTTGCACGCGCATGGCATCCGCGGTCGCACGACCGTCACCGTTCTCGAAGCGCCGGGACCCGTGAGTCTCGTCGCACACGGCGTCTCGCTCGGCGTGCGCGAGCACTTCACCTTCATGGATGTGCCCGAGCAGGGCTTGGCGATTGAGCTTTGGGTCGGCCCGCCCGAAGCCCAGGAGATCGAAGGCCAGACGCCGGGTCGGCAAGCGGACTCGGCCGACACGGGTGATGGGGCACTGCACCTGCGATTGGTGCACCGCGGCCCCGGCCTGCCAGCCAGCGCTGCGCACCTACTGGCTGCCCGACCCGCGGGATTCGTACCCGCCGGAGATGGCGACGGGATCTTGCTCAGCGGCCGATTCGATCTCACCTTGCCCGCGGTGCCAGCCGAGGATCCGCGGTGAGCCAGAGGCCCGAAAACCCGCAAGTGTCTTCCGTGTGGGGCCGCGGACGATCCCGCTCCTTCCTGGTGCTGGCCCTGCTTGTGGCAGCCCTCCTGCGACTGCCCTACTTCTTCGAGCGGGGAGCTTCTGCAGATCTACGTCACCCCACCGTCGACGCGGGCTTCCACGACGACTGGGCCCGCAGTTTGGCCTTTGGTTCGGACCGGGCGAGTGAGTGGCGCGCTTCTCACCTGAGTGACCCACAGTTTGGCAGCGCGCCCTACCTGCGGCCGCCCGGATTCCCTTACCTACTGGCGGGTGTCTACAGTTTGACGGGGGGCAGTCACCTGGCTGCAGTGGCTGCGCAGATGATCTTGGGTTGCCTGTCCGTAGCCTTGTTGTTCATTCTCGTGCGGCGCGCCCTGGGGCCGGGCGCGGGGCTCATGGCGGCGCTGCTCTTCGGGTGCCACTGGGCGCCGATTTATTTTGAGGGCGAGCTCCACGCACCGGCCCTCCTGATCGCTCTGCAGTTGGCCTTCGCCGCCTGTCTCTTGCGTTTTCAGGAAACACGCACCTGGAGCTGGCTGGTCGCCGCCGGAGTGATGCTGGGCGGAGCTGTATTGACCCGGCCGAACGCGTTGCTCTACCTGCCGGCCGCTTGCCTGTGGCTCGCTTGGGTGGCGCGACGCAGCGCGCGGCCCTGGAAGGCCCATGTTCTCGGGTTGTGCGCGGCCGTGGCCCTGTGCGTCTTGCCGGCGACGCTTCGCAACCGTGTAGTCAGCGGACAGTGGGTGCCCGTGACCACGAACTTCGGAATCAACTTCTACCTGGGCAACCACGCCGGTGCGGACGGGTTGATCCATGACGACCCCGCCGGCGTGGCAGCCTTCAATACCTGCTACGACTACCCCTCGCTCATGGCCAGCCTCGCGCAGCAATTGGGGCCGGCCGCTACTCAAGAAGATGTAGCCAATTGGTTCGCCGATCAGGCCTGGCGCTGGATCGGTGAGCACCCAGCTGACTTCGTTGCGCTGACCTGGCGCAAGCTGCGCTGGACCGTGGGCCCCGTGGAAGTGGGGCACAACAAGGAAGTCGCCCTCGAGCGCAGCGCCTCGGGCGTGCTGAGCGCGCTGCCCATGCCCTTTCCGTGGATGTTGGGCTTGGCCTGTCTAGGGAGTCTCCTGCACGGGCTCGCACGTAGGTCCGAACGTGAGGCCGAAAAGACGACCGAGGGCGATCGACGCCACGAGCTGACTGTGCTGGCTCTGCTCTTGGCCGGCGCCTACTTGCTCTCTCTCTTGCCCTTCTTCGCCGCGGCCCGCTATCGGGTGCCCGCCCTGCCCTGGCTGGCCCTGCTCGGTTCGTTGGTGGTGCCTTGCAGGCGTCTGGCGCGTCCACGTTGGTTCATGGCCTTGGCTGCGGCGGCAGCACTCGTGCTGGGCTGTTACTGGGGAGCGCTAGAGGTGAGCCAGGGCGGCGAGAAATGGCACGTGGATCGAGCGATCGCCGAGGCGCAGGATGGCAACCTCGCGGCGGCCCGGGAGGAATTGAACCTGGCCTTGGAAGCGAATCGGTCCAGCTCGCGAGCCCTCTATGAATTGGCCCTGCTCGAGCATCGCGAGGGGCAACCAGCCCTGGCTCGCCAACACTACGAGCGCGTGCTCCGTATTCAGTCGAATCACACCCTCGCCCACTTCAACCTGGCAACGATCCTGCGCGAGGCCGGTGATTTTCCGAACGCCCTCTCGCACTTTGAGGCAGCCGAAGCGGCTTCCCCCATGTTTGCCCAAGCACCCTACAACCAAGCCCTGCTGCACCTACAAGCTGGCCGAGTGCAACGAGCGGCGGACTGTTTCTGGCGCGCGATCCAAGCGGAGCGCCCGGCCCGGCGGCTGCATGGAGAGTTGCAGACGTTTCTCAGTCAGAAGCTGCCCGAGGCTCGCCAGGCAGGTGTGAACGTCACGCCCCTGGAAAACCTACTGGATCGCATGCACACCCTACGCTAGCCCATGAAACTCCCTCTTGTTTGCCTGTTGCTCCTGGGTGCCTGCGGTGGAGGTTCCGCCTCCCAGCCAAACATCCTGTTCATCGTCACCGACACGCTGCGTGCGGACCGATTGGGGTACATGGGCTCCGAGATCGGCGTGACACCCTACCTCGACCAACTCGCCGCCGAGGGACTGTGCTTCACTGACGCTTCATCCCACGCCCCTTGGACCCTGCCATCCATGGCTTCGATGTTGACCTCCTTGCACCCTGCAGAACACGGGGCGGGCGGGAGCCTGGGCAAGTTTCAACTGATGGACTCGGGAGTCACGACGCTCCCGGGGGTGTTCAAGCGACGCGGTTGGCGCACCCATGCCATCGGAAATGTCGCTTTCCTAGGGAAGACTTTTGGTGTCATGCGCGACTTCGAGACCACGGACGTCGTCGAGCCCAAGTCGAACACGGAGATGCGTACCGCCTCGGTGACGACCCAGGCTGCTTTGGACTGGATGGACCAGCGCGGTGAGCGACCGTTCTTCCTGTTTGTCCACTACTTTGACGCGCACGCGGTCTATGCCCCGCCCGCCCCCTTCCGCGAGCGCTTCGCGCCCGGTATTGACGAGTCATTTGTCTTTGGGACTCGGGAGCAGATGGTGGCCTTGCGGGAGGGCCGATTGAACGTACCCCCCGGCGTTATCCGGCGGGCCGAGCATCTCTACAATGGGGAGGTGGCGTACATGGACGCCCAGATCGGGCGGCTGCTCGATGGCCTGAAGCTGCGCGGGCTCGAAGACAACACGGTGGTCCTCATGACAGCCGACCACGGCGAGGAGTTTCTGGACCACGGTGGTTTCGAACACGGACACACTCTCTATCGGGAGCTGACTCACGTGCCTCTCATCCTGCGCTTCCCCGGCGCGGTGGCGCCGCGAGTGAGCCGTGCACCCGTGGCCCACGTGGACGTTGCCCCAACCCTATGTGAGTTGGCCGACATCGCACCCCCGGAACAGTTCCTGGGTCGCAGTCTTCTGGAGAGCGCAGCATCAGAAGGCAAGGCAGGCCAGCGCTCCATCCTGGCCCACGGCAACATGTGGGGCGAGCCGTTGACGTCCTGGCGTCAGGGGGACTTCGAGCTGATCGTGGGGGCAGACGGAAGCGAGGAACTCTACGACTTGAGCTCCGACCCCTCGCAGGTCAGGGACCTGGCCCAGGATAAGCCCGACAAGGTGAGCGAATTGAGAGGGACGCTGGAGGGTGTGAAGCGGGCCCTGGATGCCTTGCGGCGGGGGGCGGACGTGGAGCTGACACCTGAACAGCAGGCAGACCTCGCTGCGCTCGGCTATGGGGGCGACGGGGACTGAGTCCCTCCAAGCCCGCCAGAAAACACAGAAGTCTCGATTCCGAGGACGTACGATGACGTACGATAGGGGTTCGTGCAGCGTGCTCGCACCGCCCTCAGCAAGCGGTGAAGACCACGTAGGTCCCTCCCCGCCGGTTTCTCCCCCCCCCGCCTGTGAACAAGCGCTCCCTGAAGTGGCTGATGCTAGCCCTCCTGCTGGTTGTGGGAGGCGTGTGGTATGTGGCGTCGCGACCGACTCCCGGGACCCTGCAGCCCCTCGGCGTCGTTCAGGCTGGAGATCAAAGCCTTGGAAACGTGGGCCGCAAGGATGTGGATCTGGCCGCCTTGCCAACCGAGCAGCTGGAGAGCGAGGTCCAGCGGGATCAGGCCGAAGTCCAAGCCGCCATGGATGTGGGGGGAATCAGCGCCGGCCGGGCCGGCTGGTGGCGTGCCCCGCGCGACTCGACCTGGGCCGTCGGTCGGGTCGAACTTCCAGAGGGAACGCCGTCGGACGAGACACTCTGGGTGACCGCAGAGGGTTCGCGCTTCTCGGAACACCGAGACTCCCGTGACACCCACACCGTGATTGCGGGGCCGGATGGATCATTCAGAGTCGCCTTTTCCAGTCGCACTCACTCCAAGGGCAAGCTTTGGGTGCGGGGTCGCTACTGCTACATGGATGAACCCCTTTGGGTGCAACTTGCAGACCTGGACGAGGAAGTCGTGCTCAAGCCGAAACTCGGTGGACGTCTCCTGGTCAAGGTCCTGCCCCCGCGGGCCGTGGCCTTCGGAGACGGTGTCTTGGAGGGCGTCAGCGTCGAGGCTGGGCGCGGGAGCTTTCCAGTGCGGACCAGCATTCAGGGTTGGGACCGGGAGCAGGGCCAGTTCGAGATCGGTGGCGTAGAACCCGGCATGGCGTACACCATTGTGGCCCACTCCGAACGCTACGCCGATGGCGAGGTCAACGGCATCAGCGTGGATGAGGGCGACATCTTGGATGTGGACGTGCCGCTCTCGCTGGGCGCCACCGTCGCTGGAATCGTGACCGACGCGTCGGGCGTTCCCATCGAAGGCGCTCGCGTCTACCACATCAGCGCCGAGCAGGCAGCCCAGCGCATTCCTTTCCTCACGCCCGCCGTAGACTTCGAAGTCCTGACCCATGCGGGTCGCTTTGAGCTCAACGGTGTCCCCGCGGGGGAGCGCACCCTGGTCGTCGAAGCGGAGGGCTTCCTCGAGAAGACAGAGGAACTTGGAGACCTGCACGATGGGGAGCGTCGCCTCTCCATCAACCTGCGCCTGGACGCAGGCCGGCACGTGGCTGGAACGGTCCTGTGGCCGGATGGCACGCCGGCCGTGGGGGCGGACATCCGCCTGGCTCAGAAGGACGACTTCATGGGCATGGAGATGGGTCGCATCAAGGGCGAGGCGCAGGTGGGACCCGATGGGGGCTTTTACTTCTCCGCCCTGGGCGAGGGGCCCTGCGAACTGACCGCCAGCTCCCTGCACCCCAGCGATAGGCCGGCGCCCGGCAGCAAACTGTCGCGACTCAAGGCAAAGCGTATTCCGCGCTGGATGGCCCGGGCTGAGGGCATTCTTCCGGGCACGCAGCAGATCACACTGACGCTGAGCTCAGGAGCCGTTCTGACGGGCAAGGTCATCGACGACGCTGGCGAAGCCGTCACCGCTTTCAGGGTCACTGCTTCTCCTGAGACCACGGGCTTCATGAGCGCGGCGTCCATGAAACCTGTGCGCAAGAAGTTCAAGGACAAGGGCGGCGAGTTCGCCCTACAAGGCGTGCAGGTCGGACGTTGGGAAGTTCGCGTTAGCGCCACAGGCTACGGAGACTCCGAGCGCCAGAAGGTGACCATTCCGGGCACCGATGAGTTGCGTTTCGTTGTGCCCCGCACGAGTTCCATCAGTGGTACGGTGCGCGCTCCTGATGGATCGGGGGTTGGCGACGCGCGGGTGGTGGTCCAGCACGGGGAAAACAAGTCCACTGGAGTCGACTGCAGCGCGGGAGGGGAATTCTTGGCCGCCGACCTGGAGCCGGGCTGGATCGAAATTTCAGCGACGGCGGAAGGCTACTCGAGCAGTGAGACCCAGAAATTCCAGATTGCATCCGCGAGCAAGCGCGAGGGGCTCGTTCTAGCCCTGCGGCCTGGGGCGGTGATCGCCGTCCAGTTGCACCAAGGATTGGAGAACCGCTCCGGTCGCCGCATCAGTCTGTCGGGGCCGAGCCGCAAGAACGAGGAGACCGATTCATCCGGCACCGTTCGCTTCACCGGTTTGGAAGCGGGCGCGTACACGGTCAGTCTCGCGCCCGACTTCTCCGGATCGGGTATCGGGAGGGGAGACTGGGTCCTGCGCGCTGCAAACAGCAAGAAGGCCGAGGTCGAAGTGCTCCAGGGCGAGGAGGTCCTCGTCGTACTCGGCGAGCCCTCTCCAACGGCCATAACGGTCTCGGGCACGGTGACTCGGGGCGGCGACCCGCTGGCCTCGGCCATCGTCCTGGCTGAGCCAAAAGACGGCGACGACAATCAGTCTGCCGGGGTCCGCGCGGATGACCTGGGCCGCTATGAAATGATCCTCGATCACCCGGGAGATTGGCGCTTCCAGGTGGGCGAGACCCAACGCGAGCTCGTGGTCTTTCAGGAGACGGTCAGCTCCGGGGACAATGTGGAGCTCCACTTCGCCTTGCCCGAGGGGCGCATTGAAGGGCGGATCACAGGTACCGGTGGCCGGCCCGAAGAGGGCGTGCGCGTCATGCTCTCCGCTGGCACAGGAGAGGGGCGACCCGCGGGCTTTGCAGGCCGGTTCTCCTCGACGACGGCGGACGGCGAGTACAAGTTCAAGGATTTGCAACCAGGCACATACATTGTGCGTGCTGGCGGAAGCGACGGCCTGCGTTTTGGGGACGAGTCTGTCGAGTACGGGCGCGTCATGAAGGAGATTGAGGTCGAGTACGCTGACCAAGTTCAACGCGTGGACATCGCCCTGCCCCAGGCTGGGCAGATCGTCGGCCAGGTACAAGACGCCCAGGGCGCACCCGTCAGCGGGGCGCGCATTCAGGTCATCGACGAGGGCGGGCAGAACCTCTCCAACTTCAATAGGGTGCGCAGCGGAACTGACGGGAGCTTTACCTACCCCGGCGTGGGTCCTGGCAGCTACTCCGTGACAGCCCACGGCGACACCCAAAGCGAAGTGCAGAAGATCAAGATGTACGAGGGTGGCCAGGAAACCGTGCTCTTGATCCTCAGGGCTGAATAGCGAGGGCCGACTGGTCTCACGACGGCGCCCCCAGCTACCGACCTGAATCGTCAGGATTCAGGCTTGGGCTCCACCGCCTCGCGTCCCATAGGGAAGTCCATCTGGCAGGTCCTCCTGCCAGACTCCACGATTGCGTGGCGGGCGCTGCCTATCCCTGGGGGGAATGGGTGGCGCCTATCTACTGGGTTCGGGCCCGGGCACCCAGCGAGATTCAGGCCGTGCGTTAGGGAATCCCGAGGTTGAGTGATCCTCCTAGGGGGAAACCCTGCGCCGCTTCTTGGCACCTGAGCCTCTGCGGCCCTTCTTGCCTCGACCCTTCGGTTCTGTGCCGGCGGGTATCCAGTCCGATGGCGGTTGCTTGCCTTGGATCTCGAGCAGGAAGCGCGAGGGGTGGCACTGTGCCCTGTGCCCACCACGCGCCCGCTCGCGGCACCAGGAGAGGGTCAAACCCTGCCGGGCTCGGGTGACTCCCACGTAGGCCAGGCGGCGCTCCTCCTCGATGGAGTCGTCTTCCACCGAGCGTCCGTGGGGCAGAATGCCCTCTTCCACACCCACCAGGAATACACGTTCGTACTCGAGGCCCTTGGCGGCGTGCAGGGTAGAGAGGGTGACCTCCAGTCGCTTGTCCTTGCCTTCGGACTCCTTGCGGTCGTCGGCACTCAGGCTGAGTTCGTTCAAAAAGCCGATCAGCCCCGGGCGTTTGTTACGGCGCACGTAGTTCTCGGCGAAGTTCAGGACTTCCGTCACCCCCGTCCAGCGCCGTTCGACTTCCGCCTCCTCTCGGTAGACCCGCACGACCTCGTCCCGGTACGCCACTTCCTCTACCAGGCGTTGCACCAGCGGGACCAGGTTCTTGCCGCCCTTGAAGCGCCCTTGCAGGGAGCGCAGTCGTTTGAGCAGACCGTTGACCTTCTCCACGGCCTTGAGGTTGATGCGCTCAATCTCTGCGGCCCGTTCGAAAGCCTCGGCCAGGGTGATGCCCTTGGTCGTCGCAAACTCCAAGCCGCGGTCGATTGTGGTCTTACCGACTCCTCGCGGGGGGCAGTTGATGACACGCAGCAGTGCGGTTTCGTCGCGCGGATTGACCACCAGGCAAAGATAGGCCAGCAGGTCGCGTACCTCCTTGCGGTCAAAGAAGCTCATGCCGCCCACCAATTTGTAGGGCACATCACGTGCGCGCAGTTCTGCTTCGAAGGGGCGAGCTTGGGTGGCCGTTCGGAACAGGATGGCGAAATCGTCGTAGTGTGCGCCTGCGTCAACACGCGTGCGAATCTCCGTGACGATGCGCTCAGCTTCGGTGTCCTCATCCCGCATGTTGACCGCCTGCGGAGGTTCGCCAGGGCCCAGGGCCGAGATCAGCGTTTTGGGGTGGCGCGCTCCATTGTGCGCAATCAGGCGGTTGGCAATGCCGAGGATCGGTTCTGTCGAGCGGTAGTTCGTCTCCAAACGCACGACCTTGGCACCCTTGTAGTGTTCCTCGAAGGAGAGGATCTTGGTGATGTCCGCGCCACGCCAGCCGTAGATGGACTGGTCGTCATCGCCCACCACGCACAGATTGCGGTGTCCGTCGGTGAGCTGCCTTAGGATCTCGTACTGCGGCCCATTGGTGTCCTGGTACTCGTCCACGTGCACGTAGCGGTACTGCTTGCGCATGGCCTCGCGTACCTTCTTGTTCTCCTTCAGCAGCCGCAGGGCCTCGAGCAACAGGTCGTCAAAGTCCAGCCGCCGCGACCGGCGCAGCAGCTCCTGGTAGCGCCGCCAAGTGCGACCCACCAGTTCGTCTTGGTCATCGCCGGCATTGGCCAGGAAGGACTCAGGAGTCTGCAGCCTGTTCTTGGCCAGGGAAATTCGCGACTGGACCGTGGGCGGGCGCAGTCGCGCTTCGGCGATGTGCAGCTCGCGCATGGCGCCCTTGACCATGGAGAGCTGATCACGCGCATCGCAAATCGTGAAACCCTGGGGATAACCGAGTAGGACGCGGTGTTCTCTCAACGCACGCAGGCAGAAAGCGTGGAAGGTGCCTACGGTCAAGTCCTCCCCACGTCGCTTGCCCACGAGCTTCTGCACACGCTCGCGCATCTCTCCCGCTGCGCGGTTGGTGAAGGTCATGGCCAGGATCTGACTGGCCGGAACGCGCTTGGCCAGAAGCAAGGCGATACGACTGGTGATGACCCGCGTCTTGCCGGAACCGGCTCCCGCCAGGACCAGCACCGGTCCCTCGGTCGTCTCCACGGCCTCCCGCTGGGGCGGGTTGAGTTGGGCCAGGATCTTCTTCATGCGGGGCGGGGCGGCTGGGGAGGTGCACAGGGACAAAAAAGGGGACAGCGCGCCCAGGAGCGCCGTCCCTCGAATCGAATTCCGGTGGAGTGGCGCCACCGGCCGGTGCGCAGCGAGAGTAGCGACTGGGATGGGCCGACTCCAGCACCAGGTGGTTGCCCGATTGGAACTCATGGGCAGGGGTCGTACTTCGTAGGACGAGGTAGGTGACCCTGGGCTTCTTCATTTGGGGCAGGCCGGGGCGTTCTTCTGCCGATAGTCTGCGCAGTATCCTCCCCGTCCCCCAGACCCGCGCCCCCAAGTCCACGCCCATGTCTCATTCCGCCGATCCGCCTCCTGCCCAATCGCCCCGGGCCGTTCGTGGTCGAGCGCTCGTGGTCGGCGCCAGTTCGGGTATGGGCCAGGAACTCGTGCGGCAGCTGGCTGGATCGGGCTGGGCCGTGTGCGCGGTGGCACGTCGAACCGACAAGCTCAACGCCCTGGCCGAGCAGGTGTCGGCTTCGTCCCCCTTGTCACCCAAGTTCCCCGTGGGCCCTGTGACGGTCGTGACCAACGACGTGACGCAAACAGACGCCACCGATGCGGCATTCCAGGTGGCCGTTGAGTCCCTCGGCGGGCTGGACCTCATGATCTTTGCGGCCGGCACCATGCCCACGGTCGGCCGCGAGGAATACAACACCGCCAAAGACTTGCGCATCCTCGATACGAACCTGTTGGGCGCCGTGGCTTGGTGTAATGCGACGGCCCGCCTCTTTGCCAGCCAGCGGTCCGGCACCCTTGTGGGCATCAGTTCCATCGCTGGAGCGCGCGGGCGAAAAGGCAATCCGGTTTATGGTGCATCCAAGGCCGGACTGGATCACTACCTCGAAGCCCTGCGCAATCGGCTCTCCGAGGTGGGCGTCCATGTGTGCACGATCAAGCCGGGTTTCGTCCAGACACCCATGACCGCTCACTTGAATCTGGACGGGGCCATCTCAGCCTCGGAAGCGGCCAGGCAAATTCTCAAGGCCGCAGAGAGCCGGGCCAACACGCGCTACGTTCCCTGGCGCTGGGCACTTGTGGCGACGGTCGTGAAGTCCATTCCATCGTTCATCTTCAAGCGCTTGAGCATTTAGCGTGGGCAGCCGCCGACCCAATTCCGCTGGTTCATCGAGTTCCTACGAATACGTAGAGGGCTGGGGAATGGTGACTGGCGCCCACGGGCGAGTCTGCCGACCGCGCACCGTGCAGGCTATCCAGTCAGCCCTACAAGAAGCGGCGCGTGCCGGTCGCAGTGTGGGCTTGCGCGGGACGGGCTGCAGCTACGGCGATGCTTCGGTCAATTCGCGGGGCCTCAGTTTGGATCTGACCCACATGAATCAGATCCTGGGATTCGACGCCCAGACGGGCATCGCCGAGCTCGAAGCGGGGGTCACGATCGAGCAGCTGTGGAAACACATTCTGCCGCAGGGCTATTGGCCCAAGGTTGTCTCGGGAACCATGTTCCCCACGGTGGCCGGGGCAGCCGCCATGAACATCCACGGCAAGAACAACTTCCGGGTGGGGACCTTTGGAGACAATATTCTGGACTTCGATTTGGTCTTGCCCAATGGCGAGTTGCGCACTTGCAGCCGGGACCAGAATGCCGAGCTGTTTCATGCGGCCATTGGCGGCCTGGGCATGCTGGGCTGTTTCAGTCGCCTGCGAATGCAAACCAAGCGCGTGCACTCGGGCAAGGTCCGTGTGCGTGGCGAGTCCGTGCGCAATCTGGGCGAGATGATGGCTTACTTTGAGGCCGAGAAGCAGCGGGCCGACTACCTGGTGGGCTGGGTGGATTGCTTCGCACGCGGGGACGCGCTGGGACGCGGCTTGATTCACCACGCGCAATACCTTCAGGAAGGTGAAGACCCCGACAGGGATCAGACTCTGCAACTCGCCTACCAAGAGCTGCCAGGATCCATCTTGGGTTTTCCCAAGGGTGAGGTCTGGCGCTTGCTGCGACTCATCAATACGCCCTACGGGATGCGCTTCTTGAACGCCATGAAGCAGCAAGCGGGCAAGCTCGAGGGGCACCAGGGTTGGTACGAACAGTCCCACGCGGCTTTCAATTTCCTGCTCGACTTCGTGCCGAACTGGAAATTCGCCTACGGCCGCAAGCCCGGGCAGGGACTGATTCAATACCAGGTATTCTTACCTGCGGACACGGCCCACGACGCGCTTGTGGAAATCCTGAGCCACTGTCAGCGTCGCGCTCACGTGCCCTTCCTGGGTGTCTTCAAGCGTCACCGACCCGACCCCTTCTGGATGACCCACGCCCTGGATGGCTGGAGCCTGGCCATGGACTTCAAGGTGACTCCCAAGGGCCGCATGGAGCTTTGGCGCACCTGTGATCGCCTGACCCGGCTGGTGCTCGAGGCGGGCGGCAAGTTCTACTTCGCGAAGGATGCCGTGCTCGGGCACGAGGCCATGGTGCGCGCCTTTGCCGCCAGGAAGCGTGATGCCTTCTTGGCCCTCAAGCAGGAGGTCGACCCAGGTGGGCTGCTCGAAACGGACCTTTGGCGCCGGATCTTCGCCTCCAGCTCTGCACTCACGGACGGTGTGGCGTAGCATTCGCGCGCCATGACCCGCCACACATTCTTTGCTACCTGCGCCCCCGGCGTGGAGCCCCTACTCTTCGCAGAGGTACGAGCACTTGGTTTGGCTCGGGCCGAGCAGCAGGTGGGCGGGGTACGCTTTGAAGGCACCCTGCAGGACTGCTGGAAAGCCAATCTTTGGCTGCGAACCGCCGTGCGCGTGTTGCTGCGGCTCGAGCGCTTTCATGCCCCGGATGAGGACGCCCTGTACAAAGAGGTGGCTAGCTTGGACTGGGCCGCACACCTGTCGCCGGGCGGGACGCTGTGGGTCGATGCCCAGTGTCGAGAATCCAATCTGGATCACTCGCGCTACGTGGCGCAGCGCGTGAAGGATGCTGTCGTCGATCGACTGCGGACTGCGGACGGCACGCGACCCGATGTGGTGCGCGAAGACCCAGACCTGCGGTTGCATCTGCACCTGTACAGGGATCGCGCCACCCTTTCATTGGATAGCTCCGGCGAGTCCTTGCACAAGCGTGGTTGGCGACGGGCCCAGGGCATCGCACCCCTGGCTGAGACCCTGGCCGCGGCTGTGGTCTTGGCTTCGGGCTGGGATCGTCGCTCGCCACTGATCGACCCCTTTTGTGGCAGCGGGACCCTACTGGTGGAAGCGGCCCTGATCGCTGCGGGCAAGGCGCCTGGCGTCTTCCGTTCGCGCTTCGGATTTGAGGGCTGGCCTGGACACGATGCCGCGGCCTACGCCGCCGTGCATGCTGAGGCTTCGGCCACGGGCGAACTGCCGCGCAAGTTGCGCCTGCTGGGTTTCGATTCCGATCGGGCGCGGGTGGCCGAGACCGTCAAGAACTTGGAAGGCGCGGGATTGGCCGGAGCCTGCGAAATTGACGTGGCCCAGGCCCTGGAATTCGCCCCACGTCCGGGCTGGAACGGTTGGATCGTTTGCAATCCGCCCTACGGAGAGCGAGTGGGGGACGAGCGCAAGCTGATCCCCCTCTACCGGGATTTCGGACGACTGCTACGCGAGCGCTGTGAGGGTTTCTCCCTGGCCCTGCTGAGTGGAAATCCGGACCTGGCCCAGCGCCTCGAGCTGCCCAGTCTCGAGCGTCGCACCCTCCAGAATGGCTCCATCCCCTGCGAGCTGATCTTGGGTCGCCTCTAGTGGGTAACGACGAGCACCGTGGACGCGGCGGCAGCGACCATGGCGGCTTCCTGGGCGGCGAGCATGTTGGTGACCATCAGCAATCGTGGAATGTCCGGAGTCCAGCCGGCGAGAGCGCCTTGCGTACGGTCAGCTTCGAGAGTGAGGGTCTGAAAAGCCGTGCTTGTGGCTAGCTCAAAACCCTCTTGCTTGCCACGCGCTCCGCTAGTCTCAAGTAGGGTTCGGCGCTGACCGAGGACGGTATCCACCACCCTCTCAGCTTCCATAGCGAGAAAGCAGAGCGTGGCTACCAGACCGTAGTCCCGCTCGCCCATGCGCAGGCCGGCGTGGCGAAAACACCCGAACAGGTCGCTGAATCGATCGAGTACAGGTCCATCGGGCTGCGTGCTGAAGTGCAACAGGTGCGAGGTCCGCTGCAGGGCATTGCCGCGGCGCAACCCCCGCGCCTTGAGTCCCTCGTAGAGTGCATCGACGCGATCGAGTACTTCGACCTCCCTGCCCGGCTCCGAGCAGAGCAATGCGCAGGCCGGGTAGTCGTCCGTGCCCGTGAGCAGGCGCTTGCGGCTCTTCATGGCGCGGTAGAAGAGCGCCAGCCTTTCTACGCTGCCGCGTGGGGTGGCCAGGTTTTCCTGACTGCCGCTGAGCAGCAGGATGGCCAGGACCTCCAGGGAGCCTCCGCGGGGCAAGCGTTCTTCCCGAAACATGGCCTGCACTCGGTCCAGCTCGACAGCGAAAGCGCCAGCCGATTGGCCGCGGCGCACGAGACTGGCCGCGACGGCGAAGCGGACTTCGCTATTGAGTGACCCAAACCAACCTGCACCTCGCCGCAACTCAGCTGCCGTTTGGTGAAATTGACTGGCCAGCTGCTCGGGACTCCCCGGCGCACGGATCAAGCCCAGGCAGGACGCGCGCAGGACCTTGCCGTCACAGAACATCGTGCGCTTGGGAACGATCGCCTCTTCGATGGCGATGAAACGTGTAAGAGGTTCAGTCTCAGCTGTTCCCATCGCTCTCCTTAGGCGAGAAGGTGCTGGCAGAGTGCACCCTGAGAGCATCCACATGCACGTGGCGATCCTCATCGGCGATCCACGCGGTGAGACGCCGGCCCCATACACAACCCGTGTCCAAACCGCGGACACGCGGCTTGCTCACTAGACCGGCGCTTGCCCAGTGACCGTAGACGACCGTGCGGCGCTCCCCGCTACGCTCCTGCCAGTACTCATGCCAGGGACGTTGGGGTGCTTCCGGCGCTGGCCAGTCCTTCTCAGGTCGCGAGCCGTCGGGCGCGCAGTAACGGACTCGGGTGACGAAGTCGCTGCGCGGGTCGACCTTCAAGGGGTCGATGCCCTGTAGGGCTTCTTCCGGATCCACCCAGGCTGGGTGCACCCCCGCGTGGACGCAGATCAGGTCGGGCCAAACGCGGATCAATGGGCGTTGGCCTAACCACTCGAGGAGTGTTGAGCAGTCGTCCGCGGCGAATAGATCCGTGAGCGTGTCCCGCTTGCCCGGCTGTCGACTGCCGGCGGCGACGCGCAGGGTGTGCAGGTCGTGGTTACCGAGTACACCACCTACATCCAGGTCGCGCATGATGCGCAGGACCCCAGCGGAATCAGGCCCGCGGTTGACCAGGTCCCCGACGGGATGGATCTCGTCCCGGCTGGGATCCAGGTTCAGTTTCTCCAGCAGGAGTTCGAGCTCCTCTCGGCAGCCTTGAATGTCCCCAATGAAGATACGCCGGCGAGTGGAGCCGGAAGAAGGAGGGCGGGGCGCAGGCATGGGGTCCAGTATCGCCTGCCCGGGGGCCTGGGCAATCCTGAGACCGCAGTTCGGGCCCGGCGGCCCTTGTCAGTCACCTGCTCAGGCGGTACAACTCCGCCCTCAATCTGCGCCCGGAATGGACCGGATTGCCGCTCGAACCCCCAGTAGACCCCCTGCTGACCCCCTACGAAGCCATGGCCAAATCCCAAATCAAAGCTGGTGGACCCACCCGTGGTCGCAAGCGCGTGCGCAAGATGGGCATGGGTGCTGGAAAGCACACTGCCAAGGTTCGCGCGCAAAAGAAGGGCTGAGCCCACTTCGTAGGACTCTGGGAAGCGACGGTCCCGGCGTGATGGAAGACTGGATTGTGGGGGGCAGGTGCGTCTCGACTGAATTCGGATGCACGCTCATTCCCGCGGCGGGCCGGATTCCAGGACGCATGCCAGAATCACAGGCGAATGCCGTACAACCTCTGGGGCCGAGACGATTCCCCAAAGGGGCATCCCCGACGGGCTGCTATCCGGCTTGAGAGCCATTTGTAGTGAGGTGAACTGACATGCGTACGATTCTCGGAGGGAGCGTCTGCTGCGCCGCTCTGCTCGCAGGCTCCTTGGCCTTTGAACAGGACACGCCGGCTGCACACAGTCAGGATGAGCCTGCCGCGTCGCTGCGCGTGACCCCTTTTGAGGGACCGGACGAGAGCGGTGTCTGGCCGCGCCTCGTGGCTGACGCGCAGGGAGGTGTGCACATGATTTGGACGCGCAAGCAACAAGGCCAGGTCCAACTGCGGCGCTCGAAACTTGCGCAGGGCACGTGGGACAAACCGAGTGTGCTGGCCTCGGGGCAGAATTGGTTTGTGAATTGGGCCGACTTCCCCGACTTGGTGGTGGGGCCGAACGGGCGCATCGCCGCTTGGTTGCAAAAAATAGGGGAGAGCACCTTTGCTTATGGCGTACGACTCGGCTGGCAAGGGGGGGAGGCTTGGCTGCACGAAGACACGAGCCCGGTGGAGCATGGCTTTGTAACCCTGACCGCCCTTGGAGCGCAGCAGTCCTTCGCGGTGTGGCTCGACGGACGCGACACGTTGGATGAGGAGGGGGACATGGACCCCACGGCATCCATGGGCTTGTTTGCGCGCAGCGTCTCCATGCAGGGTGTATTGGGCCCAGAATTCTGCTTGGACGATCGTGTTTGTAGTTGCTGCCAAACGGATGTGGCGCGATTGCCCGACGGGCGCGTGTTGGTGATCTGGCGCGACCGCAGTGAAGGCGAGATTCGCGACATATCCTGGTGCATCGGAGATCCGCAGGACCCAGCGTCCTTCAGCGAGCCGCAGTCCCTCTTTGACGACGGATGGCACATCCCCGCCTGCCCGGTAAACGGTCCATCGATCACGGCCACCCCTGAGCGCGTCAGTGTGGCCTGGTTCAGCGCTGGGGGGGGCGAGTCGCGCGTGCTTGTTTCCTGCGCGCCCCTAGCCGCAGGCGCGCGCCCGGAATTTGCGCCGCCGGTGCGCTTGGACCTAGGTCTGCCCGTGGGTCGTGTGGACACTTGCGCCCTGCCCGATGGCTCCCTGTTGGTGACTTGGCTAGAGGGTCCTGAGGGGCGCGCCCGCTGGTGTGCGCGGCGGATCCCGATTCGGGGGGACCCTTCGGCCGTTGAGGAGTTGGCCCAGGTGCATGGCGGTCGGGGAGACGGATTCTTGCGCCTTGTGGCCACATCGACCGGGGCGCTCGGGGCTTACCAAGACGCCGGCGAGCACATGCCGGCCCTGGTCGAGATCACTCTTCTGACCGACTAGTTGTCCTCAGCCTGGGAGGCCTGCGGTGTGCGGCGTGCCAGGAGGAGCACGCCGGGTAGGGCCAGCCAGGGTCCGTAGCTCCAGAAGGCGACGCCCTCGAGTGCGATGCGGTCCATGGAGTTGAGGACGACCACCGTGTTGTAGCCAGCATGGACGAGAATCGCCGGAAGCAAGCTTCTTGTCCGCAGGGTCAGCGCTCCCAATAACAAACCCAGACTGGCAGTGGGCACGATGCGGTACAGGCTGGCGTGGGCCGCACCAAAAAAGAGGGCTTGCCAGAGCAGGGCCCGCATGGGTGACAGCCCGCGCCGCAAGCTGCCCAGCACGGCTCCGCGGAAGAAGAGCTCCTCGCAAATGGCTGGAGAAATGGCCATCAGAAACACGAGCAGCGCAGGGTGCAAGGCTTCAAGGGTAGCCAGGAGTCCGGCGTCGACGGTGGCGGACTGCGGCAGGGGCAAGACCTGGCTTTGGAATGGCAGGTAGACCTTCACCATCAAGACCACCAGCGCTGGGATGAGGAGCGTGGCACCTAGCAGCTGGGTGCCCTCCGGCCAGCGCAGCGAAAGAAACTGAGTTCGTGACACATCGCGCGTGGGGGCGGGCCGAGTGCGGAGCAGCAGGAGCGTCAGAATTCCCAGCAGACCCCAGAGGCTCAGTCCCAAGCCCCAAGTGAAGCTCCACTGCTGCAAGCGCGAACCCACCAAGTACAGGGCGAGGACCCCCACAAACGCCCAGGCCTTGCCATGACCCGCCGAGAGGCTGCGTTGGCCCGCCTCGGCTGAGACATCCTTGCTCGACAGGATGCGCTCCGCGTCGAGAACTCCAGTCAGCCGCCGGAGCACGAGCCAGGTCCAGAGCCCGTGGCTGGCCAGCATGAGTAGAGTCGGAAGCAGAAAGAACTGTCCCGCCAAGCCGTCGCGCAGCAGCAACGCGGGACCCGCAAACGGCACGACACTCAGCAAGGGGGTAGCTTCAAGATCCGGCCGGAGAACCAATAGGGACGGCAACACGGCCATCAACATGACCGGGATCAGGGTGAATTGACCCTCGCGGTAGCTGCGCGCTTTGCCGCAGAACAAACACAGCAGTGCGGCGATCAAGGCGCAAGCTGGCAAGTACAACAGGGCCGCGAGCAGCCTGGCTGGGGGCAGGGTCAGCGAGCCGTCGGAGAGGCCGGGTAGGTCGACCAAGCCCTGGCTTGTGCAGAGACCCAGGCTGACCAAGTTGATGGCCAAGGTGGCCATGCCCGCGCACAGGACGGCTCCGTACTTGCCCATGGCCACCACCCACGAGGGCACGGGCTGGACCAGGAGGGTCTCGAGGGTCTTGCCCTCCCTCTCTCCGGCGAAGGCGCCCAGGGCAGCGAAGGCTCCGCCAGAGAGCAGCATCAGCAGGGAGAAGATCGGTAGCAGTCGTCCCAGTCCAGCCCCGCTCTTGTCCTCGGGGCTGGCGATATCGGTGGACTCGACGGACAGATGCGCAGCCGGGTCGCCACCCGGCAAACTCTCGAGGCGCGCGTTGCGCCACTTCGTGGCCAGTGCACCGACGACCTTGCGCGCCCGACTACTCGCTTCGCGCGAGTCATCTCTTTGCACGTCGAAGAAGACCCGGAACTGATAGGCGTCCGGCTGGTCCGGAGAGGAGCGGCCCACTAGCAGCGCATCCGCCTCTCCGAGCAGGTCCAGCCTGGTTGACCGCAATGCCGGGGCGGGGGAATCGGAATCCGTTGACTGAGCTTCTTCTTTCTCCCAGAGGGAGCTCGTGTCCGCGGCGGACTCGAGATCGACGAGCGTGACTTCGCCGCTCTCCAACAGGCCGGCACGCAAGTCCGCTTCGAGTTGCGCGTCCAGGTCATCCAGGTTCATGGCAACCGTGAGCTCACGCTCGGCCATGATGCCCTCTGCCACGGACTCCACCTTGCCCTGGCTCCAGAAGAGAAGCGGGTAGAGCAGGGCGGGTAGCAGGACCCCTGCAAACAAGGCACGGCGGTCCCGCAGTAGCTGGCGGATTTCGCAGCGCCAGAGGACTCGCGCCTGGTGCCGCGGTGAGGGGAGGGACGGGGCGGTCATCAGGCTGTTGCCAGAGGCTCCTGATCTTGCTCGCCCGCGTCCTCACTTGGATCGGCTTGCTCGACCAAGGCACGGAATACATCCTCGAGCCACTCCTTGCCGGTTTGAGCTCGCAATTCATCCAGGCTGCCCACCGCCAGTAGCCGGCCGCGGTCGATCACTCCGATGCGGTCGCAGAGGCGCTCGGCCTCGGACAAGATGTGAGTCGAGAACAGCACGCAGGTGCCGGCTTCCTTGCGTGACTGGATGAATTGAATCATGTCACTGGCAGCCAGGATGTCGAGACCCGTGGTGGGCTCGTCCAAGATCAGAACTTCCGGGTCGTGCAGGACGGCACGCGCGATGGACACCCGTTGGCGCTGACCTGTCGAGAGAGACTCACAGCGGCCATCCGCAAAGGGGCGGATCGTGAAGGTGTCGAGTAGTGTCTCGACTCGCTCTTGCAGGAAGTCCTCCTGCAAGCCGTGCAAGCGCCCGAAGTACTCGAGGATCTCGCGCGCCGTCAGCCTTGGGTACAGACCCGTGCTGCCCGAGAGGAAACCCAAGCAGCGGCGCACTCCGAGCGGATCGTCGCCGACTCGAATGCCGGCCAACTCGGCTTCCCCTGAAGTGGGGGCCAAGATCGTGGAGAGCATGCGCAGGGTGGTGGTCTTGCCGGCGCCGTTGGGTCCGAGCAGTCCAAAGATTTCACCTGGCCGGCATTCCAAGTTCAGATCGCGAACCGCGTGAACGGAACCACGCTTGGGATCTTCGAAGGTCTTGCACAGGTCCTTGGTGCGAATGGGCAGGGGCAACATGGTGATCTAGCGAGTGGAAGAGGTGCTGCGGAGGGTCTTGAACAAGCGCGCCAGGGGCAAGGTCTTGCCAGCCAGCTGCACCGACTCACGCGAGAGCAGGTGCAGGGCAAGCCGCAGTGCGAGCCAAGCGTAAAAACACAAGGCCACTGCGGTGACGCAGTAGGGGCCAATCAAGGTCTGCCCCATGAGAAGGGCTCGAAAGGCCAGCACGACGTTGACGATCGGTACCAGGGCCCACGTGTAGTTGAGCTGTATCCCAGGGATGATCCCGATCATGGCGGGCAGCATGAACACCATCTGAACGGGACCCAGCAGCGCCTGCCCTTCCTTGAACGTTGCGGCCAAAGAGGCGCAGGCCGTGAGCACGGCGCTCACGAAGAGGGAGAAGAACAACGAAAGAGGGATCGCGCCAAACAGTGCGATCGTTGGAATGGCCACCTTCACATCGACCTTGCTCGCCACCCCCGCCAACAGGTTCTCGGCCGACAACCCCAGCGCGAAGAGGCTCAAGGCCGTGGCAGTCATGGACAGTGTTCCGACGGCCAGGATCTTGCCCGTGATGATGGATGAGCGCGGGAGGGGCAGGAGCAGGGTGGTCTCTGATGTGCCGCGTTCTTTTTCGCCCGCGGTCAAGTCTACCGCCGGGAAGAACGACCCCAGTACGGCCATCACCACCAACATTAGCGGCAACAACGAGGCCAGGACGACGGCTCCCTTGGCCCCTCGCTCGGCAAGATCCACGGCGACGATTTTGATGGGCTCCAGGTCTGCCGGATCGAGCCCTGCCGCGCGCGCCGCCTGCAAGCGTAGGGAGGTTGCGTGTTTCTGGATGCGTGCTCGTGCGCGCTCCCTAGCCAGGTTGGATGCGCTCTTCGTGCTGGTGTGTAGAAGGGTCAGCGGCTCCAAGAACAGCACGGCATCCGGCGCTGCGGCGACTCCCGCATCGATTTCCGAATCACCTGGGTTGCCCGTCAGTAGCCAGTCCTCTGCTTGGGCCAGATCCAAGGGCTTGGTGGCCCAAGCAAGCTGCAGCGGATTGGCCTGAGTGGGCTCGGCGTCACTTGCTGCCGATTCCGACCCCTCGGGCAGACTGTCCGCCAAGGCTACGGTCAATGCCTCTGTTGCCAGCGTGTGCTCCAGAGCCGGAACTCCGGCGGCCGCAATGCCCAGCGTGACTTCTGTCTTCTCATTTTGGCCCTGAAGCACGAGGGCCCCCTGGAGCATGACCCAGAACATGACGGGGTACATGCAAATGGGTAGGACGAAGGCGTAGATCACCGTGGCCCGGTCTCTCAAGCTCTCGGTGAGCTCCTTCTTCGTTACCATCCAGGCGCCCAACAGGGGCGAGAGGTGTTGCGGAGTCGACATGCTGTGCAGACCATACGACGCGGGTCGGTTCCGTCCTAGCCCTCGGCGAACCGTCCATCCGGAGGTGGGGTTCAAGAAGTGGCGCCCTGCAGGTCGATAGCCAGGGGGATGGACCCCGTTCAGCGAGAATCACTGCATGCATCCTCCCAACCTCCGCCCCAGGGTGGCATCGAGGAGCGGGAGCGGCTAGAGCTCACGGGCGTTCTCGGATCGACGGCCGAATTGCGCCCGGACAGGGCGGATGTGCAGCTTGCTGGGGTCTTACAGGAATCGACGCCCAGCGGGCGCGTTTGGCCCTGGCCGGCCCGACGGCTCCGAGTCTGGGGTATGCGTCTGGCGTTGGCGTTCTTCTTCCTGTGGGGCCTAGCCTTCAATGTCTCCGAGGTTCGCGGAGGTTCAATGAAGCCCGGTATTCACGACCACGATCGCATCTTCGTCGACCATGTGAGTCACCGTGTGCTCGGCGTCGATCGCGGGGACATCGTGATCTTGCAGTATCCCTTGGATCCGAGTCTGGACTACATCAAGCGGGTCATCGGCCTGCCCGGGGATGAGGTACAGATCATGCGCGGCAGTGTGTTCGTCAACGGTGAGGAGTTGGACGAGCCCTACGTCGAACTCGATTCGGTCGAACCTTGGACCCATCTGCGGACCGTGGTCCTAGCGGGCCATTGTTTTGTTCTTGGGGACTACCGTCGGCGCTCTTCAGACAGCCGGGAATTTGGCCAGGTGCCCCTCAAGAACCTACGCGGCAAGGCTGTCTTTCGCTTCTGGCCCCTAGATCGCATCGGAATCGTGAACTGATCGGACTTGTGCGGGCGAGCAGATGACCTGGGCCCCCGGGTTTTGGTAGACCCTCTCCTGTGAACGAACAGACTGCACGCCCCGTAGCCTTGGTGACCGGATCGGCCCGGGGGATCGGGCTGGACACGGCCGTCGACCTGTCGCGCCTCGGTTGGCGCACGCACGTCGTTTGGCGCAGCAGCAACCGGGGTGAACTCGAGGAGCGCTTTCCGGGCCGTGTGCACCAGGGGGATGTGACATCCGAGGAAGACTGCCGCCGGATTGTGCGCGCGGTACTGGAGTCGGATGGCCGACTGGATGGAGTCGTGCACGCTGTGGGGGAATACCTTGCGGGGCCCCTCGAGGGACTGGGTACAAACGATCTTCGGCACATGCTCGAGAGCAACACTCTCTCCGCGTTTACGCTCATTCGCGCGACACGCGCTCAATTGCGCAAGGATCGCGGCGCCTACGTGTTTTTTGGTGCGGCGGGTGTCGAGGGCCTACGGGCTCGGGCGGACTCAGCGGCCTACTTCATGGCCAAGACCGCCCTGCTCTCGATGGTCCGTTCGGTGGCAAAGGAAGAAGCCTCCTACGGCGTGCGTGTAAACATGCTCTCCCCAGGCCTCGTTCCCCACGAGCATTCCAGCGCGGACACCAAGGCCTTGGCAGGTTCCGTTCCCGCCGGACGTCCAGGGCGCGGCGAGGACTTGGCGCACGCAGTGGCGTGGTTACTCTCCGCGGAAGCCGAACACATCACAGGCCAGAACATCGATGTGGCAGGCGGTTGGATGCTCTAGGGCCGCCGGCCACGCGGAGCATGGCCCATTCCTGAGACCCTAGTCCAGGGCTTCCAGCATGGCATCCCAATCCACATCCAGCGCAGTCCATTCCCCGATGGGCGGCTGACTTGCCGCGTACTCTTCAATCGCGGCGATGCGATCTTCGTGCTGGGGGTGGGTCGAGAACCAGGTCAGCGAATCGGGCACATCTCCGTGCACTTGGGCCAGGTGCGCGAAGAAATGGGCGAGGCCTGAAGGATCGATACGAGCGGCCATGAGCATGCGAACGCCCTCTAGATCGGCCGCGGTTTCTTGCTCCTGCGAGTAGCCGTTTACCGATGCCAGGGTGAAGAGTTCGCGCGCGATGGTGGTGAGCACCTCGGTGTTGCCCAAGAAGAGCGTGAACGAAGCCCACAGGCCCACCGAATGAGCCATGCGCCGTAGGCCGTGACGTTGCGTCACGTGGGCCATTTCGTGGGCGATCACACCCGCCACCTCGATGGGGGACGAGGCTTCCGTGAGCAGCCCGGTGAACACCGTGATGTAGCCGCCCGGCAGGGCGAAGGCATTGACCACCTCGCTGTCGATGACCTTGAACTGGAAGGTGGCCTCGGGGAACTGGCTGTGGGGGGTGAGTCGATCAAGAATGGCCTGCACAGCCGCGCGCACCCGTGGGTCGTCGACCTCCTTGCCGCCCTGGTCCATGTTCTCCCAAGCTGTTTCTCCGATGGCCTCATCCACGCTGTAAGGCAGAGCGTCGACCGTCGAATTGACACCCCAACGGAAGAGGCGTGGCACGGCCAGGGCGACGACGATCGTGATCGCGAGGCAACCGATACACCCCATTCGGTGCCGAACCGGAGTCGATGTGCGTGTGCCTTCCAGACGCGCCAACGCGTCACCGAGATCATTGCCACCGGCCGCCTCAGCAGCCCGCAGGAAATCAGGGTCGTCACTGAAGATGCGGCGGGTTCCGTCCGCCGCGATGCAGTACACCACCCCGCCATCGCGTTCGACGTCCAAGCGCATCCCTTTCCACGGGATCTGAATCGTCGTGCCATCCTCCAGCGTCGCGACGATTCCGTCCAAGCGCATGCGGATGCGCGCGGGTTGGCGTTCCCTGGGGTCGGCGCGCTGGAAGACCCAGCCTGCCATGACCCGTTCGAGGTTGTAGGCGCCCTTCATCGGGTCCCGTTGGGCGAGAGGTAGCGCTCGATCTCGGTTTGCAGTGAGCCAATCCCGGAGACGGAGCACACGACATGGTCTCCGTGATTCAAAGCACTGACCCCGCTCGGCGTTCCCATCAGGATCAGGTCGCCGACGTTGAGTTGCAGGTGGCGGGAAAGGTAGGCGATCGCCTCAGGCAGGCCCACAACCCAGTCCGCTGTTGAGGCGCTCTGTCGCAACTCACCATTCACGTGGCAGGTAACGGTCAGATTGTTCACGTCCAAACAGTCGCGCGGCACAAACGCAGGGCCAAGGGGGCACGAGCCTTCCATGTTCTTGGCTCGTAGCCAGGGGTGTCCGATCTTGCGGTCTGCCCCTTGTAGAGTTCTGGCGGTCAGATCATTGGCCACCGTGTACCCGGCCACGTGGTCCAATGCGTCCTCAGGCAAAATGTCGCGACCTGCCCAGCCGATGACCACGGCCAACTCGGCCTCGTGATCGAAGCGACCCGGATACCAGTCGGGAATGCGCACACGGCCGGCGTGGGGGAGCAGGGTCTCGGGCAGCTTGTTGAAAAATAGGGGCTCGCTAGGGACCTCCTCGCCGAATTCCTCTGCATGGGCGCGGAAGTTCTTGCCTAGGCACAGGATCTTGCCCACTTCGCTCGGCAGCAGCGGCAGGCCCACGCCCGTCGGGATTCCGTCGTCACAGGGCACGACGGCGCGTTCCCATCCCTCGCTCTCCTCGGCGCCGGGTAGTTCGCGCTGCAGGTGTTCGCGATCCAGCCAGCCGACTTCGAACAGATCGGTCAAGTTGGTGGGCTTACCGCGGCGCTCCAAGAAACGGGTGAGGTCCCAGAATCCCAGGCGCGCGCACTCATCTGGTTCGCGATTGTCGTCCAGCAGGAGTCGCTCGCGCCCGCCCGCCGATCCGGGCTGCTGGCGGTAGATCCGAATCGTGCCCAGGGGGTCACTGTTTGTGCGATCCGCGTGCATGGGCGGAGTATACCCAGACGGCGACCGCGGATCGCGCGGCCAGGCCGAGCCTTGGAGAAGAGTCCTAGAGCGTCTCGCCCAGGGTGAGCAGCGCGTAGGAGGTTGCGAGGACAGGGTTGCCCTCCCACCAGCGCGGCGCATTGCGATTGACCCAGGATCCGTCCAGCTTGGATTGCATGGACACCAGTCGACCAGCCAGTTCCTTGCGCCAGTTGTGAGACCGTCCCTGCTTGTCGACGACCTCCTGGGCCCCAAAGACCGAAAGTGCGCGGGCCATGGAGTGAAAGTAGTAGAAGAGGCCCTGGTAGGCCGCTGTGGGGTCACTGGAATGCTCGAACCCGGGGTTCACATCCAGGGTGTAGTGCTCGCTCAGCCACTTCCAACAGGCTTGCACTCGGTCGTCGTCCACGTCCAATCCGGAGAACACCAGTCCCTTGAGCAGGGCGTAGGTCATCGAGCCGTACGAACGGGGGATCTTCGTCCCGTCCGCGAGCACTTCGAAGCCCGCCTTGGAGTCGCCCGGGTAGTAGCCGGCGCCGCCATCGTTGCCGGGCACGATCCTCCCGCCTTCCGACTGCAATTCAAAGTCATTCGACTCCGACCGGTTCTGGCAGCGCTCCAGGAAACGGACGGCTCGCTCGAAGGCGGCGTGGTCCTTCTCAAGGCCGGACGCTACCAGTGCTTCGAGGGCCATCTGCAGGTTGGATAGGTCCGGCCGCTCGTCCCCGCCGTACCCAATACCACCGTAGAAGGGGTGATCCGGGGAGTAGCCCTCGCCCTCATCCGCCTGCAGATTCAAGAGGAACGCCTGAGCTCGCGCGATCACGGGTGCGTAGGCGTCCCCATCTGCGTGGGCCAAGGCCAGGATGCAGGACGAAGTCACGTAATTCGCCAGGCGACCCTGGTGGATTGAACCATCTTCCCGTTGCAAGCCGGCGATCCACTCCAGGCCGGAGTCGATCACAGCCTGAATGTCAGCGGGTCGGGGAGTGGGGACGGCTTGCAAGGCGCCAATGACCATCGCCGTCAGGCCCGCGTCCGGCTGACCCGGGGCGCCCCACTTGCCCGACTCACTGGTTTGCAGCAAGAAGCGCGCGCCCTTGTGCATCGAGCTGAGCACCGCCGCCCGGTCCACGCCTTTTATCTCGGGTAGAGGTGTGGCTCCCTCAGGGATCTGGGTGTGCTTGGCAAAAAGGGGTGCGCAGGCGGAGAGATCGATTACGGCTTGCGCCGTGGCGGCCACCTTGCCGGAGGGACCTGTCCATGAACCGTCGGCCAGACGCCTGGCGAGCAACGCTCGTGCCTGGCTGGCGGCTGCCTGCTTGTCGGTCGGAGTGTTGGACCCAGCCGGTGACGGATCGGCGACGCCCTGGCTGCTGAGCCAGGCAACGGCCTTGGCCAGGGCGGGCGTCGTGTCCTTGTCGACGTAGTGGAACAGGGCCCCGGCGGCGACCCGGGTCGTCGCCAAGCGTTCAGCATCCCCTGCGTCCGGACGAGCGATCCAGCCCTGCTCTGCCTGAAACCCCACAACGTAGTCGAGAGCCAAGGCGACGAAGGGACCATCCACGCGTGTGTACTTGCGGGGTGAGGTGGCCAGGGCTGTCAGAACTTGGGCGCTCGTCTCGATGCTCGCACCATAAGAGCCCGTCTTCGCGTCCTGGACCGATCGCAGCCAGCGTATGGAGAGATCGAGCTCATCCTTGAGGTCGCTGAGGTCTTGGGCCGATTCGCCTTGCGGACCAGGGCTCGCCGAAAGTCCAGGTGCGGGTGAGGCGAACAAGGGAGTGGCCACCAGGGCCAGAACGGGGAGCAACATGGTTTGCGGGGACATGGGTCTCGAAACGGCCGGGCTGGGCCGAGGTTCAATTGGAGCGGGGGGCCGGGGCGGCCAGTCTAGCGGCCAGTCTGGCGGCTTGTGGGTAGCGGTGCCGTGACCGGCCCTGCGCCTACTGGAAGCGCCGGCACCAGGGGTTCTCCGGGTTTTCCGCGTACCAAGAACGGCCGCCATCGTCCCCGGCGCTAGGTCCCCCGGACCCATCGCCGCCCTCCGCATACCCCAGTGCCTTCAGCCGCTCCAGTTCGTCTCGGCTCTGCAATCCCGTGGCCCGCGACAGTCCTTGCTTGTCGGCTGCGGCCAGCCACCCGATCAACTCCGAGCGCAGGGCCCGCGCCCGTTCGAATTCTTCCTCCACCAGATCCACCAAGCAGCCCGGATCGTTGGCAAGCCGAAAGAGCTCGACCTGGTGCTTGACTCGTTTAGGGGTTTGAGACTTGTCGAGAGAGAGGACCAGGTACCAGCCCTCTTTTTCGATTGAAGCGGAGTGGCCGTGGGAACTGACGGCAAATCGGGTTTCGCCTTCTGGGTCGTCACCGATCCAGCGCAGGAGGTTCTTCCCTGGGAACGGAACATCAGCCAGATTACTGAGGTCCAATAGTGTGCGGCCCAGATCTAGGTGGGAGACTCCCTGGGTCACCACAACCCCTTGCGGGCCGTCGGGCCAGGTCACGATCAATGGCACGCCCAGGGTTTCGGGGTAGAGCCCGTTGTGCGTGAAATACAGTCCGTGGTTTCCGAAGGACTCTCCGTGGTCACCCGTAATGGCGATGATCGCGTCGCCAAAGCGTGGGTGCGATAGGAATCCCTCGAGCTGCGTGTCCAGGTAGGTCACCTCGGACATGTACTGGCTCGTCACAAAGTCCAGGTCGCGCACACCTGCATCCCACGGGACCCGCGCGCCTTCGGGGAGATCCGGAAGGCTCATGTCGTAGGGATCCTTCTGCTTGTCGTAGTAGCGCCAGCGCAGTTCCTCTGGAACGGTGTAGGGCGCGTGTGCGTCGAACACGTGCAACCAGACAAAGAGCGGCAGGCCGTCGGCCTCCTCCAGCCAGCGGTCCAAGCGCTCAATCGATATGCAGGACTCCACGTCGCTCTTGCCATGGGGTACCCACAAGCGGTCGAAGCCTTGAGAGAGTCCGCTCTGGCGGTGGTTCATGTGCCCCGCACTGAGTGCAGCGACCGTGAAGTAGCCCTCTTGCTGGTAGAGCTCTGCCAGGGTCACTGCATCTTCGGACAACACGGTGTTGTTGTCGACCATGTGCGTGTCCCTAGGGGACAAGGCCGTCAACAAGGATGCATGGGATGGATTGGTGATGTTGATCGAGGAGAAGGCATCCTCAAACATGACTCCCCGAGCGGCCAGGAGGTCGAGGAATGGAGTCTCCACGCCGACGTTGCGCGAGGAGCTGCCCAGGTGGTCGGCCCGGTGGGTATCGGAGGTCACTAGCACAACGGTTTTGGATCGGGGCCGACGCACTTCGAAGCGTGGCGAGGAGAGCACCGCCAGACTCTCACCGGTTTGGTCCGTGTTCAGGCTGAACTCAACCTTCAATTTGCGCGCTTGTGGCAGGTCAACCGGTATCTCGACGTCTGCCCATTTCTCTGCCAGTTCGTCCGTTGGCATGGGGAATTCCGACTCGCCCATCAGTCGTGCCGGCTCCTGTTCCAAGTCGAACACACTCACTTTGACAGTGGGTTGATCCGTGGCCCGAAAGACGGCCTGCGGTCGTGCCATGCCAAACTTCAGCGTGCCACCCGCTGGGGCGACAACCTCGGCTTCCAGAGGCCGGTCCTTCGAGAGCGTGACGGCCGTGCGGTATTCCTTGTCGATTCCCACGGGCTCAGGCGCCTCGGGATCCATGGGCAAGAACCCGGACAAGGGAGCCGACAGCAATTCGAGGCTCAGAAAGGTCGAGGCGTGATTGAGTCGATCGCAGAGCACACGAATCCCGTCGAACGGTTCTGTCTCACCGAGCACGCCCGGTAGGTCGAGGAACACAACCGCGGGCGAGCCGTCTCCTGAGTGCCTCAGGAAGGGGCTGATGACCACGTTTTCCCCCCTGCGCGTGAGAGCCACGGCCACGTCGACCTTGTTGCGGCAGACCAGCCGCACGGCCGCGCGGTTGACACTGTTGGGTTCGATGTGGTGCGGAATATACACACGCCCCAGCTCGCCTGTGAAGCAGATGCCCGCCCAGGGGCCGCCTTTGCGCTTGTCCTTTCTTTCCAGGAGGATCTCGGCCGCTCCCTTGGTGGGCCACTCAGCCAGGCTGTTGGGCCCCACGTCGAACCGTCCCCGGGACACGACCTCTCCGGTCGGTTCAGGGCTGCCCGGAGCTGGGACCAGATGCAGGCGCACCACCTGCTGGCGCTCGCGGGTTGTCGTTGGACCGTCGTCTGCGCAGCCCACCAAGCAGCCGAGGCTCAGGGCGGTCCAAAGACCGGCTCGCAATCCACGTCTCCTCTGTTTGCCGAGGGATTGGCGAGCACGTAGGCGGGCTTGTTGCTGGGGGCAATCGATCACGGGTCTAGGGCTGGGTGTCTGGCGCACTGCGTTCGTTCCACCGGGGCACATCAGCTTAGACCACAGCCCAACTCAAACGCCATCCCGGAAATGCACCGCCGCTAGGATTCTGAGCTCGGGTCCGTCCCGGAAAGAGCCACTGCGGTTCCGTAGGCCACGACCTCGGCTGCCGCCCGTGATACTTGGCTGGTGGCGAAGCGGAACCCGACGATCGCATGGGCCCCCAGGGCTCGGGCCTCCGCCTGCATGCGGTCCAGAGCTTCCTCGCGTGATTCGGCCACGAGCTTGGTGTACTCATGGACTTCACCCCCGACGACCATCTTCAAGACGGCCAGCATGTCCATTCCCAAGTGTCGCGCGCGCACGGTGGTTCCCCGCACGAGCCCGAAGGACTGGGTGATGCGACGGCCAGGGATGGAGTCCACGGTGGATACGATCATCGTTTGACGTTTCGGTAGGGGTCGAAGGGCAGGGTGCGCCAGCGCGCCCGCGCGATGCAGGCCAGAAGGATGAGGCCTCCGATCAGGAGGCCGCAGGCGAGGGTCTTTTGTAGGGGATCCATGTCGGACTGCAACAGTTGTACGGCGCCCAGGGCACACAATCCCATGGCCCCAATCAGGATCAGGAGAAATCCCAGCCGCATGCCAACTTGGTGCCCAGGTTCAGACTCGAGGCGTTGCCACTCGTAGTCTGCAGGCTCGGGTGGAGCCATGCCGCGAGCCATGACTTCCAGAGATTGGTACTGGGCGACGGCGCGACCCAATTGCGGATCCGCGGCGAGGCGACGCTTGAAGCCCTCGAGTTGCTCGCCGTGCAGTTCGCCGTCGGCGTAGGCCATGGCCGCCAGTTCGTCGCTGCTGGGTTCGAAGTCGTATTCGGACGGGTCGGCGTGGCGATTCATGATGGGCAGTCAGGCTTCGCTGGGGCTTGGGGTTTCAGCGGACTCCATGTGTGGGGCCAGGGCCTCCCGCAGTCTTCGTCGGGCATGGAAGAGTCGCGACATCACCGTACCCTCGGGGATGTCGAGGGACTCCGCGATCTGCTTGTAGGGCAGGTCTTCGAAATGTCGTAGGGCGATGATCTCTCGATCGCGCTCCGACAGGTCTTCCAGTGCCAGGTGGAACAGGGTCTCGCGCTCGGTCTGTAGCGCGCTGGCCTCCGGCGTGGGTTCGGTGCCGATAATCTGAAACTCGTGCTCCGTTCCGTCGGCATCGACTTGAGTCAGCGAGGTCTTACGAATACGGCGGTGCCTGCGTAGGAAGCTGAAGCAGGTGTTGCGCAAGATGCGATGGAACCAGGGCAGGAAGGGCTGACCGGGGTCGTAGGATGCGCGCGACTTGAAGACCTTGAGTAGCGCGTCCTGGCAGAGCTCAAGCGCGTCATCGTGGGAGCCCACCCAGCTGCGTGCCATTCGAAACCCTCGGCCCCGGACGAGTTGAGTCAGGCGGTCGAAGGCCTGCAGATCCCCAGCACTCACGGCGGTCATCAGGGCAGTGGTTTGGGCGGACATGGCGGCCGCATACTCCCGCCGCTCTGACTCATTCAGAAGCTTTTTGGAATTCGGGCCTTGGGGGCTCGCGGGGGGAGGGAGAGGGCAGACCACGGCTCAAAGAGGATGGGTTGCTCCGAGGGCCACGTCGAGTACGTGCTGGGCACAGCGTCTCGCGGCTCCGCCTGGGCCGATTCTCGCGGCCGCTTGGTCTAGCTGGGCCTGGCATTCTCTGCGCCAGCCTTCGTCCAGGTGCGCCCGACGGACCTGAAATTGGACTTCTTCGAGAGGCCCTTCCGCCCCGGCTTGAAGACCGTGTTCTGGAAGAACTTCACAACCCGCAAGCAGGTTGGTCGTGGAGAAGTAGGGCGTCGTCAAGAGAGCTGGCACGAGCCGTGAGCGCAGGGATCCGTGCAGGGCGTAGATCACAACCGTGGGTAGGCGGTGGTGCAATAGATCGGTCAGGACTGTGCCCGAGGCCGCCAGAGCGCTGCGTGCCCGAGACAGGGTGCGGTGCAGGTCGCCGACTTCCAGCGACGCCTGCACCGCGGACTCGGCCAGGAGCTGCTCGATCTGTCCGCTCAGTTCGTCGCCCGACTGGGCCACGGTGATGACCAGATCCGGAACCTCCGCGGCCAGGGGCGCGGCTGCTCGGAGCATCCAAGGCAGGTGCAGGGCCACTTCTCCGCGTCGGCTACCAGGCAAGAGGACGAGTTCCTTGCGGGTTTCGTTTCCTGGGGCCGCCTCCAAGCCTTGCAACACATCCATTTGGGGATGGCCCACATGCGCTGTGGCGACCGCACGATCGGCGAACCACCCGGGTTCCCAGGGGAAGATCGTCAGGGCGCGCGTGATGACCTTGCGGTAGGCTCCCACGCGCCATGGTCCCCAGGCCCAGTACTGGGGAGCGACCAAGTGCACGCTGGGGATCCCGTAGCGCCGAGCGATGCGGGCTAGGGGCAAGTGCAAGGCGGGCGCGTCCACAGGAACGAAGGCATCGGGCCGTCGGTCGGCGAAGGACTGCGCCGCGCTTTGCAGGAGGTTCAGGTAGAACGGAATCTCCTTGGAAACCCCCTGGCCGCCCATGGTGGCGCGGGCCGTCGGGTCGGCGATGCACTCGACATTGGCCTGCGCCAGGCTCGCGGGTCCCAATCCGTACAACTCGGGAGCGGGGGCACCGGCCTCGAGGCATGCAGCGCGCAAGGCATGCGCAACGCGCACTGCGTGTCCCGCGCTGGATGTTTCACCCGACGAGAGACAGATGCGCAGGGGCCGTTCGGGAAACGAAGCGCGAGAGGGGCTGACTGGGGCCTCAGAAATCGGGCAAGGATCGTTCAGGTGGTGCGCCAGTCTGCGCCGCCAGCGCGCGCGGGTTAGAGCGAACCAAGCTAGCCGCAGGGGTAAGCAGGCGACGCCTAGCAGGGCCCGTGCGAGTTCCAACTGGGCGGCTGTGCGCGGATGGGGGGAGGGAGCGGCCATGCCCACTGAGCATAGACCCTCTGTGCTGGGCAGGTCTTGGCTCTTGGCCTCATTCCTGAATCAGGTTTCGAGCTCGTAGTTGAGGAGTGAGGGCCTCGGCGCCCCCAAAAAGCAAGGCGTCCATACCCAACGCGGCCGCGGCGTGGACGTTCTCAGGGCTGTCGTCGATCAGCAGGCAGCGGTCGGGTGGCACGCCCAGTTGCTGGGCCGGTTCCAGAAAGGCCGCAGCCGCCGGCTTGCGAAGGCCCGTATGGCAGGAGACGAAGGTCCAAGGGACGTAGCGTGACAGGCCGGTCGCCTGTTCGACCTGCTCGTACCATGGTGGATAGTTGGAGAGCACATGCATGGGCACGCCGGACTCGACTAGCCGGGCGAGCAGGGTCTGCATGCCTGGCAACCATGCGTAGTGCGCGGCCATGGCTGCCTTGAGTCCAGGCCCGTCGAGCGCCCGTCCATCACGAAAGAACTTCGAGTAGAACGAGTCTTCATCAATCAATCCGGCTTCGAACTCAGCCCAGGCATCAGGGTGTTTCTGCGCCAGGAGTTCATCGAAAGTCAGACCCAGGAAGGTCGGCATCTCGACCCGAAAGGGGTCGTAGACCAGGGTGCTCATCACGTCCAGCAGGAGCACAGCCGGGCAGGCATTGGCGGGATCGCCTTGTTGGACCATGCCGGAAGGCTACGCAGAGATGGGTCGACTTGTCCAATTCGACCAGACGTGGCATAAGTGCCGGGCTCCCTTTCACCTACTCCAGAGGCTCTCCCCATGACCCGCAAGTCGATTCCCCTCACACTTGTCTGCCTTCTACCCTTCCTTTCCGGCGCCTGTCAGGGCCCGACGCAAGCGAGCGAGGGCGCGCATCCCCAAGCTGGCGCCGAGGCCGAAATGGCCGAGATGATGGCGCGCATGGAAGAGTTGGCCACACCCGGACCGCAGCACGCCCTGCTGAATTCCATGGTCGGTACCTTCCGTGCTGAATTCTCCATGTGGGCCGCCCCGGGAATGGACGCCGTCACCATGACGGGTACCATGATCAACTCTTGGATACTGGGCGGCCGCTACGTCCAATCCGACTACACCTCGGAGTGGATGGGGGAACCCTTCCACGGCTTGGGGCTGATGGGCTACGACATCAGTCAAGAGGCGTACGTCGGCACCTGGTGTGACACGGCCAGCACCATCCTCGCTCCGATCAGCGTGGGCCAGCTCAGTGCGGACGGGTCCCAGATCAGCATGGTGCGCGAAATGGTGGATCCTATCTCAGGCATCCTCACCCGTACCCGCGATGTGTTCACCCTGACCAGTCAGGATCAGCACACGATGGAAACGTACTCACGACCGGAGGGACAGGACGAGTTCCTGATGATGCGAATCGACTACACGCGCACCCGCTGAGCCCAGGCTCAGCGCTGGGTGAACTCGATTCGGAGTTCCCCAGCGAGGGCTTGTGTTTCGGCCTGCACCCAGCCACGGATTCCGTCGCAACCGACGATCAAATTAGGTCGCCCCGGCCAACCGTGCTGGTAGTCCAGTTGGCTGGGCTGCGCCGTTTGATCGGGATGGGTGTGCCAAGGGCCCACGATTGTGAGCGCCAACCGGCGGGCCGCACCCTCGACTCTCATCCAACTCGTTGGGCACAGACTGAAGCGCTTGGGGTCTCGAGCCCGGTTGGGGAGGCGCACCGCGCGCAGTACCTGAGTTCGATCGCCGGAGGTGCATCCCACAAGCAGCCCACAGGCTTCGAGCGGTTGAGCTCGCTCCCGAGCGCGCAGCAGGTCGGCATGCGCCCGCGGGGTGAGCCAGACGTGTTTCACGGCACTCTGCGCTCGAGCGCCCGGACGCCGCCCACGTAGGCCAGCACGTTGACGGCAACCAGGGTGGCGGTTCGCGGCCCGTTCAGACTCTGGGCGCTCAGAATCTCCGCATAGGATGAGATGTCCACCCAGCGGAACACGGAGTAGTCCGTGAGGGTCGCGACCATGTACATGGCAAACTCGGCGATGCACAGGAAGAGCATGGCGAAGCCAATCTTCAGCGGTTGGCTGCCCATGGCGGAGAGCCACATGGTCGCGCTGTAGAGCGCTGCGAGGAACAGGCTCTGGTGCAACGCGCACAGGGTCAGATTGCCGAGGCCCATGGTCTCATCCACTAGCCCCAAGAGCATGGGGATCGTGAAGGTCGTGAGGAACACGGGCAGCACCACGGCGGCGAGCCCGCCCAGGTAGCGTTCCGTGAAGAGGCGCCGTCGCGAAATCGGCCGCGACAACCACAACTCCATCGTGCCCCGTTGGGCTTCCCCCGCCACAGCGTGCATGGCCAACAAAACGGCGGCCGTGGCACCCAGTGTGTTGCAGCCCTTGAAGAAGTGCTGGGCCACGACATAGGCCGGGACTCCCACGGCGTCGATCAAGTTCAGTTGCTCGGCCAGCATGGGTATGGGGGCAGCGAGCAGCTTCAGGGCACCGGTGTTTTCCTCGAAGCTCGGCCACCAGAAAATGGCCGCCGCTAGCAGGGCTTCGAGCACCACGAACAGAGCGATGCCGTACACCAAGTAGTTGCGTGCGTCCCTGGACAAGCGCATCAGATTCCTCGGACCCCGTAGATGTCCGTGTACATTTGAGAAAGGGACAGGCTGCCGTACTCGATGCGCCGCGGGCTGGGCAGATCGGGCTGCTCGGCGAGGAACGCCAGGAACGCGCGCGGGTCTGTGTCGCGAATCCAGACGCTCACTCGCTTGGAATTCGTCGACAAGGAGGGCTGGATGCGATCTGTGTGCGGGCCTTCTAGCTGGGCTAGCTGCTGCGGCGTCAAGGACTCGGTGTACGTCAGGTGCACGAGCTTGGACGTGCGTTCGAGTACGGAGGCGGGCGATTCGTCGGCGATAATCTGTCCTTCGTTCAAGAACACCATGCGATCACACGCGCGGTCCACCTCGCCCAGGTGATGCGAGGAGAGCAGCAAGGTGGTTCCATTGTCCGCGTCCTCGCGCAGCGCTTCGAGCACCTGCCCGCGTCGAGAGGGGTCGAGCCCGTCGGTTATCTCGTCCAGGATCCTCAAGCGGACCTGGGGAGCCATGGCCGCTGCGAAACAAAGTTGGCGTTTCATCCCGTGGCTGTAGCCACTCACCTTGTGGGCCAGGGGCAAATCGAATTGCTCCGCCAGCTCGAAGGCCCGCGTGCAGGCCTGCGCCGGCCGGCCGCGCAGCAACCAGCGCAGGTGTTCGTCTGCGCGCATCTCTCCGTAGAGATGGAGTTCACCCGGTGAATAGGTCAGGCGCGCCCGCACGTCGCAGCCATCGCCACGCACGTCGAGACCGTCCACCCTGGCCCAGCCGCCGTCGGGACGAATGAGCCCCGTGATGCAGCGCATGAATGTGCTCTTGCCGCTACCGTTGGGGCCCAGCAAACCGGTGATGCCCCCCGGTCCGATTTCCAGATCGATGCCCTTGAGCGCCTGCTTGTCGCCGAAGCTCCGGCGCAGGCCGCTGGTCAGAATGCTCCCGGCCGTGTGCGTCGTGGGAGGGGCTGCGGGAGTCATGGGTGGGGGGCGTCGCCGCGAGTGGCTCGCTGGGGTACGGTAGCGTTCCGTGAGCGATGCGCACATCATCCGCGTGCTAAAGAACGATGTCCTGGGGAGCGTGGAACTCCTGGGTCGGGGAGAAGAACGCGTCGTGCGGCGTTTGGCCAGCGGTTCGCGCGTGCCGTGTAGCGGCCTCGTGGCCCGGCACCTGGCCCGGCGTGAACGGCGGTCGCTAGCGGCCTTGTGCGACGTGCAGGGTGTGCCCAACGAAGTGGATGCCGGGCCCTGGGCTGTGCTCGCCGAATCCTCGTCACACTCGACCCTGATCCGGGAATACATCGCCGGCGACCCCTTGCATCGTGCCAGCAGCCTGCCGCGGGACTTTTTTGACCTGTTGGATCGCCTGACCCAGGCCCTGCACGAGCGCGGGGTCTGCCACAACGACCTGCACAAGGAACAGAACATCCTCGTGCAACCGTCGGGGCGCCCAGCACTGATCGACTTCCAGCTCTCCTCGGTGCATTCCAGTCGGGGGCGGCTGTTCCGATCCCGTGTCCAGGATGACCTACGCCACCTACAGAAACACCGGCGGCGCTACACACGGGATGGTCGAGGACCCGAGGGGGAGCCGGAACAGCGTGGCGAATTTCACGCTTTGCAACGCACGCGCACCTCTGCCCTTTGGCGCCGCACGGGGAAACCCCTGTACCTGTTCCTCACCCGTCGCATCCTCGGCACCCGCGATGGGGAAGAGCGACGTCCAAGCTCCGGACCCTGGCCCCTCTGGGTGGATGCGGTGGAGTCCAACGCGGCGGTCGATGGCGATCACGTCTGAATTCAGGCGTGGGACGCATGGCAGCGCGTCATAAAGGCTCGCAGCAATTCCAGCCCACCCTTTTCTAAGGCAAGGATGGACTCGGGGTGCGCTTGGACTCCCGCGATGGGCCGGTGACGGTGGCGCAGTCCCTCGATCTCGCCAGCTGTATTGCGTGCGCTCACTTCCCATTCATCGCTCAGCGTCGATTCGTCCACGACCAGTGAGTTGTAGCCCGTGAGATGCAACGGCAGCGGCAGTCCGGCGAACAGCCCTTGCCCATCGTGGTGCAGGGGTCGTGTCTGTCCGTGCAGTAGGTCCCTTGAGCGTTGCAGCTGACCGCCCGTCGCCGTGGCCAGAGCTTGGTGGCCCAGGCACACGCCAAGGGTGGGAAGGGGCGGGCACGAACTTGCGATCAGCCCCCTGACCAGGGCTTCGGAACAGCCGGCGCGGACGGGGGTCCCTGGGCCAGGGCCGATGACAATGCCCTGGGGCTGGAGGTCGAGGACCTGATCCGCGCTTAGCTTGGCACTACTCTCGGTGCGTACGTCGGCCCCCAGAGTGGCCAGGGCGTGTTCCAGGTTGAACGTGAACGAGTCCCGGTTGTCCAAAAGGAGAATCACTGGGGGCAGACTACTCCCCAAGGGAAGGGCGTCCAAGGGGTCGAGAAGGGGCCTGGTGTCCGAGGTAGGGCCTCCCGAGAGTGTGTGGGCCCCTCAGGCTGGCGCTTCCATTTCCCCCCTCGGGGTCCTAGTGTTCGCGACGATGAACATCGTCATCATTGGAGCGGGCGAAGTGGGTCGCCATCTAGCCAAGATTCTGAGCCAGGAGAAGCACGCCGTGTCCATCGTCGACACGGATCCTGTCAAGGCCCAGACCTTGACCGAGTCGATGGACGTGCAGGCCATCGTAGGTGATGGCACGCGCGCGGGTGTGCTGACTCAGGCGGGGGCTTCCAAGGCCGACCTCGTCGTGGCCGTCTCCGACCAGGACCGGGTCAATATGCTGGCCTCCCTGATATCCAAGAAGCTCGGAGCTCAGCGCGTGATCCTGCGCTTGCACGACACGCGGCCCTTAGAAGGCTACGAGTACTTCTACAAACAAGCCTTGGGTTTCGATGTCGTACTCTCCACCGAGGTCCTGGCGGCGAACTTCATCGTGGAAATGGTGCGGCAGCACCACGCGCTTGAGGTCGAATCCTTCGCGGAAGGTCGCGTCTACCTGCGCCGTTTTCCGCTACGCGAGGAAAGCGAGCTAACCGCCGAACCCCTGCAGAGTTTGCGACTGCCGGCGGGAGTCTTGGTGGTGGCCGTCATCCGCGGCGGACACCTCTTTATTCCCACCGGTGAGGATGTGCTGGCCGTGAAGGACCAATTGTTCATCATCGGGGCCGGGCGGGACTGCGACGCATTCGAACGCATGGCGGGCGAAAAGAAAACTTGGAGCCGGACGGCTGTGATCATGGGTGGAGGCAGTCTCGGGGCGCAGTTGACCCGTACGCTCGCCAAGGTTCCCGGCTTGAGTGTGCGTGTCATTGAGCGCGATCCGAGTCGAGCTCGCTTGCTGGCCTCCGAGGTGGATGACAAGGTCCTGGTGATCGAAGGGGACGCCACCGACCTCGACCTTCTCTCAGAAGAGCGCGTGGGCGAGGCCAACGTATTTGTGGCCACGACCAAGGACGACGAGAACAACATGATCGCCTGCCAGTTGGCCAAAGCGCAGGGCATCAATCGCTCGGTGGCGTTGATCAACAAGAGTTCCTACACCACGGTCTACGACCTGCTCGGTTTGGATCAGGCCGTCTCTCCGCGTCTCTTGTGTGCCAGCAAGATTTTGCGCTTTGTGCGTGCCGGATCACTCTCGACCATCAGTGTGCTGGCGGACGGCAAGGCCGAGGTGCTGGAACTCAGCGCGCCCTTCCGCGAGCCCGTCAAGGTCAAGGCCTTGGGTCTTCCGAAGGGAGCTGTGATCGGGGCCGTGATCCGCGGGGACTCGGTCAAGATCGCCCGCGGGGACACCACCATTCAACGCGGGGACCGCGTCATCGTGTTTGTCTTGCCGGGTACTCACGAGGCCATCGAAAAGCTGTTCCGCGACTAGTTCGCGGGGGACCATGAATTTCAAGGCCGTTCATCGCCTGTTGGGCTTCGTCATCCTGATCGTGGCGGGCTTCTTGCTCGTGCCTGCGGGCGTGGCGTTGATCTACGAAGAGTATTCAGACGCCAATGCCTTCCTGCTTTCGGCCGTGGCCGTTGCGATTCCCGGTGCCTTTTTCGTCCTGCGCTGGAGGGCCTACCGCAAGTCGTTGGCTGCTGCGGAGTCGGCCGAACCGGGTGCACATAAGAAGGTGGACGACACCCGCTTCTATCGCCGCGAGGGTTTGGCCGTGGTGGGGTTGAGTTGGCTCGTTGCCGGCCTGGCCGGTGCTGTGCCCTACATCTTCACGGGTATCTTCCACTCCTGGGTCAATGCCTTCTTCGAATCCGTGTCTGGATTCACAACGACGGGCTCCACCGTTATGTCTGGCGAGCAGATCGACGGCATGACCCACGCCGTGGCCTTCTGGCGCTCCTTCACCCACTGGTTGGGTGGCTTCGGGATCGTGATGGTCTTCGTGGTCCTCTTTCCCACTGGCGGGCGCAGTCTGTTTCGCTCCGAGGTTCCGGGTGTCGATCGCGAGGCGGCCCATCAACGCGTTCACGACTCGGCTCTGACCTTGATGCGCATCTACGTGGGCATCAGCGTGATTGAGTGCGTCCTACTGTACTTCGTAGGGGGCATCGGCCTCTTCGACTCGCTGCTGCACACCTTCGGCACGATCGCCACGGGCGGCTTTTCCAACCACTCGGCCAGCGTTGGTTACTTCAACTCGGTTGGGGTGGAGGTGATTGTGACCACCTTCATGTTCCTCTGTGGTTTCAACTTCGCTCTCTATGACAAGTTGCTGCGCGTCGGACCGCGCCCTTTCTGGCGCTCTGTGCTCAGTTCTTCCGAGGTCCGGGCCTATGCCGGCATCGCCCTGGGTGCCACTCTCCTGATCGCCACGGTCTTGTGGTTGGATGGGGGCAGCAACGGACTCGCTCAGGAACCCGGAAGCACCCTGCGTGACTACCGCAGTTTTTGGCAGGCCGTGCGCGACTCCTCGTTCACGGTCGTGTGCCTGCAGACGAGCACGGGCTATGGCACCGCGGACTTCGATGCCTGGCCCCAGTTCTGTCGCGTGCTGTGCACGGGCTTGGCCGTCGTCGGAGCATGCGCCGGTTCAACAGGGGGCGGTATCAAGATGGTGCGCGTGATGATCGTGGCCAAGGCCGCCCTTGGCGGTGTACGCCGCTTCGTGCGCCCGCGAGCCGTGCAGTCCCTGCGCATGGACGGGGAGCCCTTGAGCGAGCAGGTTGTGGCCTCGGTCACCAGCTACTTTGCCCTGTGGGTCTTCGTCTTCATGGGTGGCACCTTGTTCTTGACGGCCTTCGGCACGGACTTGGAGACGTCTGGTACCGCGGTCATCGCCACCCTGAACAACATCGGTCCGGGTCTGAACCTGGTGGGTGGGACACAGAACTACAACCACTTCCATGACCTGGTGAAGGTCGTGCTCAGTCTGTTCATGATCCTCGGCCGCTTGGAGTTCTACGCACTCGTGGCGCTGTTCGTGCCAGGGTTCTGGCGTCGCTAGCTCCTTGGGGCGGCTTCGGATTACATGATGTCTTCGCGGTAGACCCAGGGCTTGCGGCGCAGAAGGTCTCGGCGGTGGGTGACCAGGCGCCACATGTCGCGTGGCCCAACGACACTTAGGTAGGTTGTGCCGTCAATCTCGATGCGCGCTGAAACCAATCCCAGGAGGCGCACGTCGTTGGAGTCGAACGGGTTGGACCAGAAGACCCCCGCACCGACTTGGTCATTGCGTTGCAGCATGATCGCCGGTGCGCTGACCAGCAGGCCGCGGATGCGCTCATCCGCATGGACGCTGACATTGGCCTCCCAGGCGCCTTCTTCTGTGCGGCCTCGCAGGATCAGCTCATCGCCAGCTTGGGGGTGATGGAATTTGATGGGCACCGACGGCAGCCGGATTTCTGTTTCCGCCGTGTAGAGCCCGTGGCCGATGGGTTCGACGACCGTCGATTCGTAGTTCGGACCGTCACCGAAGTGGGCTTCGACTTGGATGTCGCCTGCGCGCACCGTGCGGCCCAAGAACACCAGGCCGTAGGACGTGCAGACGCCGAGCTCGGTCCCATTTCCACTGTGAATACGCAGGGTCGCATCCGTGGCTTCACGGGTGCCGATGCATGAAGTCACGAGCGGCAGCAGCAGGCAGGCGATGGTGGATCGGGTGGAAGTGGTCATGTGCGTGTGCGGGGAGAGGGGCAGAACGTAGTGGATCGGCAGGCAGGGACTGGTTCTGGAGGGGCTATTTGCCCCGAACGATGTACTCCTCCCAGGAGGCCTCCAGGGCCTGCCAATCCACGCCCGCGAAGGCGGCATCGTTGGCTTTCTTGGGGTCACCGGTTTGGATCAGCGTGTCGAGGTAGGTGGGCAGGATGGAGTCCCAATCCTTGTTCCAGTTCTTCGCACGGTTGCTCTTACCCGTGCGCAGGAAGTACATGAACGACCACCCGTGGGGGTAGCGCGAGAAGGTGTCTTCTTGCTGGTTGCCAGGATTAGCGAGCGGCGCCTGGGCGTAGTACTGGGCCTTGCTGGCACCGACCAGAGTCTCAAGCGGCACGTTCTTGCCTTCGCGGATCTCGGCCTTGATGGTGGAGTTGCGCCAATCAAAGCGGCTGAGCTCGTAGTGACGGCGCGAATTGAACTGATAACCCGAGTAGAAATCGGCGTTGCCTTCGTTGTACCACGTGCCAGGGGCGAGGTTTCCAAAGAAGTAGTAGATGAACTGATGGAAGGCCTCGTGGTTGAGGGTTGCCCAGGTGTTGCGGCGCCCTCCACGGGCCTGATCGTCGAAGATCACAAGTTCTTCGGTGGCGGACCACCAGTACCCGGCAGATCCCGCGGGCCCGCCGTAACGCATGTAGTCGCCACGACTATCGCAGACTCTGACCACGCTGCAGCGTGAAAGTTCACGGGGGGAACCGCCGCTCACGACGGTGCGTTCTGCATCGCCTTCTTGGACCTTGTCGTCGGCCTTTTCCTGCTCGCGTTTGCCGCGCAGTCTGCGAGCTTGAGCCTCGGAGGCTGCGAGAGCGAGCTCTTCAGGGAACTCCTTCTCGTACTGCGTGCGGATGGCCTCGAGTCGGTCCTGGATTTCCTTGAGGAACTCTCGGTCGTCGGAATTCGAGATCACGAAGTAGTTCTGGGTGACGTACAGCTCCCAGCCCGGGTTGGCTTCGACCATCTCGAGCAAGGCGCGGTGCTTCTCGGCCCGCACGCCCTTGCCGGTGACGCCTGAGACATCGAGGGCCTTGATGTCCATGCGCGTAAACGACTTCGCAATCTTGCGAATCTGGGAGCGCCACTTGCTCCAATCGCGTTTATCAGACGGGGCGCTGAAGACCACCACCACCTCCTTGTCTTCGGTCAGCAGGTAGCGCTTGGCCCAGTAGTGCAGGGTTCCCGCCTCACCCTTGCCCCGCGGGTCGCTGGATTTCCCCTTGGCCAGGTACAACACTTCGTGCCCGCCGAGGGTGCCCTTCACCTTGGACTTGACCTCGTCGAGCACCTCGAACTCCTCGATGTTCAGACCGACCTGCAAGTCCACATCGCGTCCTTCCAACCAGTCCTTGAGGGAGTAGTAGTAGGACGTGACCGCCGCGCGTTGGGCGTCGCGCTGGTCGCGTATTTCCGGCTCCTTGTACTGCTTGTCAAAGACCAGCAGCCACATGGTGGGCGAGAAGCGCGTGCCGTCTTCTTGGGTGACAAGGGAGTCGCGCTTGGGCACATAACGCCCGAGCACGTTTGGGTTGCCGCGCTCGTCCGGGAAGAACTTCCAATCTTTGGGCGTTCGGATCCGAAACCCGTGCCGAGTGGTCTCTTCGTAGACGTCGCGGCCGGACTTGGGGGGCAGCTGCGCGTAGGCACTTGAGCAAGTCTGCAAGCCACTGAGCGAACCCAGGACCTCGTCGAGCGGGCCGAATTGGAGCAACCCAACGCAGGCGAAGAGGGCAAGTCGATGATTGAAAAACATTGGGTGGGACGGCGTCGGTTCGAGGATCGAGTCGCATTGCAGGGTACAGCTTCCGCACGTCTCCTGCACGCAGGGGCTCTCCCTGGCCACGTCGAACGACTAACATGGGCTCGTGACTTCCCGAAACTACGACGCACTTTGTTTGGACTTGGATGGCACCCTTCTCAACAGCCAAAACCGTGCTTTGCCTGAGGTGGTTGAGGCCGTCCAGGCTGCCCAGGCCAGCGGCGTGCGGGTCTTGGTGGCTACCGGGCGGTCCAAGGTGGCGACACGCCCCGTTCTGCGGGATCTCGGTCTGACGGCGCCGGCCGTGGTCTTCAACGGGGCGGCCGTCTATTGCCCCGTCGCAGATCGGCTCTTGGAAGAGCGCACCCTATCCCGCAACGCAATGGCCGAGCTGTACGCCTACGGCGAGCGCACGGGCGACCTGACCCTGCTGATGACCTCGGACGAGAAGCTGAGCGTGCATCCCCGAGACGCAGTCGAGCAACGGTGCTTGCGAGGTCTGGCTGGCGTGCGCTGTGTGGAGCGGCATGAGCTGCGGGCGGAGTACGTCATCCGGGTGACGTTTATTGCCCGACGATCGGGCCACTCAGCAGAGTATGCGCGGGAGATCGAAGAGGCCGTGTCGCACCCGCTTTACACCACACACTTCCCGCTGTCCGTGTTGCCCCTGCACCGCGACAGCCCCATGCACACGGTAGACGTTCAGCCCCCGTGCCGCGGCAAGGCGGAGGCATTGCGATTGCTGCGAGACACCTACGGCATTCCCGCTGAACGAGTCGTTGCGGTAGGGGATGCCACAAACGACGCCCCGCTGATTGAAGCTGCGGGTCTCGGCGTAGCCATGGGCAATTCCATGGAAGAACTGAAACCCTCAGCAGACCGCATCATCGGCCACCACGACACGCCCGCCCTAGCTGGCCTGGTGCACGAGCTATTCCTCTCGAACTAGCTCTCGTCCTTATTGGCGGAGGAGGACTTCCCAGGTTTGGACTTGCTTCCAGACTTGTTGTCGGATTTGCCCTTGCTGTCGGCCTTAGCAGTGGTCGGTTTGTCTGCAGCCTTGTCCGACTCGTAGGACTTGGAGCGGTAATCCGTCTCATAAAAACCCGAGCCCTTGAACAGGATTCCGGCTCCCGCTCCGATCAAGCGCTGCAACTTGAGCTGCCCACACTCAGGGCACTTGCGCTTGGGGCCTTCGCTCATGGACTGGAACAGTTCCAGTTCATGATTGCATGCTCGACAGCGATAGTCGTAAGTCGGCACTAGGCCTGCCCTGGCTCGGGGGTCACGTCATTCTCGGCCGGCGTGGAATCGTCATCCTCCGATTCCAGCCGGGGCTCAGCCGCAACACGCACCTGTGCATAGCGCAGCACATCATCGCCGATCATGAAGCCCCGGCGCATGACCTCTACGATCTGTCCCGCGGGGACGTCCGTTGTCTCAACGGTTGCCACGGCCTGGTGCAGTTCGTGGTTGAAGGCCCCCTCTTCGGTTTCCATGGGGGAGACGCGGAAGCGCTCAAACATCGCCATCAACTGGTCCCGAGTCATCTGCACACCCGCCTTCAGGTTGACGGCTTGGGTGTGCTCCGCAGGACTCGCCAAGGCCATGTCGAGGAAGTCCAGGATCGTTAGCATCTCCTGCAGCAGAGCAACGCGTTCGCGCCCCACCGCTTTTTGGATGTCGTCGAAGGTACGACGCTTGAGATTCTGATAGTCCGCGCGCGCGCGGTGCCAGTTGCTCAAATACTCCTCACTCTCGCGCTGGGCTTGTTGCAGCGGAGACTCTTCGATTTCGGGCTCCGAAGTTTCCTCTTGGACGACTTGGGCTTCGGGCAGGTCGTCCTCGGGAGTGAGTTCTTCAGGTTCTTGTTGCTTCTTGGCCATGTTCATTCTCGCGCAATCTCGATTCAGGAGAAGTAGTTGGCGACACGCTCAAAGAAGCTCATCTTGCCGCTGCTTTCTTCTTCGATCTCCGCGAACTCCTTGAGGAGTTCCTTCTGGCGGTCGGTGAGCTTTGTAGGCACTTCACAGAATACCCGCACCAACTGATCCCCTCGCCCGTGCCCCTCGATGCGCGGCAGCCCCTGATCCCGCAAGCGGAAGATCTTGCCAGGCTTCGTGCCGGCGGGCACGCTCATTTCTCCGCGCCCACGTAGCGTCGGAATCTCCACCTTGTCACCCAGGGCCAGTTGCGCGAACGAGAAGGGAATGTCAGTCATCACGTCGGGCCCGCTGCGTTGAAAGGCCTTGTGCTCATGCTCGCGGATGATGCAGTAAAGGTCGCCGCGCGGGGCACCCGCATCGCCCACGTCTCCCTCGCCGCCGATGCGCAGGCGCATGCCTTCTTCCACTCCGCTGGGGATGGCGATCTCGATTTCGGTCTTCTCGTGCTTGACCCCTTGGCCCCGGCAGGTCGGACAGGGAGATTCGATGCTCTGCCCCGCTCCGCGGCAGGTCGGGCAGGGCTGCGCCATGGAAAAAAAGCCAGCGTTGCGGCTGACCTGACCACGGCCGTCGCAGGTGCTGCATTTCTTCTTGCCCGTGCCCTCCTTGCAGCCTGAGCCCTTGCATGTCTCGCAGTGCTCCCGGCGCTTGAGACTGACGGTCTTCTTGACCCCCGTGTCGACTTCTTCAAGTGTGACCTCCAGAGCGATCTGCAGGTCCCTGCCCGGGGCGGGTCCGCCGCGTTGTCGGCCACCACCGCCAAAGAGTCCTTCGAAGATTCCACCGCCTCCTCGTGCGCCACCGAAGATGTCGCCGAAGGCGGAGAAAATGTCCTCCATGTTGGAGAAGCCCTGGGGGCCGGCACCCTGACCAAAGGCTGCGTGGCCAAACTGGTCGTACTGCTGCCGCTTGGAGGAGTCCGAGAGCACTCCGTAGGCCTCGGCCGCCTCCTTGAAGCGTTCCTCGGCATCCGCGTTACCCGGGTTCTGGTCCGGGTGGAATTTGAGGGCCAGCTTGCGGTAGGCCTTCTTGATCTCGGCTGCCTCAGCATTCCGAGAGACTCCGAGCACCTCGTAGAAGTCGCGCTTGTCGCTCATAGGGATGGCTGGGAGGTGAGTGGGGGATGGCCTGCGGAAGAGAGACTGTACTGAGCGTGGCGAGCGAGCCTCCTAGACCCACTCGCCACGCCGAGGATGCACCCGAAGAGAGCTAGGCTACCGATCCGTCGATCGCGTTCTCGCCAGCAATTTCGGTCACCATGGAATCCGTGGTCAGCAAGAGGCCGGCGATCGAGGCAGCGTTCTGCAGGGCAGAGCGCACGACCTTGGCCGGGTCAATGACGCCGGCCTTGACCATGTCCACGTACTCGCCGGTCAATGCGTTGTAGCCCGTGGTGCGTGAGCGTTCGCGGATATTCTCGGCGACTACCGCACCATCCTCACCGGCGTTCATGGCGATCCAACGCAGCGGATCCTCCAAGGCGCGTTCGATGATCATGGCACCAAACTTCTCTTCACCGGAGAACCGTCCCTCGGCCACTGCTTCCGCGGCGCGCAAGAGAGCGACTCCACCGCCAGGCACCACGCCTTCTTCGATGGCGGCGCGAGTGGCGTTGAGGGCGTCTTCAACCCGGTCCTTGGTGGCTTTCATTTCGGCTTCTGTCTGACCGCCGACCTTGATCAACGCCACACCACCCGTGAGTTTCGCCAGGCGCTCTTCGAGCTTCTCGCGGTCGTAGTCGGAACTGGTGCTATCGATCTGAGCTTGGATCTGGTCCGCGCGGGCTCGAATCGCCTTGGGCTTGCCAGCGCCGCGCACGATCGTCGTGGCGTCTTTGCCGACGACAACACGCCCGGCCTTGCCGAAGAATTCGGCACCGGCTTTTTCGAGGGGCACTCCCAGTTCTTCCGTCAAGGCGGTTCCGCCCGTGAGCGTGGCGATGTCCTCGAGGTAGGCCTTGCGCCGCTCCCCGAAGCCCGGAGCCTTGACCGCGCAGACGTTCAGAATGCCTTTGAGGCGGTTGATAACGAGCGCCGTCAGGGCCTCGCCGTCGATGTCCTCGGCGATAATGAGCAAGGGACCACCGGCCTGCATGCCCGCCTCCAACACGGGCACGAAGTCCCGTAGATTGCTGATCTTTTGGTTGCAGATGAAAACGTTGGCATTCTCCATCTCGCACACAAGCTTGGAGAGGTCCGTGGCGAAGTAGGGCGACAAGTAGCCCTTGTCGAATTCCATGCCCTCGACGACCTCAAGCTCGGTCTCGACCGACTTGTTCTCTTCGACAGTGATGACGCCCGTGTCGCCGACCCGCTCAAAAGCCTCGGCCAGCAGGTCGCCGATCTTCTCGTCGTTGTTGGACGAGATGGCCGCCACGGCCTGCTTGTCTTTCTTCGTCTTGACCTTGCGCGACTGGCTGGAGATGGACTCCGTGGCCAGATCGACGGCCTTGTCGATTCCATTGCGCAGGGCGATGGTGGAAACGCCCGTTGCGCTGAACTTGATGCCCTCGTTGTAGATGGCAGAGGCCAGGACCGTTGCCGTAGTGGTTCCGTCACCGGCCACGTCATTGGTCTTGTTGGCCACCTCGAGCACGAGCTTGGCGCCCATGTTCTCAAAGGGGTCCTCGAGCTCGATTTCCTTGGCGACCGAGACCCCGTCCTTGGTTACATGGGGTCCGCCGAAGGACTTATCGAGGATGACGTTGCGGCCTGCGGGACCCAGGGTCACGCGAACCGTCTTGGCGAGTTTCTCGATGCCGGCCTTGACCTTCTGGCGGGCGGCGTCGTCGAACATGATTTGCTTGGCCATGATGTGTTGCTTTTTTTTTGAGGTGTTCGTTGTGACTGCGTTCGTGGTGAACGTGTTCGTTTTTGAAAGGTGTGAGTGCTCGGGGCCTAGAAACCCATGTCCATGCCGCCCATGCCGCCCATTCCGCCCATTCCGCCCATTCCGCCCATTCCGCCCATTCCGCCCATGTCGCCCATTCCACCCATCTCGTCTCCACCGGGGGCGGCGACTTCCTTCTCGGGCAAGTTGGCGATCAGAGCGTCGGTGCTGAGCAGCATCGACGCCACACTGACGGCGTTTTGCAGCGCGGACTTGGTGACCTTGGCGGGATCGATGATGCCCATTTCGAGCAGGTCGCCGTACTCGCCTTTCAAGGCGTCGAAGCCCCAGGCGGCCTTCTTGTTGCGCAGCACTCGGTGGGAGATCACCGGACCATCGTGACCCGCGTTCTCCGCGATGCGCTCAATCGGACCGGCGGCGGCGTCAAAGAGAATGTCGAGGCCCATGTTGTAGTCCACGTCGTCCTTGACGTGCATGCTCTGAAGCACGTTGCGAGCACGCAGCAAGGCTGAGCCACCACCGGGAAGAATGCCCTCGGCGACGGCAGCGCGCGTGGCGTGCAAGGCATCCTCAATGAGGGCCTTGCGTTCCTTCACTTCTGTGTCGGTTGCGCCACCCACGTTGATTTGAGCGATTCCGCCGGTCAGACGCGCCAAACGCTCCTGCAGCTTCTCGCGGTCGTAGTCACTGGTCGTGGCTTCCACCTCACGGCGGATCTGAGCGACTCGTGAGTCCACATCTGAGCGGGCGCCTTTGCCGCCCACTACGGTCGTGGCGTCCGAACTGATCACCACGCGCCGGGCACTGCCCAGGTGCGACAGGGTGACGTCTTCCAGCTCCAGGCCCAGGTCCTTCATGATGGCCGTTGCGCCAGTCAAAACGGCGATGTCTTGCAGCATTTGCTTGCGCCGATCGCCGTAGCCGGGGGCCTTGACCGCGCAGACTTGCAACACGCCGCGCATCTTGTTGACCACCAGCGTGGCCAGGGCTTCGGACTCCACATCCTCGGCTACGATGAGCAACTGGGCATTGGCCTCCTTGGCCTGCTCAAGTAGGCCGAGAATGCCTTGCACGTTGCTGATCTTGCCCTCGTGAATCAGGATCAAGGGCTTGTCGAACTCACACTCCATGGTGTTGGTCGCGGTGACGAAGTGCGGGGAGAGGAAGCCGCGGTCAAACTGCATGCCTTCCACCAGGTCCACGTCCGTCTCCATGGTCTTGCCGTCTTCCACCGTGATCACGCCGTCCTTGCCGACCTTCTTCATGGCGGACGCAATGAGTTTTCCTACCTGGGCGTCGTTGTTCGCCGAGATGGTCGCGATCTGGCGAATCTCCGCGTCATTGCTGACCGGCTTGGAGGCCTTTTCCAAGGCGGCGATGATGGCGCGCGATCCGTCGTGCAGGGCGCGGTTCAAAACGGACGGGGCCGCGCCGGCGGCGATGGCCTTCATGCCTCCTTCAAAGAGGACAGAAGTCAGGAGGGTGGCGGTGGTGGTCCCGTCCCCGGCCACGTCGCTAGTCTTGCTAGCGACTTCCTTGACGAGCTGCGCTCCCATCTGTTCGTAGGGGTCGCTGAGCTGAATCTCCTCCGCGACGCTGACTCCATCCTTCGTCACGGTGGGGGCGCCCCAGCCTTTGTCGAGGATCGCATTGCGCCCGCGCGGGCCCAGGGTCGAGGTGACGGCGCGTGCGAGCTTGTCGACCCCGCGTCGGATTGCTTCGCGGGCGTCCGTCTCAAAAACCATTTGCTTGGCCATGGATTGCCTTCTTGTCTCAGTCGTGTCCCTGGGGGACGATGTGGATGGGCGGATTGAACGGGCAGGATCTGCAGCCGCGTGCGGGGAGCAGGCGGTCGCGCTCCCTGAAAGCAAGAAGAGTGCCGTCAGTGTTTTGATTCGCAAGTGCTTATCTCGAAACGACTTGCGTTCAGTCATTGGCCACAGTTCGCTGCCAGGATGGCAGGCACTGGGGGGAGCAGGCGCTTGGTCTGCCACTCTGACAGGGGGCACAGATCCCTGCAGAAGGGACCGTGAGGGCCGCCCCATGGGGGCTAGGATGGCCGCATGACTTCGTCTTTGCCCTACCTGCTGTGCCTGCTTGCCCTGGGGCCGGGCTCCATCCAGGACCCAGAACCCGGCCCCGCTTCCCCCTTTATCGAGCTCGAGGATCTGCAGGGCACTCTGACCCGCTTGGCACTGGACGACCTACCAATCGACGACCTGGCCCAGCGTGGCACGGCCTTCCTGCGCTGCGAGGGATTCCCGACCTTACCGCAAGCGGGAGACTTGGACTCGCAGCGCGCGTGGGTCCAGCTGCACTGTGGTGCACGTTTGCAAGGGCGGCTGATGGGGGGCAGCGAGGATTCGATCCGTCTCGCCCTCGGGGGCGCCTCCCAGTTGGATCTCTCGATCGACGAGGTGTCGACCATTCGCTTTCCAGGTCGCATCCCCCGTGGTGGAAGCGTTCAACCGACGGCTCCGGAACAGGGCGATCGCCTGTACCTGCGACGTGGAGTTGGCTTGGATCGCGTGGACGGGTTGGTGGATAGCTTCGAGAGCGAGGGCGTGCGCTTCCAAGGCCGCTTCGGCACGAAGACCCATCCGTGGGATGAGGTGGTGGCCTTGTACATCGAGCAGCTGGATGCAACCGATCCCGTGCCGGCCACCTCACCGGTAGTTGTGGACATCCGCGGTGGGGGTCGCGTCGCCGGGAACCTAGAGGGTGTGCACACAAGCGGTGTGGTGATCATCACAGCGGCTGGTACGTCTCTGCGTATCCCCCTGCCCCTCGTGCGCGAGGTGATGAGTGCGGACGGCTCCTTCCAGTTTCTATCCGACTTGGCCCCACAAGACATGGGGCCCAGCGATTTGTTCGGAGGAAGCGCAGGGCTGGGGATGCGCTACGCCGCACAGGTGGATCGCAATTATGCCGGCGAGCCCCTGCGCACAGGGCATCGCGTCTACTCGCGCGGGTTGGGCGTGCACGCCCCCAGTCGGTTGACTTGGTCGTTGGCTGGCGCCTGGGGCCAGCTGCGCGTGCGAGCTGGGTTAGATGACTCGTCGTTGGGCGGTGCCTACCAGGGATCGGTCGTGTTTCGGATTCATGTCGATGGTCAGGTGCGCTGGGAAAGCCCCCTCGTGAGGGGCGGAGAGGGATCCGTGGACGTGCCGCTCATCGATCTCTCAGGTGCCGAGACCTTGACCCTAGAGGTGGATCCAGCCACCGAACAATTCTTCTGCGACCGCGCGAACTGGCTGCGGCCGTTGCTCATTCGGGCGGACGAAGAGGCAGGCCGCTAACCCTGCCTGGAGCGGCGTGGTTCCCCGCGCGGGGACTGGCGGAAGTACATGGCGCGGTTGCCGCCCGCTTCCTTGCAGCGCCGCAAGGCAACCTCCGCGTGGCGTCGCAGGGCTTCCACCGACTCGATGTCTCCTCCGTCAAAGGTCTCGAAACCAATGCTGGCGCTGATTTCCACGGGCTTGTCCACGCCGGCGTGGATGCCGCTCAGGGATTCGATTTCCTCGCGCAAACGACCCACTACCCGCGCCGCGTGAACCCGGGGCGTGTACGGCAGCAACACGGCAAACTCGTCTCCGCCCAGGCGTGCACCGACGTCCTCCGTGCGCAGATTGTCGCGCACGACTGAGCCGACCAGTTCGATCACGCGATCTCCCACGGTGTGATCGAAGACCTTGTTGACGTTACCGAAATTGTCGAGATCCAGCAGGACGAGGGCCAGGTCCAGATGGTGGCGCTGGGCCGCCGAGTAGTGCTCGTTCAAGCGTTGGTCGAAGGGCACGGGCCGCAGCAGGGCCGTGCGGTCGTCGTGCACCGCTGCGAAGCGCATTTCGTCGAGCTCTCTTTGGTGGGCGGAGCGACTGCGCAGGGAGTCGATGCGCATGGAGTACTCCTCAAGTGGAGCCTCGCGGTAGACCAGGTCCCAGGGATCGGGGTTGAGAGTCCGGGCGGCAATCAGGGCGGGCAGGGGATCGTCAGGCGAGGTGACGACGAGGACAGGCAGGGGGTTCGAGCCGCGGGCAGCGGCCAGGACTTCCAGTTCCACGACACCCCCACGGGAGAGGGGGTCAATAATGACCAAGTCGGGCTGCTGCCGCACGAGACACTGGCGCGTTTGGGCCAGGCGCGTCGTGACCTCAATGCGCATTTCTAGGGATGCCAGTTGCCGGAGCCGTTCAGCTAGTCCTTCTCCCCTGTGATCGCAGATCAGGACAAGGGGCTGTTGGGAAGCGGGCATGGTCGGATGGAGCGCGTTGGGGGCCCCTGGGCCTGCAGGTCGCAGGGCAGCAGGATAGGCTCAACGGCGCAAGGGTCACCCCCAGTCTATCCCGCCCTGGGCCCGCAGCAGAGCTTCAGCTGACCGCTCTGCCCAAGATGGGACGGACCCGCGTGCCAAGGGCTGCTCGGCCCGATTGACACCCCCCTCCGGGGGCGTAGACTCTCCTGCCCGTTTTCGCATGCAAGGGTGTCCGGCGCCCATGCCACGCGCACGCGGATCGGGTTTGGGCAGGGGTCCAGGCCCACTCGATTCCGTCCCACGCGCTTGCGGTTCAGGCCCCCTTTTGGGGGTCGCGCTGGCCAAACCAATGGGGCGCGCAAGTCTCCTTCTTTCTTCGTTCACACTCATCCAAATGCCCACTGAGGAACCCGGTGTTCCTCGAGGACCATGGACAACAAACTCACAGTTCAGCAACTCATCGAAGCTGGCGTGCACTTCGGATGCCGCATTTCGCGGTGGAATCCGAAGATGGCTCCGTTCATTCACGGACGCCGAAACAACACCCACGTAATCGATCTTCGTCAGACCATGCGCGGCTTGTTGCGCGCTCAGAACCTCCTTTTCAAAATCGCGTCCGAGGGCCAGTCCGTGCTCTGGGTCGGCACCAAGCGCCAGGTCAAGGGCGTCATTCAAGAAGCGGGTCAACGTACCGGCATGCCGATCGTCACCGAGCGATGGATCGGGGGCACCCTGACAAACTTTTCCGTGATTCGCTCGCGCCTGAAGCGCCTGGAGGAATTGGAGTCCATCGACGATGCCAAGGTCGAGGAAATGAAGCTCACGAAGAAAGAGCTGGCCACCATGAACCGCGAGAAGCGCAAGATTACTCGCAACTTGGGCGGCATCCGCGAGATGTCTTCCATGCCTGGTGCGATGGTCGTTGTGGATCCCTCGCGGGAAACCAATGCCACCAAGGAAGCGCGCAAGATGGGTGTCGTCACCATCGGCCTGCTGGACACCGACTGCGACCCTGATTCGGTGGACATCGTCATTCCGGCCAACGACGACGCCCTGAAGTCCGTGCGCTTGATGGTTGAGCAGCTTGTCGACTCCGTGGAAGCCGGCTGGCACGACCACGGCGAGAAAGAAGCGGCCATGGGCGTGGCGGAGAAGCGCGAAGAAGGCATTACCGACGAGGTGCGCCCGACCCGTACGCGCACGCTTCCCAAGCCGATGAGTGAACAGGGTGCGGCCGCAAAGGCGAGTCCTGCGGTTGAGGCTCCGGTAGCCGTCGCCGAAGACGAGGCTCCGGCCCCGGAAACCGTAGCCGCGCCGGCCGCGGAAGCGGCACCGCCCGCCGAAGCGGATAGCGCGGCCACGCAGGTCGAAGAAGCGCAAGCACCCGAGAAAGCACCCGAGGGCGACGCCAGCGCCGAGAACTAGCCACCGGCGACACGTCGATGGCAGGGGCCTGGCCGCGCTCGTCTTTCAGGCGAGCGGGCTTGGCCCATGTCCTTTCCAGGCTGGGACGCGAAGTCTCAATCCCCCCAACGCATTATCCCCAACACACTCGATCGATGCCCGAAATCACAGCAAGCATGGTGCGCGAACTGCGCGAGAAGTCCGGCGCCGGAATGATGGAATGCAAGAAGGCCCTCAGTGCGGCCGAGGGCGACGTTGAAGTCGCCTTTGATGAACTGCGCAAGTCTGGGCTGAAGACGGCAGCCAAGAAGGCCGGTCGCTCTACCAGCGAAGGACGCTTGGCGGCAACCGTCTCTGAGGACTGCCACACAGGTGCCATGGTGTCGATTGCCTGCGAAACCGACTTCGTGGCCAAGACGCCTGATTTTGAGCAGTTCTTGGGCGACTTGTGTGCCCACGTTCTGAAGAACACTCCCGCTGATGTTGAAGAGTGCTTGGCCCAAGAGTGGACCCACGGGGGCACCGTCGCAGCGGCCCTGGCCGCCTTGATCGGCAAGCTCGGCGAGAACATCTTGATTGACGGCGTGCAGGCCTACGCTGCTCCTTCAGGCGTCGTGGGGGCCTACGTGCACCACGACCAGAAGAAGGGTGCGTTGGTCAACGTGGAAACCAGTAGCGATTGCGGCGTGGCAACCGGCAGTCTGCGCGACCTCTGCATGCACATTGTGGTCTTCAACCCCGAGGCCCTGGACCGGGACGCGGTGGATGCGGACACGATCGAGCGCGAGAAGGCCATCATCCGTGAGAACCTCAACGGCAAGCCCGAAGAGATCCAAGAGAAGATCATGGTTGGCCAGCTCGAGAAATTCTTCGCTCAACGCGTCATCACAGAGCAACCCTGGATCAAGGACGACAAGTCCACCGTGGGCAAGGCCCTGACCGCGGCCCTCGGCGAGGGCACGCGCTTGGCGGCCTTCCGCCGCTTCCAGCTCGGTAGCTGAAGCGGCGCAGGGGTTGGCGCTGTCCAAACCGATGCTTCGGCCCTAGGCTGAGGTGGGGTGCTCCGGCCTCAGCCGCAGCGCTGCCCCTCTCCATGGCGACCCCAGGCGATTGCAGCGCCAGAGCTGGCGGCCCACTCACACCTTTCCGGCGCGTGGGGAGTGTCGTAGCGGATGACGGCCGCAGTGGTGTTCTCGTCGCCCTCGGCTGCGGACGCCAAGATACCTTGCGACGCGGGGCCTTCCTGGACTACCTGCGGCGCCTCTGTAGGCACGTCTTGGAGCAACGTCCCAGCAGCTTGGAGGAGCTCGGCCAACAGGATTGGTCGGCCTCAGGAGGCACGGTGAGTGAAGTCCAGCGAGCGCGGGCCGAGGAGCTTCAGGAGACCCTCAGCGTGCTCCGCATGGCGCGCTTCGAATGTCGCGAAGGCTGGGTATTTGGCTACGACCTTCCTGCGGGCACGGGTGGAGTGCTGATTTCCCTCCGTACCCAGGCTTCGCGGCCCGCGGCAGCTCGCGTCGCGCTCCAGTTGACCGCCGTGCTGCTCGACGACCCCGTCGGGGACTGCGGAGTGGGCGAACAGGGCACGCTCCTGGAGTGGTTCGATCCCCTCAGCCTCTCCAGCCGTCCTTTCACACCGAGCGCAACGCGAGCCGGCGAGGTGCCCGGCAGTGTGCAGGACATGCTCGAGGAGAAACTGGGCAGCGGAGCGCGGATCGAATCCTACGCCTGCTTCCGGGGCGGCGCCTGAGGCCCTATCCTGTCGGCCACCCGACCGACCCACCCATGTCCTACCACCGCGTCCTTCTCAAACTTTCCGGCGAGGCCCTTGGCCAGCCTTCCGACGGTCACGGCATCCACGCGGAGAGCGTGACAGCCATCGCTCGACAGGTAGCCCGTGTAGTCGGGCTCGGCGTCGAAGTGGCACTCGTTTGCGGTGGCGGCAATATCCTGCGCGGCGCCGAGTTCAGCGAACTGGGCGGCCACCGCGCAAACGCTGACTACATGGGCATGCTCGGGACTTTAATCAACGCCCTGGCCTTGTCGGATGCCATCGAGCAGCAGGGCGTCGAGACGCGCGTCATGAGCGCCTTGGAGGTGCGGCAGGTGGCCGAGCCATTTGTCCGACGACGTGCCACTGCGCACCTGGGCCGCGGACGGGTCGTCATGCTTGCAGCAGGAACCGGCAACCCCTTCTTCACGACGGACACGGCGGCTGCCCTGCGGGCTACCGAACTCGAGTGTGACGTACTGCTGAAGGCGACCAAGGTAGACGGCGTCTACAGTGCGGACCCGAAGGTGGACCCGAATGCGGAACGCTACACGAACCTGGGCTACATGGATGTGCTCAACCGTAACCTGCGCGTGATGGACGGCACCGCCATCACCCTGTGCATGGAAAACAACCTCCCCGTGGTCGTCTTCGACCTTTTTGAGGAGGGCAACTTGGAGCGAGTTGTGCGCGGCGAACAGCTGGGCACCCTGATCAGGAACTCATCATGACCTATGACACTGTGTTGAAGACGGCTCGCGATCGTATGGCCAAGGCCCTGGAGCACACCGGGGACCAGCTGCGTCACATCCGCACCTCGCGGGCGTCTGCCGGGCTCGTCGAGAATCTGCGCGTGGACTACTACGGCAGTCCCACACCCTTGAATCAGATGGCGCAGATCTCGATTCCCGAACCGCGCCAAATCATGATCAAGCCCTTCGACGCCTCCACTCTCGAGGAGATCGCCAAGACCGTGATGAAGTCGGATCTGGGGATCAGCCCCGAAAATGATGGCAAGGTCGTGCGCCTGACGATGCCGCCCCTCTCGGGGGATCAACGGGAAAAGTACGCGACCAAAGCCAAGGGCTTGGCCGAAGAGGGCCGCATCGCCATGCGCAATGTGCGCCGGGACGCGAACAAGGAAGCGGATGCCCTCAAGAAGGACGGCACGATTGCGGAGGACGTCTGCCACGACCTGCACGACGAGATCCAGAAGCTACTCAAGGAGTTCGAGGGCAAGGTCACTGACATCCAGGACAAGAAGACCACAGAGATTCTGGAAGTCTGAGTCTCTGGAGCTCTGAGGTCCGTGCCGGAAGGCAATTGGGATGCTGGATCGCTTCGTCGGTTTGGTCTAGAATCCGCGCCGCTCGGTCCCGACCTAGGACCGGGAGTGGAACACGGGTGGGCGCGTAGCTCAGTTGGTAGAGCAACTGGCTTTTAACCAGTAGGTCCCAGGTTCGATCCCTGGCGCGCTCACCACCTCTAGTTTCCACGGTCTGGCGGCGGTCGTTCGCTCACGGACCGCATGCATTCTCCTGAACCGACTCGGTTGCCAGAGAGCATGAAGCGCTGGTTGGGCAGCCCTGGCCCACAAGCACCTTGCGAGCGTCACTTGCCCGGCGGAGCTACGCGACGGGTTCTGGCGTGCGAGATCCGCAAGCGGCTTCCACTTCTTCGACGGACTTGGGAATGCCTGCCGTCAGGACTTCGTGCCCATCCTTGGTGACCAGGATGTCGTCCTCGATGCGGATTCCGATTCCGAGCCAGCGGGGGTCTACGCTCTGGTTGTTGGGGTCCACGTAGAGTCCGGGTTCTACTGTGAAGACCATTCCTGGTTCCAACAGGCGCGAAGAGCCATCGGCTGCGTAGTGGCCGCAATCGTGCACGTCGAGGCCCATCCAGTGCCCCGTACGGTGCGGGAAGAAGTCCATGTAGCCCTGGGCTTCGATCACTTCCTGCGCGGTTCCGGAGACCAAACCCAGTTCGATCAAGCCCGCCACAAGGCAACTCAGGGCCACTTCATGCAGGGCAGCGAAACTGACACCGGGTGCGCTGTGTTCGATTGCCTCCATCTGTGCTTTGAGCACGAGTTCATACAGCGCGCGCTGTTCAGCACTAAAGCGGCCATTGACCGGGTACGTGCGGGTCACATCGGACGCGTAGTAGTTCCACTCTGCACCCGCGTCGATCAAGACCAAATCGCCATCGCGCAGGGCCTCGTTGTTCTCCACGTAGTGCAGGATGCAAGCGTTGCCACCGCCGGCGACGATGTTGGTGTAGGCCGGTCCCGTGCTGCCGCGGCGCTTGAATGTGTACTCGATCAGCGCATCCAGCTCGCACTCGTTCATACCCGGTTGGGTAGCCGACATGGCAGCCAGGTGCGCCTCGGTGGTAATGGCGGAGGCCTTGCGGATCTCCTCGACCTCCGCGTCGGACTTGAAGAGGCGCATCTCGTGCAGGCCACCTGCGTGATCCAGCATGCGTGTCAGGGGCCGAATACCTCCGCGTGCCTTGCGGCGGACGGCATTCAGGACCTCGCCCATCTTGCGATCTCGTGCTTCGTCGAAACCCGTGCGGTAGACGACCTCCTCGTAGCCGGTCAGGCAATCGGGTAGATCGTCCCAGAGGTTTTCGATGTTGCGCGCTTCGTCCACGGCCAGAGCCTCGGGGGCGGCATCCAAGCCCAGGCGGCGTCCGGTCCAGATCTCCTGGGCCTTGTCGAGCTCGCGCAGATAGAGAATCGAACGCCCTGGCCCGTCTCCTTCCAAGTCAGGCAGCAACACCAAGCAGGCCTGCGGTTCGGCGAATCCGGTCAGGTACCAGAAATCGCTGTTGGGACGGAAGCGGAAGTCGCAGTCGTGATTGCGGACCTGCGAGCGGTGCGTGGGGATGACGGCAGCGGTGCCGGTGGTGCTCAGGTGCTCGAGGAAACGGCGACGGTGATCAGCGTACATAAGGCAAGGTGGTAAACGGTGAGGGGTCGGCAGGATACGGTGCCGATGGCGAATCGGGGAGTCGTCGTGCTCAGTCCTTGCAGCGTTCAACGCGGCAGGCGACGAGGAGCGGCTCTCGCAGAGCCTGTACGAGTTGCTTGTCGAGGACGGCGATTTTGACCCACGCAAGCTTGAGGGACTCTGAGTGGATGGATGCGTAGCGTTGTTGACGGCTCGCTGCGGTTCCGGAGCCCTTGATGCGCCAGACCTCGTCGCGCACCTCGGTCCCGACGATGCGGCGGCGACGATCAAAGAGTCCCTGAACGGTCGAAGCGCGTTCGAGCAGAGCTGCGGGCAAATTGGCGAGGGGCACGGCGGGACCCCGTACGCCACCCTCCACCTCCAGCGCCGGGCTCTCGCCGAGCCAGACCTTCCAGCGTCCGGCGGGCAGGTGGCTTGCGTCGAGATAGTAGGGGTTCCAGGTCTCCGGCCACTTGAGGAACTCAGCGATCCCTGAGCAGGTCTGCGTGTCCCAGGCTGGGGGCACCGCTCGCAAGCTGAGCTGGACTCGCGCCTGTTGCTCAGCCTGCTCAGGAGTGGGAAGGGTGAGCCCGCGTGAAAAGGACGGATCCACCAAGCCCTTCAGCAGGGCGTGGGCCATGACGAGCCCACCGGCCGCGTTGGGGTGAATGGCGTCGGGCACGAGACTGACGCTCTCATCTTGGGCGCGTAGAGCCGCGCTCGCCTCAAGCAGAGGACGATTCAGGTCCACGAAGTGACACTCAAATTGTTCGGCCAGAGAGCGGCAGACCGTGCCGTAGCGAATCAGCGTGTCGTTGTACGCAGGCGGTGCCTGGCGTCCCTCGGGGATGGACACCTCGTCGAAGTAGGAGGGAGCCAGCAGCACCACCTGGGCCTGGGTCTCTCCCGTCAGCCTCTGCACGATGTGTGTCATGTCGCGCCGGTAGGTGTCCAGCAGATCACTGTCCAGGGCACGATAGCGAGCGTCGTTCATGCCCAGGAGGATGGTGACCACATCCGGTTTCTGCGCGATCACCTCCGCGTCCAGTCGCTCAAGGGCATCGGCGGCCACATCCCCGCTGACGCCTGCGTTGAAGAACGTCAGATCCTTCTCGGGCATCAGCGACCACAGGGCGCTCTCAAAGGCGGCCACGTAGTGGCCCATGTGCGTGATGCTGTCTCCCAGAAACACGACGCGTGCTCCCGGATCGAGACGCAGGGGCCCACTCTGAATTTGAGCTTGGGCCGGCAGGTGAAGGCTCGCGACGAAGGCGAACGAGAAGAGCAGACGTCGTCCCATGGGAATCACTTGGGTTGCAGGATGAATGACTCGATCGCGGACGCCAGCCACGTCAAGCGCTCGCCCCGTTCGGATGGGCTCCCCAGTTGCAGCACGATGCCGGTCCAGGTGGGCAGGGGAGCGCCGGGCTCCGTGAGTCGCACGGGGACCCCGAGCAGGTCGCCGAGCACCGGAGCGAGTTCCGCCACGGCGATTCGTTGGGGATCGTTGCCGGGCAGGGACAGGTAGAGGCCGCCAGAAATGAGGCTGCGCGGCAGGCCACGTGCCTTGCCCGTTGGCAGAGAGTTCCTGCGCTCGATCATGCGACCCCAGAGAGTATGCGGCTCTTGCCCGGGTGCCAGGTCGACGAGGATGGGCAACCTAGCCTGTTCCGTTTGTGCCCAGTCCAGGTATTCGATGCGGATCTCGTAACCCGGAGGCTCGGGGATCAGGATCGCGACCTGGCCCGCTCCACCTCCCGTGTGAACCAGATCCACTTGGACGCCCGTGGCCTCGACGCTGATAGTCAGGTCGAAGATGGCCTCCCCAACTTGAATGTTGCGGGCCGTGGCCTTGCGCCAGGTGATGGCGTGAGCGTCGCCGCTGCTTTCGGTCGGCGGAGGCAGGCAGGGCTGCAGCAGGGTCTTGTCCGGGAGTGGGGCGAGAGTCCCACCGGGTTCGATCTTCGAGTCGAGCGGCGCGCCTGGCAGCAGGTAGGGCGTCACCGTCGCGACCCAACGGGGATCGGCGGTCAGGTGGGCGTAGTGTTCCCAGGCGTCCCGGTCTCGCCCCTGGGCGCGGGCTAGCAGACACAGGGCCGCGCGCAACTTGGGGGAGGGCTGCCGGACTTCACCCGCCAGCCAGCGCGCCCAGAGTTGCCACGTAGCCGTGCTGGTGCCGGCGGGCGAGGTCGTGGAGCAGGCGGCTCGCAGTAGCTTGGGCAAAGCGCGCGGAACTGTGTCCACACCGACTCCGGCCCAGGCCTTGGCGGCCGGGCCGTCCGGAAATTGGATCGGGGCTGGCTCCTGATTCAGCAGGAGTAGCAGGGGAAGTGTGGTGCGCCAGAGCATGGGGCTAAGGTAGCGATTGGTGCGGGACAGGGGGCGCGTGGTCTATTTGAACTGACTGGGTTTGGTGTGCATTCATTCCTGGAATTGCCCCCAGCTCCAATGAAAAGGGGCTGGAGGCCAGCAGGCCCCCCCTCCTCGCGCAGCGGGTCCCGACGGGGCGTCTCCAACGTCTACAGACGAGGCCAAAGGAAGGAATGCTGTTTGTGGCTATGCACACGGAACCAAGTCAGTTTCGTCTGTTCTTGCCGGGAGGGCGACTGCGGGGCCTCGCCCATGAGAACGTAGTGGGTGCAACCCACGTTCAATGGGTTCGTCATCCCGGGTGGGTGGGGGCGGTGGTTGGGGCGAGCGCTCCCGCCCTGGTTCCCTGCTCGTGGCCCCGGGGCGCTCGGGACCGCGGGCATGCAGCGGCCCAAGGTCCGCCTCCCAAGCAGCCGCAGCCCTCCCCGCGCGGCCTGCTAGCGGAACGCGGATCTGCGTCCCGCTCGTGAGCGATCCCCAAACAAGCGGACCCCAGCCAGGAAGGTCTCTCAGCCTTCCCAACCGGGGTCCAGAGATTCCCGTCAGACGGGAGTGCTCACTGCAGTCCTATTTGTAGCGCTTCTTGAATTCCTCAGCGGCGGCCGCCCGACTGGCAGCCTCCTCGGGGTCCATCCCGCCGATGAACCACATGTGGTCCTCCGTGCCTAGCACCTCCGCGATCTTGGCCTGCAGTGCCTCCGCGGCGGCTTTGCGATCGGGATCCTCCGAATCCAGGTTCGCTTCAGCCAGTTCCTCCAGCTCCGGAATGTACTCCGTGTAGAAGTTCTTGGCCAAGTCATAGGTGCCGTGCCAGTGCGTGTAGTCCGGCCCCATCATCGATGCGGCGTGGCGGGCACGACGGCCTTCGTGGTGCCAGAGCTCGAACCAGATGAAGTCCAGTTTGTTTCCGAACTTGACCGGCTTCAAGAGGGGTTTGGCAGCGTCGTAGAGAGCCAGGCCGGGCTTCGCGTACTTCTCGTTGTACATATCGACCAAGCCGTCGTACTGCACATAGAAGTTGTCGACCCAGTTTTGGTTGTGACAATTCAGGCACACATCCATCATGTTCTGACGACGCGTCTGCCAGTTTACGTCCGCGCCGGGCAGCCCCATCTTGGCGTCTGCTACCTCGGGACGCATAGAGACCTTGGGCCGGTTGTTCCAACTGATGCGCATACCCACGTCATGGGTCACGTTTTGATTGCGCGTCGCGGACATGTGGCACGTGGCGCAGGTCGGTGCGGCTGAGTAGTCCTCGCCAACGATCCACTTGGCGGAGTCCAGGTTCATCCTGTCCAGATTGGCCTTGAACGCGATGCCGTGCTTGGATTCTTCGTAGATCTCCTTTTGCGGGTGGTCGGGACCCATGTGGCACTTGCCACAGTTGTCCGGGTGCCGTGCCTGTTCAGCAGAGAAGGCGTGACGGGTGTGGCAGGCCGTACAGGAGCCTTCGCTGCCATCGGGATTCAGGCGCCCAATGCCGGTGTTGGGCCAGGTCGCCGGATCCAACTTGCCATTGGGCAGCACCTTGACCTCTGATCCGTGGCATTGCCAGCAGCCGCTGACCGCGGCCGGGGACACTCCGTCGGGGAAGCCTGGGGTGACCAGTCCGTGGTTGCCTTCGACCACTTCGGCCAGGACGTTGTCCAACGAACCCAAAATGCGCCCGGCTTTCGAGTGGTGCGACCCCGAGAATTCCTCGACCTCCTTCGAGTGGCAACGGGCACAGTCCTTGGGGCTGACAATGACCGAGATCGTGTAGTCGTAATGTCGAAAAGCGTCCACATCGTCTTTCTGAGCCTTGTGGCATTCGTAGCATCCCACGTTGGCGCGGTAGTGCTTGCTGCGGCCCCACTGGGTGTAGATGGCCGGGTTGTCGCGCCTGTGGCAGTCCACGCACTCTGCGGTCTCCCGGCTCATCTCGCGCAGGCCGATGGCCTGGGTCGTGACGGGTGCGTGCACGGCGGCGGTGTGCTCCGCCAGCGCCGGCGCAAGGTCGTGGGTACCCGCCACCTCTGGAGGGCTCAGGAGTTCGCGCAGTACCGGGGTGGCTTCCGGTTCGGGCTGGAAGAGGATGGGTGCAGCCGCCGCAGCGGCCATCAGCACATAGCGCAGTTTCATAGTGGGTTTCCTCGATCAGGAAGTGCGACTCGACGTCGCGGGAACTTGGGCGAGTAGTCGGTGTCCATCGTCAGCTGCCCCGACAGCACGGGAATCGTGACGCGCACCAGAATGGTGTAGATGAGCAGGCCAAAGGCCCAGATGCCTAGGCAGACGAGGGTCTCGTTCAGAGTCGGTGCGTACTCGACGATCTCGCCTATGGGCGTTGGAATGAACGCGGGGATGATCAGTCCCATGCCCTTGTCGATCCAGATCCCCACGATCAGGAACACGCAGGCTGGGTACACGAACTTGAGGCTGTCGCTGGCGGGCAGCAACAGGAGGACGAGGGCCGCGGTGTTCAAGCCGATGGCCGTCCAGATCCACGGGACGAGCGCGGACTTGCCGTGCAGTCCCAGGAACAGGTAGCGGGCCGAGGCCCCGTGGGCAGAGTCGGTGTAGAACTCCGTGAAGATCTCACAGCCCAGCAGGAACATATTGATCAGAAGGGCGACCGTGACGATTTTGGTCAGCGTCTGCTGGGCCTTGCGCGGTACCTCGTACGACGTGAAACGATCGACCACTTCGAGGGTCAGGATCAGGAAGGCCGGACCCGCTGCGAAGGCGGAGGCCAGGAAGCGCGGCGCGATGATGGCCGTGTTCCAGAAGGGGCGGCCGCCCAACCCCACATAGAGGAACGCCGTCACCGTGTGGATGCTGATCGCCCAAACGATGGCAATAAATACGAAGGGGATGTAGAACGCCCGGCTTGGCTTGCGCCGCTGGTAGGCGCAGTAGATCAGGTAGCCGCAGATGTGCAGGTTCAGCAGCAGGTAGCCGTTCAAGACAATCACGTCCCAGGCCAACATGGACATGGGGAAATTGAATTTCAGGAACAGGTGATGGAAGCGATCCGGCCGCCCCAGGTCGACGGTCACAAACATCAAGCACATCAGGATGGCTGCCACGGCGAGCAACTCGCCAAAGATCACCAAGTCGTGCAGTTCGCGGTTGCGATAGATATAGACCGGGATGACCAACATGGCGGCAGCGGCGGCCATGCCCACCAAGAACGTGAAATTGGCGATGTAGAGGCCCCAGGAGACCTGGTCGGTCATGCCCGTGGTGGCCAAGCCGTACACCAGCTGCCGGGCCCAGGCGTTGAGCCCCAGCAGGCTGATGATCGAGAGCACCATCATCCACAAGTAGTAGCGCCGGTCACCGACGAAGCTGACACGGAAGCAGCGCCAGAGGAACGTGAAGTAGTCCTTCATTTCCCTTCCTCCGGGTCCTGCGTCGGACTCCCGGCGCGCGGGTAGCGCTCGTCGAAGTAGTAGAAGAAACGCGGCAAGGTGCCGAGCTCCTCCTTCAAGATCAGCACGCGCTTGGTGCGCAGGATCTGGGCTACGTCGCTTTCAGGATCGAGCGCGTTTCCGAATTTGCGTGCGCCCACCGGGCAGACCTCGAGGCAAGCCGGCAATCGGCCTTCGCGCGTACGTTGCAGGCAGAAATGGCACTTCTCCATGACGCCCTGTTCCCGCGGTCGGTTGGACAGGTAGCTCATGTCCGGGTTGACCTGGCCTTCCGGAATCGAGGGCTTGGCGTAATTGAACCGCCGTGCGTGATAGGGGCAGGCCGCCTCGCAATAACGACAGCCGATGCACCAGTCGTAGTCCACGACGGTGATGCCATCGGGCTCCGTCCAGGTGGCTCCTACGGGGCAGACCTTGACACAGGGCGCCTTGGCGCATTGATGGCATTGAATCGGCAGGTAGAAGTGGTCTTCGTCCGGCACGAGCGCGCGGTCGTAGTGGCAGTCACCCTGTTCGAGATCCATGGTTCCCCGCGGCATCTCGAGCACGCTGATGTACTGCACCTCGGGAGAACGGCTCTGGTTGTTCTCCTGCACGCAGGCGTGTACGCACTGGCGGCAGCCCACGCAACGCGAGAGGTTCAGGGCATACACGAACTCGACGCCGTCCTTGGCTTCGGGTGCAGTCACATGGGCCTCGACACCGTGCCGTTCCTGCACCTGCTCGGCGATGCGAGCGAGGGCCTCCTCCAACTCCTCAGGTGTCATCTCCCGGTAGTGCTTCTGTAGGAATTGCCGCACCGAAGGCAGGTCGTCGGGGTCCATGTCCTTGAGCGGACTGAGGGCAGCAGCCACCGCCGACATGGCGCCGGCGGCGGTGACCCCATTGCGCAGGAAGTTCCGCCGATCCATGTCAGGCTCGGACTGTGCTTCGATGGGGGGGCGCTCTTCAGGACTCATCTGGATTCACTCTCTCTGCCCAGGGCCCGTGCTTGGCGCCCATGGCTAAGGGGGTTGCGACTGTCACCGTGGTCGGCACCGGGCATGGCCTTTGGCCCTTGGGGACCCATGCGCAGGGTCTGCGGTCCGGGCAGTGGGGCAATGCCCGGGAAGGCGGGCGAGTGGGGGTCGTGACAGCGCGTGCAGGTCAGTCGTTCCTGCGCCCCTCGGCTGGCGTCCCAATAACCGTTGCTGCGCCCGTGGATGCCCCGCTCCCAATCTCGGAACGTCGGCCCGTGACACTTGGCGCACAGGAGGTGCACCTCATCAAAGGAGATCTGCTGCTGGCCATGCAGCACCAACTTGTCCCGTTGCGAAGTGTCGTGGCAATTCAGGCAGCGGTCGTTCATGCCGTGGTTCAACCGAATGTGCTGGTGCTGCCCCAGTTCATGTGGCGGGTCGTTGACCGTGGCAAACAGGTCGTGGCACTCCACGCAATTCATGTCAAATCCGGCGACCTCGATGGTCGGAGGACTCGGGAGTCCCGCGCGCAAGGCCCGCACTTGAACACTGTCAGGATGGACACTGGAGCCCGCCATATCCGGCAGCCCTGTCCAGCGTGGGCTCCACAACAGCAGCGCGGCCATCATGAAGAACCCCCAAGCGATGGGTGGGGGTAGAGCGAAGCTCCCGCGCTGGCCCATCCCCTTCGGAGTCGCTTGCTTGGCGATTCGTCGAGAGCCTTGTGAGTGTCCAGAATCCACGCCTGAATTCTCGGCAGTGCGGGGTCGTGGTCCCATCGGCCGATAGCACCCCTCACGCACCCCGGTGGGGGGGAATGGGTGGCACAATGTCCTAGGTGACATCCCCGCGAAGTGCCCCAAGCGGTGAGTGCGAAGTGCGTAGCACCCTTGCCACTTGTATCCCCGGTCCTCTTGCGTTCAGACTAGCCCCGCCCGAGCGCTCGCTGACCCCAACCCAGTCCCCTCGAACCGAACCGTGATCGACCCCGAACTGCTCAAGATTCTGGCTTGCCCGGCTACCCATCAGCCCCTGTCCGAAGCCGACGACGCCGCCCTGTCCGCCCTGAACGAGCGCGTGCAAGCCGGCGGCTGCAAGAACGTCGGGGGTCAGGAAGTGACCGAGCCCTTGGATGGCGCCCTGCTGCGTGAGGACGGCACCATCGCCTATCCCGTGCGCGACACCATCCCGGTTTTGCTCGTGGATGAGGGCATCCCCCTCACCTAGGTCTCCCGACCGAGGCTCCTGCACCCGTGGCCTGGATCCATCCCGACCATCCCGGCCGCCGCGTGCGTCTGGGCTATTGCACCAACGTCCTACCGGTCGAGACCCTGCCCGACCTGCGCCGGGCTCTGACCGACGTCGCCGTCCCGTTGCGGGAGCGCTTGCAGCCGGACGGAGTCCTGGGCATTGGCTTGCACCTGCCCGCCACCCTGGCCGCCTTCCTCGCCAGCCCCGAAGGATCCAGCGACCTGCACGAGCTGGGCCAGTGGCTCGCACAATCCGGGTTCGACCCCTTCACCTACAACGCCTTCCCGTTCGGGGGCTTCCATCAGGATGGCCTGAAGGAAAATGTCTACCGCCCCACTTGGTCGGAGGTCGCGCGTGAGCAGTACACCCTCGACGTGGCCGCCGTCGCTTGTTCGCTGGTGGATGCTTGCCGAGACACTCGGCCCGACGAACCCCGGGGACATCTCTCCATCAGCACCCATCCCGGAAGCTACGGCCCATGGATCACCGACCGCAGTGAGCTCACGGCCTGTGCCGACGCGATGGCGCGCGTGGTGGCCCAGCTCGCGCAACTCTCGACTCCCGCGCCCCTGGTGCTTGCGCTCGAGGCCGAGCCCTTCGCCAGCTCCTCCAACACCCAGGCCCTGGTCGAGTACCTGGTCGTCGCGAGCAGCGCGACCGAGCGCGAACTCATGCGCCTCGGCTCAAGTCCCGACCGGGCAACGGAACTCACCGCCCGACACCTGGGCGTCTGCCTCGACGCCTGCCACTCCGCCGTGGAATTCGAAGACCCCGCTCGAGCCTGGGCCCTGAGTAGCGCGACGGCCTTGACCCCTGCTAGCAAAAACTCGCCGGCCCTGAATTACTGCCTGGGCAAGGTGCAATTCTCCAGTGCCCTCACCTTGCACGAGCCCGGCGCAGACCCCGAAGGCCGGGAGTTGCTGCTCGGCATGAGCGAGCCACGCTACCTGCACCAAATCCGCGCCCAGTCACCCGCAGACGATCTGGCCCAACCCGATCTGCCCGCCCTCTCCGCTGTCCTCAAGCGTGGCGACGAACTCGCCGACTCTTGGCTCGCAGCCCCGGAGTGGCGCTGTCACTTCCACGTCCCGGTCGACCTGGAACGCTACGGCTCCCTGGGCACCACCCGCGCCCACGCCGACGCCCTGCTGTCCCAAGCTCTGGCCCAGCCCGCAACCTGGCCCTCCGGCGAATTGCACGTGGAAGTTGAGACCTACACCTGGTCCGTGCTGCCTTCGGAGGGTCGCCCCGCAGGCAGCCTGGTGGACGGCCTCGAACGCGAACTGCGCCATGTGGAGCGCCTCTTGACTGCCGCCGGCTGGTCTCCGTCTTGACCGCCCGTGGACGCCCATTTTGAAGCCCCCGGTCCGACCGGCGCCCACCCCCGCCCCCCCAAAAAACCCCCTCGGACCTCGTTGACACGTTCAAACCCGCTCCGTATCTTCCCGCCACCGAGCCCTTGAGCCTCACCGGCCCGAGCCTCGGCCCTCCGGTGGCCCCGTCGTCTAGTCTGGCCTAGGACACCAGGTTTTCATCCTGGCGACAGGGGTTCAAATCCCCTCGGGGTCACCATCTCTTCCCGTAGCTCCGGCGAAGGCGGACCCCGCCCGCTTCACTTGTTTCCTTCTTTCGCTGCGAGGCGGGCGGCGAAGTACCAGTGGTGCCCCTCCGGATCGCGTGCGCCGTATCGACGGTCGCCATACGGTTGGTTCGTGGGTTCCTCGATGATCTCGGCACCTGCTTCCCGCGCGCGGG